>Ga0163217_1005077_pt1 | contig 12195 bp, 4 predicted proteins | sample SynspAceP_FD_185933 | JGI IMG/M metagenome (GOLD analysis project Ga0163217, IMG submission 185933) | Saline lake microbial communities from Ace Lake in Antarctica - Synechococcus sp. Ace-P (PacBio error correction) | ecosystem: Environmental > Aquatic > Non-marine Saline and Alkaline > Saline ... | reverse complement strand
TCTGTTGAAAATACTCTGATGGCTCTGCAAGTGATGTGGACCACACAAAAACGTTTGAAAGCCATTCAAATACTTCTTATTAAAGCCAATACAAATAAGCTGTCAAAAGAGTTTGCTCCATGGCTTGGCCTTTAACGAAACGGACCTACTCGAAAGGTTTTATTTTTACCAATCGATAGCTTACAAAAAAAAGAAATCGATAATATTTGCTCTTCTGAGCTTGTTTTACGACTGGGCTAAAGCTTGCGTAGTGAAAATCGTTGAACATGGTTTACGTAAACCTCTACACTCACAAGCATTAATGCCGCTGAAAACATGCCTCTCAGATTAGCATGCAAACAACGGTTCGAGGCCACACGCGGCTTTGTCTCCGTGAAAGCCAGCAAAGATGGGCATATTGAAAGCAGGGTCGTTCCTGAGTATTGAACGCCTAAAATAGAGAATTATGAGGTTGTTGTGGACCATTCCATAACAAACGATGGCTATCTTCAATTGTTGGTATTATGCAAAGTTTGTTGACCAAGCTATCTCGCAAACCACCAACTAACGACCCACCTGTTGAGTCACAAAAAGTTTCCCTAATGAAGGTGATTTTGAAAGAACTTAATTAACGGCTTATAAACTGGCGTTAAAAACCACTCTACTATCACCAAAAATACCCGTGATTGTGCGGACGATAAACAATAAGACATTGACGACTGCGCTGGCGGCGCTTGTAAATTTAGTAAGCCAATAGTCAGACGTAGCAAAGCCTCAAACCCAATGAGGCTTTGCTTTGTTTAACTGCGCTAATTGAATACTAAAAGTCTATTAATAACTAAGACCATCTTTCAGCACAGAAAAGTCTTACGCCTTTTGAGGAATACCCTGAGACATGAGTACTCGACGTTCAACCGTAGGCAACTTCGATAGTACAAAAAGAACCCTATTGTTCTTTGGGAAAATGTCAACGTTGCTCGCTATGATCAGCAAAAAGCACCCTATTTTTGAAAGCTAATCAGAAAAACAACTCTCTTTCTTTTGGCGCCCTGAAGAAGTGACCTTTCAACAGGATCGCAAAACTTTCAAAGACTGGAAGAACACGAACAATCACATTGTTTAAGTAACTTAAAAATATCAAACGTTTGCTGGACAGTGTACAAGGCCGGTTCACCAAAACGTTGCATTATTGCCCATCGTATCTCTGCCTGAATTGGGAAACATGGATCAAGAACCATGGTCGTTTAGTTGAAACTATTCAACAGCGCTCTGTACACTCATATATTCGTAACATCGTCAAAACGATCGACCAAAATCTTGACGAACATCGTCACCAATTGAAAGAAATTACCAAACGTGCTGATAGTGTTCTAAATACTACGTCGCCTCATTGAAATGGTGAGTATCTACAAACACTTGATGGGTACATTTCAATATCCCAGGAAAAAGGCGATATTGAAATTTCTATGGCCTAAGCTAAAAAAGGCGCTTTATTCTCACCGTTGCCTCAGTGACGTTTAGAAGCGGTTGCTTTTTTATGTTGAGTTTCGCCCTGTAGTTTTGCTTTTGCTGAACGTACATTGATGGAGGTACGCGAAGATCATCAAAGCTGATTGCTCTGATGAAAGCCCTCATCTTACTGGCACACAAGCACATTGCTTAAATCTTATGCATCAGGTAAAGCATGATCCAGAGAAGTGGCCATTCATTGCCGCTGAGTGCCAAGAAGAGATAGAGGATATTTTTGTTGAAGCCGCTGAGCAGGGGAAAAGAATGGGCTACTTACCTATTCAAAGACGGATCGAATTTTTGATGATCGGTCTTAATGCTCAAATATTAGTCAATACGTTGAAATATATCACCAATGTCTATGCAAGCCGTTGGCTGAGACGTATTTTTCTACGAAGCACAATCCCTATTACCTGGATCAATGCTTGGTTGGTAAAGCGAGAACGTACAGGTGTGCACCACAAGAAGCCGAAATTAGTTCTTACCTAGTAGGACAAAACTGACAGATAGATTTAGATTGATTCAACTTCGATGGACTTCGACCTATAAACCCCCACAATACAAAACAAAACACCGTGGTCATCGAGTATACTCTTAGGGAAAAGCAGATTCTCGTTAGCGGAAGAGGATCAACTATTGGTACAACTAGAACGGGCAGGTATTCATATTGTAATATCCCCCAAGTTTTTTGTTTTTTTTCCCTGTCGCGAAGGCTATGCTCGTCCTGTTCGACAAGGCTCTTATGGGGTAATGTAAGTAACCCGTTTGAGCCATATGGCTGGCGGCAGAGTGGTTATTGTTGGCCTTTTTTTGGGGCCATTTGGGGGGGCTGTGCCATCGTGAAAAGCGATATAGAAATACAGTTTTGTAGAACTGAATAAAGTATGTCCAATTTTTTAATAGGGAGGTAGTTAGACATTTGCAATAAAATCAGCATGTGACTTACACGCTCTTCCTGAAGAAGAAAAACCGAATCTATACTGGAAAATTTTTGATTCTTACAGAGACGAAGCTATAACAAAAAGACAAACTTATCCCAATACTGAAAGCTTATGGATTAAGGGCTATTTATCCTATCAAGTGCAGGTTTACTATGTCCTTAGCCTTTATTAGAGGTTGTCATACCTTTTAGAGGAAGCCAAGTACCTCTTAGTTTGAAAATTATCTTGGGGATTCTTTTTTAGTTATCTAAGTTGTAATATTATTTCTTTTTTAATGGGCAACCAAGGCATATCGATACCAAACTAAAAACATGCGAGCAGTAACTATATTGAAAATTGAGCAAGGGAAAGGCCTTCCAAACAAAAAATTTTTATAAACTTTTTTAAAATTGAAAAGGGGGGAGTATATTAACTCAATATAAACTACCTTTCCTTGGTTGCGCTATGTTGTAATAGCATTTAGCCGTGTTATCGTTGAGTTTTGTATTTTTAAGCATTTAGTCTGGAGAAATAAAAACATGTCCGAAAGATTAAAGGAGTCTTCTATTGATAGTGCTTGTATTTCCAGCAAGCAAAGAGCGAGTAGACAGCCGACACTAAAAGTGCAAGGTATCTCCATCAATGAGTCAAGCACCTGGAACGGGAAACCTCTCCAGTAGGCACTTCAGAATCTAGTCAAAAAAATAATTTAAAATTAGTACCTTATAGGTTATATATCTAATTTCAAATACCAAAATAACTTAGAGTTAGGTACTTTAACCTAATTAAACTACTTTAACGTACGGTAGCCCGCGTAAATTCGACTGTTTGCCGGTGTTATCAAACCAAATCCCACCAAATTACATACGCCAGCAGTAAAAGTGCGCAGCATCAAGCAAATCAACACCAAAAACGCGATTCTCAGCGCCTATCTGCTAAGCCCCAATTAAATGCAACGACTTACACCGTAATCCAAGTTTTGATATTGCGCTTTTCCGCCATAATGGCAAAGGCCAAAAAAGCTACTGCCGGTTCCCATAAAGGAAAAAAATCACAAAACTTGCCGCCAGCAGCATTTTCCATTGGGTTCATCAGAGCCAAAGCCAAAATACCGCCTGAATAAAAAATAAAATCCAAGTGATGTCCAAGTAACACCTAAATCCGGTAGGCCCCTGCACCCTCGCACCGCACCATCCAAACCATCCATCACCCGATTGATAACAACAAAAACCAACGCCAATGCTGTGTCACTAAAAGTTACAAAACGCGGTATCACCATCCATAGCCAATAGCAAAACCCTAGGCAAGGTAATCCATATTGGCTCTTTATGCCTAATTTATCTACGCTATCGCTTGTCAACCCACAAGCGCTGCTTCCAAATTTTAATAAAAAACGCGTGTCTAACATTCAAAAACAACCTTTAATTCATAGGGACGAAAACTTATTAAAGACTTGATACAATATAAGCAATATGGCGGCCCATTTACGCTGACCGTTTTACTCACTTTACAGCATATAAGGTGGACTTGATACACGCCAAAAGCCAATATGTTCCTCAGGGCCAAGTCTTACTTGTCATTCACGGCTTATTTGGCAACGCAGACAAACTGGCACCTCTATCGCACAAAGCATTAGCGGATTATTCACGTCTATTTGTATCGGACCTTACCCTAATCATGGCAACAGACAAGACATGCAGGACGCGACTTACCTAAAAATGGCCAACCTGTTCTTGAGTGTGCGGAGAGGCTGAGAGAGAAATGGAGGGAGACACAGTTCTTAGTGGGGCTTGTTGGGGCATCGATGGGAGGAAAAGTGGCAATGCAAATGGCGCGCAATGGCTATACCAGCCCAAATAGAAAAGCTCATTTGTAGTGGGATATTGCACCGTGTTTATTATCAAACCGCAGCCGATACCCGTATTATTTAGAAGGCTTTAAAAGCACAATTACTGGGACTGAAATTAACATCAAGAAAAGAAGCCGAGCGACCGCTATTAGAGCAATAGCGAGCCAAACCTTGCTATCAGACAGGTTTTTATTAAAAAGGCCTCGGATGAGGAGATATGAGCAGGAGGTCACAGCACTTTTCGTTGGTCTGTCGACAATTTTGCCGACAGCTAGCGCGACGATTCTTAAAAAAGCCCAATTATTGAAACCGCAATAGAAAACCGGACGCGTGTTGTATAAAAGGCCAAAAATTCAGATTACATTTGTGGCGGATTATCAAAGCTGAAATAATGGAAGCTTTCAGAAAGACGCAGTTTGAAAATGTGATTAGTCCGCCGGCGAGCGCATGGCTACCACGCAGAAAAAGCCACTTCCCCTTCATTAGTCTAAGTGAAACGCTTTTTACAATAACTACTCCACACTGTGTTTCCAGAGCAAAGGCCGTACTTATCTTTTAAATAAGACGACGGACGGTAATAACAAAACCGTGTGAGGCGTGTGAAGTGAGAGGGACAAGAATTAAAGCTAAACTCTTAACTGATCAGGGTAGCCGCTCCAGCGAACGCCCTTTGTATCCCAGCATTAGTAGCCGCTTCCCGAGAGCTTTTAGCTTGGCCTCACTGCTTCGAGTAAACAGGCAAAATAACAGCCGCACGTAGCAAAGGCGAAGAGAGAGAGCCGCAGAGTGGTCACCTGGGTGTGCGTGGTGAGGTGAATAGTAATCTCAGTATGTCTCTGAAGCGATGCCATTTTTATACAGCTGCGTAGTCGCGACGTGAAAGAAAAAAGTGGAAGGTTCGGGAAGAGTCCGTCAGAGAACAAAAGGGTGACGGATTGTTGAGAAAAGGATAACGATTCTGTCTCTTCTTTTAGAAAACCGAAATATAAAACCATGCTTGATCCGCCAAAGTTCATCAGTGTTCGTGCGCGTCGTCCGACGAAAAAGGTGGACACTATAGATCCGCCAGCGGCCTTCTTCAAACCAGATTGCGTGTGTCGCGAGTGAGTGAGTTGCAACGCTTATCCAAAGGTGCTGCACCAGAAAAACACCCACGGACAGGAAGTTTGAGACAGTTGGTGAGAATGAGAGGATGATTCTTCCCTTTGCCAATAAGAGGAAACAGCGAGAAATAACAGCGCGCCTGCAGACGGCGAACAGAACGACGCAGGCGAAAACGGTATGGCTGCTCCGAAACAGTGACCGATGGACATTGCATCGTCTGTAAGGAAAAGAAAACATTGTTGTAGTAAATGAAGGCACTAGCGAAGCTGGCATTAATCGAGTAGTTTTCAGGGGTAACAAGCTTAGAAAGTTGGAACGTGCAAAGAACGTAACTGAACTCTCGTTCGGTATTCGTGCAACCACCATATATCGTTCAAGCACATTTACTGAAGCCAGCAACAGAAAATATAAAAAGAAAAAGTCTTTTCACGTTGCCTATTAATCGCAAATTAGAAAGTGGGACATTGGTAAAGAACATAGCAAGTTCTTTTCGTAAAATTATTTGATGAGCTGTGAGACAGTGGCGTTATCATCTTAAGCGAGTTTCCCATTCCAACGCCCATTGTTGCTTCGAATACCCACCTAATGACAGTCTTATAAGGGAAAACCAAGTATTCAAAAGTCATTATCGTTTCCACCCAAGCGCTTTTCCCATTACGGAGTAATAGGCTTGAGCAAGACCATTTATCCGTTAATGGCACGAGCTACCAAAAAAAGGAACAGTGCATTACGGAGTGGTGACCTTATAAGGGTCAGTTCTCTGTTTAGTGTTTGGATAGAGCATAGGTGGAATGCGAGTAATTGCGCAGAGCGAAAACGCCAAATCTAGTTGCAGAAACTTCTAACCATTATGCTACGTGCGTTCTATAACGCCTCCTCAATGTGTATGCAGAAGCCAACGCGTGGGTACAAAAGCTTTTTTGGCCTCAAAAAACCATATCCTTTACTGGCATCATGATAGAGCTTCACACTCCAGCGACAAGCCCCGGCCAGCAATAGTTGATAATAACCCAGTCTCAAAGAGGTGATTTTCTCTTCTTTTCACCATTATCAGCGTAAACCTGTGAAACTCTTCACCGTAGACAGGGACATAGTTGCCCTTAAAATGTTGTAATCTGACAAATCGGGAGTACGTTACGGCTGTTTGACGTATTAAATCGAAATGGATTCTTGTTCAGACCCCAAGCTTATAAGTCACACCCAATTTAGGCTGATAAAAATGCGCACTTCATTTGACTATCTTCAAGCAATCACGCCGCCATTAAAATCCAGCTATCAGTAGCCTCGATTTTCCATATTAGAAGAAAGACGAAACACTTCATCACTCGCTTGTGCCTGATAAAAAGTTGTTTTCAGAGTCAGCTTCATCTAAACGGGGTTTAACCAATCGCTGAAATTACCGTGCTTGATCAGACGCTCTCCCACGTGCTCTGAACTTCAATTATCTTGACGTGTATCCAGCAAATCAATCTCATAAGGAATTCATAGACATCCCGGATGGGGTCGGAGTATTAAATAAAGCACCGTAAAAAGATTCGTTTTAAATAGACTTCATGATTGGCTCATTTAGATCAGATTGGTCTAGTAATACTGTATTTTTACTCATGGACGGATGAAACCTGTCTGACTATAACGTGTTTAATATGCTCACGATCATTAGCGCATTGGGTTATTCGTTATCATAGCCCGCCTAACAAAGAGCCTACTTATATTCAGATGGGTCAATTCTTATCCTTCAAACTGCTGGCACCAATGTCCAAATCAAAAAAACTCGTAGGCCGTCTCTTTTTGAGATGAACACATTTCCCATCGTAGAAGCCATGCCCGTTCATGACGCTTACGCCATCAAATCTTCATCAAAAGCCATTTACATCACTTGTAAGCTGACGCTTCGATAGCTCCAATCTTCATTTAAGCCACTATGCTGTCCATACAACCGATAATCACCGCGGGACCCAGAATTAGCGTGAAAATACTATCGGCCCCAAGGTTTCTTAACGGGGATCGAGTGAGAATATTGACCACAGCCAAAGAACGATTTAACACCATAGCTTGCAGCGGTCTTGGCCCTCCGATTAATCTCTACACGAGCCACGTCTTCAATACTTGCGTAAGGTTGCCCATTCCACCCTCGCAACACCAACACTGTTAAACCGAGCGGCCATTAACCAGAACCTGAATTACGTCGATATTTATTCCGTTGCGTTCCATGATAAGAAAGCGACTTTTTGACTAGAGGAATGATTATGGAGCAACCGAAAAACCTGGCACAAACTTCAAGAAGATCTCAACATATTGCATATGATGCGGCGAATGAATTCGCCATCTAACACAGATAAAGAGGAAGAACATCGATCTTGGCTGAAAGCCAGTTTTAGATGGCGTTACCACCCACAGTGAAATGCTGTCAAGGAAGGCCGTCATGTACGAATCTAAATCCGAACGCCTTCCCATTTAGAGAAAGACAAGCCATTCTGCTTTGCCCAAACATTAACGCCCAAAACACAGATAAAACAACACATAACCAGCGCATCATCATTGATTATTTACAACCGTATAATCATTTGCTAGATAGGTTTCCCTAATATTGCGATCTCAGAAAAAGAACTGTAAAACTCCTCAAGAGCCGCCTGCATCGCGGGAAGATTGAAAATCGGCGCCTCAAACATCTACATAAAACTGGTCGCCGTTAAAAATTAACCGTCTCACCCATTATAACTTTTCTAGTTCAAGCATATTAATGCCTTGAGTGGCAAAAACACCCATTGCCTTATTAAAGCGCGGCCGAATATTTCGAACGCGAAACATAAAGAAAGTAGATGTAAATGGCGATCGTCCTCATAAAGGCATTTTTTGCTGGCGAGCAAAAACCAGAAAGCGTGTGGTATTACCCAGCCGAATCGTTAAAATTAACTTTTCAGACGATTTAACTCCATAAAGTTCAGCCGCCAACTCAGAGGAAATAACCGCCAAACCAGGCTCTTCAAACTCCGCGAATGTGTTTAGCCGCTGCCAAGCGGGTAGGTCGTACATAGCCTGACTTTTCGTCAACGCCTTGAATATTGGTTTATCGCATTGCGCTAAAGCTTGGTGACCTACCCACCCGCGTATATTGATCCAACGTCATTCGAGTGCACGAGCAATCAAGCAATGATTAACTGGCTCAAAATGTTCCTTCACCACATAAAGGCTGAGTTCGCTTTAATCTCTCGATAAAATTTCTCGACTCGTCCAGCAGTGGGAGTTTTCATACAGGGATCATGCGTAATAGGCCTCCCCTTGTTCACCATTTTCAAAAGCGTCGACACAAGGTTGGACAGTGAAGTGCTTCCGTCCAATCAGGAAAGTATGTTTACAAGCAAGATGCGAATACGCCCCTGGCTCGCGCTTTGAGTAAGCAACGACCTGGCATTGCATCAAGAGTAAGATGTTGTTCTGGCATAATAAAATAGGTTTCTGTGATATATTTTCCTTTTTACAGTAACAAATAGCGTTATTACATACAACAAAAATGACAATAATTCTTATGCAAAAAAAAAGACATTTCATTTCCTAGTAAAGGCTACCAATTTTTAATCAGGCCTCTATTGGGGAACAACTGCCGTTTCTTACCCCAGCGTGCTCACAATATATGATCAAGGCCATTGAACGGTTTGGGGTTATTAAAAGGTATTATTCTTTGGGGGAAAAGATTTGTCAAGTGTCATTCCGTGGCATGAGGGAGGCATGGATCCGCGTTCCTCCATTGCCCATTGTGAAAAAATAAATCCAAAAAAGGAAAATTAATTTGTTATAGCCATCATTTGCAACTTCAAATCCTGGCATCAATACGCCTGAGTTCTATTATTAATCTCCAGTTTCGAAAAATTTGCCAGTTAGATGTTGTTGCTTTTAACAGTGGCTTCAGAATATTGATAAATTCATAAGCAATCTGCTTTATTTAATAAAAACCTTTCATGCAAAAAACAAAAGTAACCTTGTACGCTGAGGCGTCAGCTCGCGGACTTCTTATCTTTGTATCGATAAAGTCGGTTTAGGTTGATTAGCCACTTTTAATTTAAGGTCTTTCTGGAGCCAAAATATCGCCGGCCAAAATGCATGAATAGCCTGCACGGTAAGTCGATCGGCTCACTGGTTTTGGGAAAACCCAACGCCACCTTGCATCAATGAACCTTCGCCACCATAGACACTATCTTCATCTGCCTGAGATCACCGCGGGACGGGCGACCTCAGGAAAATCCTTACGAATTGTCGATCAACCCATTTACAATTCGCCACTGCCCGGCATATTTAAAATCAAGCAAATAGTAAAATCAAGGTCCATTAATACTGTTTAGGCCACAATAGAGAACAACAGATCGAATCCAAATCATGGGATTCGACCGCATGACAATTCCTTTGCATTTCGTGCTCGCAATGCAGCCGCTTAGCGCACTTACGAAAACAGAGGCATGGTCATCTTGCGATAACAAGTGCTAATCACTGTCTATCCTTTTAAAATGTGTAAACGCTTACCACATTTAAACGAGTTTTCGATCAAATCACTCAAACCACACTTGGATCAGCTAATGTTACTTGTATCGCCAAGTTGATCATGTCATTGGCGGCAATATTTCCTCAGAATACGGCGCATATCTTACCAGAGCGCGTTTTCGTTTAAGCCCTTTACTTGCCCACTGAATCAAATCTGGCGTTGGCAATGGACCAATCTCCTGACGAACAAATTGCTTTAATGATTGGTCAACGCTTCATGCTGGAGTTCACGCCCGCGATCGCACTGACATTAACACATAAAATTGCGCTGTCCTTTTGATGTCATTGAGGGTAACAGAACGCATTGCTGCTTCTGCGACAGAAGGCGTGAGCCACTAAGGCGCTTTCAATTTTCCGCTGTGTACCTAAAGCGGGACCGGATACATGTTAGCACTATCATTCCATGCGGACCCGTAATCCAATAATGACCACAGCGTCTCTTGATGCACCATTCCCAGTAAAAACATACCATTCAAAGGGGCTACTAAATATAGGTTTGTTCAAAACGCTCATGATTCACCGTATACGAGTACGAGCACTAGCCCAGGCCAAGAATCAGGTGATCACCTAAACACCGCCATCAACCTGCAACTCTGTATCTCCTGTAACACGCCTTCCTGCATCACCGCGCAGGTTGCACACCAAACAAAGGAACCAGTACAAAGAACCCGGTTTGAAATCGCCAATTGCACAATACGTGGCGTCATCATCATGCCACCGGTTTTGATTTGCACCATGTTGTACCAACAAGCTGGACCAAGATGCGTTTCCAGATTCAGTATAAAAATACCAAGACCACAGCTTCTGGATTAATTGGCTCGCGACACTGGCCCACAGATATAGCGTAAAGAATTACGCTACTTGAACGCGTCGCTTCATCCCCTTTCGCCATCAAAAGCTCGGTTGCTGTTTGGTGCAGTATAAAAGAATGGTCACACCAAACTATCCAACCACTCAGACCTAATATCGACCTGGAATCCGGATAGGTCGGCACACCTTCAAAACAAAATCTTGTCGCACCATTAGCTAAAGGGGACTTTACACCATGTAACTGTGACCAGTATCCAACCAACATCGGCCGCGCAACCAAGAAACAACATTTCATTGGCGTTTTCAAATCAAAACCACTAACTCAATGAGTCAATAGCCCGCAATACACCAAATAGCCCACCAGTAAGTATGAACCACGCCTATTTGGTTTACCTGTTGACACCAGACCGTATAAAGAATAAACAAAGAGGGTTCTTCCGCGTTCATAGTTCTGCTGACATTCTGTACATTTCGGTTTTAACAGACCGTCGCCAAATCCAAATCACGACCGATCAACCAGGCCCGTCGTGGGTTTGGGATATAACGATACACAAATGACACGTTTCAACAGATGGACACGCCGTTGTTTTCTAATGCCCAGATCGACATTGTGTTATAAGCGAACACTAGTATACGCGGCTCGACGCCTCATCCGCCGGTAATAAACCAACTTAAAACACCAACAGTTAGTCAGCGAATCGGCAAATAGCAGAGCAGAAAGCCACCAAAAAATAACGGAATTGAATCGCAACACAATTCGAAGGCACATGCCAGCATGGGCGTTAAACGGCTTGAGGTATCATAGGCAAGTAAATGGCGACCTCTATCGCCTTTTTTAAACACCCGACGTTTTTAAAAGAGTTGGCTAAAACGACCGACTATCATCGCTGTAGCACTTGAATAAGTAATCGCGGACTTAATTCGCTTGACTCTACGGTGTCCAGCTTCACAGTAATAGGCGAACTTTGTCTGCAGCAGGTTGCCTTAAATGGCCCGATCAATGCCAATTATAAAAAGACCCACACCATTAAAGCTTCACCATCTTCAAAACCATTTAATGCTGACCATCGCCCGCTTGGAAAAGGACGTGTTTTTTAACCTGTTGGTATAAAGGTTTTAAAAAACCAATCTAAAAACGTATTTGCCTTTTCTTTCCCCCCCAAAAAAACACAGTTTTTCTGGGGGTTTCAAATCGAATTCTTGATAGCGTTTTTCAGAAAATTATGGCTTTAGGGACTTTTCCCACATATGGCATTTTTTTTTGCCCGAGGCCTTCATTTGAGGTTGCGCGGTATTATAATGATTATTTCAATTTAAAAAACAACCACCGGCCTCCATGTTAAATTTGGTATATTCGGATGCTGAACCTACCTATAAAACCTGCCCAGACAGGACCAAAATCATATTCCAACTTTAGTCTTATGAAAAAATTACCACTTACAACACTCGCTCCAGCCTTCACAAAATGCGTTAAGTGTAACTCCTCCTTTT
>Ga0163217_1030788_pt1 | contig 12196 bp, 14 predicted proteins | sample SynspAceP_FD_185933 | JGI IMG/M metagenome (GOLD analysis project Ga0163217, IMG submission 185933) | Saline lake microbial communities from Ace Lake in Antarctica - Synechococcus sp. Ace-P (PacBio error correction) | ecosystem: Environmental > Aquatic > Non-marine Saline and Alkaline > Saline ... | reverse complement strand
GTGCCGGACGCCGCGTGTGGGCTCTGACCGGTCCATGCGGCCTTATCGTGTTTTCTATGATTTCGCCAGTCAACCAATCCGGCGACGGATAATGGTATTCAAGTTTTCTGGCCCCGCTGGTTTCCTAAGGGTCTGAGCGATGCGGTGAGCAGAGGATCAGCCCTGATCGCGTTTGGCGTTAGAGATAACCGCCACAAAAATCGGTCATTGCCAAACGATCGATGACGCGATTTTCGGTATGTAGAGCGGGTCAAAGCCTCGTATTCTCCAACGCAGATTGCTCTGGACGGTTTGAAGGTTTAATCGACTGCGCGAACGGCGGCCGCGCACCGGCGTGCGCGAGCGAGAGAGAGAGCGAGAGCGGCGATTGATCGAGATCGGGTGTTCGGCTAGACGGGTTCAATATAAACGAAAAATTGCGGCTCTACCCCACCCTGGAGACGACCGCGGCGCGGTTGTCGAACCACGGCGCACATGTCGCATCAGTCGGACGTGACGCGGACGTGATCTTGATCGACGAAACTGGCAAAGTCGGCGACGGGATCAATTTATGCGCTCATGCGTCCCGCTTGGCGCCAGAAGACCGGCTGGCCAATAACGCCTTGGTCGCCACGTGATGAGCAACTTGGCCTTGAACACTTTCTGCAGGCAAGGGCTGCGGCTCGAGCACGGACCCTCGGTCGGATCCATATTCTCGAAACGTATGACGTGAAGGCGGTTCAATCTGGGCTGGAAACAGTCAGGAACATAATTGTCATGACTGACCACCTACCACCCGGCGACGGCTGATGGGCGGGCTCAATCTGCAAGAGATAGATCGGTCGGAAAAAACGTCTTCGGAAGCTGCCTGAAAGCTTTAGCCCGTGCACGCAGCTGCTAAGAACGTGCGGGTTTTCAGCGTGTCAAGTGCGCTCGAAGGACGCGCAGGTCCAAGGCGCCATCGCGCAGGCCGAGCTAACTGCGGGACAGGGGGTTTGCTCATCCCTTGCAAATTCCGGAAGCCGAGCCGGCTGGGTCTTGTCAGTTTTCACATGAGGATGCAGGGCTATGAGCGGCAGTCGATTTCCGTGGTGGATGTGTAAACGGCAGCTGTTCGCACCTTGAGTTGAGGCTAGGCCGCTGGCGGAAACTTGCTTGCGCTGGGCTCTGATTTTGCCGGTGTTACATGTGGGCGTCTGAGGACTGCCTGTCGGCGAGGACTTTTAGGCCATTGGAAATCAGACGCGCGCGTTCAGCAGGCGCGGAAAGGCTCCGTATTGCGAGTTGCGACGCCCGCAAGGATCAGCACCATCTCATTAAGCAGCGAGGTGGCAGCGTTCGTTTCAAGCACAAGCGCGCGAGGCAGACGACCAGACATACTTGTAGTTCACCATGACATGAAAGACGTCCCGCGCTGCGAATGACACGACGCGTAGGAAAGTTCGCCCCACAGCGCGGGCGGAGAAAACCCCAGAACACCAGTCAGCAGAGATCGGGGCGACGGGCGCGCGCAGCCCCTCGACAGTCAAGGGCCATGGATGGTGATGAAAGTGCGATGATCAGAGGATCGTAGCGACCCGATGGACGTCGATCGCGGGCAGGCGCCGCCATCACCCGATAGACCACGGGTGCAAGGCATCCCACCTCGGCCCACCCGCAGGCCAGTCGCCCTTATTTTTCAAGCGCGGTGCCGTGCTTCAAAAAGCGCGCACCGATCAGGATGACGACGCCGAGAAAAACCTAATGGAAACCCATTGCACTTGCGCGGGCTCATCGCTTCCCTGAACGAAGAAATGGGCAGCGCAAAGGATGATCAGCGCGGTTGCGCATCGTGACACCCCGCAAACCCCACGTCACAGATGTTGTTGCCCCCAGCGCGAGCATGCTGAACGCACCGCAGGAAGCTGGCGGCCCCGATGAAGATCATCCGCGGCGATGTCATGCCGGTCGGCGGCGGTGTAAACAGGCGGAACCCCTTAGGCCCCAGATCGGATCATTTTCATCAGTGGCGGCAGCCCCACACGGTGGCGGCGATCCAAAACGCGGCATTCGGTCAGCGCGATTTTCCGTCATCCAGAAATGTGCCGCCCCAGAATGAAACCAGCAACAGGATCAGCAGCCAGCTGGATTTGGTGATGGCGGGGCACGTCTGACATGCAGTTCCCTTGGCCAAACGATCAGCTCGCAATCTGTGACAGTCGTTCGTCAAAAGAAAAGGCCGTGCGAAACCGGGCCTTTTCAGTCGCTGTAAGCAGCATTAGTTCTTGATTGTCGACCATCTTGCCGCAGAGATCCAAGCATTCATTCGCGCAGCTTATGCGCCGACGACTCCGATCTGGTGCTCGTCATATGTAGTGCGCGACGCGAGGATCTTCAGCGTGCGCTGGCGCAACAGAGTTCTCCAGCGATGAAGTCGCGACAGAACTTGCCCGACTGATATCGCTCAGCCGCTTTCATACGCGCTTTGGTCTCGTTCGTATAGGGCAGTATGCGCGGACCGGATACGTACGTCCGTATTCCGCCGGTGTTCCGAGATCGAACTAATCCAATTGCGATGCCGCCTTTCATGATCAGATAACAAAAACATCAGCTTTGTTTCGTGCAAACATTCAAATACGCCATTTCCGGCTCGTAGCCGCTTCGCCAGTGTTTCAAAGCCGCCCCAGCGGATCAGTTCGACGATGCCACCACACAAAACAGCCTGTTCGCCGAACAGAGTCCGTTCGCATCTTCGCGAGTTGGTTCGATGATGCGGACCGGCCGCCACCGATGGCGGAACAAGTAGGACAGGCGATTTCCAGCGCTTTGCGGTTGGGCGTCTGTGTTTACACGCCAACAACAAGACACGCGCCGCCTTTGGTTGTATTTCGCCGCACTGTTGTGCGGAGGCCTTTGGGGCCCATCTTGATTACTCAATACCGGCTTTGTTCGATCATGCCGAAGTTGACGGTCAGGCCGGGCGGAAGCGATCGCAGCGCCCTCGCGGATGGCTTGAAGTATTTTTTGTAGTTTCGGCTGCAATCGATCGGGCATGGTAGAACATTGATCACCATCGGCCAGCTGCGGCTTCGGCTGATTTCCATAAATTCCAGGCCTATCGCCTTCTGGCTTTGGCTTTCGAAGCGGACCCTTCACGCAGGGGCTACGACAGTTTTTCCAACCGCGACCTCACGCAGTTCTCTCTACGCGCTGTATGGCGTGGCCTGCGAAGCCATAGCGAGGAATGGCGACTTTTTTTCCATTGATCAGGTTTAACGTTCGCTAGTCACGGTCCGTAATAAAGCGCATTGGGCGTCTTTCGGGTCTCGTTAAAAATCTGAGGTGACCATATCGAAGCTGGGACGCGAATGCCATTGCTTGAGTTTATTTGCCAAAATGAGATGGTAATGCGCATTTAAGTTTAAAAAATGGAAAAAATTCCATGCCTTTTGATGACATGCATCTGTCGCAGTTCACGCCACTGCAGCGTATCGGGGCTGACACCGGCGGAATTGCGGACCTACAGGGAGACTCTACTGCGGCAGGTGTCGCGCCGCATTCGTACGCATGCCAGAGGCCGGTGTTCGTTCAAGGTGCAGTTAACTGTCTGACTGCCAGCCTTGGGATCACTGTCGAGATTCTTTCGGATCACGCTGACAAGACCAATGGCAACGCCTTCGACCGATTCTTGAGGAGGCGCGAAAAATTCCGATCGGTGATCGAGATCCAGACACTTTCGGGCAGGGTCCATGTCCGCCCTTCGATTTATTGCGCGGGGAACATGGCACATTTCATCAAAGATCTACCCGCGCGTGTTATTCTGACCTTGCCGCATATCGCGGATAATCGAGGCCTTGATGCATGTCCGAACAAGCGGATCAAGCTCTGACGAGCGTAATCGCTATGATTGCGCCTGGATTAATATAGACCACGGCTGATCGAGTCACTTTGCCACTGGATGCGACCCAAAGACCGGGGCCTTGGGCCCCATCTGGCCGTCACAGCCTGCCTATCCATGGCGCGGATCAAAACGCTGAGAGGACGCAGTACCTGCGAGCAAAGCGTTAGATTGAACCGCGAAGCCTTGGCGTTTGGCTTGACCGTCTTTCTTGCGTTAATCACCAAATGGCCGTGTGAGCCTTGAAGGACTTCGAACGCGCGGTCAGCGCGCATCCAGGAGCAAACCGTGGAGCACGTCTTGGCTTATATGACTATCGCTTTGCGGGTCTCGCGGGTGGATCTGGCACGACTTTTGAGCGCTGGTTTCTGCGCGGCAGTCGTCATGACGTCTGCCGGGGGCGTGCGGTCGAGGCAAACGTGTGCTCACGAGGAACGACTGACCGGGCCCATTGGGTCTGTACATGCCCCTCCACGAGGCAACTATGTTCGCCAAGAAAACCAACAGGAGGAACCCATGCCCGCTTTGCTAAACGCAGTTGATCCATGAGGTGAAGAATTTTCGTCTGTTCACCGATCGGTCTTTAACCATGATGTGCGTTTTCCAAAAATGGCTCATGCGCGATATCAGGTCTCTATAAACGCTGATGCGTTAGCCGTCGGCCCGTGCGGCACCTACGGGAATGGAGGCGTCGCGCGTCATTTTTCCGGGGTGAAATTTTGGTGTGCGCAATGGCTGGTTCTCGTACCGCTGAGCCAATTATCGAAAAACGGCCAGACCTGACCTCGCAATGCGACATGATGAAAGCGCAGATGCAGGGCAACAGCAACGCCGTCGCCGTTCCGCCCATCCCCATCGATGACCGTGGTCTAAAAAGCCATTGAGTACGCACAACCGCAGTTAGTTGGCCGCCCGCACGTGGAACCAGCCGCTGTTATTACCTGCCGGACGACTACATCAAACAGAGTCAGAGCAGCCATGCCGTGGCGCGCTCGTTGGCTGATTGCATCGCCTCGGCGCTCTTGGTGATATGAAGGCGACTTGCGTCATGTTTTTTCTGCACCGAAAAGGTGGAGCGCATCCCTTGCCGCATTGGTATGATGTCGGACCGTGCGTTGCGCGGATGGCAGAGACAAGTCCGACAGCGTTTGCGATTGATTGGCCAAAGTGGCCACAGCATCAGGAGGGCCTACTGAAGACGCGGCCACGCCTATCATGCCACCATGCCGAACAGATGCGTTGCGCCTTTCGCGATACATCTGGAAAAACACCAATCCTATGGTTCGCCCGCTAAAGAAAGCGCAGTGGCGTCTGGGGGATTCTGTCGCAAGATGCTGGCTACAAGGCGTCGTCTCTGTCGCGCGGAGGGGTTTGCCGCGGCGGGTGTGGTGGTCAGCTATACTCTGCCATCGTGCATTAATGGCAAAGCCTTCCGCCGAAGGATGCAGATTCTGCTGCGTCCGCTGATGTGTGACGAGCCGACGAGAAATTTTCAAAGACGTTCCGTCTGGGGTTGTTCGACTGACAAGCTTTATATCTGGACGCGAACACGCCGTTTCGGCTGCCAGTGATTGATAAGGATGCTGTAAATAAAAGCTATGCGGCAGGTTATTTCCTTCGATACCGAGCCCCATTATCCATCAACTACGCCGGACACGGTGGCACGCATGAAGCGCGCTCACCTTATGGCGCGTGCGTCGCGGGCCAAGGGCGTTTTCGCCTGTACTGGCTCGGTTCAGCAGATCAATGCCGCCATTCAGGCGCAGCTGGATATCGCCAAAACGGCCTTGGGTTAGGCTCCAGCATTATCGGTTGGCTCCCAGGATCGTTCGGTGTTTGGACAGTTCCAGCAGCGTCGGATGTCTTGCAGCGACATAGTTCACCCTTGTTGCGCCCGATGGGGCATGACGGGCGGACTTCGGCAGATCAGGGCAATGTCGTTCCCCGACACGCCCGTCCGTGCTTGGCTGACTGATCGCCAGGATCGCGATTTTTATGTGATCCAATAGCAACCTGCGCGCTCGTGGTTCGCCTAGAGGGGAAGGCTCGCGTCTAGCCTCCATCTCGGCGCGAGCATGCGCGCCGTCGTCCATTCCACACCAACGCAGAGAGCAGCAGCCGTCGCGGTCGGGCAGCGGGCACAAGTGACAGGGCCCGCCTTGCGGTCTGGACTTCGTCGAAACATTTTTTCATGTGGGTCGGGTGCGTGACCGCAAAGGCAAGCTGCTTTTTGACCATAGCTTTGCGGTTACTCATGCCTGCTGGCATCCCCGCATCGGGCTGTCGCCCGTTCACGGCAATACCAGTTGCCGATTTTGTGCCATCGTCGAGCCCCACGCGTGCGCGATGCGTGCGCCAAGTGAAAATGAAGTTGTCGCTGTTCCAGGGCGAACTCGACGTCGGTTTAGGCGCACAAACGCTCTTAGCAAAGCACGCCGCAGCAGCCATGTTTCGGAAAAAATTTTTCCAGCCAAAGGTTGATCCGAATATTCAGCGGCATCAAATGCGCGGACGGATCAGCGGTCTCGCCATCCCCGCCGCGCGAATTAATGCGCATTGTACCTTGCAAGGTTGCTGCATGATCCGACAGATGCGGGCCCATTAGTCCCGGCCGCCCGAGCACGCGGGCGACCGCTGCCAACATTCGCAGGTTAGAGCGCAATAGCGCCCCCTTGCGCCAGCCCACGGTTTAAACGGGCGTTACGGGTTCGACGCAATAAGCATACCCTCATGTGTTGCACCCTCTCAATCTCTAAGCGTTTCGTTCGCCGCCTCTGGCTGAGATATCTAATTCATATCTCAAAATCCGCTTCTCTCTGCTAACGCTCGAAAAATACAAAAGTCTACATGTCTACATTGGTCATCTTCTGCTTAAATAAATTCGCGATTATTATAAATTTATCGATCATACGCCTTTTCGCGGGCTCTCTCTTTCTGCGACGTGCACCGTGCCCATCCCATGTCGTGCGGGCGATCAGGTTGCGCGCGGTCGTTCTTCGAACATACGGCGGTCGTTGTGTCAACGCATCGTGGCGAAAATCAGATCCATATGCGGCGCGTTTCGTTTGGTAGCAGATATTGAGCCTCAAAAACCGCCATAGACTGCCATCAAACAACCCCCGATAATCCCGTGCGGCAATGACCTTCCGGCGATGGGCTGTCCTTGGTTATAGATAATCCGACGCCCCGCAGTGCGGCGATCCGCGCCGCAACAAGCGATCACGTTACCAGCCGTCAAAGGTAATCTCGCACCTCATGCAATACGGGCCCAGGTTCAAGCGGTTCGCCGCATTCAAGCCCGCCCAAAGTCGTGCCGTAGTGGCCAGAGTGTTGCCCAGATGATCGCGCGCTGTCGGTTACGTCACGCGGTCATTACCAGTACGTCATTGCTCTTGTTCATTGGTCAACAGCGTGCCGACGCGGTAAAGCTTTATCAAGTCGAAGACCCAAGGTTCACTGAGAGAAATCGTATTTTTCTTAAGGACTCTACGCCCTGAGTACGTTGCAAACACGGGTTGCCGCTAATTGGACGCGGGGCTAAGTGCCGGAGCCTTTTGAAGACGAACCCATGAACGACGCCACGCCTCCGGACCCACTGACCCTATTCGGATATCTCTTGGACGCGATTGATGTGCGCACCTATCGACCCGGCGATTCGCTTGGTAGAAAAGCGAACTGCCGAAAACGTTTGGCGTTGTCCGAACGCGGTTCGCCGAAGCATTACACGGCTTTAGACGCAATTCTTGCTGGCGCGGGACGTCGATTCTGATGCGTTTGCATCGCTGATCACAAACCAGATGGCCGAGCTTTACGTTGTGCGCGGAGAGCTGGGGGCTACGCCGCCGGGTGCAGGCTTATCAACGACTGAAAAGTCCGCGTGCTGCGGGGAGTATGGTCAGAAGACACGCGTTGGCGCAATTAACCGGACTCGCCGCTGCACGGGCAACAGTCGTTTTCAACAAACAAATTCATCTGATCCATAATCGATATCTCGTGCGCAACTTGAACTGTACATCGGTCCACATGCCCTGATGGGCACGTCTCATTGGCGGATCTGGACTGACCCGCGCCAATTGCACACGGAACATGATCGCATTGTGCAGATGATTGAACAGCGAGCGAAGACGCTGCGGACTAAGCGCGCGCACGATAATCTCGGTCGCGTTCATGACGCCCACGCTGAAGCAAGAGCGCTCGCAACGCAAGGAGAGTTAAGGGGCGAGCATCTGGTTTGCATCCATTGATCGGATTTGTGCTGACGCCGTGTTCCGTTATTTTCCCAATAGCACTGGCATGGACACGAATTCATAAAGTGCCTTATAGGCCGCGAATGACCCTAGAGGCATAAAAATAGAACGGCAACTTATCTTGCCCATCGGAATAAGTGCGGTTGACCCGGATTACGGCCCGTCATGCGATATGGCATACTAAGGATTCGGTAATACGAAAAACCCAAAGAGGCATATAGAATCTTCAGGCCCAAGGGTGGTTCACAGATGTGATGCACCAAAGCGGAAGGCAGAAGTCCAAGAAAATGGGCGAGAGTAAACTGCCAAAAAGTCGCGGAACAAGCGTCTTGCACACCAAGAACGGATGAGCCCCACGTCCCGGAATCAGCTGGGGCGAGCGCGCGCGCGGCTGTGTACCGACCCATTGTGATCAAGAAAGCCTTTCGCCAACGCGCCGTTGCTTGATCCAGGGCTCATTGCGGAAAAGTTGGCTTCTTCGTATTACGTTGGCAACAGGTCGTTTCTGGTACCAGCCGCCGGCAAGCCGCACCCGAGGTCTGCTCTTCGGTGACAATTATGCATCCAGCACAATAGCTTTCCAGGATTAGACGCGAAGAAAAAGCGTTCTCGCCGACCTAATCGAATGATCAGCCCCAGAAATGATGCGTGACGCCGGAAAATAAGCGCCACCAAGAAGCATATTCCAGCGCGGAAACACGCGGATCAAATTGGTCCGGGCTGTAATAGTCCAGTACCCCCTGTGACGATAGCGACGTTTGGGCTGCGCTGTTCAAAAATGTGTACGACACGGTCAAGCTGGTCGACCCGGCGCATCTCGGCGTCCCACACGCCGATATGCTACCGTTTGCAAAAATCCAGTGCAATAGTTCCAGCGCGCGGGTTGTGCGCGCTTTTCCTGCTTGAGGACTTCGATCACCATCGAACCAAAAAAGCTAGTTCGGTGCGCGCATCGTGTCGCGGGTCATCTGATCGCCTTCTCCAACACCAACACGACCGTAGCAAGCCTTGGGTAGGTTTTAAGTTGACTCCGAGTCGCGCAATCAAACACCCGCGATTTCCTCTTCGTGCAAAAGGCACAAAGAACGGATTACTTTAGGAGTCTTCGGGCTATTGACCGCGGGCGCATCAGACACTGTGGGGTGTTCCCCCAATAAGCACGTGCAAACGAACGACACCAGCCGCAGGGTCATGATATGGCGCTACACACACGCAGATGACAAATGCGGTGAACGTCCATTGCCGGAGCGCTATAAGAGAGAGCGCGCTCCGCTTGCGTTGCCGCCCAAAAGACGCGCCCTGGACCGCGATGCGCCACGTACGGCAGCTTTGACCTGCAGAACAACGGGTCGCAGCCCGCTTGGCTAAAAACATTCCATAAATGCTGTGATCCTCCATCAATTCTGGGCGCTCTGCGAAGCACGCGGACCCATATCAAGTCGATATCACGGAAGCTTCTCCCTTCGATTTCGCTCAGCGATCTTGGCCTGCTGTTTGCAAAAAAGAGTTTACCAAGCTTTCGCCATGTCACAACCTGTGCTGTAGACATCTTTTTCTGCTTTATTTAGATTTGGCGCCGAGAGGTTCGAACTGGGGCGGGTTTTTCATGGCAAGACGACTTTGCTGGAATCTATGTTGAGTGCTAGCGCCGTGGGCACCTGCGCAGCGCGAGCGAGGCCTGGGCAACGAGATAGCCCAAGGCGCAGCAAAACAGGCTGAGCTTCGGAGCGTGCAGGAACCAAAGCGGCCTGAGCGATCAGACCGGGCGGCACAAGACCGGCCCAGGTGGTCTGTTGAGGCCGCCGCGCACGCGCGCGGGGTTGGTAATGTGCAGTCGAGCCCTAAGGGTGTGGCGCAGCGGCGAAGCCCGTGCCTTTCGGAGATAAGTCGACCGGGCCCAGGTACCGGTAATGGGCGGGAGTTGCGATGTGAGCACCCTAGCCAGCCTAGGTGGTTGGGGCGTCCGCCAGGCGGCGGCGAAAAGTGCGACTGATAAAAACTGCGGCGGCCGGGCGGGCTGCGGGGTGTGGGTGCGGACGGACCAAACTCGACGCCCTCATCCGAAGTGCCGCCAGTGAATTCCGTCAAACAGGCGAGGGGGGAGGCTCTACGACACCGCAGGGGCAAGCTGGGCGCAGTCGACGGCGAACCCGGGGGTCATCGACGGTAAGGGCGACGCCCCGGAGCGAGAGCGTTGACGAGAGTGGCGCCCGGGTTTCGTAGGCGCAGCGGTAGTCTAGTGTGTGAGCTGAACACGCCAACGACGAGCTTTGGCAGTGAGTGTGGTGTAAACCATGTGATGCAAAATCCGCTCTGCTCCGTGGTTATAAGAAAGTGGCCTGGATCATCCTCGGTGACTCGGCTCGACTAGATGACACCTGGGCATACAGCTTGTTTCTCACGGCCAGGCCTGTTGCGACAGAAACGCCACGCGGGATTGATGTATAGCCTAGGACTAGTGCATATGGAGTGTATCCATAGGCGGGGGAGGACCGAACCAGCGCCAGCCAAAACGAGCGAGGCAGCTGCAGGACTATGTCGTGGTGCGTGGTCTACCATAGTCAGCGCGGACAACTCTCTGGTGTTTCCCGCTCCAAGTGCTGCGGAGATGATAGAGCCCGCTGGTGCCAGGCCCTCACAACGGAAGCATATAGCAGGCCAAGCTGTGTTAAGAGTGTAGAGCAGCGTACGTACGCGCTGGTTGTGTCCGACAAGAGTGCCGATAACCTCGACTGCGACCTCGAGAACGTGCGAGTTCTCAGGCCAGGCCGCCTGTAGTGTCACAATGCAAAAATGTGTTAATCTGTATTCGTGGATCGTACCGTTGAGAGGGGTGTTGCCACAGTGTATCTCTGGTTTAATAGCCGCATGGTGGCGCCAGTCTGTCTGTGGCGGAACGAGGTGCCCGGGCAGGCGATACGTGATAAGGCCACCGAGCGGCGAACGCCCGCTGTCGCTGCCATATATGAACTCAACGCATCAGTGCGACTGCTCGTGAGTGGTGCATGATTTCCGTGTCGCGTCGTGGTTGTGCGGTATTGGCTAATCCCACGTACGACCCCTCACCCCCGTCTTAACCGGATCGTCCGGTTGCGTGCGGGCGGCGGGGCGGTCCGGGGGCCAATTGAGGAAGTGAACGTGCACGAGTTGCCCCCGCAGAAGACGGAGCGGGCATGAGGTGCCTGATTAGCCGGGCATGCGAAGGAAAGCAAGCTCGGCCACGGTTGGCGCCGTGCGCCAAGCCCAGCGGAGAAAAGCGCTTTCCGGCCGCTAGCGCCCAGCCAGGCACGGACGAGGGTGGGTCGCGGTGCTGGGGGCCTCCAGCGGCAGTTAGAGGAGTAAACGGGAGCAACCGAAGCGGCCGGCGCCGGGCAATAGGTGTCGATAAAGGAAATATACAGTAGGGTTAACAAGGGCTTAGCAGCCTTGGGGCAGGGACCGGCGCGGCGCAAGATGGCGAGTTTTGCACGGCTGACAGCCCCTGAGGGCAAAAGGCGAGGTGAATTGGGTACTGCGAACCGCGCAGGCGGTAAGCCACGGACATGGCAATGAAGACAAAGAGCGGCCAAGCGCGTGAGACCGGCGCGAGAACGCGGCGAGCAAGGACAAAAACATCGCGGGCGCGCCGGAGGAAGGCTCGAGGCCTGTGCTGGCCGAGCAGAAGGCGCGCGTTTGAGGCAAAAAATGGCGAAAACACACGAGGGAATCCGGAACGCGCCTAGGAAGAGGGGCCGCTGGACCTTTTGACCGGGAGCGTGAAGAAGGCAGCGGAACGAAGAGTGCCCGCCACTGGACCGAAGAAGAAAGCACCAAAGCGGTGGGAGACGCGAGCGCCGCCGTGTAAAGGGGGCGCGACCTCGAGCCGGGACATGGGCAAGGGATTCGCTGGCGTCAAGCGAAAGGTAACACGGACAAGGGATGGCGCGGTGGGCCCAAGGAAGAGCGTCTGAGCAACGCGGCAACGGAGGCAAGGAACGGGTTGCAGCTGCAAGGCGTGAAGGGGGTGACCTGCGGCCGCGGCGCAAGGGAGGTGGGCCGATGGCGACCTCGGCGGCCCCAGTACCGCAAGGTCACATGTAAGAGGACGCCGGGC
>Ga0163217_1013625_pt1 | contig 12196 bp, 10 predicted proteins | sample SynspAceP_FD_185933 | JGI IMG/M metagenome (GOLD analysis project Ga0163217, IMG submission 185933) | Saline lake microbial communities from Ace Lake in Antarctica - Synechococcus sp. Ace-P (PacBio error correction) | ecosystem: Environmental > Aquatic > Non-marine Saline and Alkaline > Saline ... | reverse complement strand
CCCAAAAACAAAGGTAAAAAATAACCCCAGTTCTCTATACAGTGATAACCCCCCCATAGCTTGAACCCAGGGTTTGTCTTCTCCATTTCAATGGCTTCGATGTGGGCCATCAGTTTGATAATATTTTCCAAACTAAAATGCAGGGATTCGGTTTTGGCGCCCCAAAATTACTGCTTTGCCTATCTTTACGGTCCGGTTTTCAACCTTCCCACGGTCCGATCGCCCCAATATATGACCAAATAAGCTTCACGGAATATCGCCATGGAGTACTCTGGTTTCCCGTTTGTTTGAATTTTTCTTAAAAAACGATTTAAAAAAAAAACCGCCGGCGCGGGAAAAAAACAAATAGTTTGTTCGCTTTTGCCTCATGGAAGGGGCGGCTTATTATAAAAATCTTGCGGCAAAAAAAACATTTTTTTACCGATGGGGCAATATCTCCTGCTTTGTTGGCGGAACAAGGCATATTGTTAAAAAAAAAAATTCATTCGTATGCTCAAAAAAGCGTTTTCTTGTCGCATTGTCGATCAGTTTACTATGGGTAGGGCATTGGTGCACACAAAAAACCAAGGGAAGGATAAACGATTTGCCAATGGGGACAGGGGCTTTTAAAAACTATATTTTTTTCATTTTTCCTTCTAACCGGCGCCCGCAAAGGCTTCTTTGTCAAAAATCGTTGTTTGATAAAAAACCCCGATTTTAAATTTCAAGTAGAGTGGGGTTATTCAGGACTTCCAGTACTTTTTCCGTTTTGACGTTTATCCATTCTTGAATTCCAGGGGGGCGCCGCAATATTACTAAATAACAAAACCGGATAAAGGTCAATGGATTAGTGAGATTCTCAAACAAACTTGTCTACGACTTCATAAAACGTTCACTTTTTATGGCGCGATAATTGTTGACTTGTTGTTTCAAACCCAGGTTATGTGAGTTTCTACTGTAAAAGCCCGAAATTTTCTTTCAAAATTGGGCACTTGTTCAAAAACCACAAAAAAACCAATCCATACCTTTGATGTTGTTTTCATCAACGTAGATAAATTTTAAATTCTAAATATTTTTTCGGTATTTCAAAAAAGAGTCTCCATGGTCTTCAAAAGGCAAATTCAACTGCCCATTCAAAAGCCCACTGATATGTTTCTTTTAGGGATTTGAATAACCGTTTTACCTTTTAAACTTGGCAGGATACCAAAATATCCAAATATGATCATCAAAGATTCCAAAGGATGAGGAAATAACAAAATTCAACAGAAAAAAAAATGGGCCAGTTTTGCCCTTACATCTAAAAGCGTTGGGTCGAAAAGGGGTTAAAACCTTCTATCACCCATTCAGTTCGTCAACTTTTCAAAGGGGGATATATCAAACGCGCATTTTTGTTGACGTTACTTTCGGTTTCTTCACCACGAAGGAATGCGTAGCCGTTAATATCATTTTTTTGCTGGGTGTCAAGCAACATTATCTGGACAAAACCTAAAGACTCCCTTAGGGGGGCCTTTCCGCTTTATTTAAGGCAATAGCCAAAAACCCTTTTCTTGGGGCACTTTGCGCAAAAAGGGGCAGATGTATTTATTATTAAAACTAAAAAAAACTTCAAAAAAAATAAGAGGTAAAAAAGCCGATATTGCCGCGTCGAATTAAATTTACTATCATGTTTTCATGGAAATTTGTTTGTCCTCTTATTTAGCTTTTTTTTTTAGGCATCGGAAAAACGAAGCAAAAAAAGAAGCGGGTTTAAAAAAAAAAACCAGGGGGGAAAAAAATCTTCACTTGGCCAAGGCGACCCATTATCTATTGTTTAATACTGGGTTTTTAACATTGGCCCATAAATCGGGGGCGTTTTAAAAGAAAAGGGTTATCGACAAAACATTTCAACTTACCGAAAAAAACCTTAAGGATAAACACAATTATTGGTTAATTCCAAAAAGCCGCCCTTTGCCACCACTGGCAAAAACAAAGGCAAAAACCGAAACCGCCTTTGTTCCAGCAAATTTTGGCCTGCTTGTTTAAGCTGTTGATTATTAGTTAAAATAGCGTGAGATTGTTTACCGTGTACATCTTACCCACAATAATACACCCACCAGAGAGGTTTCATCACTTCCAATACTACTTGTGATAGAACCGAAAATTAATATTCAACCGGAATTACGCTCCCACAAACTTCCAAAAACCAATGGCCGCAGCCTAGTTAACAAATTATATTCGGGTAGCAAAAAAACTTATTTCCATTCCCCCATTTTTACGCCAAAACAGAACTCTCAGTTGCAAATATGAGCTAAACGCAGATAGATAAAAACAAACGAAAAGCCACTAGCTGCTGCCCTCTTTCCATACTGGGACATATTTAAGCCTCCACCGATATGGGGCAAAAAACATCAAGCCTGGACTTGCAAAGCTATTATAGTAAAGGGGTTTGTGGTGATGTTTCGCGTAAAAAAACCAAGGTTGCGTCCCCCACGATCTTTCCAAAAAATTAGATTAAACTCTTACTGGCCGTATATTTTGAAATTGTCGCCACCGAAACGTGTCGGGCTATGATTTTCATATTTTACTGGTTATTAAGGTTCAAGTCCATAAGGCAAAGACCATTTTCATTTTTACAGTGAATAAATATTGTTTTTGCGGCTAAACTCTTCTAATCGTTTTGGGCAGAAGAACATAAATAAAAACTTTTCATCGTCCGGCCGTGGGTTATTTTTGTTGGAGTCGTTTAAAAGGGTGTCACTAATGGTCGGAAAAAACCATGAATCGGACTTCGCTCTGCTCGCAACCATCGGCTTAAAACGCTCCTTCGGTTAAATCAGGGTTTTGCAATTTCAGGGGGTGGAATTAATTAACCGTTCTTTCCTGGCTTCGGATATAAAATAGCAAAAAAAAAATTCGATTATTCGTCATTACCAACTTAAGTTTTTGCTCCTTGCTTGAAAAATGCTGGTTGGGGAGCCGAAAAAGATGTTTAGAACTGATCGAAGTAAAGCGGCCGTAGGGGCAAAGTCATTGAGTTGATTTTTAAAAGCCAAAGAACACACGCCCCCCCCACTATAGTCCACCAGTACACTTGGATGGGTAAAAAAACTTGCGGGATGGGCCAATAAAAAAAACCCATTCACCCAAAAATTTTTTCAAGTTTTTCCGCCCAGGCATCTTGTTATATATCCACTAGCGACATACTATAACCAGAGCCAAGGATGCGCTACAGTTGTGACTGTTTTTTTGTCTTTACACTTTTAATCGGTAATAAACATTGAGATCAGCAAGTAATATGGTCAGTGAAAAAATTTACAAAAAAAACAACCACCGCCAAAAGCAGTTCAACATTACCTCTAAAGTCTGCTTAAAATCGGGACTGCGAAAAATGAGGTTAAAAAAAAAAACCAATTGCCCTGTGTTTGCTTGTTAAATGAGTATGGGTTTTTACATTCAAAGTGTTAAGTACTAAGCCCAAGGCCCAACTGTTTTTTTTGTTTTACCTTGGCCGCATAGCAAAACACATAAGAGAAACCCACATTGGATTGGCAAAAATTCCGCCCACCAGCCAATAGGTCAATCACCATAGTCGGCAATTCCCTTTGTCGCTGTTGCTGAAAAAACTATATTCATTTTTTCCAGGGGCCAGGAGGGGTTTTTTTGCCCATTGTAGTCCACTATGTGGCGACAATAACGAGTTACCGTGAAAAAAAGGGTTAAAACCTACCAGTTCTAAGAAAGATAACCAACATTTAATGACGATTGATGGGTTCACAAGCAGAAGTTGGGCACAAGCGGAGGACGGGCATCGCGTTTTTTGCCGGCCATTCAAAAGGCAAGGCGTCATTCATCAGTACTTTACACCCAGTTATGTAAAAAAGTTTTTTAAGAATCGGAAAAAACTGGCTGTTTATTAGGCGGGGGGCTGTTTAGTGCTTTGGACAACTGATTGGGGACACAAACACTTCTTCAGGTTTTGATTTTTTCACCAATCTATAGCGGAAAGATTAAAACGGTATTATTAATGTCCATTTTACTGACCTGACCATCAGGGTGGGACACCCATTCTTGCCAGGTTAAAATTAGGCTTTTCCCACTCATTGGGCAAAGTTTGGTTTTTATTTCGTGTCCAGGTCGCTGTTGTGAGGCCTTAGCTTTTCAACTTAATCAGGAATACCCAAATCTCAAACATCAAGTGTCTTCTTGCTGGACCATGTTTGTTGGGGGAAAATTGGTTAAAGGGAAAATCGACTTCGTGTTCGACCCAAAGGGTTTGCCATTTTTGCCATCATTCGGGGTCCAGTTTGTGTGATTTTAATTTTAAGGGCTTTGTTATCGAATTTTTACAATTGGCCCGAAGAGGCGCAATGATTGGATGCTGGGGCATTATTCAATTTTTACTTAAAACAATTTTTGGACATTTGCTCCAAAAAAAGCAAGCAACTTGGGGGGATTATTGGGCTTCAAAAAAAAAAAACTATAAAAGTCACCTCTTTAAAAAAAAACAGGGTTCTTTTTAGCACCGATTGCGGGCAGTTAGAGTTAAACATAACTGCAAGACATTGTTTCTTTTAGGGTAACAAGTTAATCGGTAAAACTAAAAGGCATGAAAAACCTTTTTCAATCATTTCCTTATTAAAAAGGTACGTTTTGATTAATGTTGCAAGCATCATAACTAAACACGGAGGGGTCCAACCAATTATTTTGCAATTTAAAAAAACAATTAGAGTTTTACCCTTCAGTTGCTCAATTTGGAGTGTAGACAAAAACAGGAAGTAAAAGCCCTCTTTAATTTGTCAATAGTTGCCATAATTTGAAATGGGGGCTAATAGGGTCATATTTTTAGTTGTTTTTTTACCGACTTGGATTTTATAGTTTTCTAAACTTGCCATAGCATTTACAGCTAATTAATGGTTTTTTTTTGTAAAAAATTATTACCCAAATTATAGACGTTATTATCCTGATAATTATTTTAGAGTTTTCGAAAATTCCTCGCTTTCATAAAAACATAAAACAAAAACAATTTTACTAATCACAAAAGCCAGGTTTTGAACTTCTATTTTCAAAAACGATTTTCAGTGTATTATAAATAGCACTGGGTTCAGATGAGCGGATAGTTTTTTAAAAGTTATGGGGTAATAGACAGCCTTAAAGAAAAAAGTAATTTACCCCCCTATTTTTCACTAATGAACAAAAGAGGGGGCGTTAGGACGCTGCTGTGAGTGGTGTGGATCGGGGATTCTTCATTTATTTAAAGTTCATTTCCAGGAATGGTGCCTTCGAAGGTATCCCCGGGCTGCGCCGTATTTTAAGTGCTGAGGAAAACCAAGCTTTTCTGAGGGGACGGGTCCTGATCAACAACTATTTAAATAGGTGGATGAGATTTTTTTCCTCAAAACGGGCAAGGGGATTATTCCGCAAAAAATTTTAGATTACCTTTTTCAGTTAATAAGGTTTTTTTGCCTAATTTCATCCCTAAGAAAGTTTTTTGGGTGGGAATTAGAGGTTTTTCTGCTTATTGGCCAAACTCGACATAGTAGGGCGGGGGACTATTTGCGGCTTTAAAAAAGTTGGCGCGAAATAAGCAAAGGGTAACAGTCATTGGTTTACCTTAATTTCTTTTTAGTTCCTGGTGGAGTTGCTTATGGCATTACGGTACGGGCCAGCGACCAACAGGTAAACAAGTGGTTTAACCTAGTTTTGGGCGTAGGTAAAGACCATTCCGTGTTTTTGCCTTAACAGCCAGAGCGGTTCAGATTTTTGCCGCTTCAATTTCTTTTGATTCGGCAGGATTGTGACCAAGGGGGCAGTGGAAAGGTAAAGAATACTGGGATTGTCTGTAAATTGGGACAAAACCCGGCTTTATATTACCTTCGCCGCTCCCCCTATGCACCGTGGGTTTGTTTGGCGATTCAAGGTTATTTGGCACCCCAAGAGCAAATTTGTGGGTTTGACCCCAAAAATTGAAGCTAGGCGATCCAACATTGTGGCCTTGATTTTCCAAAGTCACATTCAGGGTGTTGGAAATGGGTATCGCCACGAGTGTCCGATGCGGGCATTCGTTTTTAACCCAAACGGTAACAACCTCGTGGTGAGCAAGTTTATCCTTATTGGATTTGTATTGGTTGGGCCAGAAGGAAATATTGGTTCGTGGGATGGGGCAAGATTGCTTGTTTGAGTGCGTTTTAGGGCGCCGGGGGGGACCTGGATTTTCACTTCCAGCAATTGGGGGTTTAGCTTTTTATCAGGCTCCAATTTCAGGCCCTTTAAATCCAACGCAGAGTATTCATTTGTTTACGTGAGCAAATTTGGGCGTTTCCCTATTCGGCAGAATTTTGAAGGCTAACAGCGGAAAAAAAGCTTGCTTGAGTATCGCAGGGTAAAAACCTTTTTTGTATTAGAAAAAGGGGCCATTGGTGTTTTTTATAAAACCAACTGAAGGGGCCTTGGGTCTTAGGTATTTGGAAAAAAACCGTCGGTTGTTTACTTTTTGCTTATTGCAAAAAATACCATATGGGGACTGAGCATAGGGGGCCGGGTGATAATCAAATACCACAAGGGCAATGGATATTTCAAGCGGGTAAGCAATTCAAAACGTAGGAACCGGCAAAAAAAAAACAAAACTTTGGGGCTGACAAGCTACGCCGCACAAACCATAGGCCATTTACGTTGAAGGCGCTAAACAATAGTATAAAAACCCGGGCAAGCTTTGATGATCTTTGGTTTTTAAGGTGCAAATGCGTTGTTTCATCCACAATTTGAAAGGGAATGGTTGAGTTTCTGAATTTTTTCCAACGCAATGATTAAAAAATGCTGATGGCACAATTTAATAATTAGTTTGATTGGAGACTTATTGGGTTTACCAGGCGTTTAACAATGCCGATTTTTTTTGCGCGGCGAGTTAATATCGGGAAAAAAAAGGTATTACCTTTTTATTTGCCGCGGCGCTCAACAGAAAACCAGCTTGCGCCTGAGTTTTTAAAACAGTCGGAGGAAACGTATTTTAACGCCAACTTTCTTGCAAAATTAAGGCCTTTGGCTGGATTTTGTTTTCATTGTTAATTGTTTGGTGGTGAATTCCTTAAAAAAAGGGGCAGAAATTTGTGTGTTCGGCGCGTTTAGGTGATTGTGATGGAGCTAATCTTTTACGGCATTACCTATGGGCTGTCGTCTGCGGCCTTTTTTTGAAAGGCAACGAGTCAGGCAAACCAGAAATGGAAGCTTAAAACCTTTCTGCTTGGGGAAATATGCGATTCAATTGGTTCTTTTACCAAACAAAAGGTGAGGCAGCACTCGTTGATTTGGTTTGATTGTAATTTTCCCCAATTTTTACGCAAAAAACTCGAAGGATTAATTTTGCGGCGTATTAACCAATACTGTTATACTCGTTCGGTGAAGGAGCATTTTCTGATTGAGTCTGAAAAAGAAAACTTTATCAGGACGGCCACCCATGTTTACCAAAAAGCAAGTTAATCATGCAGAGTTAAAAACTTTTCACTTTGGTTAAGTCACCCCAGGTGTTGGCCATGATATTAAAACTCACAAGGCGTTTGCGCCCAAAAAATGCAGTTTTATGCCCAACAAATTGAAGGTATTCATAAAGCATTGAAAGGGGGGAATCCGTTATTTAACCTTTTATTTTCTTTCGGAAATGCTTAGGTTAAATTGGCCATTGCAAGGGCAAGGGTGAAATTAAGTGAGCAAGAACTTAAAATTAGTGGTCGGATTAACAAACGAATAAAAACGCAAATTTAAGGCGTGCGTGTAGATTGAAGCTATTACCTTTGATTAGAGGTATTGGGAAACTGAACTTTTTAAAGCCTGGTAAAAGAAGGAAACCAGCACCACAAGCCAATGCAGCTTTTTAATTTTACTAAGCTAACAGGCAGGAGTAGTAAAAAAAGGGGCCGATTTTAAAGGAAAACCTTAAATCGCCCTTTTTTCTTTTTACCAATACCAAAAATAGCCAGGGGGCAATCCCCTCTGGCCTGTTTCTTCAGCAAACCCCCAAAATTTACTAATAAAATGATTTTTGAATTGACTTGCTTATCCTCTCTCAATTATTTGTTTTTAAACTAGGCCACTTCATTAATTTCAAATATTACCTGTACGAGCCTCATGTCGCAAAAAACAAAGTAAGGAATTTCAATGCCCACCCACTGAATTAACGTTCGCTAAGGCACACGGAAATTTCTTTGTGGTTTGCGTTCCACTTCTTGCGTTATTCGCAAAAAAAAGAGGCCTTGGCTTCCTTTCAAAGCTTTTATGCGGGCGACAGTGATAAATTTTTCAATGCTTGCCATTTTTTATTTTTTCAAGCTAGCAGAGGCAAAAAACCTTCGATTTATTAAAAACCGGCATTTCCCCGACAAAATTATTTGGCCGCAAATGATGCGTTTCTATTCAATTTGGGCATTAGGGCGTTAATTCTGGTCGAAAAAAAAAAACATTTCATTGCTAGTCTCGCGCGACGCTTGAAAAAAGGCTATAGGGGTTGGGTTGACATATGTCAAATAATAAGTATTTTGGGGAAACAGGGGAAAATTGCAGGTTTGACTTTTATTTGCTTTTGGCATGTTACAATTTTCATAGGTTTTGTTTTTAAAAATCTAAGTTGGGGGAAACCTCAATTTGAGCGCGCATTAGGAATGGGATAATATTTGTCCGCCTAAAAACGACGTGAACAATTTCTTATGCACGCGCAAGTTCGAATTTTTAACGATGTTAGGCCTCAACTTCGCCGTTATCTTTATAAATGGTGGGCGTTTACTGACGGTTGGGACTAGCAGTAATTTTGATCTTGCTTGGGTTAGGCTTTAGTCCTGTGATTTTTAATTTGCAGGGCAGGTTGGGGCCGTTTTTCAGTTTTCAGTGGATTTGTTGTTAACAAATGCATGATCCTTTTCAAGTACCAAAACTTCAAGCAAAAAGTATTGAATAGTACTGGTTTTAACTTCGTGAAATTTTGGATGGGCAAGATTTTCCGCGTGTTTAAAACCCAATTACAGGGGTTGTTTGGTTTTGCGGACGTATTGCAGTCTATGGTGGCAATTATCCGCAACGTTTGCAGTCTATATTGCTTAAAAACCGACTTGCAAATTTCTTCCTTTTTACATTGAGTTTGTTTTTTTGGGATGGGGTTTTAGGGGATTCCGTCACGCCACTCAATTTATTACCTTTAAAAAATTTTGGCGGCAAATTCAGTGATAAAATTTGGGCAATCGCTCTGGTCATTTATTATCACTTGTTAGGCCATTGTCCAAATTTTGTTCCCCATGGTTTAATGGGTTATTTTCGGAGACTTTTACTTGTAATTCTAAAATTCATTCCAAAAGGCCGTATTCAGGTTTGTGGTGGAGTGGTTTTATCTTGAGTTACGTTTCAATTATTTTATAAATTGGACATTAGGGCACACAAAAGCGACTTTGCTTTTCTTAAATTTTTTTGCTGCCATTGCAGGGCTGGGGCCTAAGCGCAGCGCTGGTAAATTTATCGGTTTTCATTAAGTGGGGGGAAGTCATTGGCTCCTCTTTGCCCCAAGCATTTTGCGCAAATAAAGTTGGTTAGGACAATGTACTGAGTCACAGTATATTTTAATTCGGTTATTTTTTGGGCAATCGAGTTTGGGGCGGTTATTTTGTGGTGGTCGGCCTATTTTATCCTTCGTCTGAAGAAGCCGGACCGATAAACAGCGCCCAAAAGCTTGGAACAAATTAGTGTTAAAGGAGTGGTCCACTTTTTAATGGCGATTTTCGGGAGTAAAAATTTTGATTGGTTAAAGCACCGTGATTTTAAAAAAAGTTAAAAAGTAACAGGGGAGGAAAAAAAAACCAGGGTTTCTTGTTTGTTTTGGCTCTTAAAAACTGTTTTACTTTAATTTTAAACTTTCCAGTTATGGGTGAGCGATAAACCACTTATTTCATTTAGAAGTCGATACCCAATCCCGGTACCTCTGTCACTTTCAAAAAAAAAAACCGTTTTACCGCGTTTTGCGATTCTTTGCAAAAACACAGTTTCCAGGTTCCCAATCTTTTAATTCGCGCATTAAAGTTTTATTGCGTGTTTCATGGAATTAAAAAAATTTTGGGAATCGGCGGGTTTCTTGAATGTGAAAAAACTCGCGGCTGTCGGCTTACAGGCCCGGCGCAAAACATGGGCTTGAACAACGCCCCAGATATCATAAGAAGAGACTGCAGCATAATCACAGGGGATTTTTTTCGGTCTCAGTAAAAACCACCACATTTAAAAAACCCCATATTCCGGGCTTTGTAAAATTAGCATCAAATAGGATGATCTTCCATTATACGGGGGGACGAATTTTACCCAAGCGGTATATAATCGTTTCCGGCCGGCCCCGCTTATGGTTACCATTGGGACGGCGTTTAGCGAACTTTATTTCATTGCCACCTTTAGAATTTAGGATTAATTAAAAACTGCGGTTCTTCGTCTAAAAACAGCAAAAACCCAATTCTCTCGATCATATAACCCAATTGGGATGGCAACGGCGGGCCATGGCTAAGTGTGGCATTCAAAAGTAAATTGGGTCTACATCATTCCCGGGGGGGACGGCATCGCGAAATTGCTTGTAAACGGAAGCTGTTGGAAAACAAGCTTGTAAAAAACTCAGCGGCTGAGTGGAATAAAAACTTGGTTTTGCGGAATTTCCAAAAAGGTGGCTCCACAACCCGTCGTTGGTCGATTACCCACATAGGGTTTCCGACTTAAACGGCACAATTCATAACATTTCGGGCACGGCTTTTTTCGGCCGGCTTTGGGGGCCTTAAGGGTCCACAGGATGTTCAAACGTTGTTTAACTTCGTTATTCCCGAGGTCGAATTGTAATTGGGACTAGGCATAAAGTACGAAAAGAATTTAGGCGTTTGTTTTTTGCCGCCCCAAAAACCATTTGCAGTTAAGAACAGGGGAAAACCCTCAGCGCTATTACCACGGTGTATTTCCTAGGCAGTATCTTATAGGCACTTTTTCATGGCGCCGATTAAATTAATTGGCCACCGCCTAAACCCAAGAAGTTTCACGTAACATGCGCGCCCACAGAGGTTTTCCTTGTTCTAAAGGAATTTCCCAGCCCGATTCAACCATTGCCTTCAGCACATTTCTTTTTATTCATGATGTGCGGGCGCATATTTGGGGCCTTTAGTCATTTAAAGGCTAGGCCGGCTTCCGCCCCATCCCAATAAATTACCTTAGTTTCAGTTATGAATACGCACAAATACAGGGATCCAAACAGGTCAGTTTGGGAATGAATGAATTAGAAAATTTTTAAACCACCGTTTTTACTATTTTTTTCATAATGTTCCTACAAAACAATTAAACTAAAAAAAATTAAAGGGCATTAAAGACAAAAAAAACGGATCGTTTTCAATTTTGGTAGGGCTTTACGTTAAAATTGGGGCTGGGCCCCCGTAATGCCCTCCCGTTTAATACCCACTATGGGAACCTACCTTTTTGGCTTTTGCTGATAGATTACCTTCAACGATAGCAGAGGGGGATACCTGAGATCAACCGGTTTACCGGTTTTTAGCATTAAGCCTCCATTTGAATTTCGGCCAGGCACCACCGCTGTAAAGGTTGCCAAAAAGCGAATAAAATGCATTTCGCCCCCACTGTTCGCGTTCAAACCGTTTAAAGGGCCACCATTTTGGGTTTGCAATAACAGTTTATTGATCTTTGTTAGGACCTAAGCGTATTTGGTAGGACGACAAGCTTTTTTTCACGGCACAGTTGGGACCGCACAAGCCTTTCTAGCCATGATAACTTTAAGCGTTAAAGGTATTGAAAATAACGCATATTGGGGCGCCACGGTTGTAAAAGCCCATCAATAGTGGCTACCCCAAATTGTGCCTCTTGGTATGCAAAAATTAGGAATGGGACCACATTTTTGGCAATCGTTGGCGAAACTTCATTTGAATTGCGCTATGATAGTAAAAAAAACCGGCCAGTGGTTTTAAATTGATAAGGGCGAGCCGTTTCAAAGTGATATTTCCCCAAGCTAGATTCTGGAAACTATTAACAAGTTTAGGGGACCCCGCGGTATTTTCACCTGCTTCAAAGGGCTAGGGGAAACCAAAAGGATTAAAATTTAACAATAGTTCATTCGTCTTGCGGAATTCGTAGCCGAAAATATGCGTTGTAAATCCAAATCTCACCCAAAGCAAAAACTGCCAACTAAAACGAATAAACCAGGGCAGCAAGATTCAGTTAGTTGTTTGCATTCGAA
>Ga0163217_1070711_pt1 | contig 12197 bp, 15 predicted proteins | sample SynspAceP_FD_185933 | JGI IMG/M metagenome (GOLD analysis project Ga0163217, IMG submission 185933) | Saline lake microbial communities from Ace Lake in Antarctica - Synechococcus sp. Ace-P (PacBio error correction) | ecosystem: Environmental > Aquatic > Non-marine Saline and Alkaline > Saline ... | reverse complement strand
TGCCGTACCAACTCGCAGGCTTCGTTCTTGTTTTGGCGATGGCCGGTTGGGGTAGTCGGGACGGAACTTGATTCGTGCGGACAGAGATTCCGAGTAGGGTGTTGTCGTTTGGAAACCATGGGCCTGGAGAGGACTGACACTCCAGCTCTCAGACGGGCTTCCAGGGTGGCCGCTCTCATCGCGTTGCCGTTATCGGGTGGAGGATTCAACGGCGGGGCGCTTGCTGGCGCCAAATCCCGATGGCGAAGAGATGGCGTCGCGCAGGCAGGCGGCTCACCAGATCGCAGCGATCTTTGGGGTCTCTCGCTCGGCCACGTCCCAGGCCACCACTTGCGGCTCCAGACATCAACCACAGATAGAGGTAGGCCACACGCTGCACGTCGTGGGAGATTAGGTGATGTCCCCTGACCAGAGCGCATGGGCGATCCCACCAGGGCGCGGCCACGATCGCGCGTTCCTGGGCAGGCGGGCCCGGCCCGTCGGTGGCAAGGCAGCTTGTGTGCAGACCCGGTAGAAAGCTGCTCCTGAGCGATATACAACCTTTGATCAGCCATCGCCGGCAACCGAATGTCTGCCGCAGCGAGCGTACTCCGGGCTGGTTGCAGGTGAGCAGGATCGTGGCGTTCCTCCTCGCTTAGCCGTGACCCCAGGGTGAACTGCCTTTACGGCGGTCCTCGCCGTCCATTCCACAAAAGCCTTTCGGCCAGCGCTGAGGGTTTGCAGAGCTGATGCCGATCTCAGCGGCGGCGTTACCAGTCTTGTGGCGCAGCGGCATTCGCCTCGCGATCAGCTCGAGGGGCTCCCGCGGTGCGCGGTGCTGGTCAGCTTCCGACGTTCTTCGAGCAGCAGGCTCCCATTTTCGCAGCACCGCAGGCCGCCATCTCCGCCATGGGCTCTCCTTTGCGCTGCAGCTCCTTTTTGAGGGCTTTGATCTCTCCGGCTGGTCCTGGTTGGCGGAGCTTTTCGGAGCTCTTCTGCTGCGGCTCGTCAGCCGGCTTGGCATTGGCATTTCCTGGGCTGCTGGCGCCAACGTCCACATGCTCGGGAACAGGCCCGCTCCGGCAGTAGGCGCTGAGCTCAGTGGGCTTTTCAGGCCAGCGGTTTCCAGACCACTGTGAATTGTCGGCGCGTTCAGCCGTTTGGTTCCTTCTTGGATGCGGGCACCACTCTCCCCTGCAAACGCAGGTCTTCTCCATTTTGTAGAGGGTGATCATGTTGGAATGCCAAGCTATTCTGAATCTGGCACGCTCTGCCTGTGCGGCGGCTCATTCCGCCTTCTCACATAGCCTTGACGGCCTCGCTGTTCCGGCATTGGTTGATGTCCTCAAAGGCCCGGGTTGTAATTGATGAGAGGGGTGACACTTTCTTTGAAACGGGGGGAGTTGCAGTTAGTAGGTAGTAGCGAAGTGGCACGTTGTCAGCTGATTCAGGGGCATTCCTAGCGTTCGCCTGGATCTATGAGATGGTGTTCGCCTTGGGTAATGAGGCTGAACAGCGGGTGAGCGCCCGCCACAACGTTCAAAGCGCATCTTGTGTTCTAGGCAAACGTCGGTTGTTCCGGTGCTACTCGCTCTCAGGTGTGGCTCGCTGGGCCTTCTTGTTCGTAGGTTGAGGCGCAGCATCTCCTGGTTTCAGGTTACACAGTGCCGTTGATGTTCGCCATTGCTGCGGTTTCGGGGGGGTTGCTTCTCTGTTTTTCCCCTGATTGTCGAAGAGTTCAGCATCCGATCAGCGCTCTGAAGGCTCTTGATTGGCGTCACGTTGACGAAAACAACAATTCCCGATGCAATCACGCACTGGATGGGGTTTTGGCCTGGTTCTTGCCACTTTCGGGTTTCCTGCAGTGTTTGGGCAAGTTTCGTCCCTGGGCCCAAAACTGCGGCTTCAGGTGTTTGCAAGGGTTTTTCCTTAGGAAACACTGAAAGCAGCTCGATCTGACTCCCGATCAAGGCGGTAATAGAAGCGCCACGCCGCGAACGAAGGCATCGAAAGCAGCAGGGACTGGCGGAACAAACCGTGCGCGTAAATTCTTGGCTGTGATCACAGCCGCTGGCCCATGGACGCCGCTCCTCTCACCCGACACGGGGCTGCTCCATTCGGATCCGACTTTGCGCGAGCGCGATTCCTTCCTGCCATCGCTGCGGCCACGCATGACGTTGAGCGAAGCCCTTTCCGCGCGGATCCAGAACTTACGGTGAATCAATCCCGATGACCAGCCCTAATCTTTGGGTAGGCGTACTTACTGAGAGATGGCACAGCCAGGCTTACAACGGCTCGGCCACACTTCCCGCTGGGACCAGCAGAGCGAACGCTCGGCCACTTGGCCAGGCCGCGCTGAGGGAGGATTCACAGCCGATTCTCTTGCGCTCTGCTTGAGGCGTCGGCGTCTCTATGGCCAAACTGACCAAAAGAAAGGCCCCGAAAGGCCCCTATCTATTCCTCCAGCGTCTGCGTTTTCTTTGTTTTGGAGACTTAGGACCGCAGGAGCTGGGGAATCAAGGGATTCCCTTGATTTTTACCTGTCAGGGTTGACGTTTGAACACCATCCCTAAATCGGGGGATGGATTGGTCCAATAATAGTTTTGCAAGTGTGCCGCTGATCGCCTAAGGGCGAGCCGGCATAAGCCGACACATAGGGCGCAGCAGGCTGAAGGCGTTGCAGCAAACTGGTTGGTGTGCGCCGGCTGGGCCCTGAGGCTATGCCGCGTTGCCCATTGGCACGCCGCTGGAGGCCTGATGAGCGGCCTGGGCCACCGCTGGCGCCGCTTGGGAGGGTTGTGCGTCACGGGTCAGCCGTTCCCGGTTCCGGTTCATCGCGGATCGGGGGTGACCTGATGAGCGTCCATACGGTTCCGACGGCAGCGCTTGGGAACGTGGCACGGGCCTGAGGGATACGACCCCGGCGCCATCTGACCGAGTGGATCAAAGGGCTCGCATCCATTCCGATCTGGCCGCGGCCATCTCAGAGCCTGCAAGGGCGCTGAGGTGATGAGGCACTGGTGGGTGATCGGATGAGCAGCTCGGCGCCCTGCCAGCAGTACGCCACCGCCCGCTGGCACGCCTGTGGCCCCTGAAACCCGTTTTGCCGCTGCTGGCGGACTGGTTTGGTTTTTCGGGCTCGGATCCGCTGGCTGATTGGCGGGCCCTGTATGGCCTGGGCGCTGCTTCAAGCCCGACGTCCCCAAATCGATCAGCAAAGGCTTAGCAAGCAGCCAAGGTACGGAAATACGAGCACCCACCGGACATAAGCCCGGTCGTTCTGGCTGAAAGGTGCGCGTGGTGGGCAGTGATCGTGATCGCCATGGCCTTGCTGAGGCTGAGGGTGGCCGCCGATGCACGGGCGCCGACGGTGCGTTCTGGCGTGGTGGGCATTCAACCCAGCACTTCCCTTACTGATCACCGAAGGCGCCAAGAAGAAAGTGGCAGCCTGCTATCGGCTGGCGTCCCTGCTGTGGCCTGCTGGCATCTGGAACGGCGCCCAAAGGGGCCCTAACCGGTCGCCGGCGCTGCTGATTGATCTGGCCGCCGTGCCCTCGAAAAGGTCGCCCGGTTTCGGTGCTCTTCGATGGCGCGCTCGCCGCAATCAGACGAGCCCCAGGCGCCGCCGCCTTGGGCCGCTGCTGGAAAAGGCTTGGCGCCAAGGTGCTGGTGTGGCACCGTGGCCCGCAGCGCGGCAAGGGCTCGACGATCACCACTGGCCAGCGGTGGCAGCTGGGAGCAGTGCCAAGGCCTCAAAGCCGATTCTCACCTGACTGTTCCTGCCGCCTTTGCGGCGTCCTGACGGCTGGCGCCAGCTGGACGTGGTGGGCGATGCTGCCCGATCCCGTGTGAGCAGGCCCGCTGGTTGCCCTGGTTGCCGATGGGGGCAGGAAAAAAAACCGAAGCCATCGCCGCTTGCCGTCGCGCCGGCTGCTGGACGTCGGCAAAGCGTGGTTTCTGATCACGCACCGCCGCAGCCTTGAGCAGGCACTTGGCGAGCGGTGGGCTTTGCCCGGGGAATTGAAGCCCGTCGGTTCTTGATCTGCGCCAACAGGGATTGCCTTTTGGCATTGATTCGTGGTGGCTTGGTTGGCAGGTGTGCGGTTCAGGCCAGCGGAATTGGGCCGGCGCCGTGGGTGGGTGAGTCGATGAAGTGCCAGGTTGCTGGTCCCATGCTCTGTGCACCGGACCGCGATCAGGCAAGGCGCCCCCCCGCGCGAGCCCTGGCAATCTGGCCGCCAATGATGCCAACGCGCCAGGTGTGGTGGCCGATGCCCAGCTCAGCGCCCGGTCTGGCGCCATTTGGAAAACGCCACCGTCGGCCGGGCCTGGCTGATTTTGTTTTTTCTGCCACCAGCCCGCTGAGGCCGGGCAGATGATTAACGAACAGACCCGCACAGATGGCGCTATGAGCCTGGTGAGACCCAGCTGCAGGCCACCGACCGGCTGTGGATCTCCACCACCGCCCAGAAGGCTGCTGCAGACAAAGTGCCATGAGCCTGGAGAAGCTGGCGCTGGAGAACTGGCCCCGACGCCGCGTTCTGCGGGTGGATTTCTTGAAAACCGAAGTGTGCTGATCCGGGGTACGACGCCACCGGTCTGGCTGCTGATCGAACGGGATCGCAGCAATTACGACGTTGTGTGGGAGTCGCCGTTGCGCGGCCTGTCTGTCGAATCAGCTGCGCGGCCACTTCACTGCGTTTCGCTTGCAGTGGTGGCACTAACTGAGCCCGAAGCCAATCGCCCAGGCGTCGCTTCGCGGTCCGTGTGACATACTGCACGCCCTTATGCGCCGAGGGCAGCATGGCAATGCCCTGCGGGTCGGCTGTGGCAGCTTCGAGCCCCGCAACTACATCAGCAGGCCGGCCCAACAGCGTTGCGCCCCGATCGTCGCCAGTGGCTGGATCGATTTGATTGGAACGTAGCGCGGGCCCCGGCGCCCTTTGGGCCAAATAGGTGCCGCTACAACGCAAGGCCAGGCCTATGCGCGCCACCAGTCCTGGGCTGCTGGAGCGAGAGGGTTACGAGATCACGCGCCGGCCGCCTCTCCTGTAGGCCGGCGGCTTTGTGTCCAGTGATCGGCACAAACTGAGCGCATCGCTGCATGGGCCAGGCGCCGCCGATGCCCCTGTGCAAAGCCGCTTGAGCTGCTCAGTGATCAGGCAGGCCAGCCGAGCTACAGGAAATACCGCCGCGCCTGCAGCGCCGAGAAAGGCCAGTCGCCGCTGGGAGGATCGCCAAGGGCTGGGGCCTGGGCAGAGCGCGCGACAACCGAGCTACTCGAAGCCGATCGGGGCAGCGCAGCCAGCGCGGCCGTTCGCTGGGCCCTCCAGAGCTCGAAGCTGGCAGTGGTGGCCGCACGATCGCAGAGCGCCCACGCAGCTGGCGCCCAATGGCACGGGGCCTGGACCCGGATTGTGGCGGTTGATCGGCCGAACTCGGCCGCCGCCGTATGCTCGGCTGCCCGGCTGGCCAGTCGTGGCAACTGGTTCAGTGCCGACGATGCCAGGCTTGATCGCCTTTGCAAGTTCACGGCCGAAGCGCACCAGCGGCAGGCCTTCATCAAGGTGGGATCGCACGCAGACGGCAAGGCACCTCCGCGCGCCTGCTCCGCCTGGCTTGGCTACGGCTCGAAGCGCACCGCTCCCGCATCGATTGGGAACGGGATTGCGTTACGCGTTGTCTTGAAACCCTTGCCCGATTGGCGTAGTCTTCAGCAGCTGGAGCGGGCCTGGACTGATCGCGTGTCCAAAAATCCCTACATGAATAAGGGGAACTTGGACATGACCACAGCCTTGCCTTCGCCTGGGTCATTCGATTTTCAGATGGAACTTCGATCGCTAGCAGATCGGACGTGAGCTGGGCGCGCTGGCACAGTCACACCGCACTGCACAACATTGATGTTTTCGTTATCAACGGGGGGGGGAACTTTGGAACTGTTTTGATTTTCATTGTTGTGAGTCCAAAACCGCTTAAAACTGACCCCAACAAACCCTTGAGTAAATTCAATTTGAAATGGAAGACCACTTTTGTCCATAACTCTTGCATGGTTCCTGCATTGTTTTAGAGTTCGACTGTGGTCCCAGACGATAAGGAGCTTGATAGCTTTGACAGCGAGAGAGCAGGAGGTGGATGATTACTTCATCAATCGCGAATGGTTTAAGGGTGGTCCCGAGCCTCTGCACCGGACTACGATTTTTCGTTACAGAGGATGCGGCGGGGTGTGGGATATGCCGCAGTGAGCTGTCTGCATGTCATCCCTCATTAACAGCCAAAAGATGTGAGGCAAGTACTAACGTCTTCGATCTTGCGGGAGTTTAACAGCATGTTCCGAACGGGAAGCCGAACCCTCGATCACCGCAGCGGTGACTGCCAGAAAGATGACGTTCTTGCCGCTGATCAACGCGGCCTAATGGCAATGTAGCTTTTTCGTTGTTCAATTTGGCGTTTGGCGGTGCCACACACTTCGCGAGTTGACCGCCAGCGCGCGTTTGAGTGGCTCATCGGCGGGATGCAGTTTGACGAGCTGTGTTATAGAGTGGGTCTGTAGTCGGCAGATTTCGCGGCCCTGCTCGCTAATGGCGCTGGTGGGGCGTGAACGAAACGTTGATGCCGCTGTGCGGTGCTGGTGGTTGTTGACAGACCACGAATGGCCACACGCGTGCTTCGAAAACCTGTCCCCTTCCCAGATCGGTTCTCCTGCGTTTGGGGAGCAGACCGCCAAGGCGATACAGGCCCTCCAACGACTTACCGCAACGAGGTGATGGTGGCGCGAACTGGGGCGATCACCGAGCTTCTACAACGTCCTATTTCAACGTAACGCAGCGCAAGCTGGCCAAAGCTCATCAAGCGTCGATGCTTTGGGTGTTATGAAGGCCTAGTGGCTGGAGGCCAACGAGACATCTCAGCACCTATGCTCGATCTCACCTGGAGGTGGCGGAGCGGGAAGCTGCAGGGGAGTGAGGTGTGGGCGGTGGGCGCGCTGACCAACGGCCCGCTGTCGCCTCAACCTCTGCCAGAGATGGGGATCTCCCGCTGAATGGTTGTTTTTAAAAACAGGAGCGGATGTGTTGAGTCTTTGGCCTGGATAGATCCCTCCTTCCCGTTGTTGATGCCTTGTAGGGGCAGATTCACTGATGGAACTCCGAGATGCTGAGCCATGACATCTGACTCCCAGCATCGCAGCACCTCGCCATTCGTCATGGTGATGTAAAAGCATCGTCTCGCGTGTTCGCGCTCGCTTTATCGCCTGCAGGAGGCTGGTCAGTACGGATCTGGCCGACCGGCGCTGTAGCTTGAGGGGTTCTTTACAGGGGCTGGTGCGCGCAGAAGCCGCCGATGGTATGGGTCTGACCTTTTTCAGTTCGCACTCTCTGATACATCAGACAACCTTGATGGAAGCTTTCTCTCTGGGCCTGCCGCGTAGCGCAGAGCGATGTCGCGTCGTCGGATGGGCACTTGTCTGGCAAAATTCAAGCGCCTGATCCTTTCGCTCTTCCAGATGGTCCGGACTTGCAACTGAAGCACCAGGCCCCGCCTCCGGTTTGGTGAGTGCTCACTCGCTCTCAGGTCTTGGTTCGCCGGGTCTTTTTTTGTTCTGAGAGGTTGAGGTCGGCAGCATCTCCTGGTTTCTGAACGCACCCTCTCCCAGTTGATGCCAGAACATCTTGCCCGGCGGTTCAGGGGCGGCCTGCAGGTCGCTCACTGAGGTGCATTAGCCATCCGGTCGCCGAGAGTGTGCTGGGGGGTTGTCTTGGGCTGTGATTGCCCTGCTTGTTGGTTTGATGTTGGCACGGTGGTTAGCGGCTTGGGAAACGTTTCCTCTTTTTTCAGGAGAGCGCAAGAGAGCAGCATTGCCTCAACGGAATGAACTGAGTTCGCTGCTCCCGTCTCGCGGCGGGCGATGTTTACGCGAAACGCCGAGAGAGCGGCAGGGCAAACTATCTTGGGTGCCGCCGCGCTCGCCGCTCTGCTTTGATATTCCTCGAGCGTTTCATGCCGCGATTGCTTGCGCAGATGCGCGGAAGTAGTGGAGGACATCCCGTTTCCGGGAATCAATCGAACGATATGTCTTGATTCGCGCGCTGCCATTCGCGGGGGCTTGGTAGCATGGCTGGCACGAGGCAGCCAAGGGGATGTGGTTCGGGCAGATTGCCTTCGACGACCAGCACTTTCGGGGCATCATCTTTTTCGTCGATAAGGTTTCGATCAGTTTTTTTGAAGGAGTTGTTTTTTGTTCATGCGTTCAATGTAGCTTAATGGTTTACATGAGCGCAAGATAATTTCAGTCTTTTTTCAGATTCTTTTTTCGGCGTTCTCGAAGCTGCCAACAAATCGGATTGCAGCTAACGCGCCCGCGCTGCTCGTGAAAATCGTTGGCGTTCATTTCGGCGGTAGCTGATCCAAGCGGTTGCGCAGACGATTTTGGAGAGGATGTACGCGATGCCCGTAGGTCGGAGGTAACCGGCTCACCGGCTGGCTCCGCCCTCCCTGGATCGCCGTTAGCCCTTTATTGGTTCACTCCAGCACCCACGACCCACCCACCCTCACGCCACGTCATCGGCCGCCATGAGCTATTCCGTTCATCAGCCTGTACCGGAGCGGGGGGTGGAACTTGGGCGCTCGAAGCCGGGGTTCGAGCGCTGGGTGGTCGAGATGGATTGCGGAGGCGGTCGCACCTGCCGACCAACGGACCCCGCTGGCGGTCTCACGGTCAATGCTGCGCCCAAAGCTCGAAGGGACGCTCCCGGGGCCCTTAGCCCGGGACGTATGTGAGGGGGCGGGAGGCAATACGACCTGCTAGGGCGGCGGGCCGCCGATGCAGCCGTTCAAGGCAGTACGGCTACTGGCACAGAGGGGATGCCTCGCGCCTCGGACGACCGGCTCGGACACCCTGGAGTCGTACCTGCGCACCGGATGGCTGCGCAGCAGCGGGCGGTCCTGCTCTGAGAACGTAGTGCTGGCCTTCGCAGAAGAGGAGGGTTGCAGTACTGGCGGACCGGCTCGGACGCCATAACCGCCGCCACGGGCAGAAGTACTCGTTTCGCGCGCGCGCCTAACGCCGGGAGTTACGGCGTTGCCGCAAAGCTGGCGCGGAGGGGTATTCGTCCATTCGAGCCATTCGCGACGGGTGGAGTTCACGTTCCCCGACCAACCCACCTCAAGCGCCGGCCCGTCGACATGCGACCGGCGGCCCCACGAGCCGCGCGCGACCCCGTTGGACGCTGCTGCCTACGCCCGGCGGACGCCATCGGGCACGTCGGACGACACGGCCTGGGCGAGGACAGGCTTGCGCGGCGCGCGGCAAGTACGCCGAACTGGCTCGCCACTATTCCCGAGGGCTGCAGACTACTGTTTCCACGCGACAAGACGGCGATGGCACTTGCGGGCTGTTCGGTGTTCGCACCGCGCTTCTGGTCCATGCTGTTCTCAAGCTGGAGAAAGGCCGGCGTCGTGGCGTGACAAGCCCAGCCGGCCCAGCCATTTGGCCCCTTACATGCGCGAAGCGGCGGCTGTCTGCGCGACTATTCGCGCTGCAGGACGTCCCAGTTTGGTTACGACGGTGCTGGGCAACAAGCGGCTCGGCCCATCGCAGATTCGGTCAACGGCCGGTTGCGTCGGCTTGTCGAGTGCGGCCTGGAGATCCGCGAGCAGTTTCTGTTGGGCGCGCGTGGTCGCGCTGTCGATTGTGCCGAGCGTCGGCGACCGCTATCCCCTCGGCACCCGAGACGCGCGCGGGGCATCCGGGTCGGGTGCGCAAGGAGATAGGGTCTACGCCCCGACCGCGCGGACGGCTCGGCCCGTCGGCGGCGGCGAAAGGCAGGTTCGGCCATAGGCCGACGCCGCCGAGACGACGTGTCGGTCCTGGCCCTGGGCGTCGTCATTACGTGCCCAAGCTTATACCGGTGAATGGCCGAGCGGTTTGGCGTGGTCGACGTGTGCTGGACGGATCGCGCGGGTGGGGCGCGCGTCCTGCTTGCTCGTTCCGTGGAGCGGGGCGCCCTCTACATTCGGGGCGAGGACGGCCGCTGGCACGCTTACGCCTGGTCGTCTATCGTTTCCGACACGGAGGGCGCGAAGGACGCGCCAACGACCGCCTGGCGGAGCGGGCACGCAGATCCGCTTTCGGGACCCGGTGCTGCGGCGGGACAGCTCCACCTATCGCCAGGACGTTGGCAGGCGTCGACGTCACGCTCGTTCCTGGGCGGTCGATCCCGAGGCGCGCTTCGTGGTTCTGGGCTGAAACCCGTGCTCATCTTTACGCCCGACTGCGATTGGGATCTCGAATTATACTACCGACGACACGTGGCGTGGCGGCGACAATGGCTGGGCATGTGGGAAGCGGAAGAGGCACGGCGGGAAAGCGGCCTAGTGGATGGGCTGGAGAGCGTGGTGGGCTTCGGCCGCACCGGCTCCTCGTACTACGCGCGCTTCGAGGGCCCAGGCGTCGTTCCTAGGCTTGGATCCGCCCTGCTTGCGCCTCGCCGAGAGGTCGGCAAGCGGGACGGCGGAGCGTGCCCACACTTTTGGAGGACGCATTCAGCGTCGATGCCGGCGACGTCTTCGAATTCATCCCAGGGCCAGACTTCCAGGGTGAGCGTCGCCGTACGGCGGGGCGTGCACGGCACCCTCGGACGGGCGTTGGGTGACGATGCGCGTGGCCGAGGCGCATTGCTCGACCCGGAGGCGTAAGCCGCTAGAGGTTGTCTTGTCGACGGGCCGCCGCTGCTAGTCGAAGTGCAGCGGCTCTGGGGACCGCGTCGCCAACGGCGACCACAGTTCGAGGTGCAGAAGACGCGACTGGGTCGGGGCCTGCAAGACAGTTCGCCCAGTTCGACGTGGGTGGCGGTGCCTGTTCTCCGCACGGGCCCATTGGGAGTTCCGCTTCCGCTGGGGACCGGGACCTTCGGCTGGAGGAGGCAGGACCCCACGCGCTGCGCGCGCGTCACGGGTGGCGGATTTTGACTCCGGAGTCTCGGCGAGCTGGTGGGGGCGGGGCAGGGATGTGCTTAGGTCGTTCTTCAGTCAAGCTGTCAACTCCCGGCCGGAGCAACGTTCGAAGGGCGGCGCCAAAGCCCAGATTCGAACACGCCGGCATACCTTCGATTCAAGCCCGATCGGGGAGTGCGATGAAGTGGAGAGAGATTTGGTCGGCCGGCACTAACAAGGCGTTGCGCGGAGCGGTCGCCGCGCGTTGAAACACTGAGCGTAGGCGGCTTGACTTGGCTTAGGAATATATATTGCCGTATCCTTCCGTTCAAAGCCCGTGAAAGGCCTCCTGCCGCGGGTCGCACTCTTTTTCATTGCGGAACTCGTCAGGCTGAGATGTCGCCGGCGCCCGTAGGCCAGAAGGAAGCGAATCCATCAAAACACGCTTTGCTTTTTTTTTCCCCTTTCCGATCTTCGGACCAGCACGCCCCCAGCCGCGAACCGTTTGATAAGCAGCTGGATGGTTGTTTGGAACGGTCTTGCTTTTGAAAGACGGCCACTTATGATCTCCCGCCGCCGGCGGCCGTTTTGGCATTTGAAATGCCCGGTAGATGGGGGATCGACTCAGGCAATCGAGCGAGAGTCGTGAATACTTTCGGGCCCGATCCTTGGTTATGGATTCGGGGGAGATCGTCCCCAGCCCGGCCAGTGAGCCGAATTGGGCCATGTATCCGATTGAACGATTTTCCCGTAGGCGGGCGGACTGTTACTCCCGCCATGCTCCCAAGTGAGGAAGGGGTGATCCTTCTTCTTCCAGGGCTTGCATGGGCCTCGAGGTTTGATGACTCTCGCATGCCACGGGCTTTCTGGGGTCGCTCAGGCCCGCAGATGTTTCTTGCAACGGTCTGGCCAAGATCCTTTCGCGTCCTGCGGCCAATCTTTCGCGGGAGCAATCGGGTGGGCCGGCGCGCGTTGTTGACGTGGCAGGTGTAGCGGGGCATGATCCACGCCACGCATTGGGGACGAAAGCACCCGGCCGGCCTGACGCCTTTGCGGGCCTTTTGGTCAAACCATTTCCGCGAGACTTCGCGATTTTGTGAAATTAGCGCGCAGCTGGGGCGGGCGTGGACGGTTTGATTTTGGAAACTGGCCGGCCATGGTGGCGCCCGGCTCGCTGGCCAAGGCCTTCCAAACTGCGGAACCTTGTAATCCAGGGCGGCCCCTTGGAGGGTGGATTGCGGGCTTTGCTGGAGGGGCGTTTTAAAAATTTTTTTTTTTCCTGTTTTGCA
>Ga0163217_1067038_pt1 | contig 12197 bp, 14 predicted proteins | sample SynspAceP_FD_185933 | JGI IMG/M metagenome (GOLD analysis project Ga0163217, IMG submission 185933) | Saline lake microbial communities from Ace Lake in Antarctica - Synechococcus sp. Ace-P (PacBio error correction) | ecosystem: Environmental > Aquatic > Non-marine Saline and Alkaline > Saline ... | reverse complement strand
GCTTTGCATTATCACCACGATCAAGTCATAGCGGTCCTGAATCGCCTGCACCGAAAATGGTCCTCACTCGCGCATGACATCTCGGGGCTGCATTAATAGGTGCCACATTGGGCGACTTTGCATGTTTAAAAGCGGTCTTCGCCTTCAACGGCGTTTACGCACGCGTTCAGAAGAACGTCAATGGGGGTATTTCTCTGTCTCGGCAGACGGAAACTGGCGCAACAGGCCGTTCTGCTGCGCACCCATGCGCCATAGGTATTATTACGATTTCGGCTTGGGAAATACATCGGTGGTCTGAACGCCATATGCGCATCGGAATATTCGCCATTACCATGACCGCAGACACTTGGGTTGCGTTTGTCCCGTTGTCGAACGCATCAAAATCAGGAGCTGCAAAAGGCCGACATTGATTTCGCGGGCGGTCGGCGCGGAAATTTAGGACAAAACAACCGTCCCCGTCTTGCACACCCATAGCCATGCAACACGGCTGGGCGGATAATTGTTCGTCTCTTCCAACCCGTAGGCATCCGTCACCGCAGCGACGCCGGTCGGCTGCGCAGAGCCCTTGGCCAAAACAATCGCTCATAGGCTGTTTGGCACGCAGGTTCCCAGCGGTTGTCGCGGTCCATCGCAAAGTAGCGCCCCAAATATTCGCGATGACGCCCCTTCGGCAACGCCGCTTGCAACGCCTCGAAATAGACCCGTGCGACCGTGAGCCACCGCGCCCGTATCGTCAAAAGCGTGATCACCACCGGAACACACGTGATCGCAAATCGCGTGCACGCGGCGATCATATGCGTGAGATTGCCCGTGGCACGCCGCGTCAGACACACAGCCCATCAGATGGGCCGTGCGCGGTATTTTCAGCGTGCAATTAAAATCGATAGCAAAGCTGATGCTCGCAAACGCCCCTCTTCGATAGCCAAATTCAATCTGACCCAGATCCATCGCAACCACCCGAACCCGGCCCCGATTATTGGTTATGCCCACTTCGGAGTTCCCATCTGCCTGTTTTGGCAACCGACGTTTCAGGGCAAAAGGTGCGTCAGGTGCGAGGGGCAGATTGCATATCCGGTCGAAATGCAGGTGTCTTGGCCAGCAGCGGTGCGTTCCCTTTGGGATCATCGAAGGGCCCCACCATCAGAATGCACAATACGAAGGTTTTGGGGTGTTCATCCTAGGACCGCTCCGGAGATTTTCAGTGGTTTTCCGCTTTTTAGCGCTCTGTGAGGATGGTGAACCTAATTCATCGCAGATTACAAACTTGTAAGGCTGGCGTGGCCCAAATTCACGGGCGCCCTTGCCCTGCCGGCGCGGTTTAGTATTAAGATGGGCGCATCAAAAGCCAAGACGACAGCATGACATTCCAAGACCAGGAAACGCATTGTTGGAACCACACTGGCGCGTCGCCTTTGACGGCAGCGAAGGTGCTTGGGGGACCCACGCGATCTGGCTGCAAATCCCGCAGGGACAAGTGGGTCGAATGTGAGGTTATTGCGGACTGCAGTTTTTATCCCAGCGAGTTTGAGGGCAAAGTCTGGACCAAAGCGTTACGATGGTGGGCGCCTTTTGCGGCTTGTGCCAGCGATGTTTTTGTGATTGCTGCCCTTATTGCGGCCGTCTGGGGCGCCGGCCGTAGCCCAAGACGTGCGATGACACGCGCGACGTGCTTCTGATCCACGGGAACCGATTCCATTACGATCTTGCTGAATTCCGCCGATTGACATTTCGCAGCCCGCGTTTTGGCAGCGCTTAAGAGAGCGCGTTGGCGTGCCGCTATCGCAACCTTGATGGCGCGCTGAGCTGGTTGATCGGATGGGCGCCGCGCAAGTTTTATACGGAAACCCGGACTATCGCGAGTGAAAGCCGCAATGTCTGGCGCGGATGTTATCGGCAGATGACGCGTCTTGGCGGAATTTGACTGTCGGCCCTAATAGACCGGCAGATCAAAACGCGATACGGAGCGTTCGCGGATGACAGAACGCAGTATCGCACGCTGGTAGATAATTGTCTGGTCGGCTTCACTCGGGCCCGATGGGCCTGCCGAACGCCGTGGGGTCACAGGGATATATACCACACCGCGGATCATTTGCGGCCAAGGGCGTTTAGGCTCCTGCGCACCTGTTAAATGTCTGGGATTCCGGCGACCAGCTGGTGCGGCGGCCTTGCGTTTTGGGTCGTTGGGACGCCGCTTGCCTCTTTCGGTCAGCCTGTCCTAATCAAATTTACCAAAGCGATCACGCTGACGTGGGACGCTCCGCAGGAGTTTTAAGTGGCAAAAATGAAGCCGGTCTGTAATGGCCGGCTGGAGGTTTGGCTGCTTCGTGGCAAAAGAAGGTTGTCTGAAAAGAGAAGCACCGACATTGTCGGACAGTTTGCAAGAGCGTCCCATTGCATTGATAGACGGAGTCGGCGTTTATTTTCGCGCCTACACGCGCTGACGCCATTGAACGCGCAAATTCAGACGGGCTGCGAATCGGAGCCGTTTGCAGATTTTTGCAACATGTTGCAGCGCTTATTGTCGAAGTCAACCACCGGGCCAGATGCGCCAACCCATGTGGCCGTGATCTTTTTGACAGGGGAAGCATACTTCCGCAAATGACATGTACGACAGTACAAGGCCAACCGCGGAGGCCATCCGAAGCTGCGTTCCGCAGATCCCCTGACCCGCACGACGAAAGCTTCACTCGCGTTGCAAGGAAAAGCAAGGCTATGAGGCGGATGATTTACATCGCCGTGACGCTCGCCGTTGCAGGAGCCTGGTAGCCGCGGCGTGGCGCTTGCACCATCATTAGCTTCGGGAAAGGATTTGATGCAGTTGGTCGAGCGGCGGCGTGAAATTGCTGGATCGGTATGAAGAACAAAAAGCATCGACCGTGATGGCGTGTTTCGAAGAAATCGGCGTAGTTCCCGACCGTGTGGTTGATGTGGCAGCCTGGCAAACGGCGATTTCCGTCGGATAACGGCTGGCGCACCCCGGAATCGGAGATCAAGACGCGCGCTGCTGATTAACGAATATGGCGATTTGATACGTTGCTGAACGGCCGGGCGAGATCAAACACAGCCCAAAGCGCCGCCAGATTGATTCGACCACGCAGATCCAAATCCGCCTGTGCCGCTGGCTCTGGTCAGCTGGCACGGAGAATACGCGCTGGACTTTCGCTGGGACCATCGAGGTTACGCGACCGCCAATGCCGACAGCTGCTCGGTTTTCCTTGCCGAGATGGAGTTTTCGCACGCTGTCAAAACGGCGTAGCAGAGGTTTTGGGCAAAGAGGCCCCACATCGCGGACGACCGTTGCGCCGCGATGCCCCGCCGCGGCGGACGTTGCCCTTTGATCCGGATCAGTTATTGAAAGGTCAGCGACACAGAGGCGTACAGGTCTAGGATCGACCGGAATTTACGAATTTGGCTATGTTGCTCGATTACAGAGGACACCGGGCTGGGCGATATTGGTCGCGCAGCTGGTCGCGTATCTGCTTTGCGGTCGAAACCGGGCAAAGCCTGCTATATTCCACGCTCAATCACAAGGCGCGTGGCAGCGATGATCTGTTGGCTCTGGCGATCTGGCTGAGGGGCAGATCCCTTTGAGATGCGCTGCGCCTGTTGACCCGATGTTGAGGACCACGATCTGAAAAATCGGGGCAGAACATTGAAATACGACAGCCAGATTTTGGGGCAGCTCGGCATCAATGTCGCCCCGATCGACAATACGATGCTGCTGTCTTATTGCGATGCACGCCGGGCTTGCACCGGGTCACGGCATGGACACGCTGTCAGAACGGTATCTGAATCGCACACCGATCCCGATAAAACCTTTGCTTAGGCTTCGGGTAAATCCAGCGATCACTTTGATAAGGTACCGTGGCGATGCCGTAAAATAATGCAGCGGAGGATGCGGGAATTACCCTGCGCTTTGTGGCAGCATGTTCAAGCCGCAGCTGCACGCGTCGAGGTGACGAAGGTGTATGAAAACGCTTTGAACGTCCCTTGGTGCTATGGTTGGCCGCGATTGGAACGGCTGCTCAGAAGGTTGACGCGATACGCTGAGCCGGGATGTCGAATGCCTTTGCGCAGAAGATGCAGGCTTGAGGGATGAAATTTATCAATCGCGGTCGCAAATTAATGTTCGGATCGCCCAAGCGCTTGGTGAATCCTGTTTGACGAGATGGCGCTGGAGCGGGCAAAAAAGGGCAAGGACAAGTGCCTATGCCATGGTGCCGACGTGCTCGAAAGATAGGCACAGAGCATGACTGCCGGCACGGTGTTGGACTGGCGGCAACTTGTTCGAAGCTGAAATCCACCTATACCGACCGCGCTTTCGGACACCATCACTGATCACGGACGCGTACAGCACTCATACTCTGCGGGGGCATCGGACGGGGGCGGCTGGCGTCAACGATCTAACTTGCAAAACCATCCGATCCGATCGAGAAGAAGGCCGCATCGCGAGGCCTTGTTGCCGAGCAGCGGTAAAGTGTGATTGCGCTGGACTATTCCCAGATCGAGCTACGATATTGCACAATTGCCACATCCCCGACTCAAGGAGAGCCTTTCGGACGGGCATCGACATTTCAGCCCTGACGCAATCAGAAATGGTTCGGCGTCCCTCGATGAAATGACATCGGACGTGCGCCGTCAGGCCAAGGCGATCACACTTTCGGAGAGATTTAGTGGATTTCAGTCCTATGCCATCTCGGGCTTTGGGCTCGGCGCGAACATATGATGGCATTCGCGAGCGAGGCACCAGGGCTCATTGCGTTATTCGAACGTTTCCCCGGCAATCCGCACCTATATTGAACACACCAAAGCGTTCGCGAAAAGAGCATGGCTTTGTGCAGACCCTGTTCGGCACGCAAAAACACCAGCAGGAGATCAAGCGCCAAGGGCCACGGCCGGGTTCGCCAACGGGGCCGCTATTAACGCGCGATCCAGGGGAACAGCCCGCAAGACGGATCCGCCGCGCATGACTGCATGCCGAGCGATCAGGGCCTGCCGCCCGATGTTTGAAGATGTGCAGTATGAATGATGTTCGGGTGGAAAAACAGGGCTGAAAAGACGCTCTTGATCGACGCCGCGCGTCATGTGATGGAAAACGCAGCCGATCCGGTAGTCAAAACTAGACGTAAACTGACGGTGGAGCAGGGATAGGTCAAACTTGGGCGGAGGCGCAATTAAGCGCCTTTGCCGTTTGTCTTAGGTGAGCGCTATCCAGTGAGGGTGCCTTTGCTCCGAGAACCTTGTTTCGCACCGGGCCCATCTTTGGCATTCAGTGTCCGCGCGTCGCAGCGGGCGCTTTCCGCGCACCGAATTCAAGTCAGGCAGTTCGCCCACGGGATTGATTTGCCAAAGAGCGCCGCCGGACCATTACGCCGAACCAATCTCGTGGTGTGACCCGTTCGGAACAGCGGGTAAGAAGCTTTCCGCGATTTCAGCGCCTCAGGTTGCGGCGGAGTCGGAACATGGGCGCGGCTCTCCGGTTTGGGGGCACGTTCGATTTACGGGGATCGGCAGATCGGGGCCCGCAACGCGATATCCCCAAGGTTGGTCGGAAACGTTGAGCGTCTGGGTCGGTGCGCTGCTTCGGCCTCGAAATCCGATGGCGACCAAAGGGGGCATCTTCGGGACCTTGATGACGACCTTTTCGGACCGGCGTGATCAGGGAAATAATCGTTCATCTCACGGATCAGAATCGACGCAAAGAGTTTCACCGGCCCATGCGGCCAATCGGGTGCTTGATAGAAACCAGGTGCCGTCGCTTTGATCTCCATGTCAAGATCGCCGCAAAACGGGAGGGGTTCACTTTTTACGGCGGCAATCGCGTGTTTTGGGGCGGAAAAAAGACGCGGCAAGGCTTTCTGTGTTGAGTCACGGGTTTTTTTGTCCACTCATTGCTTTTTGCCATTTTCCTGTTCACACGATACCCACTTACATCTAAAAGCTGATTATAACTCAAGGACGCAAAAGTTATGACCAAGCCCGCGAGTATGGTAGCAGAAATGAGACGCTTGGGGAAAAAGCTGCGAGCTCAAGGCGTCTGATCAAACGGCGCTTTTATCGGAAGGAGCGGGTCGGCTGATCTGACACTGGACGGGCCTGCTGTGTGGCGGGACGGGTTGCTGATCGTTTTGCCGGTCTGGGGCAAGACGCGGATGGGCGAAAACGTTGAGCACAGTTATTGGGGGCTGGGATGGCAATCGGTCCAGTTCACGCCCGAATAATTGCTGCGATATTCTGGGTCAGAGGTGTGGGAACGCCGCGACTGGCACCCGCGATTCCGTATTTGTCGAAGGCCCGATTTTTTGCCAGTGCTGATTGGCGACGAGATCAAAAACCGCGCCTGCGCGCACTTCAATACGCGTTGTTTGCGGCGATGCAGGAAAAGACAGGACGTTGCTGGACAGAGACGCGCCTTGGGGCATCGTTTACGTGCTTGCCACCCAGAACCCGAATTGAACAACGAGGCACCTAACGCTTGCCGAGGCCAGCTTGACCGGTTCCTCTGCAGATCGAGTGGCTATCTCGACCGCGATACAGAACGCGATATCTGATGGCGACCACGGGCGATACCGATGCGCAGGGCCACGGCTGTGTTTACCACGGAAAAAGTTGTTTGGCGCGCAAACGTTGTTGCGGAGATTTGCCGGTGGTGAAATCCGTGGTCGAATGATCTTTTGATCTGGTCCGCGCCTTCGCCTGACGGTCCCGACGCCAGCAGAACGTGCGGACGATACGTGGCTTGGGCCGGCCCGTGCTGGCAGGCGTTTGATGTGACGTGCGCGCGCCGCACCTTGCTACAAGGGCGGTTGGCCCCTCGGCCGAGATGTGATTGATATGGCCGCCCCGTTTTTGATGCAACGAATTGCACTGAACTTTGCGCGCGGACAACGGGGTGACAGCCTGAACAGTTGATGACGGCAACACGGCCAGCCTGAATCGGGCAAAAAGCCGCGGCTGTTGAACAGGCCCCGAACACCCTCGATCCGATCGAGGAGCAAGCGCCCGTTTGCGCGCTGTGGCCAGTGCAGAGCATCTGCCGGGCGCGGTTCCTGTGGGCGCATGGGGCGTTCGTCGCGCAGGCAGTTGGGGAATGATATTCTGGCAAATACCGGCCGGCATCAGGTCGGGGACAGGCCGGCGCAGCATTGACCACCGGCGTTTCGGCTAATGGTGGGACCATTGAATTAGTGCGGCGAAACGCGGCCTTATTAATGGCAGAATCGCGGCAGTTCGTTATTGCTCTGTGGTCGAATCAGGGGGCCTCGATGGCTTATGCCTCGACAGCACGCGCTGGACAGAAGCTGACCGGGCACGGCTGCTGGGACATGGCGCTGGCGGTTTTTGCATTGCAACGGGGCGGTGGAACGCGTCGCCTGACGGCAGCGCCCTGCTCCGCGGTCGGGCAGGCCCAGATTTTACGACTTGCCGGAAGCGCTGTGTCAGGACAGATCGCCCGCGGGGATTATTTGCGCGCCGAGGCAACCGTGCCAATGATCCAAGCGCGGGCTGTATTTATCTTCTGATTATGGGCGATCTTGCGGGGGTCGCACGGCCCGTGACCAAGGGCCGGCGACCGCGGGTGCGGTGTGCGTGCTTGCTCTGTGCTTTGACCCGTTTCAGAAGAGGCATTCGTTTCCCGGCCCGCACCATCTTTGAAGCGTCGGCGCACCTTGCGTCATGAAACGTTTTTTGAAGGCGAACACCTGAAACACCCGCTATCTTGGAACGGGCTCGCCGAACGTAGCAGAGCTGCAGCAACTTTGCGCCATCTGATTGGCAGTACGGGCTGCACACACACTCAGCACTGGCGGCGTAGTCCCGCCTATATATAATTGTATGGTTGCGTCTGGATCAAGCGCGTCAAGCGGAGCCTTGCCTGAAGTGCTCACAGCCGCGTGTCGATGCTCTTCTGGGTCGGGATGTTCGGTTTTCACCAGCTGCATGACCTATGTGAGTCTGCGTCGCTTGTCGACTTCTTGGACTCGCTCTCGATCCTGTGGCTGATCTATGCGGGCTGTGACCGACGCAAGCTCACCTGACCCGCTCACTCCGTTTTTTTCCGCTCGGCGGTGAGCGATTTTACTCGGCCTCAGCGCAGGATGTGCCGACAAGGCGACGTATAGCCCGCACGTCTCGAACTATCGGGATCGCTCACGCCGTTATGGTGGCTGTGTTTGATGTCTCGCGTCATTGTTGCCGTGGCTCGTGCGGCTTGATCATTCGTGTGGTGGAACTTATCTCCTGTAACCAGCATAGAAGAACAGACCAAATCGGCTCGCTTGCTTGATCGTTAGTGGGGACGGGATCCTGGGCCGGCGCGACCGCTGGCCGCAAGCAATCGAAGCGCTAGAAGCACAGTACCCGTGCCGAACGCGCCGACGCACCGTGGTTTCCTGACCCCACCCGCCGAAGCAACCCGCCTTTCAGTCTGCCGACGCGTGGGCGCAGTCGGCTGGTCCGGATTTCAAGCCAAGCCACCATGCAGCCCGCCCCACGATATCGGACGCGCGATTGAGATTACCAGCACACTTGGCGTTGTTCGATACGATTTGGTTCAGTGACGGGCTCGTTATGACGGTCGCGATGCGATTGGCTTGGGGCGATTACAGGATTCAGGGCAAGCGTAGAGGTGTACCAGACCGGCGCAGATGTGTGGCGATGGCACCCGCAACTATGAGGAACGGTCGATCACCTTCCGTTTCAACGCGCCCCTCCACTGCCCGAACGATGCCGTGACGATTCAATGCGCGGGGCGCGATCGCGGGGAATATGGCACCCTCGCCAGCTGTGCCCGCCACATTCGAAAGCGGGATCGACGCAGAGCCACCGGCAGCCCTGTTCGCTCCGTAAATGGCGCCGGGATCACCGGTTTGACATTTGCAGGCAACGATTCTGCCGGGGGCGACAACGCTTGTGGACGATGCGTTGCTCGGGCGGCGCGGAGGTCTGGGCTGATTGCGACGCGTGTGAGAACAGCGCAGGGTAAGAGCTGCTGATATGCGCCGCTCATGTATATTAAATCAAGGCGCTCTGGCTCCCGCGCGAACGACCGATTAGAAAGCTGCGCTCTTGGCTGCTCGCATGTAGACTTGCTCCGCCCATTACCTCTCTCGAGGTGTGAATCACGCGTGCATGTGCCGATATTGCTGACCTGTCTTCGACGCGCAGGAACTAGGCACGGAACTAGCTCGACTGGATCGAGCGGGCGGGTATGTTGTCCGTTTTTTCGCCGGCGTGGCACGCATAGCACACTCTCACGCGAGATATGCGATCAGCGCTTGTGACTAACCGAAGACCGCGCTGAATGCCAGTGCGCTCTCGGTTTTCTGGCTCGCACGGCGCAGCGTTGGCGGCGGCGATGGGTGGGGAAGCCCTAAAACACTACGATGCTATTCCGCAAGACAACTCCTACGATTTTTCCGAGCGACTGGGAGAAATACGGAGGACTTAGTAAGACTAGTATACCGCGCAGGTACGGTGACAGCAGCCCGCAGATCAACGCCTGTCGGGACGCTGTGATCGCGTGGCGTCTCAAGCGAGATGGCACCGCGATGCGCTCACGCGAAGCAACTGGTCAGGGGCAGATCATGTTGTTTCACGTACCGCCACAGCGCGACGGATGGTGTCAACGCTGCCACGCCTCGGGCATTAATATTGTCGGCGATGACTGTGATCAGCGTGCACTTGTGCAAATATTCTTCCTTATATCTCTCTCTCGTAAGGGTTATCGAAGCATGACCTGAAAGTGCAGACATGGAGCCCTGGCGGCGAGAATGGACACGCAGGCTTACCGCATTGTTTGTCGACGGGGGACACGCTGCCGCCGAGGTGATCGAAGGCAAGATCGTTAGGATGGCGCGATGCATAGAGGCGGAAATGCAATGCCAGGGTGAACTCTGCGCGCTGGCGGTTCTTGAGCATATAGCAGACAGGCGCTATTTCGCGCAGTGGGGGGCGATACAGCCAGACTCAGGGACTGGCATGTGGCTGGCGAGTATGCAGTTTGCGCGGGCTTGATGTCGCGGATGAGCAGCGCTTTCCGGGATGCTTGTTGTCGTTGTCGATTCTGCTGTTGCTGGGCGATGTTGTTGGCGCGCCGTTGTTCTCCTCATGTCTGCGGCGAGAGTACTAGAACAATAGACAATGGCAGAAAGGGATATAGAATACTATAGCACGACGCTGATTTATGAACGGCGACGCAGAGTAGTATGCGCATGCCAGGTACAGGGCAGCTGTTGCCCTTCAACGCGACGGCAGAGTTGTGACGCATGGTCTATGTGATGTCCGGGCAATGCGTCGGTCGACGAAGATGTCGGATGCCGGATTGCGTGGGCTGTCGGAACGCTCTATTTACGCACTTCAGGTTGAAACCTGCACCCATCGGCGTCAATCTGGAGGCGGTCGAGCTTGGTTCTTCCCATCTTTATTGGCCCCATCACGCGAGCAGCCCCGCCCTTCGGATGCTGCCGTATTACCAAGCGAACAACTATTCTGCGGTCCGGCGTGGATGATCTGTTTGACACGCGTGATGCGATATTTCGCGGGAGTTCGGTGCGAAGCCAATGGCGGCAAGCGTGCAAGACCTCGCGCCCGATGGACATCCCGCCGTTAGAACCCTGCTGCGGATCACTTCTGACCGCACTTCTATTTGCTGGGATTTTCGGTCGGACAGGCGAGTGCGCGATCTGTGGGAGAGCATGGCCCCGATGCCAAGAGAGGTTAGAAGGAATTGCCATTTCGCATTCTCAACGATGGCGTAGCGTTGTGATTTGGCAAGGCAACGATTGGGCGCAGCTTGGGCCGTGTCGCCGACGGTAGCCCGATGGTCCATTTTTCGGGCCGCGGCTTTGCGGGGGAATCAACGCGAATTGGCATATCGTTTTTTGGCGTCAATCTGGTACATGCATGTTTGCTTGACCGGTAACTATTAAATCATTCAGGTCCATGTGCCTGCGCGCTTGGGACAGGTTGAGGCAATGAGCGCAGGCATTATATTCGATCCGCTATCCCTTTGCATTATTTGGCGGTGTTGCAAGCGCTGGCGCTGGCCGCCTGGTTCTTGGCAGTGCTGCGCGGGTTGCAGGGTGGGCTACGGTGGGCGGCTGTATCGGCCCGTTTATTCTTGCGGACTCGCCATGGCCTCTGCTACAAGAGAAGATCGTTGTGTGGAGCTCGTTCACGCGATATTGTTCGTTTTGTTGCCCTGGAGGAGACAAGCGCCAGTCAAATACAGTCGCGGATCGCCCGCGAGACAAACATAGCGACTTGCCGCGCGGACTTTAACGTGTTTGGGGCCCCAGATCGGGCGACCTCTCCGCGACAACACGAACACTGTGTGTGCGTGCACGTGAACCGGACGGCGGGCATGAAGAATTTCGCGGCGACGTGACAAGGTTACGCGGTGTGCATAGAATGCGTATTCTGAGGTGCTGGCTGAAGAACCGGCGCCGTATCGCTGGGATTCTGCCACTGAGCGGACGGTCGTATCATGACGCCTTGATCTAACCTGTGGATTGCCCGCGCCGATGCACCTGGCTGATGACCGGAAAGCAAAGCGATGGGTCGCCGCGTGTCCGTTTACGCAGCCCGGCTTTGCCATCTCGGCCGAACGGTAATCCTGACCCTGCGCATCGACTCGACTTTGGTGCGCCCGCAAAAAGACGCGCTGGCCCGCTTTGAAATCTCGGTCGACGGGGAGGCGCGCTCGCAAACCTTCGCGGTGCCGGCATGGCCAAGAGCTTGAGATATTATAGACGCCGTGGACCCTAGACACACAACAGCGGCTCGCAACGTCATCCGGTTTTCGCTGCCGGAAGCCAAGGAGAGTTTGACGACCGTTAACAACGCTGCGCTGATCCAGATCAAAGGCGTTTGCGGGATGGCTGCGCGTTTTTGTGGTCAGGCGGGTGGAACGGCATCCAAGGCTCTTGGCGCGGGAATAGGAGCGAACGTGTTTGATAATTCCGACGACAGGTGTTCTGTGCGAGATGATCTGAAGATGCAGCGCTTTACGATCCTGTGTGCCGCCGGAAAAACAGGATTTGGCAGATGGGCGGTTGACGAACGTCCCTGATCGCTTTCCACCGCGAATTGTTCAATGTAAAGATGAGTGATTTTCGGTTGAATTATCTTTGTCCCCGATATAAACGACGCGGTGCCACCCATAGCCGTCGGGCGTGATTCTTCGGAAAATAACG
>Ga0163217_1096829_pt1 | contig 12198 bp, 15 predicted proteins | sample SynspAceP_FD_185933 | JGI IMG/M metagenome (GOLD analysis project Ga0163217, IMG submission 185933) | Saline lake microbial communities from Ace Lake in Antarctica - Synechococcus sp. Ace-P (PacBio error correction) | ecosystem: Environmental > Aquatic > Non-marine Saline and Alkaline > Saline ... | reverse complement strand
TGTCTGCAGCCCCTCAGCCGAGGACATCGCCGGCACGGATCGGCGCGAAGACGTTGGACCAGCATAGGCGAACTCCCAGTCAAACGGCGTGACGTCTACGACAAATTGACCACTACCGCCTGTTGGGCCGGCCCAGCGTAGCCGGAACGGCTTCTGAACTATTAGAGTTTTTTAGCCCCTCGCATACAAGAGCAGTTTTAAGTAGCATGACAGTATAAGCAAATAGACGTTTTTATAGAGCTGAAGCGTGTTATCATGCCTGAGGGCGCTAGAGCGCGATGAGCGGTCTGCAGCTTGCCTGCAGCTTCTGGACCGCAGCCCTCCCGCCTCAACACTTTCCCGCGCCCGTGGGCCGCTCTGACGCTGCGAATGCCGATGCCTCGGCGCGGATTCGGACGCTGTTGCTTCAGCAAATCCTCACCAGCGGGCCCTGGAGGTGGACACATCGTTGACCAGGACCGCATGCAGGCGGTCCGACGAACCTCAGCACCAACCTGCAGGCCGAGCGACACCCTGCGCGCTCAGATCAGGAACAGCGCAAGGTGGCGCCAATCCGAGAGACGGATCAGACGGTGGTCGGGGGTCGATGGATGAGGGTTAATCAAACATGTGGAGATAGAAAGCTGCGGGCTTCGTGGAGCTGCTTATGACACAGATGCCGCGCACGCCGATCTGTGTGCTTGCCTCTGCAGCACCCGCTCAAAACGCATCGGCGAGCAGTGCCGCGGAAGCGATGCCTTCGGTCCTGGACACTGCAGGCATGACGCCAACGCGCACACCACACTGGAATGGATCGGCATGTTGCGCTGAAACGCCGGGGGCTGAGGCCCACGGCCACAGCCGGTGCCGGGTCATAGGGCTGACGATTCGTCGCTTATTGAGAACCCGAAGCTGCGCGTTCGCAGCCGTTCTTTCTGGTTGGTTCCCAGTGACCGCTGTGAAGGCCGTGGTCAAGGTGGAATCGCCAGTCCAGGCCGACAGTTTGCCTGTGTGTGATGCTGTCGCCGCGGTGCGGCGCCTTGAGATATCAGCGCTTTTGCCGGCTTCGGTTTTGCCGTCATTGGTTGGCGTTGTAGACGATCCGAGGGAGTTGGGCGGAGGTCGGCTGGCGAGGAAACAAGTTCGTCTGTTAGGGCGAATGGCTGCGGCCTGCTGCACCAGCGCTACGGGCGGCATTGCGGGCCGCCTGCATGGAACGGAAGTAGGTTGGGTGAGGCAGAAGTACGGACCGCGCGATCGCATCAGCGTGATCGTCCGGCGGACCCGCAGTTCACTGAGTCGGGAGTGGCCGCCGATAACAGCGGGTTAAGCAACCTGCCTTTCAGGTGGACGTTGTCTTATGGCCATATGTGTCATGGTGCAGGCGGGGGGCATCCGTGGGACTCCTACGTTGGGATGAGTCGTTATGGCGGCGCGAGTGGGCAAGGGTTGGAAGCGGTGCTTGTCCTTCCCACGTGGTGAGCCAGTGTTGGGTGGCCTGCCCATTGGTTTGTAGATTGAAGGGGGTGGGGCCGCATACCCAACCGGGCCTGCTGTTGGATGCCAGCCCGCCACGCGCATGACAGAGCGATCCAGCAGGAGCGCAGCTGAGGGCCGCCAAAGACGGACTGGCGGAGCCCGGCCCCGCACATCGTCCATGCCCCTTTCTGCCCCCTCCATAACGAACGCCTGCGCACGGATCGTGCGCGGCGGAATGGCATGAGCCCATCGACCAACGTATGCTCTGCCGAAGGCTTCGCGAGCGCGTTGGACTGTGGCCGCCGCAGCCCGACGGGCGCAGAATTCGGGGCCCGGCGGATTGGGCGAAGACGTGACCGTCCCGATTTTGTACCTCAACGGCTGAGGTACGCACGACACTACCGTTGTTGGCGGCGTGCCGAAGGCTTGCGGAGCAGTTGAGCTGAGCCGACGAGGCGATGCGTCCAAGCGGCGGTGGGGTCAGGGGTTGTTCAGCAATGGGTGTTCCGAACTGGAGCGGAATGCCGGGTACGGGGCAGCGCGACAAACCCCAGTTTATCGGTGGCGAGCCACATAACCTGGCGGATTGCGACCAACGCGAGGGGTCAGCGGTATGCACGGCTGTGTTTCCCATGTGCAAGTGTTTGACCGTACTGGATCAGCTGTCGTTCTGGGGGTGCACTGCTCTGTGGATGAGGCGGCGCCCGATGCGTTGCGCTGCTGGGGGATCGATGGTTGCCTGTCCCCGGCCGTTTTCGCCGCGCATCGCCGCGGAAGAGGGACGTTCTTGCATGGCTCGGGTGCCCGAGGCACTGAGGCCGATGGGGTCAAGAGTTTGGTTGTTTGGCCTATAGGTTGATCTGGTGGCCAGGTCGTTTGTCCCCGGCTGCTTTCTGACCCGCCCTGGTTATGAGATTTCTCTGATTCCAGGATCTCTTCGTATTTTCGGGTTGGTGATGGGACAACGCTGAGATCAGAGTGGATCTCGCTTTAGTAGAGTGTGGGGGAGAACGATTTTGCTCTTTATCATTGGCCTTTACGCGGAGATGATGTAGGCTGAGCCGCCCCCCCAATCAGAAGCGATTTCTGATTTCACATGTCTCTCTTCGATCCGGGGATTCGATATGGGCGTTGACCCGCTCTCGGCATTTCAAGAACCACGGTCGGCTGTCCGGGTTTCCCAGTGGGCTTGGCGGGTCAAAGTTTGATCACGGGAAGAACCGCTTGATGAAAGGCAGCGCCGGCATGGACGCAGCGGGGATCCCGTGTGTACAGGATTCGACGAATGCACCTCAGGTGGGGATCGGTGCGGGGGGAACGCACCCAGTTAGGGATATCGGAATCGGCGGCGTCGGGTGGAGGGGTTCCGCCTTTGCTGCTGGGTTTAAGGAAGGCAGGAGCGGGGCGTTGCAGCGGCTTCACGCGGGTATGCAAGCCGCATGGGTCGGTGGGGTAGCGTTGTGATGGGGTAACGTGGCGTCAGGGTACGCGGGGGCCCGGTGAGGAGCCCCCCGGGGGTTTGCAGGGGCTGGGCTGCTGTATCGCAGTACACCGGTGTATCAGCAGTGCGCTGGGCCAGCCGGTTTCACGGTAGCGACCTCCGGATCGTCGGGAGACGTGGACCAGATCGAAGATCACCTCACGGCTTGACAGCTACGCCCATTTGACCCGACGCTGTTGGCGGAGCACCGCCCCCCGACGCCGAATCAGTGGCTCGTTCAAGTACCGCGTGCTCACCTGGGCCCAGTGCGTCCCTTGATGGTGGATCATCCTCCAAAGGCCTGCAATGCGGGCAAGCGCGACACGGATGCAACCGATTTCGCGGACTCCTGCCAGTACCGCAAGGCAGGAGACAGTCGCGGGTTTTGCTGCTGGGAAGATGGCGTCTGCTTGCGTTGACCTACCGGTGAGTGAGGGCGCACGGCCTTGGTGTCCAGGGATTGTTGCAGGGCTGGAGTTGCAGCCGGATGGAATTGCAGGTGGTGGAGTGCAGCGCCGTCGGGGAGAGTCGCGTATGATGCCGAGTAGCGGCTGTATGTGGGGCTGAGTCAGGAGAGGCGGCGTGGCAGACAGTTTTGCCATTGGCTTGATTCCGCGGCAGAGAGGGATTGTGGCGCTGCCGGGGGGTGGGGTCGGGGTTGATTGCGGGCTTCAGGTTTGGATTGTCTGGTAGAACAGAATTTTAAGAGATCAGGATAAAGGTTGCAGATAGTTGAGGGAGGCTTGCTGTCCAGAAGGACCAGAGGTGAAAGAGAGGTTACAGTGTCAAAAAAGTAGAGATTGGCGATTCAGACACCTGTGTTTTTACGAAGAACGGGTTTCTCGCTATATTTTGTTGTTTTTACTTCCAATAGCCACGGCGCCGTTCTTACGAGGAGGAATATCAACGGTTTCTCCCCGCGTTTGCCCCGTGTGGTGCTCGTTTCTCCGGAGCTCTCTTTGAAGGTGATTGATTGTCTTGCCGCTCAAGTTAGAAAGGCTCACGCCAGTACCAGCCGGCGATTAACGGCGCTTTTCTCAAGTAGTTGATGAGTACATTGTCCTCGTTGCTGAATGGTTTTCTTCTACTATGGTTCTAGAGATTAAAAGGTTGCATGGCTTGGCGTTTTGGTGGATTCTAAGTGTCTTCACTTCCGGCCCACGATCGACCTGTCAGGTTCTGCGGCCGGCAAAATTTCAGGGTGGTATAAAAGTCTCTCTGGAAACAATGTTAGCGAGGCCTGATAGTTGGATCGGGCTCCTGTAACCGTTAATATAGGAATCAGGTCATCAGCACCGCACTGTATTGCATGTTTGAATAAGCGATGTCCGACGACCTTGAAGCGCTTAATCGCGTTCGCGCCGGTGAGCTGGCTTTATTGTAAGGACCGGAGAGTTCGCCCCCAGCAAGCATGGCCGAAAAGTAGAGTCTGCAGGTTTTTCTGCAACTTCCATCTCTTGACAGTCGGTAGCATTTCTCGACGACGCTTTGAATTACTCTTTCCCGTTGTTGATACGAGATTGATGCGCCATGGCACATTTGTCACCAGCTTGAACCTGTTTTGGGAGTTGTCCGGAACCTTGGGGGGTTCCGACGGCCATATACCTTGCAGGGATTGTATTCCCCCCGGTGTGCAGGACGCGACGCCACGCGTGAGGTGCGTTGCGTGTTTGCGCATGGAGGGCAGCGGGGTGCTGCTGGAGAACGATTGCCATCTGCCATCGCAGATGCCTATCCCCGTGGCGGGGACGCTGGTGGTCCCGCGTACGGCTTGTGGCCAAACTCCCTGGGGACCAGCCGGAGTGAAACGCGTCGGTGGGAGTGTAGAAGTAAGGGGGAGCAGCTGCGGCCGGACGCCACGATAGCGGCTGGACGTGGGCGAATCAGGCGGGGGAAGGCTGATAGCGGTTTTTTCATGCACTTGGCATTCTGATTAAGGCGGGAGGGTTTGATTGTGAGGCTTCGGGTGTAGTAGTGCCTGGATGTGATGGGGGAAGGGATATTGGCTGGGATTTCTTAAGTTTCACCGTCAGTGGCTTAAACGCAATCACTACGGCATTTACACAACCAGCGTTAGCCCCGCACGGTGGATCTTGATGCTAGGTTGGGGCTTTAGAGTCTGTCAGGAATTCATTCTCAAGGGCCCTGCAAGGACCAGTCATCCTCTGGGAGGGCTGTTGGAGGCCTTCCATATGCGATTGGTCTCAGGATCCCCACGCTCTGTTGGGCAACCTGACTTCCCAGTCAATAGGTCGCTCACTTGAGGTGTTTGCTGGGTGGTGGGGGATGGCATTTGGGGCTGATGAGCTGGTTTTAATCATTGGCTTTAGTTGGTTTGACTCTAAAGCGTGTGGAACTTAAGAATAATGCTTCGTGCTGGGCATTCAGGCAGCAAATCAAGATGGAATTGTGTCATTGTCCATGTGTGCATATGAGCCTTGTGCTATTGAGAACTATGATTCAATATGGATTACTTGCTGTGGGACATGTCTCAGCATTGTTGGAAGGATTCTTGTGAATGATGATAGCAGGAATATGGTTTCCGCTGTCTTTGCCCTTGGTTAGGCGTGTTGCAAAGGCTAATTGGTTTTGTTGAAAATGAGCGGCTATTAAGAAAAGTCGTTTGTCCTTACTTTGTTACGTAGAAATTGGTTCGGATCCAGTGATGCAATTCCCAAGGAAAATGAAACCTGGGTGAGTGCTGAAGATCGGAGTTCCGCATTTCACGGACTGTAAGGCTGTATTAGTTACCAGGCAAACTGTGGATGCGGCTGACTTTCGGTGTTTCCTCAATTCGGCAAGTGTTGTTCTATAGCTGTTCGTTCGGGAATCTACGATGTCATGCCACGTTACTCCACTCATTTTGGGTCGTTCTTATTTCAGTTTGTTTTGGTGATTATGGATTCGTCATTACCTTATTCGCTCCCACCAAGTCGAGCTAAGCAGGCCAAGGTATCCGACAAAGTATCTCCTCTGCAAGACTTGAGCCCTTGGGCAAACAGTTAGAATTGTATTCGAGGGGACTGCGACTATCGATGGACACTCAGACTTATTTATCTATTAGGATACCAGAAATCCGTGTCGTCTTATCCGGTACACGGGATCAGATTATTGATCGCCGGGTTAACATTAAAGCTTGGAGTCCATGGCTCGTATGTGGTGGTGAGCCATGATTCGTTTTATGATGGAAACTTAAAGTATTTGACGTACGTAAGTGACGCCATTTCAGACGTTCCTAGTATGATCTGAGTTTGCTTGGAAGCGGTTCGCAGCATGAGAATATTGGGAAATTGGCCGTTCCCGTCCAGTCGCTAAAGAAATTGGGTTTCATATGAGATTTCATCTGGAATGTAGGCCTTTATGACAAGAGTGCTGACCACGAATCCCGGATATGGGAGATTAAGAGGCGAGATACACGCCAGAGCTTATCCTTAGAAGGCTCTACACAGATGGGACATTCGATACAGGTGATTACGTAAGAAGTTTTCGGCAGGCCTGATTCGTCTGAAATTATATTTGCGTTTTTGTGGATGGAGATTTCTGGCATGGAAATGGCACAAAGGTCCGAAAACTATCAAAACTCGAGATCTCTCAACCACGTGGGTTTTGGATGTAGGTGTAAATTCTAGGGAATATCAAACGGAGATTGAAGGTAACAAAAGGGCTTTGCAAGAAGGCTGGACGTAATAGGAATTGGACTTCACCAATATTCTAAATTCCTATGAAGCGGACCAGAATTCCATTTACAAGGTCCTCAGCACTAAAAGGACTAGTAATCCGTAGTTTTGCCTAGGGCTTTATCGTGACACTGTAGAGTTTAGATTTTCGATGGATGTGGCTTATTCGAGTTTGATTTATTGGCTCTCTTTTTCAGCAGTTAGTCTTGACGTCGTTTACTTGCTCCTGTTGCCTTGCAATGATTTAAAATCGACTTCCGTAGAGAGAGGGCCTGGGATCTATGGTTTGCAGCATAGGTTGGTTGTTTTATATCGGCAGGTGATTGAAGCCGCGAAGAGTAGGTGGAGAATAAGCTCGCCGACGCTAGCGGGAAGGATTGGTAATTCACAGGGCGAGGTCGTTTCGTTGCCTTATTTTGCGCACAATTGGGATGCATTTACGTCAATTTATGTATTCTATATTCCCCAGCTGGTTCTCGCGGATTTGGCCTTAAACGATCCAGGAAGGAAGACGAGGACAAGACCAGCTTTGGCAAGTTACCCACTGGATGTCCTATCCTGTGGTGATCTCTGATATCATGTCGAAATCCCCCGTGGTACTTCCGATTATATTAGAGTTGTTAGACTGGTTTGGCAGGGCAACCCCATACTGGGATCAGATTTCAAAGGAAATAGGAATGGTGACACAGCCTAAGAAAGAGCTTGTCACGAACAAGCTCACCGCTTTGACTTTGCGGCTTCCGGATATTTGAGTTATTCAAGAAGTGGCATGAGGTTGCGTGCTTTCTTCTCGGCAGATTCAGTCGTTGCTGGCCTATCAGTGGCAGCTGACTCTCCGTCCAAGCCATATTCTGCTCTATAGAGAAAAGAGAGAGGTGTACGAAATGAAGGTTTGCTATGGCATTACGGCTTCCGCCTACGTCAAAGGATCAGCGGCGGAAACCAACATTTTGACAAGGAACAACGCCGTTCTGTTCCGCTGTGGTCTTGTTGTGAGCCAGGGCCACACGGAAAGTCTAATGGCTGATAGTATTGCATATCCTTATTCCGCTACCCATACGGTTACTAGTCTTGGGGCAACGTTAATTCGCATGACCATTTGTGAACTGAGGGTAGTGCTGCTCGAAAGTAGATAACCGTCATCCTCATCAGCTTTAGAATTAGGAATTTCATTATGCAGTAAAGTTCTTATACTTATCTAGTGTTTGAGGGATTAGATTCGCTTGGCATTGCTTTGTATAATTTTCTTCATGGCTTCACTCTTTCATACGCTTTTTGAGGGATTTGGCCAAGGGGTCAAAATGTTACATTTCTCGGTACGGATTTAAAACTGTAGGTTTGTTCTCAATGACTGATATTCTAATGTTGGCTTGAAGCTCTGCAGCACTTTTGCTTCCTATTCTGCTTGCTCTTGTGTATGTGCGAACATTCGTCGATTTTAGGGAATCGCCGAAAGCAGGGGGCAAGAAGAGAACATCTTCTTTTAAGGAAAGTCTCCAGATCCAAGAGGTCGGAGCTTAGTATTTAAGGGAGAAATGATCTCGCCGTTCTTTTAGTGTTCTGGGGAGTCAAGAGGCTTGGATTATCCGTTCTTCCAGTTTACCCAAATCGTGAGGAGGCCAAGCAGGTAGATATCAAAACAAAACAAGGACGAGCTCCATGATGATGATTAGGCTTTGAGTGGCATTTCTGCATTGCTAATTCTCAGTGGAACACTTACCAACATATCCAACGCGTAAACAGAGTCAGCCGGCTCAGGCAAATTGTTTGGAGATTCCCGCATAGAATCCAGTGCGGTTTTGCTTCCGCAGTAGGAAACAGATTCGGATCTTGCTTCACTAGCGATCTGTTGTGGAGAAGCATCCGGCTTGATTGTGTCAATATGCTGGCTTTCATTTTTATCGGATTCGAGATAAAATCGCAAACCATTCAGTACCATTCCTGGCGGGGAATCCACGCAACGTACAGCGTTCAGGAGGTGGTTTCAATACCCACTAGGGCCCCACCCCAGGCCTCTACAGACACTCCTACGAGGGCCTAGAGCAGAACTGCGCAAATCCGGAGCCTGGTCGAAAACCATCGGCCTGGATCCCCAGGAGCCGCGGCCTGGCTGTTTGGCCCGGACCTGCGGGTCTTGCCCGCATTGCCATTGGCACCTGAGCCGGTGGCGCACCATGGCACAGCTGGCCTTGGTGAACAAACTGTGGGCCTGCTCGAGCTGCCCCCGGGCATCTCCCGGGGAACCTGCTGCTCTTCGCACGGTGCTTGGAGTAGATTCCGACTCCACGGCGTCTCGCCCGCGCAGGCCGCCAACTGGGCCGCAGGTTGTGCGCGATGGGCTCTTTCAGGTTTTGAAAGGGTGAGGGGGCTGGTGGCATGGCCCAGCGTCCGGCCAGTGCGCATGGTTCGCCTCGGTTTTGCAGTCGCTGCGGGATGGATCGGCGGGACCTGCGCAGGGACGTTCGACGTTGGTGATCGTTGATGGTTCCACACAGCGGCCGCTCTTAGGTACGGCGCTGGCTGGCCCGGCCGGGCGCGTCCCTGATGCTCGTCCGCCCTCCCGAAAGATCAGAGGGCGGATCTCCATTGGTTCGGGGGGGCACCACCGCGCGGAACTAGGTTCGGCTCCAGACCCCAGGCACCGCTTCGCAGATGAATGCGCCGCAAGGCTATGCAGCGAGGCGCTCAACAACCTTACACGCGACGACGCCGCCTGGCTGATCTTGCGCGAAACTCGAGAGCAAGATCCACACTGCACACGTTGGGGCCCTGGGCTTCTGCGTGAGCGTGGACACGCCGGCCCTGGTGGCCGCCAAGTTCGCCGATGCGGCCTGCGGCCGCCTCCGTTAGATGCCTCGAGCTCCGCGCGAGCGCGCGAGCAGATCGCCGCCTCAGGCGGTGAATGCAGGTCTCTTCGCGGGGGATCATGTTCAAGGAGGTCGACCATTCCCCGAGATCGAACAGGGAGTGTGTTCTGGGCCACCGAGAGCGCGGTAGTGTTCGCTGCAAGCAGCTCAGGCGCGGGCCTGCGCCTCTGCCCCCTGGCAAGAGCTGCTCCACGGTGCTCGATTTCATCGGCCAGGGCCCATTCGCCGCTTTCCGCCACGACTCCGCTACCGCGCCCTGTCGCCGGGCAGCCGCGCCAGCTGGCAGCAGATCGAGCGGCTTTCCCTTCCTCTCCCGCCGGTGCAGCTCCAGCTCGATCGGTATCCGGGAGCGGCTGCTTTTCAATTGCGCGATTCGTTGCCGCCGCCGGCCCAGCTGTGGGCCGAAATTGCCGTCGCTCGGGGCATGCTCGCTGGGCGGCGTGTGGAGGGCGTCGGCATGGGGGCTGGGGGAGTTTTATAGAGGTTGTGCGGGTGTTGGGGTTGCTTGCGCGGGGTTGGGGTGGGCGGCAGCCTCGGGGAAACGGCGGTTAATGAGGCGGTTGGGGAGGTATCGCCGGCGGCATGACTTTCTCGCGACCCAAGCGACTGCGCTGGTGGTGGGAATCAGCTGCAGCGGCGCTGGGCGCCGATCGGCGAGCCTTCGATTCCTGTTGCCAGGCGCAGTGGGGATGTGCCGCCCGTCTGGGCAATGGCGCACATGGTGCCCTTCGCGAGGCGTTGGTGCGCTCGGGCCCGCGCCGCAATTCGCGCGAGATTCGGTGGAGGCTAGTTCGCGCTGTGCTGGGAGCGCACCGACCTCTCGTGGCGCCTTGCTGCCTGGCCGGCTTGGCGCTGGCGAACGCCCGCGCTGCCCTGAGCTACACGGCGCTTACTCCCGGCTCGAAGTTTCGGCGGCGTTCGGTGTTATTGAAGAGGCCCGCCCTTCCGGGCCCCGAAGGGAGTCTTTTATTGATGAGGCGTCGCGCTTGCGACGTGTTTTCATCACCCTTGTGTAAGAAGTCGAGCGCTTTGTTTCCCCCACCCGCTACAACGGGACTTACGCCATCTCGCCGCGGTTCATTGGGAGAGCCAGGTTCTCGCGAAGCTCATCACGGCCAGCGTTATATCAATACCGCGATGTGCGGAAGCCGAGGTGCTGTTGTTGGTGCGTTGGGAACGGCGCGGTGGGCGTGACGCTGCCGGTTTCTGTGCTCGGCTTTTCGAACTACGTGAGCCCGAGGCGAACCCGATGGCGATTCGGCTGGCGCTGCAGCGGGCGTTCTGGAGGCTCTTTATCCGCAGCTGGCAGGTGGCATGTTGAGGGGTTCGAATTTCAAGGATCTTCGGCCGCTGGCAGCCCTGTCAGGATGGAGTGAAAGCAGTAGTCATGGACATGACGCTGTGCTCGCCAGCCCGAGAAGCGGCTAATGTGGGCCTTCAACCCCAGAAACGGCACCGCAAGGCCAGGCCGGTCCATTGATTGGAAGCACTTGCAGACCTGCCGCGGGCGTTTTTTGTATTCGAGGAGTTTCATCGTTTTGACGGGTCAACCCATGGTCACGATGTTCAGCTTCCTGCCCATTCTGAACTTCCGACTTTTTGGTCGGGAGGTTTCATTTTCGGGATTGGGACGCCTTGGCGGTTCGGCTGTTCCGGGCCAGAAGGAAGCGCCACGTGTGATGCGCGCGGTAGCGAGGTTGCGTGGTTCCTTTGATCGACCCCGGTCAAGGTGGCACCCTCGAGGGTCTTCCTTCGCCAGCTCGGTGGTCAGTGAGTTCCTAGAGTTCTTTGATTCCCGCACGATTGTGGCCGCCTCAGTGCATTATCCTGGGCTGGCGGTGGTGTTTAGGGGGCTCTCACCTTCAAAGCTCTCTACTTGGGGTTCTGGAGTGTGATTGCCATGGCTCTCGCCATTGAGTCAAACGATGAGAACAGTCCGGGCCCTGGCGCGAGGTGGGGCCTGTCAACGTGGCACAGGAGGTCTGGCTTTCGGACGGGCGTCGCGCGAATTCTCTCGCGGCCTTCGCAGACTTCTGAACAGCCGCATCGCGTGTCTGGCAAAGAATGGAGGGAATTTTTACCGTCGTTGGGCGTTGATCGCTCGTATTCCGCCTCAGTGAATATGGAGGTGCACGACGATTGATCGCCACGTTCGGCGTTTCCACCCGGAATTGCGGGTCTTTTCAGGTTGTTGATTCTCATCCCACTTCATCGAATCTGCGATTTGGACTTTTCCCCTGATCAAGATATCTTTTGTGGGATGCAAACAAGAGTTGTTGGCATGCAGCTGGAGAAGTGATTGTTGATGTTACGCTTGGAGTTACCGCTTCCAAACGATTCACGCGAAGCGTTGTTCTGCCGTGGCCTCCGGGACGCTGATCCGGCAGCATTGAAACGGAGTGGGTTTAGGGCAGGATTCAAGCCCTTGCCGATGATGGGTTGGGCGGGCCCGATTTCGGAGGTGTTTCTATCCGGAGCTGGGCGGTGGGGCGGTTAGCTTGTTGCAGGACCATCACTGAGCGTTCGCGAGTTCGGCTGGAGTCGTGCCCCGGAAACGTTGATCGCCAGTTTACGCAGCACGCGCCGTCTGTAGTGAGCGTTCGGCGTGCACAGCCTGCGATTATTCGGCTTCCTGGGCGAGTGACAGCAAATCCGAGCAGCGTATGTGGATTTTGCTGGTTTGGGCCTTCGCGGCACTTGGCCACGCCGACGCTTC
>Ga0163217_1060959_pt1 | contig 12198 bp, 8 predicted proteins | sample SynspAceP_FD_185933 | JGI IMG/M metagenome (GOLD analysis project Ga0163217, IMG submission 185933) | Saline lake microbial communities from Ace Lake in Antarctica - Synechococcus sp. Ace-P (PacBio error correction) | ecosystem: Environmental > Aquatic > Non-marine Saline and Alkaline > Saline ... | reverse complement strand
CGGGTTAATTTGATAGTGTTTCATAAGAAATAAAATATCTTCAATTTTCTTGCTGGAACAAGTTCTAAGGGTGCTTCGGCAGGCGTTTGGTTTTCCCTCCAAACCCATCCCAGCGCCTCCGCCAGGTTGTAACGCCAAAAACATCTTCCAAGCTACCAAATTAAACCATTGTGCATGTGGGTGCTGTTAAGGCGTATATTTCTGGACAGTAACCGTTTTGAACGGAATTTTTAAAAAAGGATGATTTGTCCATTTTAGGACCAATTGCCAAGGCCGTCCCCATATCCGTATCAAACTTTGTGGGCAAGGAATCAAAAGCCCTGGGAAATTGCCCAAAACCTCCGGATTCGATTCTAGATTAAAAAGGGAGGAATGCGTACCATGAACCACCGGTGCAAAATGGGACAACTTCCGCGGCCCGCTTACCCATAAACAAATTAAACCTTTTGGCATTCGCGGGATACTCCTTTGTTTCGTTACGCACAAATTTAGCAAACGGACTATTGAAGGATTTTAAAGAGTTTACATAGGCCGCAATGGCATTACTAATAGAACGCTGATTTAATATCCTCCTCTTTATCAATACCCGCCATAAGCTTTTAATAGTTTATTATAGACAGCATTCTTTATTGAGCTTTACCAATAATCGCATCAAAAATCGGTATTGAAACTCCAAATCGTTATCTGATGACGGGTACCACTTGTTTCAAGGATCAAAATGCGCGCATTCCCAAAAAATTAAACGTGTGGAATAGCCTGCATCCATCAAAGTTGGGGGCATTTCTTGCCGTAAAAAAACACTTTTTTGATTGGATACACTTTTAGGCAAACCTCGGGAAAAACCTTTATTTGGGTTATGACAACTTATACAGGCCATGACATTGTCCTTGGGAAAAGCTGGGATCCCGGGAACAAACAATTTACCACGCTATAGTCTTAGGGTTATCCAAAAGGCAGGTAAACAGTTCTGAATAAAAATCCGTATTCAGAAAATCAATGTCGATTATATCTGGCCCGATAGTTTTGGGCATGCTTTTTATAAGGCTTCTAGGCGCAATGGTATTTACATTTTGGAAATTCAACAAGGCCGCATACAAGGGGTTGACCAACTTCCTTTAAAAATGCCAACCTATCAAATCATTAAAAGCGGTATTGTGCAATTAATATTTTTCCTGCCCTTGGCAAAGTTGTTTTTTAATGGGCTTCAAATTCAGCTGGCTCAGGGAAAATTACCTGGATTCAAAATATAAAAAAATGTGGTTTGCCATGCTTTGCCCAAACTCGACATAACTTTCTTTCAAACCTGATTAACAGACCTGGAGTATCATATCCTGTTACCCCAAGTAAAAATCCTAACAATTACCGGGACCGGATACACTCTATTTAATCTGGCTCGACTTTTAAAATGAATAGGCAAATGTATTTTTGCAATAAAATCTACCCGCTTCCTTAAGTCCGTGGCCAATACTTTTATGTGCTGCAAATTTTCATTTGAAGCTTCCCATAAACAGCTTCATCCAACGCCTGTTAAGCCGCCAGTGCCAAAACTTTTCGGCTTCAAAATATTTCGCTTACCTTAGGCAAAGGCGGTCCATTGATATATACCATTTGTTAGAAGGTTTTGTAATAATCAAAAATAAATTCGATCTCCTTATCTGGACCAACCTAGTTTTTCAACCTGCCTTTCAGGCGACTTCCCATTCGTTCACAGAGGATGCATTATTGGCAAGGGCGACAATTGAATCCACCTCATTTTTGAAAACTTGTGAAAATGGCCGCATATAGTGCTGCTACTTTTTCTGGAATAGTATCCGTGTTTGATAGGTATTGGTGTCTCCTCCCGGACAACATCAACAGACAAATAAAATTTAGACCCAATAAAATGGCCTTTGTCTTCTTCATTTTCAACAACCGCCTTTCCACCATTTTATGGGCTATTATTAACTACCTCTATCATTTGCTTTCCCACTTTTGGGGCAAATCATTCAAGGGATACTATTGAATATTCATTTTGAAAGACCTTTTTGGCCAAACTATCTATTCGTAATAGACTCGGTAATACCCTTTTTTTGTCTGTAATGCACTTCCCAATAAACATACAGGCCTTTTGCAGCTTACCAACATTGATGGGATTCTTCTACTTTTCTCACCAATTTCCCAAATGTTGTTATTAGAATTTAAACTTTCTTTAAGTCGCTCATTTTATCCAATTTAAGGTTGACCAATCCTTGGTCGGCCATCATAGATTAGCCCTCCACTTTTTTGTCAAATTCTTTTGTGTTAGCTTTAAGTGCTATTCCTGATTTGTTGATGGTGAAAATAATCATCTATGCCCATCGGTATCCCTTATAAACTTTTTAACGGTCAGGTTTTGTCCTCCCTTAACCATCATCTTCCACCTCCATTAACACAAGAGCCCATTTGGTTCAAGGACACGGACATTGGCTTGGTAGGTTTAGTCACCCCCAGAAATTTACCGGCAAAGATCCAGGTAGTTATATAAACGGCACCTTCCGCAAGCTGCACTGGTTTTTTTGGGTAGGCACCATTGCTATCCGCTTTGGCTCCCCGATAATCCAGTTGATCCAACAGTTATGGCCACCCTTCGAAATTTCATCGGGTTAAAACGTATTGGCAAACCATTAATTGCCCGTTCAAGAAAGAAGTAAGAGCGTTTCATAGAATGGCCTATGTCCGTTTAGAATGAGATCCACTCCGTTAGCTTCCATTTGCATAGGCATAAAGTTAGTCCTCATTTCAATAAAGTCGATCTTCGGTATCGGGAGTCATTGCGACCCTTTTGTATATATTGGATGATGAAACAAGGGTCACCGTTCCCAATTCGTTTGGTATTTTAATTATCGGCCTTTGTCCAGTTGTTACATGGCACCTCAAACTTCGTGTGTATGATGGGGAAGCCAGTTTGACTATAAAGTGGATATTGCAATAATCATAAGAATAAGTAGGCCTCTGTCCAGGGGTGTGCCTCCGGCCTGTCCAGTGGTTGGGAAGTAAAAATATCATTAATAGGGCCGATTGTGTAGCCGAAATCGGCGGAACTTTGCCATCGTGGTTACCCCAAGCAGGACCATGCTCGGGATTTTTTTCAACATATCGTCTCATAAATGTTCAAAAAGGCATTTTGAATGCTTGATCCGTGCCACTTGCCATAGGCGTTATCCCTAAAAACAAACATCATATTGTCTTACCGCTATTTGGGAGGCAGCGTCCAACATAATCGTAAATTAAGCATCCCGTTACTTCCTCTGATTGTTTAGTTGGCCGTTACCTGCAATCTCCCAAAATCAAGCACGTAACAAATTGTTTGGTACCCTTTAGGGGCTGTTATTAGTAACATATTCGCCAGAAGCACTTTCGACAGGCACTCCTGCTTTATTAACCCAATATTGAAATAATATTTAGTATTAGGGCTTAACCGGATAAGGAAACTTCGTGTCGGTGGTCAAAGCTGTATTTTGTGCTTTCTTGGACAATGAATTTAATTACCGTCCCATAATGCAAAAGGATTCGGTTGCGATATCGTTCTCCATTTACCACAACAGATGTTGGGGTACCACTTTGTAAATAAGGGCCTCTTTCACCCCTACCGAAGGTGAATTCTGAGAAAGGTTTCAATTATTGTGGTTTTACCGCAACAGCATTACATTGGAAGATCTACATTAGAGTTTGGGCAATTGAAAAAACCACCGTACATGGGTGGCTTAGCAAAGGTACTTTTTTCTGATCATGATTTTTGTTTGTTAATGGAGCTTTTCAATCTCTTTATTTGTTCTTTTAATTTTCTATACGGGGCTCATATTTTTAAACTTTGCATTCAATTGCTCATAGCACCGTAGCCAATTTTACGATATGAAGCCTCATGGGGTTTATTTATTTCCGTTAAATACTTCGCTTTTTTAAATACAGAACTTTTTCTGTTGTATTCAAAGGAGAAATATTGTATTGTTGCCAATGCCTTTTCAGTTTGATCGAATCCTTTAATAGTCCAATTTTTTAAGCTGAAAGCGATTATGGTGTGGGGGCCAAGTTTGGTTCCAGGCCATATCAAGCGCCTCCAAAGCACCTTTATAATTTTGTTGTTTTCAGCGATTATGATGCTACTGTATTTCAACTATATCCTCGGCGCCGAATTGTCCGTCATATTATGGATAACATAACCATACCCCTCCAAGGATTTTTTTTATAGTGTGATTTTAGATGAAAAGTATTTGAGCCTCCAGTTTTGTTTAGCGCTTAAGTCAATGCTATCCGAATTCCAAATAGGAGCCTATACTTCTTAAGGGCCTCGGTGTCTCTTCGGTTAAATAGTGAACCTCGGCAATTTATAATGTTTAGCGCTTTGTTGTATTGTCCCAAGGATTGGGATTTAAGGTAAATCTTCACAGGGCATAGGGGTACTCCATGTGCTGTTGATACAACAAAACCCTCTTTCATAGTAGAGTTTAAAATCGTTTGGATTTTCGGATAATCTCTATCGTTTTTTTTTTCAAAGCTATTACGTGATGGTTAAGTCCCCATGAGCCAACACTGCTGGACATGATAAAAACAGAAGTATAAGTAGCGTTCTGTTAAATCACGAAATGTAGATACCGCTTATTATTAAAAAATCATTTACAATGCGTTAACATAATTTCTTTTACCCAAAACTTCCTCCATTAAAGTAAAATTTTTTTAAAAGGAGAGACACCGCTATTGACGTACATTTTTCAACATTATGCACCCCCAACGTTGGTTTATTTTTCTCATTTTAGGATGGAATTTTATCATTTTTAACGGCTCTGACATGCCGCTATCAACGTATTGGAAACAAAATTAAATGTGTTTTATGCGAGTTAATCTTTTGTTAAAGAGAAAAAGAGATTCTTTCGAAAATTGGGTAAAACCATCCAAGATTAGAAGTTATTCTATTATTTTTTTTGAACACTGCTTAACGGCTAGAGTAAAAATACGTTTTAAAGGCGCTATATCGTTATGGTGCGTTTCGTTATTTTGTGCCTCAAAAATTTCTGTTTCGGAAACGAAAAGAAGCACTAATTAGTGCCATTTTAAATTTCTTTAATCAAGTGGTAGAAAAACTCAATTAATTTCTGAGTAGTTGTTCCTTTACTGATTTTCGTCAACACCCATGGAAAAGCGCGTTTATAGTTTTCAGGGTCCAATACGAAATTGATAATAAACGAGAAACATTATTCCGAAAGCTCATAAAATAGCGGGCATCAGTAGCTCCCCCTAATAAACGGAACCACCAATACTGTTCGGAAAAAACACCATCTCGAATTAGTTTTTTCAAGAATCTATAGCTTCTGAATCTATACTCGAAAACTGGCGAAAGGGATCCGTTTAAAAAGGCAACAGCCTTCTACTTTTTTTATCGATATGTACTTTTCAATGTGTTGTCTTTACAGATGCTATTAGTTTCTCCTGGCAGAATTTCTAAAATTAATCGTTGCTCTGCTATAGTAGAGAATTACATTATTCTTTAACCCCACCATCAATTTATGTCGGAGCGTTGTGGGTATGTGCATTCAAGGCTTCAAGGATCGGTTTTTGAAATAACCAAGGGGTTGGCCCCCCAAAAAAAAAAAAAAATTTTTTTGGGGCCCCCCACTTTTTTGGAAAAAGAAAAAAAAAAAGGGTAATTCTGCAGCCATGTATTCTACTGGTTATCAATAGGTTTACGAGTTTATAGTGGCAACTGATTATTTCCAATCAACAATGGCTTTGGCCAACATTCCAATAGTGGTTTCTCTAGGCGGTTGTTGAGCTAGACCGTCCTTTTGTCTTCAACAGTAAGCTTTAAATGAAGAAAAACCCCTTTCAGCTTAAAATTGATCATAGCGATGGTTGTAATACCGGGAACATGTTTTCAGCTATAAAACCGCCTTCGGCAGTGTCATTGCTGCCATGAACACCTTTTGCTTTAAATTGGTTTTGCGAATTTCCGCAGCCCCTTTACACACCAACTTCCTCATCATGACCAAAAAAGCGAAGGTAAATAGTTTGTGATGGCACAAATGATTCTTCAGTAGCTTCTCCACTGCTTCCAATAGGCCTATTAAAGTTGCCTTTATCATCCATTGACACGCCTATAAATAGGCTGTTCCCAGTAATTTCACCCCTCAAGGCCTCCTTCCCTATCTAAAGGTGGGCTGATCTTTACAGGAACCGAGTCTTGGTGCGACATAAATAATGGTTTTGGTATTGCGTCCGATCCTTCCGAGGTATACAATAAAACTGTAGGTGTTAATTTTTTCCAGGGATAGTTTAGCATTGTGCTTAACGGAAAGGTTCTTTAAGGAAACCTATGGAGGCGAAAAAAGCGGTTGAATCGGAATGGCATCTTCGCTAGAGGAAATTGTTGCGGTATTGTATCCCTTTTGCAAGTTTTGAAAAGACATTCTTTTGGTAGTTCTATGTTATCTAAGACGCTCTGAAGCTACCTGCTTAGAATTGAGCATTAAAGTATTTGAAAAATCAACACTCCTAATTAGGATAAAACAATGGCTACAACAATTAAAAGAACTATTTTTTTCATTACGGACGGGATATTAAATTTATTGAAGTGGTTTTATCATTGGGCAGGAGTTGTCAAATGAAGGCTTATAATCTGAATTAAAATGCGTTTCCAATGCACCTTTGTTTGGTGTTGGTGCGATCGTTTCGCCTTTTCCATTTGACTTTTAAAAATAATATTCGTTTTGAATATTAAAAATTAACGCTATTCCGAACTTACTTACATTTTGAGGCATGTATATGGACTATTTGCCACCCAACATCGTTTTTCGCTAAGGACAATGTTCTTCTGAAAGCGATTTACCATTATCTAAGTGAAAGGTTACAATTGCAGCAGCATTGAGCATTGTTAATTTTTAAAATCTTCTGCTCAAGTTGCATTAAAAGGGCGGTTGTTAAACACTTTCCCGTATGCCATTTATAACCGTTTTCATGTGAGGGTTCAAGCCCATATATTCTTTTAATTAGCATTATCAATTGGTCCTAATGAATCATTTGACATATATCGCTCTGGAAAAATATATGCATCATCAGTCATTAAAGCTTCCATCGTTTTCAAAATCTCCATTTGCAGAATGCCTAAGAAATTGTGCGAGCGTTAGCAAATTACCTCTTTTTCTCATCTACGTTGGCTTGTTGGAATACATGCCGTTTGAAAAATACCAATTGTAAATTGCACCTAGATTAAAAATTTTGCATAATTCTACTGTTCAAATTGCTTTCATTATTTTTCTGCTGAGTTTTATCATAATTTTATTTCTTTTTTAACGACCTCAACGGACTTTATTAAAAATGAGTCATCAATGCATTTTTATCTTTTGTTATCAGCCTTTTCTAAATTCGGTTTTCGTCTATGTTTTTGTTTCCCCTTGTTCATAGGAGTATGCAAGTCTTTTAATTGTCGATCTGAATACATTCGCGCCTTAAGAAATTTCCACCCCTGTCGGTAGAATTATCCTGCATAAAAACCATGGGAATTGTAAATGCCGGTTGACCTGTATGAGTGCGACAGCTCCAGTATTTTCACCAGTTGTTATCTTCAACTATAGAATCCATCTTGTATGGTTTTTATTATTCCATGTCGGAAAAATAGTGCATCGAGGTTTAAATGAATCCATTATAGTTTTCAATGGAATTCCGAAAACCGCTATTCTCAATTCATTCTGAAGTACGCATCTAAACATTCAATTTCGGGATTCTCTTGGTCGGACCGGCCGTGGGTCGTATAGAACTTTAACGCTTTTCGTGATGTTGACTTCGTACTATTCTATAAATATCATCAAGTGAACTAATGGTATCGTTCTTAACTTGCGTAATTAAGTAGTTTCAATATCGTTTTGAAATCGGAAACAATGGTTTCCGAAGGGATAAAAAAATTAGGATGTCAACCGGATCATGATCTCTGCCACCAAATTTCGTCATATCTTCAATAGATTGGTTCAAAGAGGGCTGAAAAATTCAGCGTCATTTGGGTTTCAATTATTTCCCTAAGAACCCCAATTCGGGGATCCATCAACCCGTCTTTCATGAGAAACTGAATATGTTGTCATTACTCTACCTTCAGAATTATTTTCGTCAATTCATCCCCTGGATCATAACCGCAAATAACTTGTGAAACTCGTGTGGCATCTTCCAACGGTCCGGCACATTGCGGTCCCGGCCATGTTCCTGTCTGAGTTTCGCATGGTAACATTCCGGATCTACGTAACCAAACCCATTAAGTTGGTCTGAAAGCCTACCAATGAACCATTAGATGGAGGGTAAAGACGAATAGAAACCCCCCAGTATCAGTACCTAATCCTATTACCGCCAAAATTGGCTGCATAGGAGCACCTGTGCCTCCCTTGAAAACTGCCGAGGTATAATCTTGATTATAGCATTTAGGTTGAGCCATTAGTTGATCTATACGATCCCCATGGATTAAATGGCCCATTCTGCCCATATTCGATTTAGCTAAAATAATAGCTCCTGCTTCGACTAATTTTGGAGATAATTGAACGCCATCTTTTTCAGGAATGAATTTGAAGAGCTAGTGCACCGCAGTAGTTTCAATTCCTTTAGTATGGATGTTGTTTTTTACAATTACCAGTATACCATGGAGCGGACGGAAGTATTCTTGGTACGCTGATATCTCGTCATCGAGGTGCTTTAGCATTGCTAGAACGGTCTGGGTTGATTGAGTTAATAGCATTTATGGTTGGGTCAAGCTCCTGAATTCTTTCCAAAAAAGCCGAAACCAATTTTGACTATTGTATCACCCCTTTTTTCGAAAGCTTTATGAATATTTTGGATGTCAGTTCTCCAAGATTTATTGGAGCTGGTTTCATTATTGGTTTTGACACCCAAAATTCCTGAGAATATGAAATGCCGATAAAAATTAATCTATGAGTTTTCATATTTAGTCTAATTGGCGATTTAACGGTTGAATAAACGCCTGTTTTCTGCCCGCCGGTTTATGTGCCGTAGGGCATTACAAGGTAAGGAATAGCGTTCTAGTTTGTTGGACACTTGAATATTCGATTTCACACATGAAATTTATTTTATTTGTGGTGTGGGGTTCTTTGTTAATGCGGCTTGAGTAGGTCTTTGCCATAATCATTTTGCCGTTTGGTGTACGTACAACGGCTATGAATTGTGTGCCGATGTACATCAGTTCATATAATTTTTTTGTAGCTAATTGGTTTTTCTGATGATCAATTTGCAATTAAACACCACAGACTAAGTTATCCGATAGTAGTAGACAAATTGTCTTCGCTCCCTTCCGATCCAAGTAAACATGTATCATTAATGTATTTCTCCACCTCGTCCATGCTGGACTTTCGCGATGACCATCATCCATATTGTCTACATAAAGTTTTTATCAATAGGAGTAACTGATCCTTTTGTTCCATCGCGTAAATGACGATGCGTTTAACAACCTGTTGTAGTCCAGCACTATGTTGTCTTGAAGCTTCTGTCAGGTTATTATTTCCTTCTTTGATAGCTCGATTACATCCTCATCCTTTGCTTGTATTTAAAGACTTAAGCAATTGTTAATCCCGAATCCTGTTTCAGTCCTGCAAAATTTCAATCCTTTGTTACTTTCCTGTTTCAGCAATTACGGGCTCTGATCCAACAAAATAATGGGGTTTCATTTACGACCCTGGTCGCCTAAAAACCAAAATAAGTTGATTATAAGGTGGTGTCCATCCATTTGCCAACCCCATGGTTCGGTTTTTCTGAAGGGGTCCCCCATAATAGTTATCCAATAAAAGCCATTCACCATATTCCTGGAAGTTATTATTAATCTCCCCCAGAGTGTAATTTTAACTTTCATAATATTCCCTGCCTAATTTTAAAACCCTTTTACGCTGAGTGAAGCACTCATTAAGTCAAATGCCCGCAACTAGTGTTTGTCTGACAATATCAACGAAACCGTACCCCCTGTCGAACATAGGAAGTGCTGATTCATCCATTTTCGCCACTCATTCGTCATCTACGGATAAATTTTACTTTACCCTGTTGGTTACGGTTCCAGGGATTCCAGGAAAGGCCCTGGCTGCATTTCGGACGGGTTCCGTAGATACCACCAGTGGAGGTGAGTTCGAAAAGACCTTCCTGGACATTTCCATCAATGTAATACCCTTAAATGGTACTGCCAAGCCTTTTTGCTCATTCTCGATGGAATATTTGTCTATATCTTTCCTTTCCGTTCTAGATCTGTTATTTGTGCGAAAACTTGACTTGCCAAATGAGATTTAATAAAAACAAAAAGATTTAAATGAAAAGGAGCTTATCTTTTCATGGGTTTAAAATTAGTGGTTAATCTTTTGTATCTAAACGTTTTGGGCTATGAGAGCAGCATCCCGCAGGGGTGCTTTTTCTCATAGGTTTTTGGATAGCGGTTGCTTGGTTCTTTACTGTTTTTATGTTTTCTGGTATCTCTCATCTTGTAATCTAAGGAAACCTGCAGCGTTGTTATAAAAGATATCTTCCTTTTGTTTTACGCTTAGGAAGTCAGCTGCTCTAATATTGCCAACGGAAATTTTATGACGAGGCCAAATCATCTATCCGAAACCATACCATTAATTCGCTTCTCCATAAACCGGCTTCAACAATTCTTCTCAAGATAATTATGAAATTCAATCTGTGCAAAACCCAATTGAATTACAGCAAACATTTCGACGTTTTAGGACTTGTGGATGAGCCAATAGAAGTCCAATGAGTTCGGTCGATGAATGGATATCCGGCATGCATTAATGTAGATTCTCAATTTGAGTTCACCAAATTACCTCTTCTAATAACAGAGGATTGCTAAGGCTCATTTTCTGTAATTTTTCATTTCCTATGTAGGCTGCTCCTTGGAGGCCCTGGTCCCCATATGAATTCCAACTGGAATGTCAAGTTCCTTAAGCTAAGGAAAAAAATTTGACGGCTTTCAAGTTTCTCGTTTGATTGGAGCTAATCCCACTGTACGGAGGACCAAATTCTTTGTCCATGATTTTTGTAGGGTTGCCTTCCTGAAACCATTTCCTTAAGGAGATCAACAGGTGATAGAGGAGGTACCCCAGGCTGGAATAAATCGCTCTGGATCTCGGACTTTGATAGTCCAAAGCATTTTGGCCATCAACCACAGCTTTTAACGATATTTAAATTCATTTCAAATACTTAAAATGTTAGAAATCTCATATAGCTTGGTTGATCGTGATTCGATCTAAGTTTTGTTTACCGTTCTAAATATCAGGTCCCGCATATCCAGAATGCAGATTGCATTCAATAATGGGGTATTCAACATAGTGTTTTTTCCTTTGTCCCAATACTGGGAATTGCTCATTAAACACCACAATTGTCACTAAAACAATATTTTTTCATATTGATATTATTCGTTTTGTTATTATATGCATAAAATTACCACCAACCGTAAGGTACTAGATTGTGCGCGTACAGATATTTCCATTTTTAACGGGCCTTTACCGCAATACATTTTAGTGTCCAATAAAATAAATATTAAATCAATTTAAAAATTTTATTCTAGTGTAAAGAGAGGGGAAGTACTACTATAATACTCGCCAATTTAGGACAAGGCAGAGTAAGTTGTTTAATTGTAACACCTGTTTTCAAATATGAAGAGGATCAAGAAGAAAATATCCAGTGCAACGGTTCAAGGGCCAAAGTGGGCCATTGAGGCGTTAAAAGGAGCATAAGCAGCCTGCCCAAGAGGCTCGCGGCCAAATTCGGAACTTTACAATCCTTACAACAAATATTCAAGTTGGAAAAACGGGAGTTTTGGAAAAAATTTGCAGATCTGGGGCCCCTTCGGGTCCAAAACCAGAAAGTTCCGATTCCGGGAAAACGGGGCCACGTCTACCAATTAAGATCGGGCCAGTTGGGCGCAAGTTGGAGAACGATTTTTTAAAAGGGAAAAGGCCTTGGGCAAATGAGAACTTTTTACGAAAAGAAGGGACAAGAAGGTTGGGTAAAGGTCCCATCCAAGGGCCTTTAAAAAACCTTGTCCAAACAATGTAAGGCTTCCCTGGGGATTAAAATTTCCATTCGCCTTCCCGGGTCTGTTATTTTACAAGGCCCAGGGAATGAGGGGGAGTATGGTTGAAAAACCTAAAAGATTATGAAGAAATGGATGCCTGCTTTTTTGAACACCCCTACTACGGGCATTTCTCTCTCTTT
>Ga0163217_1015744_pt1 | contig 12198 bp, 13 predicted proteins | sample SynspAceP_FD_185933 | JGI IMG/M metagenome (GOLD analysis project Ga0163217, IMG submission 185933) | Saline lake microbial communities from Ace Lake in Antarctica - Synechococcus sp. Ace-P (PacBio error correction) | ecosystem: Environmental > Aquatic > Non-marine Saline and Alkaline > Saline ... | reverse complement strand
TTGTTTGTGAGAGAGATACGTCTATGCCAACGACGCGTGAACACGATCATGATTTCCGGAAGAGCTGGAAGAGACTATCACAGAATCGGTATTGGGTCGGATTTGAGCGTCATCCCACTGTTGGAAAGCGGGCAGGGTATCGATCTGTTCACGGCCGTGTGCGCCGAAACAAATGCGGGCCGAGCTGTTCAAGACATGGATCGCCGTGATCTGCATGGATATTGGCTTTATTCTGCGCCCTGAACGATTGATGCTTGCTATTGCTGACGCCTAAAAAACCCCACGGTAGAGCCTGATCAAATTAATTCGAGCTCTTAGCGAAAGCCAGCACAGGTCGTCTGGCGAAAACAGGAAAATGGCAAGCGCAGGAAGGTCAGGGCCGAAACGCAAGTTCACCGTAAAATCGACGGCGCGAGCACAGCTTTACCATGGCCAGGGTCAGTCTCGTGCTCGACGCGCGCTGGAAAACAACTTGATGCGCCCTTTGACCTGCAAAGCGGGGTCTGTTCGACCTGCATGTGCAAGATGGAGCCGAAGGCGAGGTCGAGATGGCTGTCGAACCACGCGCTGGAGATTACGAGGTCGAGCGGTTTACGCTGAGCTTGCCAAAAGCTATCGCTGGCGGACACCGCTTTTCATGGACTACGACCTCACTAAGGGCCTGACATGCGCGCATATTTCAAAGCTTTGCCGCCGGACAATGGATCAACCCCGTTGCCGGATGCACGCCACCCCCCCCCCCCCCCCCCCCCCTCATCGCAGCCGCGATTACCGGCGATTGTTATCGCCAGCAGGGCAATGACGCGCCTGCAGGGATGCAGGGCAATTGCTGGGCTACGCCGTGACATCGGTGGGCCTGCCTCGCAGGCTGACGTTTCATGACCGTGCCAAGATGCTCAAGGCTGTCGCGCCTATACCTGAGAATGACCATTAACAGAGCCTATACGAGCTGTTCGTTTCGACACGGGCGGTACGCAGTCCGTACCAACCTGTCGACGTGGAGGCGGCAATCGGCACGATTGGCAGGTTTATGCCGGCCAAGGCGCCGTCGCGAGATGCGGATGATCAGGTCTGATCTTGGACGCGTCCCGTGGAAACAGTTGGGCCGCACGGTCAGTTTCATGGAGGCGCACATCTGACGCCGCTGCAAGGGCGTCGCGGTGCATATCAACGCCTTTCAACTTCCCCGTTTGGGGGCATGTTGAAAAGCTCGCCCGACGCTGCTCGCGGTGTGCCCGCTATCGTCAAACCAGCCACCCGCACCTGTCAGGTGACCGAAGGCCTCGTTTTCCGCGATAGATTTCAGTCGGCTTTCTGCCAAGATTGGCGCGATCAACTGGTGACGGGGGGCTTGGCGATATTTGGACACCTCGATTGTCAGATGTGGTCGCTTTACCGGGACAGCCGAAACGGCCCTGAAAACTGCGCAGCAACCCTGTGTGGTCGAACGCTCTGTCCGGGTTTCGCGTCTTGAGCAAGATAGTCTCAATTTGCCTCTGTGTTAGGTTCTATGTGCGGGCCCGGCACGCGGAGTTGACCGTTTCGTCAAGAGGCCAGCGCGAGTGACGGGCCAAGGCGGGGCAAGAAATGCCACCGCCATCCGCCGGATATGTCCCGCAACCCCATGTGGATGCGATGATTGCAGCCCATGGACGGATACGCTTGGCAAGTCAACCCTCGGGGACCCGCGGACTGGACAGCCCGAGATGGCGCGCTTAGTCTCACTTTCGCAATCCGTCGTGACGTGCTGACGAAAGCCGCGCTATCGGGTACAGGGCGGAGCGTGATTTTGGCGACCCCGATGCCTTCGCGTTAGAGGGTTCGGATGCAACAGAAAGGTGCTTTGTCCGCCGATGTGTGTTTCCACTGCGCCGATCCCGATGCCGCCACCCATGTGCACGACACCGAAGCCTTTAGGCCCTGTGGTCCACATCATGCCCTGACCGCGGATACGAACATGCCATCGCATTGTGACAAGGGCCAAGGCGTCGCTGGTTGCGTCCGATCATCACCCGCTGACGGCGATGTTGCACGGCAAATGGCGATGGGGGCCGGCCGCGTTTCACGGGCGGTCTATATTCAACAAACCGCGACTCTATGGCCGACGCGACGGGCCATGGTGCCCCCTGCCCCATATGGTGCACGGCGGGGCCGGACGTGCCGCGGCGGCGAGGAGACTTGGCGAGCGTGCGCCGGCGTCATGTTACATGCAGCGTAACCGCCATTCAGGGCAGGCCCCGACTTGCTGACCGCCATCAGCAGCATGGACCCCCGGCGCGCGAGATTTCGGACCGCGGCCACCCGTTCACCGCCCACTTTTATGGTCGCTTGATCTGGGCGAGACGTTCAATTCGGCCAGCGTTCGTGTTCGCTGGAGGACATCGAAACCTTTGCGCATTTTCCCGGTGCGATTACGTTCATGCGATATGGACCGGACGCCGCGGCCAAGGCGAACCCGTTCTTTCCGGCCGCGTTGCCCATGGGTACTTGCTGCTCAGCTTATGCGCAGGTCTGTTCGTGCAAAACCCGACCCGGACCTGTTGCTGGGCGAAACGGATGGACAACCTGCGGTTCTGGCACGTGCGGCGGGCGATAGGCATCAAGGTGCGCCTAAGCGTCAAGGCAAAGACGCCTCGCATGATGATACGGTGAGGTTACGCTGGACGTGGACCCTGAAACCAATCAGGATGATGCCGCCGTGGGCCGAATTATGGAATTGCATGACATTGATGGCCTATGTGCACGACTTTGACCTTAGCCGATCGCACCTCTGAAAAGCACCTCGGCGGGCAGCGGGTCTGGTCCCTGATGATCAGCCTCTTGGCGACTGGGCTAGACAGAGGGTTCAAATTAATTGGCGGGCGGTGTTTGTCTGCGATCGCATGCGGCAATGGATGTCCGCCGAAGCCGCTAGGGCGCCTTGCACCGCTTGCGCCAAAGACAATGGGATCGCGTCGGAAAAGCACGGGCGGATCACGCCACCACGCTGCGCCGCAGGCGCCGCGCAAAGTCAGGCGGCAAGTTGGGCAGGATTTATGCGACACCTGCCGAGCTGCCGGAACTGGCAGATGATTCGTGGACGAGGAGGCCTGATAGTGATGGCACCGGAGAAGGGCGGGGATTCACTGCCCTGATACCGCGCCTGTATGTCGGCATGCGTCCCTTGCCTGTGCCAAAAGGGGGCCGGCCCTGTTCCGGGCGGCAAGACGCGCGCTCCTGACTGGATGAAACGCCGCTAGAAGCCCGCATCGCTGGCCGAACGCTTACGCAACTGTCAGACGCGCTGCACGGTGGCGCGCGACCTCTCCGCAGCCGAGAACTTTGACCCCGTTGCAAATCGCGACCCTACGCTGCTTGATTGTGCATAAACCTGGCGTCGTCTCGCTCTCAACATCCGCGTTGCCGCCCCTTTGATCCGCGACGATTGGGCCGGATTAACGCGCATTCAGATGGTCGCAGAGCTTTTGTCACGCTATCCGCGCCCCGATCTGCGGAAATTCGCCACCGTCTGAGCTGCCACCAAAGCGATGCTTCCCAAAGCGCACCAGCGGGATATGGAAGGCATGACAAAATACCAGTTTACAAAATGACCTGCCGACGGGCTTGGAAGCTTGGACGATGTCGCGATGATGCAAACATGGGCTGCAATCCGAACGCAGATCGGCTTTGTGGTCGTCGAACTCTTGGTGGCGATGGCAACGCCATTCTGATCCAGATTGCCAAAGGCCAGACGAGGCGCCTAATCTTTGCGCCATGCTCGAAATCCATGTTGCTCAAGCTGTTCACCTTATGGGCGCTTTGACAATCGCGCGCTTTGCTGAACCTTTGGGGCAAAAGGCCGCACGGGGTTCATGGCCACCAAGATCGCCAGCCGCCTTGTTTGCGGCACCTATACCGACCGCACGGGCTTGCCAAACTTTGCCCAGAACTGCTGAGCGTCGAAATCTCCAAAGCAGCAACAATCCGCGGATTTGGAGGGCTGAAAAGATGGACCAAGCGCAGATCGACTATGCTGCGTCGGACGTTGGCTGCCTGCACCAAACTGCGCGACGTGACTGAAACCAGATGTGATCGCCGAGGTCGGATCGAGCTCGCGCAGGCGCGTGTTGAATTTTTGCAACACAGTGCCCAAGCTTGACTGGACGGTGCCCGAACGATATTTTTGCACACGCATGGACCAACACATTGCCTTAGATACGCCCGCCGCGTCATTCGACCCGAGCCCAAGCGCTTGGCCAACGGGCCGACGCCTTGATGATCGTTTTCGTCAGGCGATCGACCTGTTTGGTTTGCGACCCCGCGGGCGCGTGAATTGTCACCGACATCGGCAAATTCCGGCATATCGCCAAAAAGAGTCGCGGCGACGCTGGCCAGCACCCGGCACGCCGCGCAAATTCGTCCATCCCGCCGAGGCGAGCCACGGTCAGATTTGGGGCATGATCACCGCCGATGATGTCGTGCTTGCGTCTCGAAACTCGGGCGAGGGCACTGAACTTGGCCAATTCTGATCGCCTTTCGCGTCCTTCCATCCGCTGATCGGTATCACCAGGGCCGTTGCGACAAGAGGCCTTGGAGCGTGCATTGCGACGGGTGCTTGAACTGCCCCAGCTGCCAGGGAGGCCTGCGCACCGGCGTTGTCCCGTCGACCTCGACCACGATGACCGCTGCAAATGGGGGATGCCGTGGCGATTGCGCTGATGGGAAAACCGCCTTTCACCGCCAACATTTCCGTGAATTTCCACCCGGCGGAAAACTGGGCGCACGGCTCAGCCGCGATTAGCAGACCTGATGACACACAGGCGATGCGTTGCCCTGAGTGCAGGGCGATGCCCATGTCGATGCGCTGATGGCAATGAGAGCAAATCCTTTTGTGTGGTGATCGTACGACGCAGCGGTGCCTTGGCAGGGATCATCACCAGCGGCCGATCTGGGGCGGCATTCTGGACGGGCTGATGCGAAAAACGGCGCGCGAGGTTATGACGCCAACGCCTGTGACCGTCGCCCCTGCATGCGCTGGCGGAAAGGCCGGAGGCATTCATGAACGCGCGCAAGATCACTTTTGTTTGCTGGCCTGGACCCCACCAAGGGAAACAGTTCCCATGCGGGTACTGCTGCATATCCACGATTGCCTGCGCGGTCGTCTGGGGGCTAAGCGCGATGGCAACGGACCGCTATACCCCGACTGATCGCTTGGCTGAGGTGCTGTACCCGCTTGCGCGTTGGCTAGTGTCGACGCTGTTCCTGCTGTCGGCGCGCGATTTGATCCGGGCAGGCGATCCCCTTTGCTGAAAAAGGATGTGCAGGACCGGCCTGCGCGACCAGAGATCACGGCCCCTTCTTTACCTGGTGCGACGGAGGTGACAGGGACGAGGCTGTATTCTATGCTGAATGTGCCTGACCCGTCCGGACGGGCAGACCGGCATGAACCACGCTGAAAACCTGCGCCGCGGACCATAAAAGACCCCCGAGGATTCGCTTTTCGGCCTGGCAATTCGGACCTGGCCGATTTCGACATCGCCAAAGACCGTTGCCGACACTGCTGGCGGCCGTGCTGCTGCAGACCTCTACGGTACCGGCTGCAATGACAAATCACCTCTGACCTGCTTCCGTTGGCTGAAATCAATCGCCGGGGACAGGTGTATAGGCACAGCCCCGGGTGGCACCCTAGAGGCCGGGCATGTCGATCACACAACGCACGCCAAGCCTCGCCCAATTGGTTTTCACAAATCGAGTGAAGCCTGATTACAAACCGAAACCCAAACTTCAGAGTTGCACGGCGCGTGAAACACCTATTAAATGTCTGTTTTCCGTGTTTTTTCTTGCGAATGCCAATCGCCGCCACAGGACCAACGTGGCCTTTGGGACGAATCGTCAGGATACGGGCCCTCCCCGTCGAGTGACCGACCGATAACTGTTCTGTTGTCGATCAAGGCGATGGACGGCTGTTTGTGCACCGGGAAATGTTGCTGATTCGGTCAGGGGCGAGATCGTTGTCCGCCGCACGTGTTCTAGTTGTATATGCGCCGAAGCGAGGCATCGACCGGCCTGGAAGCGACGGGCGGCATGTGACCCTTGTGTCGGGGCCAAAGACGCCGCCGGAATCAGAGCGGGCGGGATTACGATATCGACACGGGCACGATTCGTTTCATGTTTCGGGCAATGTTGTTGCTGACCCAAGGGGCGCAACGCGCTCAGCTCTGAAACCATGAGGTCAAATCTATCCGAGGGCACAGCGCAAAATGGTCCGGCGGATCGTGAAAAACCATTTCTGCAAACGGCAGCAAAAAACGATAGTCTGCCCCCAATTTAACGGTTACGGATGGCGCAAGCGGTACTGCGCATTGAACATTCTGCGGAAATCATACCGAAGAAAAAACGTGATCCGCGACTTTCGATGAGCTGAACCGCGTGCGAAAGTCGTCGCCCTGCTCGGCCGACGGATCCGTTAAAACCACTACCTTTCTTAGCGGGTGAGCTTGGTCTGGTGATGCCGAAGTGGCACCGTCACATCGATGCAAGAACGTCACACCCTGCCGATGTATCGCCAGCGCACAGCTGAGTATTCGGCTACTGCCCCAAGAGCATGAGCATCTTTCGCGGGCTAAGCGTGCAGGACAACTATCTCGGCCAATTCTGGACTCTCGAGATCTCTGATGCGCCGGGACGCGCGAAAGGCTCGAGCATTGCTGTCGGGATTTTCCATCGGACACCTGCGCCGCGCGCCGGCCTTTGGCGCTGTCTCGGGCGGGAACGCGTCGCCGGGTCGAACATTGCCGCTGTCTGGCGCCGATCCCAAATACCTACTGTGGATGGAACCTTTTGCCGAGGGTCGATGCCGATTTCTGTGGATGACATCCGACATCTAGTCGCCGACCTGAAAAAAACGCCGGGTATCGGCGTGCTGATCACGGACCATAACGTTCGGGAACGCTGATATGTGGATCGCAGCCTACATTTTGCACGAAGCACGAGTATTGATGTCAGAGGCACCCCCGAGAGGTCGATACAGAAGAAAAGTACGGCCGCGGTCTACCTTGGCGATACTCCGCATTTCCTAATCAACTACAGAAAATTGCGCTTAGTTTCCCGCACAGATTTTAAGCCGGACTTTCATTTGAAACGCGCCATTCGGTGCGCCTCAATGGCTCCCATGCGAGACTTGCGTATTTCTCGTTCGTGCTGCATCACCCCCCCTTCCCGAGGGGTAATGCTTCACACGCTTGGTCCGGCATCGTCACTTCACCACGCATCTGACCCCGCCTTTACAGCATTTTACATTGGCGGCCAATGGTGTTGTCCGGAATCATTAGAGTAGGAGCATTTTATGCGGTACCAAAATTCAAGTGGCAAACAATCGCATCGCGACAAGCCCTGCAAACGCATGTGAAAAGGAATTTGGGAGCTGTCGAAGTATGCTGAACGTCGAGCACGCGAATGTCATCTTTTCAAAATGCCAGGGATCACGAATTTGTCCTGCGAAAGCGCGGCAGTGCACCTATCGACTGGCCTTACGGCGTCAGCGGAAGCACTGCATACTGATATTTAGGATCTTTCGATTCATGTTGCGGCGAAGCATGGAAAAGGCAACTGCGCCGCTCAAGCGTCGGGTTGAAGGATCACCATCAGCGAGCGTTGCGCAACCGGTCTGAACTTTTCGGTGCGTACCTCGTATATCCCTCGCTTCAGAAAGCGATTCAGACGCGCAGGAACCCGAAAACCCTCACACCCATGATTCATTGGCGGAAAATGCAGACCAATTGCGACCTTGTCTGTCGGTGAAGCTGTTGATGCAGATGGAAATTTTCGGGTACACCTGTTCGTGGTCTTTCGCAAAGACGGCCAAGAAGGCAGTTGAATGGTTGTCTACCGCGCGAGGATGGACAAAACATCGGCTGGCATTGATCCGTCGTAAAGAAAACCGGACCGTAAGCGGCCGAGAACAGGAGCCGAGGGCAGAATGAATTTTGCGAAACTCCTTAAACCGGGGTCTGTCAAAGTTTCCTCACATCAGGCCTCAAGCAAAAAACGCCTTGCTCCACGATATCGGGGAGCTGGCGCATACATGTTACGGTTAAAGGCCGCTGCGGTGGTCCGATGCCTTGATGACGCCGTCGAATCCCTTGGCCACAAGAGTGTGGGCCAAGGGTTGCGCTGCCCCATGCGCGTCTGAAGGAACTAGAAGAAGTGCTTGGGGGCCTTTGTTGCCTTCTCGAAAACCGATTGATTTCAACGCGGTTGACCGCCCAGCCGGTTGATTCGCTTTTGCGCTTGTTTCGCCCCGAAAGTGCTGGTGCAATCGACACCTCACACGGCGCTCGCGCTTGGATGTCGCGCACCCTGCGCACCGGCCTCTGCTGCGCCAAGCTTGGGGCCAATCCGGATCCTGCACGTATGTAATGCCGATCCTACCGAAGCACAGGCGACCAACAGGCCGCCTAGCGGCCCTAGCGCCGCTGTTAAATTCCGAAATCATTAGTCCGCTGGCATACGCGTCGCGAACGTAAGTTTCTGCGATCTCGGGCGTCGTTAGATGCGTCGGCCAGCACATAGGGTATGGTAGTCCCACGGGCGCGACGTCATCGTGGGCCGGGGGCTGAACGCCAAAACCGCTTGCCGCACGCGGCTGACAGCTCTTGCTGCCAACTGCGTTCTTCGCGGATGATCGGTGGGCCCAGGGCAAACTCTCCGAACCTTTGCACCGGCTGCCGCTTGGGCTGACCCACGCCCTGATCACTCGGATCGCCGTCTGCCCGTTCAGGTTCCCCTTGAGAAATCGTCAGAAATGCCTTGAACGCCGGGCGCGATTGCCATTAAGCGTCATAGCTATTGTCCGAAAGCTCGCCCTGGGCAGCGGCATTATATAAGCGTTTGATCGCGTTTTTCGCGCAGCTGAGCGTAGCTTCTTTGCCCGTGGTCAGCATTATGCCGGCAGAACAGCGTTCTATGGGCGCGGTCTCACGGGGTGCCGTAGCACGTTAAAGCTGCGCGTGACCGGATGCTTGCGCTTCACTGGCGCAATTGCTTTTTGGTTGAGCTTGTTTGCAAAGCGCCCACGCCCGACCCCGTCCAGCGCGCAACACAATGCCAGCACTGCGGTTCGGGGCCCGATGCGCAAGTGGGCCGACCTATTAGCAGCGGAGGCGTTGCGCGACAACATTAGGACGAGCCACCACTGGCCCGCGTCGGGGTTCGAAATTCGGGCGTTGGGTCAGGTCGAACGATCCATCCGCCAAGCGCGTCCAGCATTTCATCATAGTTGCTTGAAACCTTGGCCGAGATCGGTTTCGGGTTCTGCTTTTTCAGGCTCTTGTCCAGTGCGTCGAGCTGAATCGATCAAACCCCCAGAAATACGGGCCAAACCGTTCACTCACCTCGACCACTTTAGCAAGGTTCTTCGTACGCCCACATAGGAAAGCGTCTAGCCCCAGCTTTTGAGCCGCGTTCAACAGGTCAACTGAACTCTATGCAGCTGGCCTCAGCATGGTCAAGAGAACTCTGCCTCCGTGAACAACGCTTGCGCCTTTTTCTATCGCGCCTTGAACGTCAGTTCAGCTCCATTGTCCCGTGCCTGCGCGCGATCTTCCAAGCTGACATCATAGCTTTTCTAACCGGATTCGCAGTCCAGAATGATCTTGAGGCAGGTGTCATCATTCAGCAGGCGGGGATTCCCAGCACGCGCGGGTCCGTGGTTGTGAAAAATAGCGAAATCGCCGCATGCCCTTGGTCTTGTCACCGTATCGCGGCCAGGCAACGTTGGCCGGATCATCGTACCCCGCTTTCCTGATCCACGCCCAAATCTCTGCGCTTTTGGGGTAAGCACGATGAAATGCGGGTTGAACGCCTCCCCGTGACAGGTGATCCAGCTCAAAGGCGTTTCAGTTTGCTTCTCCAGAAAAATTGGAGCATAGTGCGCATCTCGGGTCAAAGACAGACGAAGCTTTTTGAATTTCAAAGTGCATATTTTATTGCACCAAATAGGGTTTGCGCGGGCGGTTCTTGGCGGCCGACATGCCACGTCTCAAACGGGAAAAATCGACCCATCAGGATAGGGGTGCATCCCCTGGTTCTTGAGGGGTTTTGCAGGAATTGCCCCAAAGCCTGTCAGAATCCGCCATCTTCGGCAACCCTCGGACCAACGGACCGGTTTTGACCTGACGATCTCATCCGAGAATGCTTGGCAACGGTTCCATCGGGGCTTGATGAATTCCGCCTTTGTCCAGATACAGCACACCGCGCACTGGCATAATGCGGACCGCAGGATCGCCATATGGCTCGCTTTCGATCTGTTTGTCAGCGACGGCAAGCGGTACGGCGGATTCGGCAAGAAGTCTTATTCGACCGAAACAGTGGCACGGCCCACGCGCCGGTTGATCACGACAACCTGTGCTTCGGTCTTTGGCGATCCTCCCAGCAGACATGTTCCTGAGTTGTTCCTGCCGGGCCTGAACTGAAAGCACGCGTTCGCCACGGGTGTTCACAGATCAAGATTGGTCAGACAACGGCCTTGGGCGATCATAATTGCGGATTTTGGCGCTATTGCTAAGCGCACCATTGATCGCATTCTTGCCCATCTGCAAATGCACGCGTCCGGTGCAAACAGACATGGCCGTGGCACCGCGCAGCCGGTGGATTTTGCCAAGCAAGGCTACGAAATTCTCGAACAGTGCGACGCAAGCCCTGAAAAGGACCGAATAGGCGCGGGCAGGTGACAACCGTTTTTCCCAACCATTCAGTTCGGGGGAAAAGCGGCTTTTGCACTACTAACAGCCCTGCCGCGCCCGCCGCGTTGCGGCGTTCAAACCGGCTTTGGCAAAGACGCAGGATCAATCTTGCCCGGGTTCGGGCTCTGTCCGTTTCATCGCGCCCCGCCTATCAGGTCAGGAACGCGTCATAAAGACGGCCCGCCTTGGGCCAGATCTTGAGCGTTGTCGACGAAAACAGATCGGAACCGCCGTAAAAGCACTGACAGGGTGATCGTCGTAAAAAACTATGTGGCTTGCCCTGAATCGAACTTGGAAAGGAGTTCAGCGAGACCGGGCTTTCGATCTGGGTGGATCAGAGCCGCGCGAGCGTCTGGAAATAGCTTTCATCCGGAATTCCAGAACATGCGGAAAATAGGCGTCGCTATCCGGGCGCGTTCCGGGTCCTGAAGGATCGCCGACTGGGTTTTGGCGGGTCAGCACCACATTGACGAGCCCATTATGCGGGCACCGATGCCCTTAGGCGATTACGCCGGCTTGAGCCCGGACGGAACGGCGCTGAAACAGGCACCGGGAATTGTCGAAAAAGTACCGTGCCGCTTCCCGAAAAAGGGGACGCATACGTAAGCGTTCCGACATCCAGCCCCCGCAACAGTCCAGGGTACAAATCTGCCGTGGCTCGCGCTTTCGATGAAGTCGGTACGCGGCACGGGCGGCAATAATCGATCAGCTGCTTTCACCGAACGCAGACGGCAGGCATGAAACGGAACGCCAAGATAGACATGGCGACACGTCTCGCGCAACGCCATTCAACATCATTTCGGACCGCAGGTCTGAGACGCCGGCAAACCAGCCCCACGTCCCCACTTTCGCAAGCCAGATAGCGTTTGCTGAACACCAGATTAGGGCATCAGACCAGCGCCTGCACCAAAAATCGTCATGGGTTTCACCGGCACCCGATTTGTCGACGTGGCATCACCACCGGACAGCCCGCCGCAGCGCCAATCGCCGCCGCACGCTTGTTCGGCGCCCGGTCCAGGGCGGTATTGCACCAGCAGACCGTGCCGACGCTCAATGCCCAGTTATGCCCTTGGGACCACTTAAGGCCCAGAGAATCTCGAAGTGCGCAGTAATGTATTTCTCGGCCACTTCCCCCAAAAGCTGTCGGGTCTTGGGTCACCGGCTATGGCATCGGCCTCTATATTCAACGATTTGGCCATAATGCCTGTCCGCCCGCTCAAGCTCTTTCTGCGGCCTTGGCCCGAGGCTGGTCCAGGAAACTTGGGGCATGTAGCAAAACGCCCGAGGCCTTTTCTCTTCCGCCCATTCGTTCATTAAAACCCGGTTCAGCCCGCGCGGCAGCAGGCGTATGCGGTCGAAACTGACATTAGCATTAGCGACGGTCCCATTCTAACCAAAGGAGCACCTTGCTTGAGCGCAGGTGCACTTGGCCAGGGCTTGTCGCTTGAAGCAACACCCGCGCACGCGGCCCACCCTG
>Ga0163217_1003467_pt1 | contig 12198 bp, 12 predicted proteins | sample SynspAceP_FD_185933 | JGI IMG/M metagenome (GOLD analysis project Ga0163217, IMG submission 185933) | Saline lake microbial communities from Ace Lake in Antarctica - Synechococcus sp. Ace-P (PacBio error correction) | ecosystem: Environmental > Aquatic > Non-marine Saline and Alkaline > Saline ... | reverse complement strand
ACGCAAACTGTCGAGTCATGCCAGGGCGCCATGCCGGCCCCTGTGGGGTCCTCGATCAAGGCAAGCAGCAAATGCTCAAGAGTGGGCATATTCTGATGCCCGCTCGTTGGCATAGGGTTCAGCGCCTGGTGGATCGGCTTTCGAGACTGTTGAAAACTAGGCAATATTAGGTCCTCATTTCTTTTCCTCACGCATGCAGCGGATGTATGATTATCGCGGGCGCTATCCATACCGGGTCACTTTTGGTTTCCGGAACCTCATACGTGTAGACGCAGCATCACGACCCCGTGATTGTGCAATTGCACATGAATTCGTGTGGCTGTTCGCTGGTCCTTCTGGAAAACGCTCGACTATGAATCACGAATCCATCGGGTGTATCGTCATGAGCTCAGCAATACCCCGTAGAGGACTTGGTTTTTTTCACTTGCGGTTTTTGTCGGAGTTGCATGGAGGGCCTGTCGGGCCCCTCCGTTTTTCGTTTTTCTTTGTCCGCTGCATGCGATCCGTTCTGCGGTCTTTACTTAGCAAATCTGTCAGTTCCTACCGGCGCGGCGTCACATGACAGGCAGACCATTGTCCTAAATTAGTCTTTCTGCGCGGATTTTAAGCCCCTTATTGAGGATGTGAACAGAATTCCGGCTCACAGCCCAACAAACAAAAACCGGGCATTTCTGCAACCCGGGTTTCCGATCATTTTTCACTAATCCGCCGTGTGGGGAACGCGTGTTATCTTCAGGCGCTGACCTTGGCGGGCAGCGGCTCGAAAGCTATGTAGGCCTGCTTGGCGGGTCTGCATAGGTTCGCTTCATCTTGGTAGCCTGGGCAACAAACGTCCGTAGGAAGGACTGTGGCAAAGTCAGTCTGAATTTCAATGGCCTTTTCGAGGTCTTGGCCGAAACAGTTTCTCGACACGGCTGCGTTGTCTTCATAAGGCTTTCTTGAATAATCGGTGGGTTCACAGCAATTGCTGGAAAACCTGAGGTCCCGAGGAAGCGGCAGGTCATCATGCTGTCATGGCTTCTTTGTTCGATTTCGATGTCGCATCAAAGTTTACTCTGTCGCGGTTCCTGTCGTTGGGGAGGATTATGTGATATTTATGTGGCATGCCCATTTAGTCAGAGTTTTGTGCGCTGCCCAAATATTTTTCGAGCGCCATCCGACAGGTTGACAAATTACCCAACGCACCGAATTTTAGAACGGTTTTTGTTCAAATCGGACAGGTCTCCCGCCAATTTCGGCAAAGGAATCTTCATATACGGGATCATTGTAAGACGTATGGCTAGGATTGGACACTAATGGCTGATCAGGGAAGGGCGGCAGTCAGAAATCCTTTACACCCGTTGTTTCCAGAGGTGAGTATTCGGTGTCAGCAGTAACTCCATACCCTCAGCAAGTTTGCTTCGGATTGCGCGGAAAGCGCTCGGTATGTGGTCGTTTGATCGCATGCACATGGCAGTGGTCAGCACCGCATCGGCAAATTCAAAAATATGCAGCATCGGTTATCGCGGCCAGCAGGAAGGGACGCTTACGTGCCAACGATGCCGACGAGCCTGCGCTATCCAGCGTTTCCGGCTGACCAAGATGTTGACTGTACCTGACTTCGAAGCACTTTATCGCGGCGCGATCAATCTGAACACAAGGATCACGTTTTGGCCCAACGCCGCCCCATAAGAGCCACCGACCAGGTGGGCGTCGGCGCCGGCAACTCGAATTTCACGCGTTGAGCAGTGGATCTTTCGCTGGTGACCAGGTCAAGCAATGACGCCTCGACTGCGAATCGGAACATTCGGGTGGTAGGAGAGAAATTTCGCTTCGATGGATGACTGCCAGGCAAGTCGCTCGGCATGTCGCGGACACGTTCCGCAACGCTCCAGGACTTCCGAACTCGAGCAGGGTCACACGCTCGTGATTATGGCAAGGCTGGCATTGGGCGCTGCGCGAGCATTTCCGCGCCCCTATAAGTATTTCTCCACCGGTCGTTCAAATTCGGGCATGACCAGCATGCGGCACCACACCGCCTGGGGTTGTGGTGCGTGGCGTTGACGCATCAAGACGGCTACACACTTGCCTCGGGCTTCAATTCTGGTGTCGTGCGGTTATCGAACCGCGATCGTTCGATGGTGCTGTGATGTGTGGACGCACCGGTGCGAGCTGCACGCCAATGAAAGACCTTATCTCGCGGTATTTGTTGCTGCACGCCTCGATCTTCGGGAATGGCGACCTCATCGGCCAAGCGCGGTTCGTCCCATTACTGTATCGCCCGCCGGGCCCTGGCAGCCCTCGAGCTACCCAAGATTCGGACTGTTCCCGAAACCCGGCACGAAGCAGCGCCAACGCTGGCTCTGGCTTACGCCGACACCACACCCGCACAGTTCGGACGTGATCGTGTGTCAAGTCGTTGAAAGTTAGAGATTGCCATTCCGCAGCCGGCCGGCCTACGTTCCGCGATGCGATTGATGACAGCTTTGCACAGTCGAGTCGAGTTCCGGTCACGACGCGCATCCACCGCCCCAGAGACGGGCTGGATGATCCAGATCGGTTGCAATGGCCGGACAAAGATGCTGCGGTGAGCCTGCTGAACCGCGCCAGGCGTGGGCGAACGCGCTGTCATCGCAGAGCCGTTCCACCATGGCTTACGCCGAAAGGATAAATCAACGCTTAACGCTGCCCGTTTCGCAGGGTTTGACGGCAGTCATCAGCACCATGCCTGCAAGGCGCTTAAGGATAGAAGGGTTTTGCCTGTGGCACAGCCATGATCCGCAGCATTTGTTCAATGGCTGCGGCCGGGACCTTTTTCGAGCCGGAAACCATCCACGTTTTTGTATTTGCGTATCGGGTGAATTCAGTCAGTCGATTGTCAACGGACAGTGTGGCTTTCACCTAATTCGGCAGGCAAGAAAGGCCGATGCTTCCCGTCATTCGGGATGCATGCCGCTTTATTGGAGCGGCGTGCGGCGCGCGGATCTCGGGTTTCTCACTCGCCCCCGCAGCAAGACCAAGGACCTGGTAGTGGCCTTCCTTATGGTGTCATGGAGCCCGGGCTGGCGGAGTGCCAGCCCGCGCCTTCATCCAGCCAAAGCCGGCAGCGCCGTTGGGCGCGGCGGCGGTCAAGATAACGCCTCAATAGTCGCCGGCTTTCCGGTCGCCGATCAGTTCGGCGGTGCAACTTGCATCAGGCCGCTGATCCATGCGGCGTTGAGCTCGGCGTCCTTCAAAGGATCCGGCCAGAAATCAGGGCCGTTCATCTCGCCGGGTGTGAGGGTCCAGCTCATCTCGGAGGGTTGCGGAGCGGGACATAGGACTTGGCCGCGGGTTGCGGGTGGCGCGCCGCAGCGCTTCGGGCACGGGCGAACATGGCGCAGCAAGGCCAGCAAGGGCCACGCCAGGCTGGCGCGCCCGGGACAAGGGTCAAGGGACAGCGGCCGCAGCCGGCCATTGCCACGGAAAGCGCGTTAGCGCAAGGTGGTGGCAAGTGCGAGGTTGACGCTCTATCAATCCGGCGAACCCACCAGGCAAAAATCAGAATCTCCGCCAAAAAAATAACTGCGATCGCACTCATGAGCGATTGGGCCCTCCATTGTTGGTTTGCCCTTGGCCGGGCCCATCTGCTTCAAGCAGCACGCGCCGCCGACCCCCTTCCCCCAACCTGGATTTTTCAGTGCGGGCGTCCGCCTGGTGCATAGGCAGCGACCGCCCGCAGCAGCGCTGGCATCGGGAAGCCGCGTTCGTGGTCGAAGCTACATAGGCGCCACCGGTCACCAGGGCGGATCTCGCGAAGCCAATTGCCGCAGGCGGATCATGGCCCTATGAACATGAACAGGGGACTTTGTCGCAGCGCCAGTCGCCTGGCAAACCACGGCCAGGCTTGTCGGATGCTTTTCCATGGCGTCACCAATGAAGACCAGCGCGCTAACCGGGGTTTTGGTCGCGTCATCCGCCACATGCTCGCAAAAATCCGGCCAATCTGGGTCTGGCCACCGCGGCAGTCGATGTCGGGGTCATCAGGTCAGAAGTTGGCGTGTATCATTCAATCACACGCGGAGGCCCGGCATGTCACCCAGCCCCCCTGAATAGACCCCAGTGTGCACTTCATCCGCGGTCTTCGGCGACGGCATCGAAACATCTCGGCCTGCGCAATTTGCAGGCGCGGTGTTTGTGTCCGCAGGTCGGCGTGCCGGCGCTGGTGGCATCGAAGCTCAAAGCCAGACGACCGGAGCGACACTGCCCTGGGAACTATCGCTGTGGCGCAGACAAAAATTCGGCGATCGGAGCGTGAGGACACCGGTGTGTTTCTCCGGGCACACGTAGCGGGCGCGAGGGTTTTTGAATATCCTGTTTGCCTGAGATCCGGTTTGTCTTTCGGCCATGCTTGAAGTGTTCGTTACCGTTGAGCTGACCACCGCCCACGCAGCGGTGTGCAGCAGTGCCTGGGGAGGAGCATACATTAATCAATCTGTTGGCGCTTTATCCAGCAACACAAGGGCGGTCCATCGCGCCGCGTCATGAGCAGCCGAGACCGGCCAGTTCGCGAACGAAGCTCCGCCGCATATCGCTGCATCCGAAGCTGGCCAAAATCGGGCGCGCGTCTCGTCCGGATCAAGATTAACGCCTGATGCCTTGAAAGGGACGCGCGGCGCCCATGATGGTTTTCTGCAGGACGGTGTTGCGAGAACCAGATGAGCAACGCGAAATCGTCGACATCGAAAGGGACGGACATCGAGAAAGCGTGCCGGGCCTGAATTTGCCTAGTTGATCAGCCCAAGAGAAGCGAATTCCGCCGTCGATAGTTTCCGCCGGCCGCTTGGGCGCCGAACGAGTTGGTTGTGAAAAACTGTTCGGGTTCTGCCCAGCCGCGTCCATCATCGCAGACGGCGTTCGACGGAGTCGCCGTGATCTTCGGACGCTTTCTGCGCGACACAGGTTGAGCCTAGAAGAGCCATGTGGAGTACATTTGGTCTTGAGGCTGCCGGGGTCAAACCGCGAGATGGGCGAAACGCCGCAAACCGTCCACAGGACGCGGCCGGCGCCGTCCGCTGCAGTGACGCGGGCATTGGCCGTTGACGCACGATGGGCATGGGAACCGGGCGTCCAGTGGTGATCAGGATTGTTGAACAACCGCATCGGTCTTTCAGTTCACGCTGGATAACCCCTTGGTTCCAGGATCCAGGCTGGGCGGCCTTGAGCACAACCGGCCTTTCTCCGCCGGAAACAGCGGTCCTGCGGAAGTTGTTGGAAGCAGCAGCCCTTGGCCTCGGCAAACCGGTGTGCCGGGTTTTGCCGATGCACACCGCCAAAGCCGTCCCGCATGCTTTGAAACTTGGCACGGTAACGGTACACCGTCCGGGAGAGGTAAAAATTTCCTCGATTTCGATCTTGTCTTAAACCGCGCTTTGCACTTTCTTTATCCTCCCTTAACCGATTACGGGCTGGCCGGAGGTTTCAGCACTCCACGAATTGACGCAAGTCGCAGTGGAGGTTTCCTTGTAGTAGCGCTCGTTCTGTCGAGGTCGGTCTGGCGATGGTCTTCGATGCACGCGTCGAGCGGCCCGAAATGCTGGCCGTCGCCCTTCATTGCCAGCGAAGCGCTGTCGCCGGCTTTGACTGCACCCGCGCATGGCGCTCGAGTACCGCCTGAACCAGCCCGCGACGTGGGTTCACAGGTTCTGGCAAGATGAGTGTTCGAGCGCGATTTCTGCTGCATTTTCATCTGCTCGGGTTCCGCCCATGACTGCGGCAAGGCCTGCGCCGACATGACCGGCAGCCGAAGCCGACCTCCCCTGGCGCAACCCTCGGCGGCCCGGAGATCGAGCATTTGTCTGATGATGCCGCCGCGCAGCTCAGCCGGTCAGCAGATAAGTCGCGGACAGAGTCCTATCAGGCCGTCGTGAATCTTGCAAATAGCGAATGGTTGCGATAACGCCAGCAGCGCCTTGGTCGGTGCTGTGACGAGCGCCGCAAGAGCATTTTCCTCGTTGACTGACCATGGCAAAGCGCTGAGCAGTCATGCGAGCAGCGGATCCTGCGGCCGTTCTGCGCCGATTCCTCCTGCTAGCTTCTCATGAATACTCCGAGCCGGGCGATCGCACCGTGAGGCCGCCTCCGGGCATGATGCCCTCACCTCCAGACCACGATTCAATTCAGCTGTTCATGGCGCTTCCAGATCCGGTAAGTCCGCGTCGAAAGCTCGTCCCAGGACAGTATGGCGTTTCGCTCATTGGCCCGCTTCATTCTTGCGCCAATAGAGAGGCGGACGTTGCGGCCATTCTCTGAAGCAATTTTTGTTGGCGTTGCCGAAAGGATTGGGCACGGTTTTTGTCGCCACAGCCATCTTGCTGCTTTCAGGGCTTTCAAGCGTCGTATCCGTGGACGACAAAACCACGTCGACCGAATAATAGACGCCGCAGCAAAACCATTCGCGCCATCGCGGTCCAAAGCTGTGAACGCCATGCGTTGGGCCGGTGACGGGCAAGGCTGCTTCTTGTCCAAAGACAAGATCCGTGAGGATCGAAATGAGTTAGGCGGATGTCCGGGCGGGTTGATCTGCGGCTATTTCTCGACGGGCTGAGATTGATGTCTGCCATGCGGCGGGATCGACTTGATCGGCAGTTCCCCGTTAGGGCGAGTTCACCGGCCCTGCCGTCCGACCAATGCCGTATGAACTCCTGGATCCGTGCAGGCTGGACTTTTGATACTCTCAGACCCTGGCACGCCGGACGTGCCATGGGACCGTCAATCTCGTCGAGAAGCGCGACGGCAGCCGAATCGGAACCCATGTGTGGAACTCGACGTCGGACGCGATCTTGAAAAATCAAAGACTGATAGAACATGGCTGACTGCTTCTCCGGGTGATCATCGCCACTTACATGCGCGGCCCGCGGCAACGTCAATCACCGACCTTCAGTGCGCTCAAACGACAGCCGTTGCCAACTTAGCTCGAACCTTCGGGTAGACAAAGAAAAAGCAGCGCACCGGTTGTCGAGGCGCGTGCTTGGATCGTCATACTTTTGTCAGATGCCGCCGAAAGGGTAGGTCCAGTGCGAGAATTCCAGAAAGCGATAACTGCGCGGGGCTGTAATGCCCCAGCAGGACGTTGTGTACCGTTTCTCCATGAGTGCTCCGGTTGAGTGCCCAATTGCGGGCCGCGTCATCCATTTTGGATTTCGACTCAGCGCAGGAGGGGCGGTTTTAACGAATTGGTAGCTTTTTCGCAACTGCAAAAAATGGCTTTCCGAGGCTATTTCCACCTCAGTTATGCAAGCGTTGCAGCTGTATGTAAATTCAATACTTATGCATTTCTCTCATAACTGCCATTCCAAATCCATTCACGTTTCGACGACATGAATGAAAAAATGGTTACCGTGGAGGCTGTCAGATCGCTTGCCAACGCGCGGCGCCGTGCCACAAACCACTAATGATCAAACTCGATTAGTGGCGGAATGTGGCCTGGTTCGCATTGGCTTGGGGGGGATTTTCCTTCGCCACCAACAATCCCCTTCCCCACGGGCGGGTCGGCCTACACGGCGTGAAACCAGCACGCAAGCGCTGGATGCATGTCGCTGGTCGCTGGCGGGATTCTCAGAATGATCGCACCGCCATCATGGCAGCCTGCCAAAATGCATGCCTTTTGTCGCCTCAACGGACGTTTTCGCTCTCGGACGGATGTTTTTGCGCTGCTTGGCGCAACCGGGACGGAGTGCTCTCGGTCGCCGATGATTGGCCGCATTTTCCGCTGGTGCGCGACGGTCGCTGTTCGAACTCAGGGTATTCGGCGCTGATCGGTTATCTTTCGCCTATGCCTTTTCAAGTTTGGATGGTTCTACGGTGTTCAATTAGTTCGTCGATCCTGTCGGGCGCGATGCCGGATGAAAGACGACCTGCCCGAGATTGTGTCGAGTCGAGCGCGCCGCCAACCGCGCCGCTCTCGCTTCAACATCCTGGGCGGCAGCATTCAATGGCCGGGGACTGCGGGGCGATATTCTGTCATCGGATATCTGGGCTGGTTGCCGGTCCATGGGTTCTGATGGTCCATCCACAGCTTGTTCATCTGGTGCTGCTGAGGCGGCAATTCTTTTCAAAGCGGTCGTTCCGCATTCATCAAAGCACCCCTCCGTGACATTCCAATCTTCTCTGCACCGGCGTCTCATTGGCCCGGGGCCGCTGGTGTTGTCGCACCGGCCATTCTCGATCTGGCTCACCGGCGCTGAACCCGGAAAAAACCATCAGCCCTTCGACGCGCCCGCGAGCTCGTCGGATGCGACGACAGAAATGAGCGATGATGAAGCCGTGCTCGGTTGCATTTTTGTGTTTTTGTGTGATGCTGGATATGCACAAAAGCCGGGGCGAAATCGGATCCGCGAAGGCAAAGCGGTTCGACCCGAAAGTTTTCCGCGGCGTTTACAGGCTTGGCTCTGCCCCGCAGCTCAGGTTCCCGGGCGACGCAGAGCCAGCTCCCATGAATTTGCGCGCGCCGACCCGGGCTGGATCTGGCGTTGATGCCCTGACTGCGCTGATCTGTGGCTCGGCCTTTATCGCCATTCGGATCGCGAGTGCCTGAAACAGGACCGTTTCTGGCTGCGGCGATCCGGGTGGGCGTCGCTTTTTGTGCTTTTGCCCTATGCGATCTTGGCCGCATGGGTTGTGGCCCGAAAGCGCCAATCAAATGGGCTTGGTGAATCGGCATGGCGTTTGGCTCAATGTTGGTCATTCCCGTTCGTGATGTAGCCTGGGCGGCCAGACTGTCAGCGCCGGCCGTACTGGCCACTCTGATGGGACTGGGGCATTCGTGGCGCTATCGGCGCCATTCATGACCGATGACTGATCGCTGTCGGTTCGAAGTTGTTGCGGTGCTGTGGCTTTCCGGCATTCTGGGTGTGGTGGGCCAAGGCGTTGTGCTCGGGCTTGGCGGGCTTTTCCCTTGCTCGCATACTGCGACGTCGGCGTTCGTTCTGTATGACGCGGGGCTTTTTAATGCAGACTATTGTCCTTTGCCGCGGTGCGCCTTGCGTGTCTGGCGCTGGCGGATCGGCACGGCGGGTTACTGTCGCTGGGCCTTGGCTCATCGACGGCCCTACTCGCGGTCGGTCTATCGACGGCCAGCGCTGGCGGTCGTAGATTTATCTCGGCGTGTTCCGACCGGATCGGCTTATATCATGCGCTGTCACGCTCATCCGGGCGAGTCGGCTATTCCGGTTTTCTCTGTTCGTCATATGGTCCCGGTCTTCGGCGTGGCGCTGGGCGTGGTGATCCTGGGCGAGCCGCGTCGCTGTCGCTGGTTTGCGTGGCGTGGTGCTGGCGGGATTGTTCGTGGCAGCACGGAAGGAAGGCTGCCGGTGCCCGAAGCCAAGCAAATTCATAGCGAAATTACAGATACCGTACCGTTCTCAAGGTGATCGGTCTTGCGTTCATGCTGTTTGCTACATTTCCGTGGTGAGGTCGTGGTGATGAACCCGGCCCGTCTGGGCAGACCGCGTTGACCGACTTATCAAAGCTTCGCTGACAAAAACCGGGACGGTCGTTAGTCAAATATGGACTGCGAGAGTCTGAGCGCGCTGGCCATGGCCCACTACATTTTCCTGTGGATTCGAGCAATTCGGGCTAATTCGATCCGGGAACCACCACCACGGCCGTTCAAGATTCGGCCGCGTCGCCGGGCAGTTTTCGTTTCGGTCCGGTGTCAGCCTGATGCTGGGTTCCACGGCTCGGGGGCTTCGGCAAAAATCCTTCTGAAACGGGCTTCGCATCGTCGCGGCGCTGCGGCGCTGATCACCATCACGGTGTCCGCACGCCGAGTCCTTCATCATTTTGGATTTGCCATGCGATCGCGGCTCAAGCCATAATAGGTTTGGGACCTTCCTGCGATTGCCGGCTTGCTACGGGTTGGCGGGGCATTGGCTGCTCGCCTTGTGGTTGTTTTTCAGGGCCGACATCTTCAACGCGGTCTGGCATTGCACGGGTCGGTTTGTCGACGAATCCTCCGCGTGTCCATATGTATGTTGCCGGCTGATGCCCTGGTGGGGCACGTTCTGAATTGGATGGCGCCACGAAATCGCGTCGTCCACGGGGCTGGACAGAGCGATTGGCTTGCACTCAGTGCGGGGACGACCGGCTTCTTCCCGCGCACGCAGTTCTTCCGGTCTCATTAGTCTTGCCTTTTATCTGCTGCACAGACCATGCTTACTCGCCTTGGTCTGGACCGCTAGCGCAATGGCGCACCCAGCAGGCAGATCCAGCTGCCGGGTTTATTGCGATGCGAGCGCGAACTGCGCCGATGGAAACGACGCGGATTCTGGTACTCGATTTTGTGTTTGCGTGACGGACGAGTTGCTTCAAAGGGAATGTTTCAACGGCGTTCTGGCAGCACATCACGCCTGAAGTCGGATGACTGCATTCAGCGCAATCGCGGACTCAATGCACGGGCATCTCGTCTGTTTGGTAGCGACTAAAAAAAAACTGAATGCGGCAACAGCCCGCGCTGCGCAAGGACGCGATTTTGAACGCCTACCGGCGAGACCCATTTCCATTCGCCTGCCGCGCTTGCTGCTTCGTCGATGGACTTTGACTGCCATTCCTGCTGACATGATTCGCCGCTGCCTGGAGTTCACTGGTGCGAGTACAGCGGGTAGGCCCTGATCGTCTGGCTCTGAGTGTGACTGTGGGGCGTGGAGCACGGCTGCTGGAAGGCACACACGTTTTGCCAACCGCGATCGAGCCGATTTGGTCTTGACACAGGGCCCGTTCCGCGTTTCGCGCAACCGTCTTTGTCGCCAACTTGTTGTGGATTAGTCGGCATGGCTGTGTGTTCGATGAAGGTTGGTTTGCATTGCTGGCGCGGTTGGGCGCGCTGTCGAACGCGTTTCTCGCGGGTCGCGGGAAGAAAACATTGATGGCCAATTTCGGATTCAGTATGAAAACCGTATTCGCATAGGTCCGGTGTGGTTTGACGGGCAAAGGTTCCGATCAAAAGGGAGCGCTCACGGCGGTTGTTTGCGAATTTGTTAGGCGAGACATTAAATGGTTGCAAATCGCGATGGAAATTGCGGAGCATGTTGAAAAGGCCGCGTTCAAGTCCGATTCTGAGTCCACAACTGTCGGTTGTATGGATAGGCCTCCAGGCACATTACGGCAGTTCGGACAACGATGTAGGCGAGATTGGGGCTGGCTGCTCGCTGAAATCGCCTGGCAAGCTGTGCGTTCGCTCATGCGGATTGCTGTGCGATTCTGCATCGAGATGGGGCATTCAGGTTCTGGTTCATGTATTGTGAGCGCTACACGAGCATCCAGGATGTTTGCGTGTCATTGTAGGAATGCGGTTGCGGGAACAGACGCGTCGCGCTGGCGGTTCAAATTCATGTGCGCTCAGGCTTGTGTCTGGAGCAAGTTTGCTCCGCAATGGCTGTGAAAAAAAGATAGGAGCCCAAATCTGATGGCTCCAGTTAGGCCTGCGCAGGAGAATCCGGTTTCCGGCATCAAGACATTGCGATCACATACGGTTTCTTATGTCCGGAAACTGGTCATTTATTCGTTGCCGTGTCCATGCACGGCAGGCTGTCGCTTCATCAAAACGGGCGCAGTGCAATGTGAATTGTTGCCGTACACAGGGCCAATCGGGTGGTTCCGGGCCCCGGCAGTCGGCAGCGCGAATAGGCTTTCAAGCCATCTGAGGATGTGACGTAGCGGTAATCATTGCACCGGCTACAGCAATATAGTTTCAACGTGCCGGATCAGGGCGCCGGCACCTGGGTTCCGGCGTAACCGCCAACCGCAAACTGGGCCCGAACCGGTCTTTGCACGTTGGACCAGCCGCAATTTTCATCTGCCGGGCTGCGGCCCGCCTGCATCCGCTGGCCAACCGTAGGGGGCGTTCCCAAAGCCTCGAGAGGCATTTCAAGGTTGAAGTTTGTTTGAGCGGCAGAGGCGCACCCGGAAACTTCTGCCCGGTACACCCCTTGGGCTTTTCCCGTTGTGTGCCGCTGTTCTTTCCATTTTCCTGCACGCGGATTTTCCGCGGAGTTTTGATATGGTCCGAAAAATGTAACAATATTCCGCGGACCTTTTACTTATTCTTATTTTTTCTATTCCAGCGGGGACCCTGTTCTTACATTTGTTTTTTTTAATGGGGACAAAACAGAAAAATGGGGGGGGGAAGTTTATTTTTGCCAAAAAAAAAAATGGGACTATTTTTACTGATCTCTCTCCTTT
>Ga0163217_1077354_pt1 | contig 12199 bp, 8 predicted proteins | sample SynspAceP_FD_185933 | JGI IMG/M metagenome (GOLD analysis project Ga0163217, IMG submission 185933) | Saline lake microbial communities from Ace Lake in Antarctica - Synechococcus sp. Ace-P (PacBio error correction) | ecosystem: Environmental > Aquatic > Non-marine Saline and Alkaline > Saline ... | reverse complement strand
TCCCCACCACACATGGATTGCGGAAAGGAAAATGTCGCTGGGTCAGAAAAACCATGGGGCCAGCCCCTGGGACGGCGTTAGGCGCAGGCTCAGGGGCAGGTCACCGCCACCACGGCCAGGGACCCGGTCCGGCCGGCCCGTCCGTGGACGGATTCTCGTTGGCCAAAGGGCCTGGATTGGCGGGGGAAAAGGGTTGTGTCAGGGGGGCCCTGTTTTCCGCCTGCCATCGCACCCTTACCGTCGATTTTTGTTCACGCCCACATTTGGTTCGCTCAGTCCGCACAGCCGAGCAGCTGGTTTCCCGGCGGGCAAGCATCGCCGCAGGCGGGCCTCCGTCGGGTTTGATTTCCCAGCCCAGCAGGTGCAGCAGGCATGGCTTGCCAGCAAGAAAGCTCCCGCTCCAGGCCTCGCCCGCCGCTTGTGGCCTGACGAGCGGGCCGTTCTCCAGGGAAAATCACGATGCACGAGTTCAAGCCGGTTCAACTGCTCCATCTCGGCAGGCTGTGGGGGGTCGGGGCCGCATCAAGGTCGGCGTCCTGGGCGGCAAGGCCAGCACATCGGTGGGGCCTTCCAACCTGCCGCCCAAACTGGCAATGAAGCTCCCTCAGCGATCTCGGCTGTTCGCCACAGAGGCTGAAGCCCGAAGTCTGTAGGCCTGGGCATGAGGCCGGCGGCAGCTCGGCCGCCAGCTGGACCAGCCAGGGCCGCCCAGTAGACCCTGCCAGTGTGCTCTTCAGCGGCGTTTCGGATCGCCCATAGGGGGCCAGGCCGCCCGAAAGCAGATCGGCAGGCAGGGGCCGGATCGAGGCTGAAGGCAGGATCGGAGCGTTTTCAGCTTCAGTGGGGTAAGGTGCGGAGGCCGACCGAACCAGGCCAGCAGGGAACAGCAGCGCGCTGAAGGCCCACCGCGTGGCCCGAAAGTGGACCAGGCTCTTGCGCCCCTTCCTGACCATGTTGCGCATCGCCCAGCATTTTCACGAAGCTGGGTGGGCGGGGCTGGTGGGCCGGCGCTCAGAGGGGCTGGATCTACTGGGCTTTTGCAATGGAGGCCTGCCTTCAGTTGAGGCCTGGTTCAGAAGAGGGCCTGATCCATGGGGCTGCTGCTGTCAGTCATTGGTCGTTTTCGGGGGATCGCAGGCTCAAAGCGGCCACATCGGCGGCGATCTCCCACCCCTGGCGCAAAACAACGATTGGATGAACGGGTCGAGATCGCCATCCACACCCCCTGCACATCGGTTGTTTCCACGGCCTTACGCAAATCATTGACCATCTGATACGGGTGAAACACATAGTTGCGGAATCTTGGTGCCCCAGGCCGGCCTCGACGATGTCCGCCAGCGAATTGTCGGCGATTTCTCCGAGGCCCGCTGCTCCTGGGCGATCACCAGCAGCTGGCCATCACAGCGCCATCGCCTTTCTCCTTGTTCTGCAGCTGGGAGCGCTCCGGTGCAGCGCCACCGCCAGGCCGGTGGGCACGTGCAGATGGCCGCACCGCCGTCTCCACCTTGTTTGACGTTCTGGCCTCCGGCACCGCGGAGCGGGAGTGGTGACCTCCAGGTTCTTTGTCGGGATGTCGAGCTTGACGCCCTCCTTTTCCAGCTCGGCATCACTTCGACGCCGGCAAAGGCTGGTCTGGCGTTTGTCGTTGGCGTTGAACGGTGAGATCCCCACCAGGCCGGTGGGTGCCCTTTTCGTTGACCAGATAAGCCGTAGGCATAGCGGCCATCGATCTCGATCGTGCAGCTTCTTTGATGCGGCCTCTTTCCCCTTCGAGAGCTCATTCACCTGACCAACCTTCATTTGCCGTGGTCTTTCGCCCCAGCGGTGTACATGCGCATCAGCATCAACGCCCTAGTCCTGGGCTCGTGCCGCCAGCGCCGGGCGTTTGATCGAAATCACAAGCACCTTCCTTGTCGTAGATGCCGGAGAGCAACCGCTCCAGCTCCCAGCGATCCAAGCTCGGCTTGAGGGTTTGCAGCGCCATTGGCTTCGGCCAGCAGCTCCTCGTCGGTGTTCGAGCTCGCTAGAGCTCCAGGGGTGGCGCGGCCGTCATCCACAGGACGTTCGCCACTGCTTCAGCTGCTCCAGCTGCGCCTTCACCTCATCGAGGCTGGCGCATCTGCTTCTGGGGCCTGCTGCTTGGTTCGTCCCAGAAGTCGGGGCTGGGGCGAGCTGCTCCAGGTCCCTGCTGGCGTGCGTTCAGTGCCGGTTTACGTCAAAGACAGTTCCTGGGCCATGCCCAGGCGGGTCAGTTTGAGCTCGGAGAAGATCCCCCCCCCCCCCCCCACCCCCCCCGCCTCCCGGGGGTTCTGTTTTTGAAATCGGCTGAGATCGAGGCACCGGGTGAAGCTAGAGACTGAAATTGACCGTATCAGCAGGGCCACACACTGCGGTTGTGCCGAATCCACCAGCAACAGGGCGTACGGAGCAAGACTTTAGGAATTCCCCTTTCCTTCCCCGCCCAGCGATGCCGCCAACGTCGAGATCTAACCTGGCGGTTCTGGCCCCTTCTGCATCCGCCGCAAGGCCCTGCTCGATCGCCAAAGGCGTGCCTTACCAGGAAGTTCGCCATCGACGGCGACAACGCGGCCGTTCCGCCATGGCGGAACGGGGCCCGAGGGCGCAAAAGCTAGCCCCAGATCTTCATCGATGGACCAGGGCACGGCGGGCTGCCGATGAACTCCACGGCCCTGGAAGCGGGCCGGCCGGCTTGATCCGCTCCTACAAGGGAGCTGCAGGTGACGGCCAGCGCCTGGGGGGCGTGTTGAGCCCCAAACTGTTTTCGTCGTCGATCGCTGCGAGCGCCTTGCGCCGGCCAAGGATTCCAGCGTCGCCCTGATGCAGGGCGGCCCAGCGGGCGGCCAGGCCGGTGTGGCCTGCCGCACGGCCGATCTGGCGGTGGAGGGGCAACGCAGCGAAGCGGCCACTGCGGCTGCACACGCATGGTGCGCGGCCCAGCCGCTCAGCCTCGCCGACATCCCGCCCCCACAGCACCCAACAAGAGCGGCGGCAGGTGGCCCCGATCCCTGGTTCACGGGCGCCGGTGGAACCGCGCTGGCTGCCGCTCAGCCACTTCCCGGTGGTGTGGATCGTTTAAGGTATCCGCCCGTTCGACGAGGTGTACCTCTACGCGACGCTGCTGCTGCCCAGCTGGTCGAACAGCAGGGGGTGCGGGTGCTTCAACCGGGCCGGGCGGCCCTTTGCTGGCCTGGAACGAGAGCTGGTGTTTCGCTTGCGTTTCAGTGAGCTGATGGCGCCCTCGCTGGTAGCGCCAACGTGGAAGCGGCTGGCTGGCTTCGGCCGCCGAACACAGGAGGTGGTGCTCCAAACCGGTGGGTGGGCGGGCAGGGCCAGGGGTGGTGCGCTTGTGCGCAGCAGCGCCCGGTCTGCGGGCGCTGCTGGAGCTGCGTCACCCAGCAGCAGACGCTGCCGGTTTGATGTTGCAGGCCTTTCCTTTGCGCGGTTCGACCGCCGGCGGAACAGCGCATTCTGTTTGGTGAAACGTGAGGGCCGCTGGGCGCGATCAACGCCGGCCCCTGCCCGGCGAGTTCCGCAGCAACCTGGCCAGGGCGGCGAGCCGAAGCCAACCCGCTTCACACCGCTGAACGGGCGATCTGCGCAGAAGCTGGCCCCCGCCCTTCCAGGCCGAACGGTCTGTTTTCGTTGCATTGATGTGATCGCGAAGCGGCTCAGTGAGATCAACGTCACCAGCCCACCGGCATTTCCGCTGAGATCGAACGGCTCGGGCTGATGCCCGTTTTGGCCGACCTCACCATGGGAGCGTTTGTTGAAGGGGTGAGTGGCAGGCTGAGTTGCTTGCTTGCAGCACCCCCAGCTTCAGGCCACCCTCCTGCAGTTCCCGCTTCCGGTCCGAGCCTTTCACCAGGCCAGCGCCGGCGGTGTCCAGTTCCAATTGAATCACCGCGCAAGCGGCCGCTGCGGTCGCCACCCGCAGTTCCGCAATTCGCCGGGCATTGTCGATTCCACCGATCGGTGCGTGCGTAATGGCCCACGGCTCGAACCCTTCCAGGCTGCGCAGCCAGGCCATCGCCTCCGCCGTGGCAGCCCTGCCACGGCGGAGTGGAATGGAGGGCTGCGGCGATTTGAAAGGGCTGATGGGCGCGATCGCGGCGGTGATCGGTGTCTGCAGGTGCACCAACTGGACCATGGCGGAACCCAGCCGCGGCTGGCGGGGCCAGCGGTGGAGACAATCCGGCAACGGCCAGGCACGTCGGGATCGTTCCACCACCAGCGCGTGCTCATTGACGTCCCTTACGGAGGGCTGAGCTGGTCGGCGAGCGCGGCCCCAGGGAGCGGTTGCCGGGCCAGGCGGTCCGCTGCGCAGCTGGCCCGACGTACCCGCCAGCAGTCGCTCGGGCGAAGGCACCGATCAGGGCATCACCGGGGCTTTTGCTGCCAGAGAAAGCGACCAACTACCGGGCTGTTGCCGCCGCAGCTGCTGGGAGCAGCACAGCGGGTCGAGCGGACGATCGGGTTGCAGCTGCTGGGCGCACGGCCACCCACCAACTTTGCGCAGCTCGCCGCTCTCACTAAAGGCGAGGGCGCGCTGAACCGCCAGGCGGTAGCCGTCTCCCAGCTGGAGCGCTGGGCGATGTGGGGCTGCCGCTCCCAGCGGGCTTCCGGGCCTCGCTGGGATCGGGCAGGCGCTTCCAGGCGACGGGCCTCCTCCCAAGAGTTCTTCGGCCACGCTGCGGGCTCGGACGCCGCCCCCAGGGGCGCTTGCAGCCGCAGCCAGCAGTTGAAAGGCCCTGGCCGGCTCAACTGCCCAGCCGGCAGCACCGCTGCAACCCCCAGCCACCCCCGTGCCCTTCCTTGCAAACGGGCTGTCGAAGAAGGAGAACGCCAACAGCCACCCGCGGCCGGAGCCATGCGGCAAACAGACCTGCGGCACCGTCACCAGCCGGCTGAGCAGATGGTGCTGAAGCGCTGGGCCAGCTCAAAGCGCCGCGCGAACCGCTTCAGGCTCCAAGGCTGTTGGCGCTGCCACAGGCGGCCAGGCAGAGGCCAGGTAGCCCCATTCCCAGAGGAAACGAAAGCGATTGGCCAGTCCCCAGGCGGCGTTCAAACAGGGCCAGTGGATCGGGGCCAGCCCCCTGGGCAGGCCACGGCCAGCGGCAGCGCCAAGGCTCAGCACGCCTTTCCTCCTCCAGCTGCCGGCCCCCCTCGGCGGCAGCGGCCAGAAGCTCGCTGAAGGAGTAGGGAAACCATGCCTGGTTTTGCGAGGTCCGGGGGGTGGGGGCTGCTCAAATGTATGGGCCCCTCCCGTCGCGTCGGCCCCGCCCATGTCAGGCCCCCAGGTCGCGCAAGCCGTTACGGCGCCGCTGGCGGCCGCCCGCAGCTCTGGAAGGCGGCGATTCAAGTGGCCGATTGTATTCAGGTGGCGGTGATGCCGGCACTGCTGGCGGCCGAGCTGGTGGCTGGCCCAGGGTCAGCCACCGCGCTGGGGCACTTTCTCGGGTTCTTGCTTGGCGCCGTGCTGCTGGCTGGCCTGTGAAAACCTGGCAAGACGTGTTTGATTGCCGACACCGGCGTTCGACCGCCAGGCAAGCCCCCACTTCCCGTGGTGAACCTCACGGCCGCCGTTGACCGGGTGGCGCCTGCTGGCCAAACGGCTGCCTGCCTGACTGGGGTTGGCTTGATTCGCCCTGGTTGGCCGCCCGCAGCAGTCGGCGTGCTGGTCCTGGTGTGGCCATGCTGCGGCATCGGTTTTACGGCCTTACCAGGGGGTCCCGCGCGGCTGAGCTATCGGGGTCTGGGCGGAACCGCTCTGCTGGCGCCTTCCGGTCCGCTGGCCACCGCGCCGCCCTGTTTTGGCGCCTCGCCCGTGACGGGCGAAGCCAGCCCCTTTCTGGCTGTGGCCCTGGCGGTCAGCGATCGCCCTGGGCGGGAGGGGCCAGCGATCGGCACCAGCCTGGTGCTCTATTTGCTCCCTTCCCCCACCAGGTGGATGAAGAGCGGCCCATTGGGCAAGCGCTCACCCGTGGGTCCGCGCTCGGCCACGGCGCAGCCGCCGGCCTGGTGCCCTGGTTCATCGCCCTGACCCTGCGCTCCAGTGGCGCCGGTGCTGGCGGCCGCTGCCGCTCACTGCCCTTGCTCGGCGTGATCGGCCTGCCGCCAGGTCTACGGTTGATCCAGCTTGCTGGGAGGACCACCACCGCCAGCCCGGAGCGCATCCAGCGGTTAGCAAGTTTCTTGCCCTGAAAGTTCCAGGCCTTCAACGGGCTGGGGCCTGGCCTGTGCCTTGGCTGTGGGCCGTGGCTGGGGCGCCGTGAACACCAGCTGGTTCCAGGGCCGATTGAAGCGGAACCAGCGATGAAGCTGCAGTGGCGGGCCGTTCCGCTTTCAGCTTGCCCGGGCCCCTGATCACGGCGAATGGGAGCTACACCCACAAGCGTTGGCTGGTTGCTTGCGGCTGGAGGCGAGGAGCTGCCCGTGGCCGGGACGGGATTCGGTTTGGGGGAGGCTCGCCGCTGGAGCCGATCCTGCGGCAGCCAGGCCCCTGGCCCAGCTGGGAGGCGGGCGATCTCAGCCCTGGGGAGCAGGCGCCAGCAGCGGCCAGGCGGCTGGAGGCCGCGCTAACGGGTTGCGGCAGCGCTGGGGCTTTCGCGTCGGCGCGCCCTCGCCGAAATCGATGGCAGGTGGGGGCGTGCAGGGGCGGCGCCAGAGTTGGCAGCGAAGGTGGGCTGGCTCCCGGCTCCGCGCCCGCCCGTCTGCTGCCGCGGGAGAAAGCGGCCATCGGAGGCCCTGGAGGCGCTGATGGGTGGAGCAGCCGCGTGAACAGGCAGAAGCAGTGGCAACGAGCACCCCGCCGCTGACGGCTGAAATGGAAGGGTTGGCGGCGCCGCTGATGCCGTCGAGCGGCAGGGTTTGGCCACCCTGCTGCAACGGTTACCGGCAGCGCCAAGAGCTGCGACTGGATGCCAAACGGCGGTTTGGGATCGGCCGACGGCAGACCAAGTGGGCCCGGATCCTGGCGTGCGAACCTCGGCTGGAATTGGCTGAGCAACCGCTTGAGCCCGCCGACGCCGCAGGGCACCAGGAGCTGGCGCCCAGCTGCCGTGGGCGCTGGATGAATCCTGCGCCACTTGCCCCTCGCTCTTTTTACCGGAAACTGGAAGCGGCTGGCAGGTGCGGGCGTCGGGCCCTGGAGGGCGAATCCCAAGGCCCCTGCTGGCCCAGCTCCAGGGCCTGCAGCCCCCAGGCTGAGCTCAAGCACCGCATTTCGAAAACCGGCATCGGCCGGCGCTGGCTCAACCACCTGGCCGCCCTTGCAGCACGATGCCCCCACCCCCACCGCGCCCGGCCTGCGCCCCCGGCTGTGAGGCCGGCGGGGGCCCTGTTTCAGCGGCGATCCCCAAGCAGGTGTGGCAGCGGGGCCTGCGCCGGCAGGGGGGTCCGGAATGGGAACTGTCTGGGGGGCCAATTGCCGATGACGCAAGCTGAGGACTGGGCCGACGACCGGCCGCCGCGGCCGATCGGCCCTGGAGCGTCTCTGGAGCCGCCGGCGAGGTGGTGGGTCTGCGGACGCCGCAGGAGCGGGCCGAAGCTGCGGCAGCTGCTCGATCGGGCCGGCGAACCGCTTGCGGTTACTGGGGGCCGGCGTGGTGATCGGCAGGCGGCGGCAGCAGCGGGCGGCCGGCGCTGGTGCCTGCAACCGCTCAGCCATCTGCGCCCAATCGGCCGCCGCCCACTTGGGGAAATGGCTGCGGCGTTTCAGGGGATCGATCCGGCCGGCACGGTCTGTGGTAAACCCATTGCCACTGCATCACGTCAGTGTTTCTGCTTGCCGGTTGTTGCGTTAAGCCGCCATTTGGGCGTACGCTGCGCTGGCTAGCCCCAGGCGTGATGCGCAGACGGCGGCCCTGCTGGCCCTCGATCCCCTGCCGCAGAGCGGGCAGGCCCTGATCTCCCTGGTGCCCACCACTGCAATCGCGTGGGCCGATCCGGCCGGGCTTGAGCTGGCTGCGGGGCTTTGCCGTTGATCTGAGGATGGGCGGAGCCAAAGCTGGCGCCGCGCCCTGGCGGCGGGCGGCGCCAGGCCGGCCTTGCGCTCTCACCCTGCTACGGAGCCACCGAACGGCGGCGATGGTGGCGCCCGCCACCCCAGGCCTTCCTGGCCGGCGAGACGGGTTGGCGGAGCGGCCCCTGGCGGATGTGGAGCTGCGCCTCGCAGCGGGGCGGTGAGGCGTCAACGGAAGTGGCGCCATCGAAGTGCGCACCTCCCCGGCCTGAGACCAGGCTTGGTTGCGGGGCGGGTCGCTGAGCCCCGGGGCTACCCGCCCTGCAGCCCTTCGCTTGCGCCCAGAGGGCTATGGTTGGGGCCGCAGCGGGGATTGCCGGGCTGGGCTCGAATGGCCACGGGGTGGGGGTTGCACGCCGGCTCGATGGGGCGATCCTCAGTTGGCGCTGAAACGGTGTTTCCTGCAACGGTGTGGAGGGAAAAACGCTGAAGCAGGCGCCCGCCAGGCCGGCCCTTGCCATCGCCGAGCTGCTGTGCTGCGGTGGGCCGACCCCCTCTGGGGCAGCGGCTTGTTGGCCTCTAACAGAACCGAGGACATCGTCGGCCGTCCAGAAACAGCCTGGGGCCCTTCCTTCGCCGAGATCGCCCGGCAGCTGCCAAGCGGCGCAGCGCCCCAAGCCTCTGTCGCCTGCCCGCCGCTCGAAGCGGGCAACGGTCTGGGGAAGTTGGGACGAAAGCGCTGGCAAGCCTGGCTGGTCAGTGGCATGCGGAGCAGCCAGACCTGGGCGGCGCCATCCTCTGAGGCCGGAACGGAGCCAGCATGGGGAGAGGCAAACCAAGCGTTCCCGACACCGTCCGATGAACCCTGCTCACCGCCAGCTGTTCTCAGCCAGCCACACCACCCGAACTGGGTCGACGACCGCACGCCCCTGGGCTGGCTGATTCGCCGTGTGCTGGGCAGTGGAGCCCCTGCGGCAAACTTGCTGTTTCTGCAGGGCGCGGCGGATGATGTGATCCCGCACGCCGAGCGGCGGGGAATTCCCTGGCGGGCCGCCGCGACGCGCTGCAGCGCCAGGCCGAACCCCCTTGCTGGAAGCGAGCACCAGCGCCGGCGGTCGCACCCCCGCCTACTACGGGCCCGCTTCCACGCTTACGCCGATGCAACCTCTGCTGGGCCGCCGGCCTGTGAGGGCCGAGGCAAGCCACCGCCTCGGTGGCGCTGCCGGGTCTGGAAAGAGGGGAAGCACTGAGCGCTGAGGGGCGCCCAGGCGCGGATGCGGGACGCGATCTTTGCCGCGATCGAGCGAGCCCTCACGGGTCCGGTGCGCCAGGCTTCTCGATGTCGGTTGTTCCGTTGGCGTCGGCACCCTCGCCCTCCAAGGATTTGGCTTGACCACGCGCGTGGGGAAGCCTCCGTGGCTCAGCGGCCTCGACCTCTCCCCCAGATGCTGGCCGTGGCCCGGGTGCGCGATGCAGGGCGGCCGGATCGAAAAGCCTGGCACCACGCCGCCGCCGAAGCCAGCGGACTGCCTAGCGCCAGCGTCGAATCTGATCACCTGCAGTTCGTCTGCCATGAGGCTGCCTGGCGAGGGCCCACCCGCGCCGTGCTGTCTGAGGCGGCCCGGCTGTTGCGGCCCGATGGGCGTCGTGGCCGGTGGATCAGGATCCGGAATCGGAGTGATCCGGGCGATGGCCCGCCCCTGGCCACCCTGCTCAAGAGCACCGAGCCCACCTGGAGATTATTCCGCCTGATCTGCCGCGGGCCTTGGCGGACGCCGGCTTTCCGCCGGCATCCCCGCGTAGACCTCCTGACCACCGCCACCGGTGATGTGGCAGCCGTTGACGGGCCCCCTGCCAACACGGCCAAGATCCGGCGTGCGCCTGTTCGCCGCCCTGCGGGAAGTGCCGGCTGGAGCGAAAACGCTTCCATTTGCGCTCACTCCTGGGCCAGGCCCCAACCCCACCCGCCTCCGACCTTTCTGGTGGCAGGCTGGAGCTTCGGGGGCACGGCCGCCAAGGACGATGGGCGCCCTGGCCCGCCAGCCTGCGCCGTCGCTATCAACCAGGTCCTTCGCCAGCTTGGGATCAACCGCTGCAGGCCGGAGACCGAGGTTGGCCCTTCCTGCCCGATCAGCGGAGGCTTGAGGCCATGGCACTGCGGTCCGAATCCACCACGACGCCTTCGATCCACTCGCCGCCCCTGGCGCTTGGCAGCGGCACCTGGAGCTGGAGCTGGAGCTGGATCCAAGCAGCCCGCCAGAACCTTCCCGACAAAGAGCTGCCGCCGAAGACCCATTTCATCGCCGGGGTTCCGCGCATCAACGGCCGGCCGGCGGAAACCCTCGACGCGCTTTCGAACTGGAGCACACCCGCATGACCGAGCCCAGATTGAACACCTCGCGCTGCCGTCTCGGCACGCACGCCTCATCCACGGCCCTGGTGGACACCGGGTGGGGCGGAGCGCTGCCGGGGGAGGCGCTGGTTGCTGGTGGCCGTGGGCGCCGATTCGTTCGTGGCCCGTGGCCCAGCGCGGTTGCCAGGAGCTGCTGGAGGCGCTTTCAAAGGCCCGAGGCCCCGTTCTGGAAGGCGGGAGTGGTATCCACAACGGGCCGCTGGATCGAAGGGCAACCACGGCCCCTTTAAGCACCAGTTCAGAAACAGGGCAGGCGCAGCAAGCTGGGCCCAGAGCTCCGTGCCCGCCCTCCACGGCCGCCTTGTTCCGCAGGGGGGGAAATCTCCGCAGCAGGTCGGCCGCCTTTGCAGCCGAACCCGATGCGGGAGGAGGCCTGGCTTGCCCTCCACCGACGCCTGAAGCTCACCGTCTGGCCCCACCAGCGCCGGCGCGCGCCAACTCGGGCCGGCCCGCCGAGCGCCTGATCGGCGCGGCCAGGGCGCCACCTGTTCAGCCGCGGCAGCAATTCCACCGGCGCCCCCTCGAGTGCTGCGGGCGGGCCGAGCAGCTGCAAACGCCGTGATCGCCGCCGCCACCGGATTCCGGCAAACCAAAGAAGGGCTGCCCCAAGGGGGGGGCTTGGGGGGCCCCCCGAAGGCGAAAAGGCCGACCCGGCCGCAGGAACAACTTCCAGAAGTCCACCGCTTCCGAGTTCCGCCAACAGCGGCCGGATCCCAAATCGGTGTTGGTCCGCCGGCCGAAACGCCACCGCGTGCTTCACAAAAACAACATCAGCGGCTGCCGCCAGCTCCTGAGCGCCTGCCGCAACAGGGCGGATTCGATCGGCCACCACCGCCGCTCGGGCCACCACCCACCCCCAGCCGGGCCAGCAGGGAAAGCAGCAGGACGGCCGTTGCTCTCCCAGATTCTGGCCGGGGGCCCCGGGCCAGCCGGCGCCACCAACTCATCCACGCATGATCAACAGCCCCACCCCGGGGCCCGATGGGCGCCACGCCGAGCTCGGGCCACACCGCAAACTGGCGAAGGCGGCCCGAGATCAAAGCCGGGCCAGGCGGTGGACCACCGGGCAGCAGCTCTTCGCCGGCCGCGGCCTCCTCATCGGCGGCGCGGATCCAGGGGTTTGCGCCCGCCCCAACTCCCCCTTCCAAGGTCAGAGCCTCTGCGCCGCTGCCTCCCCGCTGCCCGGACCGGCCCAAACCGCTCCACCAGCTCCTGGGCAAACACCCGCTGGGGCCCCCGGCCGGAAAGCGGGGTCGCGGTTGAGGATGCGGATCGCCCTCGCCGGGCCCGCAACACATTCGCAGAGCGATGGATTCAGCTGATTCATCACCCGGATTGAGCTCAGATCGCGCTTTGGAAGGGGGGCACCGGGGGCGGATCGGACCCACCAGCTTTGCCCACATGCGCTCCAAACCGCTGGAGCCTCCAGCTCGGGCAATGCATAGGCCATCCATTGATCGAGGGCCCCTGAAAACCCGGCACCCGCCTCCAGCGCCAGACGGGCTCGGCCCGTGACCCGCCCCGACAAGCGCCGGCCCTCCAGCGGCACCTGTTCGCGGGCCCGCCAGGGGTTGGAGCGCGGCCAGGATTGCGCTGGCGGGGGCCTCAGCCCAGGGGCAGGCCCTTTCGCGGGGGAACGGCTCCACGGCGAAGCCAGGGGTCCATCGCCAAACGGCACTTTCAAGGGCCACGTGGGGAGGGCCCACGGGGCGTCCGGGATTTTTGGGGCGGCCAGGGGGCCCATTTGGGGCCGGGTTCCCCCCTTTTGGGGGCTTTTTTCCTTTAATTCTCCCCTCCTTTTCCTT
>Ga0163217_1000513_pt1 | contig 12199 bp, 17 predicted proteins | sample SynspAceP_FD_185933 | JGI IMG/M metagenome (GOLD analysis project Ga0163217, IMG submission 185933) | Saline lake microbial communities from Ace Lake in Antarctica - Synechococcus sp. Ace-P (PacBio error correction) | ecosystem: Environmental > Aquatic > Non-marine Saline and Alkaline > Saline ... | reverse complement strand
CCTCTTCCGTTTAGGTTTACATGTGATCGCGGAGTGCTGGATCGGCGCCTCTTTTTATTTCATCTGCTGGACACCACCTGCGCGAACCACGGAATTGGAAAAAAAACAAAGATCAGGGCGTATCTGTGGGGACGATCATGTGGCGGTATTTATTTGAGGGGCCAAGTACGGCTGGGCCGAAGAAAATTCCGGCAAGCTGCACTGGTTTCAAGTGGGAAGGCCTACAGCACCTGATGAGCGGCGGCGCTGCTGTTTGCCGGTTGTACTACTTCGCAACCCCCGGCTTAACCTGATCGACAGCAGAGCTTGGCGTGAGTACCGGCGGCGCATTGCTATCGGGCAAATGGGCACGCTGTTGGTGATGTGGATATTACGAGGTTGCTGATCCGCAGCCCGTATTGTCGCGTTAATGGTCTGGCCTTCGGAGACGGTGCTGTTCGTTCTTCGTGGCTGTTTTCGTGGGATGTATCCATGGTATTTGCCGGCCGCGTAGCCTTAATCCATTTGTAGGCGCGGTGATAGGCACCATACATGTCGCAAATGTGTTTCTGGGTATTAGTGCTCGCAGCGTGGTGGTTGGCTGCATGAGCGCGGCAGTGGAGCCGGAATGGACCCATGAATAGCTCTGGCACTGGCGGAGCGGCAAGCTTGCGCTCAACGACATAACAACTATCTAGACGGCTTTGACCGGTTCATTCTTATCATGATCAGAAACCACTACCGAGTGTTCTACTGGGCAACGCCCATAGACATGGGCAAGTGCTGGCGGCGATCGGTTTCATTACAGGGCCTTCGCACGCACTTCTTCAATCTGCGCCACAAGGCGTTACGGCCCTCATTCTGTGTTATCAGTGCACTGCCTGACCTGGCGCTGATCTGGCGATGGCGCCAGGCGAACGGAGACTCGGCTGACCGCCGATTCCGCGAAGCGTAAGCGCTCAGGAAAGTCAAGGGGTAGATAGAAGCCCATTGCCAGGGCTTTGCCACGTCGAGAGTTCGGCGCACCGGCCTTCCAGCACACCGCAGGATTATCTCGCTGGCGGACCGCATCGAGCAACTCAAGGATTTCACCGAGATCAGGTCTATCAGGGCCACAGGTGAGCGGACTAGAGTACATGCGCTTGGGAGTATACAACCGGTATTACGCGCGAGGAAACGCGACCGGATCAGGGATCTGGCTAAGACAGGGGGTCGAGTAAAATCGGTTTATTTGATGGCGTTGTTTGCACTCTTACGGAAATCTAAGGAAAATATTATATTCAGGGAGACTTTTACTATGCAGCAGACAAAGGCAGTCGTTTGAAGCAGGTTAGTCGGGGTATAACAAATATTGGCCGGGGCTAGGGTGCCTTGGGCTTTGAGCTGGGCGCCAAGGCCGAAACGATATTCGCTTTCACCCTGGACTGGCGTTTGAAGGTCCGTCGGCGCCCTTTTCTGATTGGCGTTTGGTAAAGGACTACTTCAAGGAATGAAGGCAACTTAATGAGTATTGATTCGAAGGTGCGGCTCTGCGGGCGCGGACACGTCTTTGCGAACCAAGCCTATGACATGGGCTTTGCGACTACAGCGCAGTGACCGAACACGGCGACATCGGGCACCATGTGACGGGGTGTCTATTTTGGTTCTTACAACGCCATTGCCATGCCGCGGTTATTTGCATTGAAAGAGTCGGTATAAGGAAGCCAGCGGATCTGAAGGGCAAAACTGGGCCGCGCGGTATTCGACGGCGGGTCGCAAGCCTGGCCTTCATTCGCACGGAACAATTGTATGGAGGTGAGGTGATGTTGGACCTGGCAATGGTTCGAAGCCGGCGATTGTGAGACGACTGCTGGCCCGCGGTCAACTGGGACGGTATCACAGGCTTTTATTCAACAGCCTGCTTAACCTTGAGGCGCCGTTGGCGTTGATCATGAGCGACATCGTAGCGTTGAAGTACCCGACTTCGGCGTCGAGTTCTACAGGCAAACACCAATTGTCGCTAGCAATGACTTGCTCGAGAGCAACCGAAGCGGTTCAGGGCTTTTTGCGTGCGTTCAACAAGGCGCTGCAGGAAACAATTTTCGCGATTCCTGATAGTGCGATTTGCTTTATGTCAAAAACGCATCAGTTATGATCGACGAGACGCTTTATTGAACTTGCGGCGATTTGAAGCTGCGCTGGATACAACCGTGGTGACTGATTGACCCGGTGCGAAGGTTTAGGGCCCGTTACGGGAGCGGATGCGGCCGAAGGCACTAGGGACATGGTTACTCTATGGTTGACTGCACGCCGGAGCTGGTGCGCGCTCTTTTCGACAGAGATTACTGCGCGGCTGAAGCGAGCGGAAGATTCCTTGAGCGGTAATTGCCATGAAGGGGCCGGCCGGGATGGCGGCCATGCTTATTTCTTTGAGGCGGAGTTTGGAAGATGGATCTTGGTGCAATTTGAGCACGTCAGTATGGCTATGGCGTAGAGGATTGGCCCCCATGGCCATAGAAGACATCAGCATGAGGGTGAACAGAACGAATTCGTCGCGGTGGTAGGTCCATCGGTTGGGCAAAATCCACACCTTGTGAAACTGGTTACCGGGATGGCGCCAGAGCGAGCGGGCAATATCTGCTCGGGGACAGGCGGTAAACCGGTGCGCAGGCAGGGATGTGGGATTAGTGGCAGTTTAGCATTTAACCTGTTGCCTGGCGTACTAAATTTGGAAAACATTTCTGCTGCCGATGGAATGTCAGCAGAGTACGGCATCGCTTAAGGCGGAAAAGGCGTTGTTCGAGGAGCCAGGCCGCGCGTTGCTCAGCGGGTAGTGAGTTGGCCGGCGTATGTTTTTCTGAGGACAAGTTTCCTGGGGCTGTCCGGCGGTATGCAAGCAAGGCGTGCCTTCATCTGCCGTTTGCGCTGATCCACAAGCCAGGCATGCTAATGCTCGATGAGCATTGGTGCACTGGATGCATTCACCGAGAAGCAACTTCTGGTGCATTGGTCGTGACCTGTGGCAGGAGGAGCTTTCACGGTGATTCTGGTACCTGATTTTGCGTGAGGCAGTGTTCCTTGCCGATACCGTGTACGTTGCATTAGAGCAGGGCCGACGCTTTGTGGTGCGTAGCCGGTCGAAGCTGCAACGGCCGGCGAACTGCTGTAGACTTACAACCGATCGACTTCGCAGAAACTGCGTATTCGATCTGGGCGTGGACCATATTGGAACGTATCGGGAGGGTCGGATGGAGACAGTAGCCATATCGGCCATGACACGCGCACAACGCAGGAAATGGCTGATCAAGGGCTTCGCTTGTCTGTTGCTGGTTGTCCTCACCATGTTCTGGGAGGTGGTTGTGCAAGCTGTTTGGTATTCAGACTTATTTGTTTTCCGGCCGGAATATGGGCGGCCTGGCTTAGAGTATCGCGCCGCCTTCATGCGCACGCTTTGCATCCTTGTTTCACCACCGTTGTTGGGGTTCGGTATGGACTGTGTGGTGTTCGGGCCTGTGCCTGGGGCATTATGGTTGGCTCTTCTCCGATCATATACAGGCGACTTTATTCGCTGTGGTCTGGGTTTCAACGAAGTACCAGGTGGCCTTTTCCGGTGCTGGTGGTTTGGTTCGGTATCTCGGTTACGGACAGGCGTTCTTACGACTTTCCTTGTTTCGTCTTTCCCGGTGAGTGGTCAACCATGGGCCACGGGTGCTGGCCGACACTTGGGAGGCGGAGTTGCAGGATGTTACTGCGTTTCGATGGGTGACCAGGCAAAACTGGAAATCCTCAAGAAAGGTGCTCTGCACGTTCCAGCCGCGTATTTTTCGCTTCGCTGAAGTGGCGATAACCTGGGTTTCGGTCGGTTCGAGTCATTTCCGAGACTGTGGAGAGTCCAAGCCCTAGGGGTTATCGGCTACTGATATTTCTGGCCAGTTTCGTCGATGAACATGGGGTTGGTGTTCGCAGGCCTGGTGGTGAATCGGGCATCAATGGGGGTGGTGATGGTACGAAGCTGTTTGCTTTTTGGTGGAGCGCCGCATGCGACGTTGGCGCTTTACCAGAGGTCGGGAGGGCGACGTTATAGGTTTCCTGTCTAGGAGCCGTAAGAATGACCAGCCACAGCGGCCATGCTTCAGAGGCCCGCTGCCAGTAGCAGTCAGCTCGGCTTTTTTTTCGGACAAAGTTGGCTGCGGATACGTGGCAACAGATAGTCGCAGCAGAGATCAGTGGATACTTGCGGGGGTCCCTGGATCATCATTACTTGTTCGCCTGGAGAGAACGCCAGGCTGTAGCGCGGGCTCGTTAACTCGCGTGGTTTTCGGCATTAGGCACGCTGTGCAGGTGGGACTTGAGTTTGGATATCTCCAGCGCAATCAAAATATCGCGATGTTGCAGGTGATCAGTCTCAGGGATCCGCTGGCTCCATTCGAGATTGTCACCCGCGCCCCGGGCATCTTGCCGGGTGACCTGCAGGGCGCCTACCTTCCTGTTGAAAGGGGACCATTGGATCGAGGACAGTGTCGGAAATCGGTATGCGACCCCGCGGACGCGGCAAGGCTTTCAATCATGGGATTCCTCGGGATGGCAAGAATGTGCAACAGGCGAGGGTGCTCTTATAATTCGGCTGGGCGATATATGTTGCCTGGGTGAAAAGGTCGCGCTCAAAGCCAGGCGTTCGGCGAAGAGGACAAACACTGCATGCCCAATTGCCAGGCGCCCCGGTATTCAAATCCAGCATCACCGGTGAAATTCGCACACTGTATGGTTTGGGCCAAGATCATCCATTATTGTGGGCAGGGTAGATCTGGAGGGATTCCTATCTGATCGCAGTGCGCAGTTGAAGGACGACCTGAGGGACTGAACTCAGCCGGCATTCAGGCCCTTTTTCAGTTGGAGAAGGCCTGTTTCTGCTCGGCGGCAAGGCGAGAAGGTTCGAGGTTTGAACCGCGTTCGGCGCACCGAAATTCCAGCTTGAGACGTAGTGTTGATCAACTGAAAAGAAGAGTCGGTAGCGGTGCCACAGCTGATCGGTGATTTCTGGCGGCGATTGTCAAGTCGTGAGATCGATCAGCGAATATCCTTGACTGGTCTCGCGGCATGCACGAAGGTGGTTTCAAGTTGCAGCTCTTTCAAGCCCGTTTCGGGACGTAGCAGTATATGTCAGGATCATGATGATGCTCAGTTTTGCCTGTGCTGAGACAAGGGCAGGACCAAAGGATTCGGAACGCATGGAGAGACTGGAAGACGGAAGGCGAGCAGCGGGGTGCAGGTCAGTCGATCCAGTCGTTGTGTGCCTGGCACCCAGCGTTCCGACAATTGAATTGAGCTATGAACTGGGTTTGGCCCCCATTGACAAGCTTCTACTCAAAGGTACAGAGTAATACCCATGCAAATAAGATAGCCCCAAGAAGCGCGCAAGGATTGCTTTTTCCCCGCGAATGCACGGCCGCTGTCGCTGGCCGCCAAGGGAGCATTCCTTTTATAGTTTCCCGCTACGTGTTGCATGCGCGTGCAAAACTGACATTTGCCACCACATTTGGTTCAGAAGTTGTTGTGACATACTGCGCTAGCCGCGTGTTTTGGTAAGTTTGTGGTTCAGCACCGCGGTTGGTTGAGAAAAATTGCAGAGGAACTTGAGAGAAAGTTGCGGCGCTAGAATGGCTGAATCAGCCGGATATAAACGTACCAGAGTAGAAAGCCCGGTTAGGGGCCAGCCCGGACATTGCTCTTTATGACCAAGGAGCACCGCAGTGCTTATTTGATCAAAAAACCGGCCGAAGCGATATTTTTCCCGCCAGCCCGATGCGAGGAATATTCGTATCCGTGACGGCGCGGAAATTCGAAATGGGCCGCGATTCTGCGCCCAGCATCGATTGCGCTGGAAACGCAGATCGGCCGCGGTGCGTAGTTCTGGCGGGCTGGTCATAATCATATCATCTGGGCCAGGTCGGTAATGAGGGTGTGCCCGCCGCACTCAAACCAGGGGCTGGGACGACTGGCTGAGTTCGGTGCCCTGCGTTTCTGGGCGAACAAGGTCACACCCGCAGCTGATGGTATAACGCGCGCGCCTGGGGCTGTATTGAGTGGCTGCCGCTTCAGGGGGCCACTACCTGCGAGATCACATTACCTGTACCCACGCGACAACCACCAGCCCGAGCTGGAAATGGGTATGGCAGGGGCAGATGAACTGGGCATGGCCTGGTACTGGTGCGCGCACGGCACGAGCAGGGGTAGCAATCAGGGCGATGATCGATAAAACGGAACGCCCGGAACCGCTGACCAAGTACTCGAGGCCTGGAGCAGACCGCGGCCGTACATCAGATGCGGTGATGTTGATGCGTGCGCAAATGGTAGGTGGCACCACTAGCTTGATCATTCCAGTCGCGGTGGTTGCGCGATTCAGGCCGCCTACGGCAGACGAAATGAGGTTTGGGCATGCATTATCGATTACTTGAAGGTGGGTTTGATGAGAGCAGGCGCAGGCCAAATCGGCAAGGAGCGCGATTGACCATGCGAAAGCTGTGATTTGGCTCAGGCACAGGACAGGATCTGGTTTGACGATTTGGATGATAGCGATGCAAATGCGATCGGAAGCGTGGCGGCGACCGGCACACGCATTTCCACTGCACTTCGTCCATTGCGTCTGGGCCAGGCCGGATGATATTTGGTCCCCAGGTATCGCCATGCAGGAAGCCGGCCAATCACATACTGGGTGTCGAAGGTTCCGCATGGCCGAAATCCGAGTCATATCGCTGACAGGAGTGACCGGGCTGGCTGCTGCATCGAGCCTTGCATGGACTTTCGGTACGACCTGGAACAGTGCTTACCTGGGGTAGCCGCATTGGCGCCCAGTTGTCGGGTTGGGCATGTGTTGGCACCGAGCTGAAGGCGTCAGCATGGGCTGCTTTGATTGGTGCTTACGCATTCTTGTCAGCCGCGTTTTGCGGGTGCCATAAGCCATCCTCGCGCGTTGATGTGTGGTGAGCGGTAATCGATCAATAACAGTTTTCGTTAGGCGCAAGCCGGCCTCATTGAGCAATATCCAGGGGTTGGAATGAAGGCGGAGTTGACATGCTCAGGTAAGGGAGTACGGTTACAGCAGTTTGCTGCGGCTGAGCGCTGAACGCAAGAAAAAAATAAGACCCGGACGTGTATCCGGGTCTTTTTGCCAACCACAGTTTGTTTATTGGGGAATGGTCGGTCGATTTTGCCACCCAGCATTAACAGTTTCTGACCAGCGAGCTTCTTCGCGGGTTTCATGCGTCGTGCTATCCGGCACTTGAGTCACCTTGCACTGATCTTTCAGGCGGGCCGGTGAAACGGATGCAGTTCGCCACTTGCGCAAATACGCTTGACAGTGGTTCGTTCAATCTTGCTGCGTTGCTCGTCAGATCCAAGGCTCTCAGTTTGACCGCGACAATTTGAGGTCACATCAGTCATTGGATATGCCGCCCCAGTAATCAACCGACTCATTGTGCGGCATGATTTTTACACAGGTCGATATTTGTACGGAGCCCGTCGTTGACCCTGACAACAGGTGAGGCCTTTGGGACCAAAATTGGCTCATTCCGATGCCTGGCCTAACCCAGTTTCCGCGCTTCTATGCTGCAAGCAGCGGGCGCCGGACTGTCGTATGCTGGACGATCACGTCGGACCCTGGTCATCAGGGTATTTGGCAGCCGTCCGTTCCTTGGGTGGATCGGAACCAGGTATTGGCACCAGATTACCTTTTGATGTTGATGTCTGAGATTAAACCGAACGTCGCGCCCAGCATAGGACGGCGTTTGATTGTCGCGATTATTCCGGAAGGATGCGGGAAGGAGGCGATAATAGGCCGATGGTATTCGGTTCGGTACCAGGCCGGCGGCCGCGCGGTGAACTAAACGCTTCATAGGTAACGGGACAGATAAGGTGCCAGGTATTCGCATGCATTGTAACCAGTGGCGTGTGCAGGAAAGTATTGATCCGGATAGTCAGCTGCTACCCGCGCGTGGGGTTCATGAAGCGAAAATGAGGTGGTAAGATCACAATCGTTTTGGCCGGCCTGGGCAAGACGGTGAATGAGTGCGTTCCGGCAATCAGAGCGCCCTAATGTTGACGTTTTCCACATAAGGTGGTACTGCACCTTGTCACCAAAGTGTTTTTATTCGATGGCAGGCGACCCTTGGTCGTGCTGGTAAGCCTCCAGCCGTTGATCGCCAAGTAGCCCGACGTAAAACAAAAGGGCCAGCTTTCAGTGGATCATCTGCATGGCCTGGCGGGCCGACAGGTAGGGTTTGACCGCCAATGAGACTGCGTATTAAAAATCATGAATATTCTCCTGATAGGTATTGAGAGCCGCACGCTTCCGACATGTTCGAAGCCGGCTGTATATTACAGCAAAAGCTGGCCATTTGTTCAGGAAATTTTGCAAATGCGGTTGGAATTCGCGAGTTCTGGCGGGCATGTATTGCTTGCTCAGGCGAGTTGGTGATGATCGTGCACGATCGCGGAGCATCATCTTGGGCTTGCACCAGCAAGGTGAGTGGGGAGGGCATTGATGCAGGTCGAGTTGGTGAGGTGAGCCCGCTGAGCAAGGGTAGATAGGCCTTAAGCCTCAGTTTGCTGGACCGGTGCACATTGCCCTGTAGCCACGTGATGAGTCAATTGGGCCGAGGCGCGGATAGCCACGTGGTTTCTGCCGGTCGTGGCAGAATGATGGATTGACCCATCGAGTGCGGCACCTGGATTGGCGCCCCCCAAAGCGGGATACCTTCGGAAGATTATTGGCGGGCTTGTGGTACGCAGCCGTGGGCGAGCAAATCGCAGGCCATGGCGGTCGGCACGTTGATCAACATGCAGGGCTGGTTTTGAACAATCGACAGGCTTCTGCACACTGGACAGGGCCCGATCTAGAGCAGCCATGGAATCACGTCAGCAACGCGGTTACCAGGTGTCGGAGTTACTGTTGTTTACGGGGCACTGCGACAAGGCACGGGTTTGGCGCACATTGCAGAGGTTTCGCGGGTTAGCTTCCCGTAGCGGGCTTGCGATCGCCATGCCAATCCGCCGAGCTGTTGCGGGCGGACTTCGCTGCGTAGAATTCATACCAGCGGTGCGGTGATCCGCCGAGTGGCCGCGGCAGGTAACGCGTGCGCGCTGCTGGGTGGGCAAAAGGCAAGCGTACTGGACCGGCTGCCACCCCGAAGCTTTGCCAACTGTGAGGGCTTTACTTCCCCCATGTCGCTGCAAGTTGCGCACCGTTCCAAGCGCAGAGTGCTGCGCGCGTGTGAACAGAGTTGACGCGCCAAAGGGGATTTCCCCAGCAACGGCGAGTGGATCAGTTGCCAGCAGACCGATTGGCCAGGCGGCGGGCTATCCAGATCGGGCGCCACCTGGTTGACGCCCAGTGCCTACGCCAAACTGCCCTGGTCCTGCCAATTGCGCCGAGGCCAGAGTTTTTTACGACTTTGAAGCCGCTCATTTGCTCCATCGCCATGGGGCGTTACATCGCCACCCTGGCGAACGAAAAGTATCCGCGATCATGGCAACGAGCGGACCAGGTCTCGGGGTGAACAGGTGTTAGTTTTCCCGTTGCGGATCGAACAAAGGTGGGTTGCGGTACGAACCGAGCAGATTCCAGACCGCCCGGTGACACTAATGGATAGTTCGCGGTTCTGGGTTCGGCAATCCCACGTTGGGCCGCTTTGGTCCTTTTTGCGTGGGGTGCTCAGCCGGGGCGGCAGCTCGGCTCGACGCAGGGCCAGTGGTAGGCAAGCGGGCACAAAGCAGGGAAGACGCTGTAATCGCGTTGAGCGTGACGTTTTGACACGTCATTAAGTTGCTCAGGCCGATGGTGCGCCAGGCGCGGCAGAGGGTTGGCACCACGCTCGGGTCATACAGACTGTATCGGTTGCAGCTTTGGCCTGGGTTTGCGAGGCTGGGGGTGCAGGTTATTCAGTTGCCGCCTGCCACGCCGCCGCCAAAGCTCGTTCACTAAGATTCAGACCGTTGTTAGTGCAGCATCAGCGTGGTGTAACGGCACCCGATCGATCAGCGCTCCGGCAAAATGCTCATGCAAGGCGCTTCGCCAGCAGCATAGCCAAGAATGTTGGCTTCGTCATTTTTCATCGAACAGAGCCAGAGTGAGTACGTCGGGCTGTGTCTCCGATACGTAACTTCCTGGCGCCGAGTGCGGCCCGAATACGATCTGGACCGTGTCAACGCAGCGGATTGTCGCCGTGAACGCAGAGGGTATCGGCATCCAATGCGCAAGTTCCCGCTGTTGTTCAGTCGTTTGCTTGTCAGCGCTTTGGCCGTTTGGCGAGTTTTCAAAGCACTGCTCCAATACCTGCTCCGGGTCATGCAGACGCGCCGAGTTTCGGACCGCAAGTGAACAGATTTAACCCTAGGCGATATTAAGAGCAGCGAGTCGGCGCAGGTTCGAACAAGAGCCCACCGCGCCGCCCCAGTTTTCAGCTGCAGATCGCGGGTGGATGATTGTGCGGGGGGCAGCAAATCAGTTGCGTGTTGGGGTGTAGGCGGGCGATGGCCTGCATAACGGTGCGCAGAAGGTGGGTTCTGTATTGTCGGGTAATAGAGCGCGGCCATGGGGTTTGAGTAGTCACCGCCAGCATGGGCCACCGGCAGATGCGTCCCCCCCAGTGTGCGCTATTGATAATGCAACAGATCCGGTCACTTCCTAGTGGGCTTAACTGCATGGAGGCCGGCCCAAGCCGACCAGATCCGGGTAGGCGGATTGCGCGAGCCGATACGCACGTTCATGTGAGCGCAGGAGACGGTCTTGCGCATGACGCTGGGGTCGAGGATGGAAGCGCAGGGCGTATTGAGCGCAATCGAATGCTCCTGATTGATCATCCAGGGCCCATGGTCAGGCGCCAAAGCTTTCGCCCATGTCGCATTTTTTTAAAGCCAAGTAATTTTTATCACACCTCGTCTAGAACTGATGCTTGAACAGAATTACGCATTCAGTCTAACCCGGCCACATGCTGCAGTATACGAGGTACCCCGCGTGAAGTTTGATTGGTTATCACCTCCACGGATGAATGGGGATACGGCACAAGAATTGGCTTCTGGCTGGAGAGTTTTGCCGCCCCTATGTATGTTGCTCAAGGATTGCCGGCGCGCGAACGTGCTTTGCATCGCCCAAGGGCGGCAAGCCGCCGCTGGACCCGAAAAGCGGACGAGCGGACGCCAGACGGAAGCCGACAAACGCTTCAAGAAAGATGATTGGCCGCAGAAGGCGGCTTGGCGTCACTTTCTGCCGTTTGGCGGATGTGTCGGAAACCTTTTCAGTGCGATTTTCTATCCCAGAGGGCATTGGTCTTTGTTGGGGACTTGGACCCCGAAGCCTTCATCGCCGCTTGATCGAGGCCTTTCGTTGCTGGCTGAACAAGCCGTTGGGCGTTCTTGCACGCCTGCGGTTCTGCTCAATGCCCGCCGGTACTGAATGGTGTAGCGTGGTCAGGGTCGCCCAGGGTCACCCAGCTTACAATTCGAAGAAGAAGCCGTGGCAATAGGTGACTGATTGGTGGTGCCCCTTTCTGGCTGAAGACAGGCCTTTAAGAAAAAAGGCGGTGTGTAAGCGCCAAGGGTGGACCGATTGGCGTCTTACGTGCGCAGTCCCGACCGGCAAGTGGTTCACGGGCAGAACCTGGTTCATAGGAAAGAGGCCGCAAGAACTGTCCCAAGTGCTGAAAAAAGCGAGGAAGGCCGCGGATCAGCTGAATGGATTCATGCAAGGTCGCCCCCCCCCCGGTTTTGCCGTAGGCGAGTAAGGTTGAGCGGTTTCAATGCCGGGGGATTATAAGCTTCGGTGACATGACCAGCGGCGGGATTTGTTTGTTTGGAACCTTGCCTTATTCTGGCCAGCAATGGTATGTTGAACGGGGATTGGGTTTTTAACATTTTCACGGTTTCAGCTACGATGGGTGCCGTAGCTGCTCCGACCACACCCCAGGGGTGGTTGTTGGGTGGCGCAGGACCCCCGGTGGACCCGAGTTCCCCAAGCACGGGGTGCCCCGGCCAAAGGCCGCCGTGTTTTTACGGCGCCAGCGGATTGGTAATTATTGGCGTTTCGTATTGAGCCGGTTGGCTTTTCAAAAAACCAGTTTACGCACCCGGTTGAAGGCCTTCCACTTTCCTTTTGGGGAAATTTCCCATTCGGGGGAAAATGGGGTTTTTTTTCTTGGGATTTTTTTATTTTCCCCTCTGGGTGTGGGGGAGCCCCCCCCGCCCCGCC
>Ga0163217_1003549_pt1 | contig 12200 bp, 5 predicted proteins | sample SynspAceP_FD_185933 | JGI IMG/M metagenome (GOLD analysis project Ga0163217, IMG submission 185933) | Saline lake microbial communities from Ace Lake in Antarctica - Synechococcus sp. Ace-P (PacBio error correction) | ecosystem: Environmental > Aquatic > Non-marine Saline and Alkaline > Saline ... | reverse complement strand
CACGAAAGCCACGCAGAGTCGGGTTAAAAGCTTCGTGACGGTATACTAAAATGCGAATTTTTTGAATCGTTTTCTTAGGTTTACACATACGCACCAATATGCTGGGTGGTATTCCACCACTTTCGCCTGCAATTACATTTTCTTTCGAAATATAAATCTAGCAATGATGTTTTTACCAATGATTCTACGCTCGTGACCCATTACCGTAACGATAGGAGCACGCTCTTTTAAATCTTCAGAGCATCCTACTTGATCTTCGATAGCTTCTTCTATTTCAGCAGAAACCAAACTCACTTCAAGCCAAATTCTTCCGCAAACTATTGGACAGCCGTCTCTGCATCCAATCTCTGGTTTTCATGGTGACCATGATTCCTAAAGACATACACGCCGAAATTAATCTGGTGTAGGCACATCCATCATTGTTGCTACCTCATATAGCAGTAACAAATTCGGTAACCTTTTAAAATTTATTAATCCACAGCTCTTGCTGTTCAGATCTTTATTCTGTCTTGTTGACGTTGCTGATCTCCTCTTATCTCTTCTATATTTAGCTCCTTTTCCTTTTTTAGACTTCCTTGAAGCTTTTCTTTAAGTTTCTCTAACCTGCTTTTGAACATCCTCTTCTGTAGGTCTACTTTTGCCAGGATTAGCTCGTACACTGGTCCTCTTCTGTTTCCTGGGTCCTGAAATTACCTCCAGGCCTTATTTGGTCGGACCTCCAGTATTAAGAGCCCTATCGGGAGCACTGCTCACTTTTTCTTCTACGCTTCTTTTTTATCCAGCGGGCATCGCATACCTGATTTTTGCTACTTCTTTCTTTTTCTTTGGTTCTCAAATTTGGAAAAGATCTATCTTATCACAGTTATTTTTGCCCTGATAACTTTCTGTATTGCCGTAGTAAGGGTCTCTGACTCTGCTGGTTTTCAACCTCAGCGACAGGAGCAAAAACGTAATCGGAGTTAGTCTCTGTATTTTCGACTTTAACAGGTGGCGCAGCATTTGAGCCTCTTGTTTGGTCCTCTTTACTTTTTCCTTGCTTTTTGGCCGGGAGATAAATCTATTTTATCACACCTTAACTTTCGGCCTTGTCAGAAGATGCTTCACACTACTTTAGGTGTTTCTCTTCTTTGGCTCTTCAGCTACAATATTTTTTCTGCTGGCTTTTCTGGCTTTTCCGCCTTTTCAGGAACTGTGGTGCTTCCCTCGGTTTTTTTCTTGTTTAAATCTATTTTACAACAGTTTTAGGACCCAGAATTTCGGCTTTACCCCTAACAATTTGCTCTGAAGCATTTCGTTTGTTCTCTCTCAAGTCGCCTTCTTCTTGCTCCTGCTCTAGCTGTTGTCTAATAGCTTCTTTTTTCTTTCTTTTCCCTCGCAACTTCTTTAGATGCAACCTTTTTGCTCATGTCGGTTGAACCCCGTCACAAGACCACTTGATACACCTCCATTAGGAAAATTTTAGTGGTAGGCCTTGCGTCCACATCATGACCTGGAACTCAGAAAATCTAGCCGCCCTATACGAGTGAAATGTTCAGTTCCCTTTTAGGACCTTGGTAAGCCTTATGTTGCATTATCTGCCATAAATACTTTACTATACTGAATTTTCTTGCTATATATAGCTTAATCTGCGAAATTCTTCTTTAAGATTCGAACAACTTCATAATTGTCTCGTCTTCTAAGTCTGTTCTCTTTACTAATCATTCAATATCTGCTCTAAAACACTGTACGAGCAGTATCCATTCCTATCTTTTTGATTCGTCAATAACCAAGCTCAAATTTTCATCATAGAGAATTCTGTTTAATTCAACATCTTCTCTACCCTTTCACGGAATACATCAATTCATAACTGTTCAACTGACCTGCTAATCTAAATATTATGAACCTCACGGGACCCAATGGCCTTAGAAACCTCTTCAGTCTTAAAAAGTACACTGAGCTGTTCATTTTTCCATCATCTAATTGACTGAGACACACGAGCTGGACGTCAGTGCTCTAGTCACAACAACTGCGGATTGCTGGTCAATGATAACATCAATAGGTTTTCATTTCCTAATTCACGGAACAATGGCGGTGAATACGTGAAACCTTTTCATTCCCACACATGCCCCGACTGGATCAATTAACCGGTATCATCATAGAATCAAACCGCTACTTTCCGCTTTTTCCCCAGGAATACGCACTACTTTTTTAAACGTAATTAAACCATCGAAAACTTCTGGTTATTCTTGAAAAAATAATTGCTCTAAAAATTGCTGGCGCCGTTCTTGACATATAATCAAAGGCTTATTTTCCTTTTCAACTCAACGCTTTCATAATACCACGTACATTATCCCCTTTTCAAAAAATCAGAAGAATTTGTTTATTCTTTTGGCATTATAATTCGTTTGGCCCTCGTTCATCTAATAAGATCACCACCTTGTATGTCTTCTTATATTGATGTACTTCAGCCGTATAAATCTCACCTTCTAGTCCTTAAAACTGTTTGTAGATGGTTGTTATTATCGGCTCATTGAATTTTAAGATATTAAATTTTACGCAAGGCCCAGATGGCCTCCTTCTTACCTTAATGAATAAGCTAAACTTCTTTCCGAAACATCTTCACCAACTTCAAAATCTGGTTTCAATTTTGCGTTGGCCTCAACTCAACGATATTTCTTCGTTAAGGCTCCTCAAACCCTCTCCATCTCAACCACACACGGTTTCTCCAAATTTCTAAATCACCTTTATTTCTGGCGTTTATAACTGATGTCAAAGTATATCATCTTGACCCAAATTTTTTCTGAAGAGCATTTCTAAAAACGTCTTCTAGAATTGCCCCATAAGGGTTACCCTGTCAATGAACTAATCGTCTTGAAAATTCCGAAAAAAAGATTTCGCCTCAGCCAATATTTTTTCCATGTTGAATTTACAAATTAAAATTTCTATAATAACTTTTGCGTCTTGAATATCAGAAAAAACACATAAACTTGTTTTTCTTGTACTGTTACTTTAGCCCTTGCCCTATTGCTTGGGCTCTCTTGATTTCCAGTCTAAGTAATTCCCTGATGCATCTCCTCAGTTAAATTACACCTTCAAATTTAGCATCCTTGGGTTCTTGACTTCTAATTCCCTGCCAATATTTTTTTTTTTATCTGTTCGAGGCATTACCATAGGTGTTGTAGCAACCTACCGAAGCCACTTCTAATTGAAAAATCATCTACTCTCTCTGTCTTAAATTTATGTCAATTGCCCTTTGCTAATAGCGATTACAATCCCTTTAGTACACCTGATCACCTCTAAAGTGATATTTATTTTACTTACCAGGCCTAGGGTTAAAATCTATTAAAAAATAGATTCATTTCTTTTAAACCCGCTTCTAATAAGGCAGTAACTTTTTCTTTAAACATAAAATTAAGTAATAAAAGAGGGACAATGGTCCCCTCATATATTCGTATTCATTCATTTTAGCAGTGCAATATTTAAACTTTTTTCCAACAATATTATATATTTATACCTGCAAGACGTAGACTAAGGGAAACAAAAAATAATTTAAATAAAACCCTACTTTATAGAGTAGGGTTTTCTAAACATTTGTGTGGTCCACAGAGGACTCGAACTTGAATGACGGTACCAAAAACCGGAGTGTTGCCAACTTAACACCATGGACCCATTACCTCTAAAGCGGTCAAAAATTTATTAACAAAGTTTTACATCCACAAATATTTTAAAGAAATTAATGCGCTTTTCGCCAAAAAAAATCAATCCTTGCAGCCCTAAAACCCCTTATTTCAATAGGCTTTAAAAGATGAAACTCAGATAGATCTTTTAAAACAAATAGAAACCACAAATTACCAATGTTTAGAAAGACACTAGCTAAAAAGCTTGAAGGCCATGCCTTTACAGGTAGATGCATTAAGAATTACAAAAATAATGGATGTTAAGGTTATAAAAAACATTGAATCCCATATCTATATTAATTAGTAAATTCGCCGTAAATTGTTAAAACTAGAGCATAGAGTTTCTAAGAATTTAAAAAATGGGGACTCCATTTTAGGATGGTTTTGTTTTTTTATTGCATTAAAACCCTACACTATTACGTAGAACCACAGGTAGTTTTGGATGCGGTGAATATATCTCCACTTTCTGCCATAAGCTTCAAGTAGGTACCCACCAGCGAGCACCCACTGCTACAAATGATAGGTGCTTTTTGCCATGTTTGCTTTTGAGATGCTTCAAAGGTGCCCTTATATGGTCAATTATGTTTCGGTTGTTTCTTAGTGATACCATCCTATTTTGTTTTGGACATCACCAATCTTGCCTAAAAAAATTATTGGCACAAGACGAAGCTGATGACAACAGCCAAAGCCATTGCCATTTTGGCAGCGCCCTATAGGTTCATTAGCGCTTTACCTTTCCGATAGTTTTTGGTTTAATGCGGGTGAAAACCAGAGGGTATTCTAATGGCCAGCTTTATTATGGCCACTATTTCTTGGGATGGGCTTAAAGCTGGGTGATGCTTATTTAACTCAGATTCCACGGGTGGACAAATGGATGTACTTATTTCCTTTGTCGTAGGTTAAACTTTTGAATTCAGGTTATGGGCTTTTTAGCTATCCCATCTATTGGGTTATTATATTATTTTAGAAATACAAAAAACTACCACATTAAAAAATTTCTGTTAGCCAACTCATTTTGTGGTGCTATTTTTAATTTGCTGGTCTATTAAATTTTCATTAACCTATGTTCTTTCGCTTTTTGGGTGGAGTGAGTTTTTTTCATCAACACCATAGGATTGCCTTTTAATTCGGATCCTTTAATTGTATGGGGCTTATTTTTATTACGTCTTTTATCAGGATTTTAAACTACACCAGAAAAACACGATTTCAAAACAGTTCAATACCCTAGTTTTATGTTTGCTGTTTATTTTTAGATCTTCTTCATGGCTAATGCTTCCTATAAGGGCAAATGCCGATGTGGTGATTAAATGAAAATTGAACCCCTCTGATGCCCGTCTTTTATTGGCCTATTACAACAGAGAGCAATTACCCAAGTGTTGATAGTCCTATTTTTATGGTTGCCTATTACTCGAATGCTTTTGCAGGTGCAGGAGAAGAAAAGACGATAACCCAAAATATGAAAGAGACGAAAAAATCTGGAAAATATATTATCGTCAATAATACAAGAATGCAACTCAGGTCCTAATAAAAGCACGTTGGCTTTTACCTAGAATGTGGACGCGACCAAAATACGAAAATTACCATCGCGTTATTTTGGGTGCTTTAGATTAAGCCCACCACAAATAATGGAAGAAACTTAAAGCCGCCTATCGCACAACTCTAAACAGTTTTTGCACAAGGAGAAATGGTGAAAAAGAATATATAGCGTTTTTTAAACAGATTAGTGATTACTAGAAGTACAACCAGCCAAGCGGTTTGGCAAAACATTAATTACATGTTCGATTCAGTTTGGGCTATATTATTGGCGTTATTTCATGTGGAATTGTCACAGGAAACAAAACGACAAACAAGGTCGTTATGATGAGAATGGGAATTGGTTATTTTAAGCGTATTACATTTATAGACGCTATCCGACCAAGCTATGGTAGTCAAGAAAATTTTACCACTGAAGTTTTAGATTAATAAAGCGTCGGAACTTGTACTCTTTTTACCCCTTATTACTAGTATTATTGGCATATTATTTCAGTTGGAAAAAACCAGGCAGTTTTGGGCGCTCCTAGTATTCTTTTTGTTTACAGGACTTGCGGGATACAGTTTTACACCCAATCCCGGTATTTTTTAACCTAGGAGAACGCGGATTATCCTTAGTAGGCTCCTTTTATATATTTTTGCATTTGGATTGGACTCGGGTTTTATGGTTTTTGATGGCTTTTAAAAAATTACTCAGCCAAAATTTTAGCCCTGCCATAACTGCTTATTTGCTTATTTGCTGTACCATTTTTAATGGCATACCAAAACTGCGGGACGACCACGATAGGTCTTAACGGTTTACGGCAGAAAGCACCGCAAAAGCGTTTTGGGATCTACCCAAGAAAATTGCAGGCGCCATGCTACACCATTGCGGGTAACGATACTTTTCCTCTTGGTTTTGCGCAGGAAATAGAAAGGCTACAGAAACGATGTTCGCGTGATCATCACAAGTCTATTTCAACAGATTGGTACATATGACCAAATTTGAAGAAAAAAGCCCTACGAAAGCGACCTATACCTTCGCAACTAACCATGAAAAATACCAGATTTAGGCTCAAGAGACGTAGTATAACTACAAAATGTAAGATGAGCTATACAATAAAAATATTCAGAATCGCGTTGGGTTGGATATAAAAGCATTTATGGACTGGGTAGCAAGCGATGAGCCTAGAACAAAATTAGCAGTGTTTATCAGCCTTCCCAAGATGCTAGATGTGAGTCAATATCCTGAGAACACCCTAGATATGTTTTTTTATCCTACCAACCATATTCGAATTCCTGTGAATAAGGAAAATGTGTATTAAAAAGTGCGTTTGGTTAAAAGAAAAGGATTCTGCATAATCGTCATTTTATTGACATTGAGCTGACCCAAAAGTTGCCCTACCTAAAAACGTCTTTCTAATGCTGATATTTCTCGCCATTAATGATTGAAGAGAAACCTATTTATTCTCGGGAGGGTAGTTTCGATGGATGGGGAGTATATTTGCTGAAAGACTATTTACGTTAGATGTTGTATATAAATTAGTGCCTATTAAACGAGTTCGATAAAACGCTCTTATGAAATGGGGACGTATGATAGTGTTGTGTATGAATTGTTAAAAATGGGGATGGGTAACTCGGGAGCCTCTAAAAATTTATCACGACACACAGGAACCAGAATTCAAGGCTATCTTACAGGGGAAATATTGCACGTTTGGTAGAGCAATTAATCAATGAAGATAGAACTAGCAAGCAAAAGAAATGATTTGATATTTTGCCATGGGAACCAACATGCCTGTTGATTACTTGAGTACCATTCTTTTGTGGAGCCTTTTGTTGATGGCTATTACAAAGTTGGTGAAACTAAAAAAGCACGTGAATTATTGAAAATTAAAAACAATTTAGTCAAAGAGCGACTTACTTATACGCAAGTATGCCGCTTGCTGAGCAGTATGAAAAACTGAATGATATCATAAACAGACATGGAGCTTACAAATAAGGAAATTTTGTATTGTCATTAGAAAATGGAAGACGGGAAATTGCCGGGAAAAAGGAAACATTGCCTTTTATGAATATATTCGATAAGTTTAGCCGTTGTTGCTGCAGCGGATGAGGCCCTTTAAATCGTGCATTCGGAGGCCTGATGAATCAGATTTATAGACTTCTAACACATAGACCATCCCCGTGTTGGAATCGAATCGGAATTAGACACTGTTCCATACCTCAAGGAGGCATAAAAAAAAACCGAGATTTTTCACTGTCGGTTTTTTTTTTTTAATTTTGCTTTGTTTTTTTTTTAACAAAAAACAAATATCTTGAGGATGCCTATCAACGTATTTGGCATTCCTTGCTCTCCACTTTGGCGCCAAATCATTCTCCGTTTTTTATAGATCATTAAGTAGGTAACCTTTACTTCGTTAATGCCTGGGCGAGTTCTTATTCTTGTCCACATCGATTTTTATCACTTTACCTCTATCTGCCTAAGGCTGCTGCGACATCCACGAAGCACTGCATGCTATTGCTGTAGATTGTTTCGTTTCATTCCCGCATAAAAATCTAACAACACCGGAGTTTTAGATTCTATTAAGTTCGCCACAATTTTAGACCATAGAAAAAATTGTATTGGTTACTTCAAAAATAAGAAAAATTGTTAAAAAATTAATGGGCAACAGACTTTTGTTCTATTTAAACCTTAAAAAAACATATATCAGGTTCTTTTCTTTAAGGTAATCACGGTTATTTCTGGCCATATCCAACACGTCCTGGATACCCTAAAAAAACCCAAATTCCTCTATTCACATTTTAATAAAGCCCAAGTTCTTTGTACCTCCCGCCCAATAGGTATTAGCCGCCAGTGACGGCTCCACTTTAGCCAGGCCAGGTATTTCTATTCCAAACTGACATGCCTGCGTGTGGTTCCGGGCCTTAGGTTATTAAATGGTAGTGATATCGTTCTTTTAGCACTTATCTTCCCAATGACTTGGGTCATGGCTCAATAATATTAAAAATCATCTTTTTTAATCATTCTTTGCCGCTTTTTGTTAAACTCACCTGCCTTTTTGAAGCCACCCCTACCCCAATTTGCAACCCCTAAAAGCGCATTTATCGCTCCCCTTGTTCAATATCTACTATCATTTTAAAAGCAATCAAACCTATTTCTTTTCTGTCAGTTGTTTTAAAATCTTTAAGATCTGTTCTTTTTCTTCCTTCTGAGTCCCAGTCCACATAATCTCCGTAATCATGATTACCCAAAATAGAAACTTCCATCTTTAGCTTCAGGGTGGGCAAATAAATCTTTTCAGGGATGCAATTTCTTCGGTCTTATTATTTACCAAATCTCCTGTAAAAAAAAGCACATCACTCTCTTGCTTATTGATCAAGTCGTATAGGGCAATGGCATTTTCTCTCTATTATCAAAAACTTACCGCTACTGTACATCAGAAAATATGAGTAATTTGGTAGCCATCGAAAAGCATCAGGCAGATCCTCAAAACTCACACGAAATATTTTTAAAACTTTAAAAAATTATACTTCTTTATACATCCCGAAAATCAAGGCTCCAAAGTACTTCCGCGATACCTGAAGGCAATTAACTAAAAAAACTACGGCGTTCTGGAAAGTGAAGGTTGTTTTACTCCGAAAAATTTTCTGATAATGCCTTGACAAAACCTAGAATATCCTCGGAGAACAAAACAGGACCCGTAATAAAGTTACACGTATCATAGCCAACATAAAACCCAAAGGCGTAGCTTCTAGGAAAACACTTAAAACCTTACCATCACTGCACCATACGTAAATTGAATATATTAAAATTTCCCAGCACTAAAAAGAGATAGCGGCAATGTATGCAAAGTATAACCCAGGAAATCGCGATGCTGTTTTTAACGGCTTGTAAGGTGTTAGAGGCCTAAAGCGAAATAAAGAAATTGATAAAAAAGATCCAGCGTAGCATTTTTTTTTTACAAAGGTTTTCGTATTCAGAAAAACAGTGCTTCATTGCTATTTATTTGGACCTTATTATAACTTCTTGTATCAAATTAAGTCTGGATAATAATTTTGTCTTCTTGAAAAAAAATTTTAAAGGAACTCATGGGTATCTGGCGATAAATTTGCTTTTTTAGGGATAAATTTAGTGCCTGACAATGAATGGCTTTACATCCCTTCCTCTTTTAAGGCCAAGAGCATTAGCACTTATAATTCCGCTTCCAGCCATATAGTGCCATTCGTTAGCTTTTTGCTGCATTGCCCACAGTAATAAAACCATCCTATAGCTGGTTTTGCTCTTGTCCTGAAGTTAAAATACAATTTACCCCATGTCTTCTAATTTGCTTCGGCTTTCAAAAGGATCTGTTAATCCAGTCAAAGGCATCTGTGAAAGAATTTTAAATGTTTGACCCTTTTTCAAAATAGCTGTTCGGGCTTGAGATCTTAACGTCAGGTTTTGCCTTTTTAAAACTCCAGCAACAATACCATCACAACCTAAAAATCAATACATACCTTGAAATTATCGTGGAGCATACTTTCAAATTCTTGCTTGGTCAGAGGTAAAATCACCACTTCTGGCCGAATCAGCACATGAATAGGGATGTTCATTTGTTCTTTTACGTTTTATAAGCCAAAGAAGAGTAATTACCGGCCTAGGCCTACTTCTGGCACACAATTCTTTCTGTCTGCTCCCCGCTTTCTGCGCATCAAAGCAGATTCTACGAATTTAGCACAAACTTTCTACTCAACATTGGTATGATTCTAGCCCCTTAATAAGGAACACAAAACTATCTTGCAACGAAGAAAATATATAATCTTCGTAGTTTTGAATTCTTGGATAAGTTCTTCAATTAGAAATACCCAGGCAGAACAAAAAGACTTTTTTTACTCATCGGGCGTATTTGATTAATTTTCGCGGCTATTACGCATTAATTAAAATCCAAAGGAATAAACTCTAAAGGCATGGATACTTCTGCTAATTATGGTTTATGAATTCGCTTTTAGAGTGATTTACGAAGAGAAAAACCTGATCACCTCGCCGTGTGTTTGGACAAAGAGGAGCACAGAACGTACCGAGCTTTTTCCTGAGATACAAGCCAACCGTTCTGAAACACCCGATGCCATTGCCCGGATTCGTATTCCGTATATTCCAAGAATATTTCTTAAAAAGCCATGCAATACCGGTTGTTCGTATTTAAAGGTTGGGAAGCCCGGATGATATTTTGGTACACTTCGCAAAACAGGCCGAAAAAGAAGATTATAAAGTTGTCATGGTCACTCCCGATAAAAGATTTTGGGCCAGTTGGTTTCTTGAAATTATAGTTATGGTATCGCCCTGCAAGAATGGGTGGGTAACCGGAATAAGAAATTGGGGGATTCAGAAATTCAAAAACGTTTTGGTGTTTGAGCGCCCAGAACAGGTCATAGGATTATTTAGGAATGATGGGCGATGCCAGTGATAATATTCTGGATTGCCTGGTTTGTGGGTTGAAAATTATACCGCAAAAAATTGCCTAGAAGACTTCGGCCACTATGGAAGAATCTTTTAGGCCAAATACCGATAGCTAAAAGGTAAAATGAAAGAAAAAGTATCAGAATGGCCGAATTGGGTTTACTTCAAAAAGTTAGCCACGATTGTACTTGATTGTGATGTAACTTTAATGCCAAAGATTATTGAAACTTTTCTACGCAGATGCTGAAAAGTGCAAATCCTTTTTGAAGGATTAGGTTTTAGACGTTTAAAGAATCAGTTTTTTAAAGCTATTCTCTGGTGAAGATACCGAAACAGCAACGCAAGTAACGAGCACACCTTACCGCAAAGAGCACATAGGTAAAGAAGCGGGTGGCGGGGACAATTTTTCATGTATTTGCGGGATCCAAATACCGTGCAGAGACATACAAGGAATACTCCAGCAGAAAACCATTAAAGACGTATCGCATGTGTATCAAAGTTATAGCACCGGTATGGGGAATGACTTATTTTTTTAAAAAATTTACTACAACAAACTTCGGTTTGTTTTGATACCAGAAACCACAGGTTTAGAATCCGCTAACCCGCAGAATTTAGTAGGGATTGCATTTCATGGAAGCATTTAAAGGTACTACTTATTCCGTTTCCAGAGTCAGGCAGAAGTTCCAAAAAATCATAGAAGATTACGCCCTTTCTTTTGAAAAACGAAGCCCATAGAAAAAATTAGGTCAAAAATTTAAAAGTATGCATATGATATTTAAGGTTTTAGACAAATACAAGGTATTTCGTAAAAAGGAAAAAATGCTTCGACACCATGCTGGCACATACCTGATAAATCCTGATATGCGCCATAATACTGGAGGTTATTAGCCGAAAACCTATTTAAAACTTATTCGCCTTGTTTCCATCACCGAATTAATTGGCCAAAAAAGGGAAAAAATTCAACTGAAACATGCGCGATGTTCCCCTTGAAAAACAAACGGAAATATGCGGTGGGGAAGATGCTTGATGTTTTACGTTTAAATAGCCCAACATTTTAAGCCAGAACTCACCGAGGCTAAAAAAAACCGAAGACCTATTCAATAAAACATTGGAAAATTTCCATTGTTACATTGTGTTCAAGCGGATATGAATTAGAAAGGTATTTAATTTGGATGACAAAAATTTTTAAAACTCACTTTTCTGAAGATTTGAATAAAATGAACATCAAAAACTTGGGAAATCAACAGTTTTACGAGGCAAGCAGCGTTGAGAATCTTAAAATTTGCTTCTCCAAAAAAAACAATTAGTGATATTTTATTTGATATATTAAAAATTAGGTGGGCCAAAACCTATTAAAAAAAAAACAAAAAAAACAGGTCAGTATTTCTACGGCAGAAGACGTGCTATCGTAATTGGGCTAAAAAAGACCATGACATCATTAAAAAAAATTGTGTTTTAGGAAATTTACAGAGGTTTAGTGTTAAGCTTTAAAAAATGTTACCTAATTGGTAGATAGCAAATTTCCTTTTTACCTGATTTTTTTCAAGTAGGCCCACCCCACTCTTCTTTGTGGCCCCTTTCCTTTTTTTTTTTTTATT
>Ga0163217_1111710_pt1 | contig 12202 bp, 11 predicted proteins | sample SynspAceP_FD_185933 | JGI IMG/M metagenome (GOLD analysis project Ga0163217, IMG submission 185933) | Saline lake microbial communities from Ace Lake in Antarctica - Synechococcus sp. Ace-P (PacBio error correction) | ecosystem: Environmental > Aquatic > Non-marine Saline and Alkaline > Saline ... | reverse complement strand
AACCGCAGACGTGACGGAGAGAGACGGCAGTAAGGCAGAATATTTAGCTTTCATGTACGTGCTCTTTGCCTCGGCGTGGGTGTGCGGTCTTGGGCGAGGCGTTCGGAGCCTGCTCGGCGTGGATGATCACATCCTGGACGACGCCTCGATCCCAGGCATTGGTGGTCATCGCCACTCATATCGAATGGTGACCTGCCTTAGGTGCGGAGCCACCCTCGCATCAGTGCCGCGGCATCGTGGATGACAGGCTCTCCAGCATCACCTGATCCATGATGGTCATCCGGCCACCGCCACTATTGTCATGATGCCAGGCTTGTGTCGCCGTGCTTCCTCTTGGTTATGCAATGCCGTCCCACCACCGTGCTGGATGGCCGGCCACTGGATGCGACGAGTGTTGTATGCTTGGCATCCATCGTCGGCAGTTGGTTGAGAAGGGCAACCATGCCCCAGATGACTCGTCTCCCATGCTCTTGCCCCACGCAGGCATACCCGTTGCTTGATGCATGCTTTGTCCACCCAGAAAACGGCTGCTGACGGAATTGCCATCGAACCGATCTTGGCCGAGGTTTGGGCGCAGGATAAAAGCGTTGGCTTAGCCGGTCTCCGCCCACACCTGGCGCAAATGGACAAGCGATACACATGGAGTTGTAGTTGCCCGCACCGGCGCGAATAAGAGGCTTAGATCATCCAGGTTGGGAACCTCGATGTCCCGCGAACGGACTTCGAATAGAGCGGTCACGGGCCATCGTGAGAGAGGAAACGCATCACTGCAGGAAACATGGGATCATCGGGCCCCCACGATTAGACCACGCAAAGTAGGCGCCGGGCCAGGACAGCTGTGCCTACCGACCACGCCGGCCGCCACCAAAGTTTTAATCTGTTCTTTCATGTCAGGTTCTCAAAACCACATCCGATTACCGGCGAACAAAACGGCCATCGTCTACATCACCGCCCTCGTCCGCGCACCAATGTCTGCCGTGTTGCCATAGAGGCGGCTCCAGAAACCCCGAATAATAGGGCAAACTGCCTGACCAATCTCGTAACGCAGACGCAAGCCGAGCTCGGTATTTGCCAAACCCAGAACCCCACACCTCGCTCAGATCTTCTTGCGGTAGAGTGCCATTTCGGCAGGTGGCTGGATAATCAGCGGTTGAGTCAGCAGAATGTCGACTCGCCCTCCAGTCGGGCAGCAGTCTTGGCATTCTCGCGACGAAGGCCGTGGCGCTCAAAGGCGTAAAGCGCCATGCCCTGGATTACCGAAGGCGGCCAAGTCTGGGGGCGACTCCGGTCTTGAAGTCCTGCGAACGCCAGCGACACATCCCACCAAGGGCCGTCGAGCGGCCGTTAACAGGAGCTGTATTCAGCATCTCGGTCACGCCTTGTACGCTCCCTCGGAGCGGAACCAGACCGGTTCAGATATCACCGCCTACCCAGCCCGAGCATCCCAGGCCAGCGGCTGCTGCCCTTCAGTCTGCGTCATGGTTTCGAGCTGATCGAGCAGGAAAAAAATGTTAGATGCGCTGTCGTGACCTTTGTGGCCAGTAATGGCGGAAAGCCGCTTGCGGATCAGCATCCGTCAGAACGGGAATCGGCGTACGGCTGGGTGGTTCTCCGAGGGCTTTCAGCGGATCCATGGTTCTCTTGAATGGATCCATGCCCTCCATCTGTCCCTGCATGGCGCATGCCCCATCTTGCTGTGATCCATAGCCTGGGCCTTCTCTTGCTCTGGCCTGGCCATCTGGCTATGATCCATGCTGCCCGAAGGCACCTGATGGCACCATGGTTCCATCTGCTTGATCCATGCCCTCCATCGGCGTTTGGCGGAAACCGTGGCCATCTGGACTGTGTCCATCGACATGGAGCCGGCCCCATTGCCGCAATGACCATTTCTTCCGCAGCCTGGGGTACCCCCGCTGAGTGCACTCAGCGACACGGCCAGCGCTATGAGGGACGGGCGTGAAAACTAGTGGTCATGGTTCGAACCTGCTTCGGCTTCCGGTGCCCGCCAGCTTATCCATCATCTTCTCGTGCCCCATATCGTCCATGGTTCATTACCCTCATGATCCATGGCGCCATTGATCCATCTGCTGGCCAGCGGGCCTGCTTTCGATTGATCTGAGGCTTGTCACTGGCGTCGGCGCAGCCGACTTCGGCAGCAGGTTGTTCGGCTCGCTGTGCCCCTCACCTGCCAATGACGTCGGCAGCGTGCAGAACAGCAAAGGACTGAACATCGCGTTGCGCTGCCCAAAACAGGGCATACCTTCATAACGTACTCCATCAGAAAATCTCTTTACTCATCCACACGGACTTCACGGAACATGGCCCATTTCCATGTGGAGCAAAGGTGGCAGTGATGAGCCCACGGACCCAACGCATCGGCAGTCACGATAGCTGCGCTTGGAACCTGGCGGCATGTCGATGGTGGGTTTACGCACCAGGGAAATTGCCGTTCGCATCCTCCAGATCCTCCACATGCCATGAAAAGAGTGGATCGGGTGAGCCATCATGGTGGTCGTTGACCAGCTGATCGAACACGCTCGCCGTACTTGAGGCGCAGAGGCTCGGCGTCAGAGGACTTGATGGCCTATCGAAGGAAGGAGTTTTCTCCATGTGCCGGTAAGGTTGCAGCTCGATGGTGCGACTTGGTTCGCGCACCATCCGGGTCCGAGGAAGTGTGCGCAGGTCAGAGTACGTGAGGACGCGTCGGCCGTTGTCTCGCAAACAATCCTGGCGTCCAACTTATGCTTGTGTCATGGTTTGCATATCGACCAGCGGGTTGTTGGTCTCTGAGGCTGGGTGTGGCCTGCATGGCACCTGCCATCCAGCCATGCCAGCCATTGCCCGAAAGATCCATATCCAGCCATCTGGTGTGATCCATGCCGCCATGCCACCCTGCATGCCCCCATGATCCATGCCCGACATACTGCCGTGATTCCATCCCGGCCATGCTCCATATCCATGCCGCCGTGGTCCATGCCATGTCACCCATGGCAATCAGTGGGCGCGGGTCAGGCTGGTACCGGCTTTGCACTCCAACCCTTCCTGTACCGCAAGGGTGCCGCGCCATAGCCCATGCGTCCATGGATTTGGGCAAACACGATATAGGCTTTTCGCTGGTCTGGTTCGATGATCACGTCGTAGGTCTCGGCCACGGGGTACGGAACTCGTCGACGCTGACCGGGTTTGACGTGCAGACCATCGGCCGCAACCACATCATCTTCAGCCGGGATTGCGCACAATCGAAATAGGTCATAGGCGAGGCTTAATGAAACCGCAGCGGATCTTTTCGCTGGTTTTAATATGCCGGGTCCAGTTGCCATCAGGTGCCTGGCCATCATCAGGTAGGTGTAGGTGTAGCCAACTGACTCAGCGAGATCGTTCGGGATCTTCATCTCGGCCCACATCTTGCGATCGGCTACGCGGCGGAACCCAACCCATTCGCCTTACGTCATCGATGAAGTCACCAACGGTGCGTTTGTGCTGTGTAGTAGTCCGGGACTGTTTCTTGAGCTGGCCAGTACCCGCGTTCGATTTGCATTCCGTCCAGTCGTCAGCAACACGACGTAATCACGGTCGAACTGAAGGCTTGGGCTCCTTGGCATCGATGACCAGCGCACCGTATACGCCGAGCTGCTCCTGGAGCCAGAATGGCGTGTGATACCAGTAGGTGGCCGTTCTGGTTGACCTTAACTTGTACTCATACATCCATCAGAGGCGATGCATGGAAGCTCAGGCAGGAAACACCATCCATGTTCGCACCGAGCAGGATGATGCCGTGCCAAATGGATGGAGCGGTCGTCCTCATTGAGGCGCGGGTTCGCACGCGCCATGTGACGGTATCAGCCTTCGCGCCCCACGAAGAATCGGCGCCAGGAGCGAGCCGTTGATGGTCATGGCCCTGGCGCGCTGCGCCGGTGATGTTCAACCGGGGTTCACCGATGAATTAGGTCGAGATTCGCTTACAGTCAGTACGTTGGGCTGGCCGGGCTGTCTCACCGCCAGACGGCGTGCGCCACAGGCCAAAGTCGCCGATTATAACCGGTGTGCTGCCAGGCCTTGACGAGGTGCGGCCTTGATAGATTTGCTTTTGCATGCCCGTTTTGTCCAATCCGTCAAATGATGCCCGGTTGATGGTGGCCCAGGTCTCGGAGTTCATGGCTGCTTCAATGTCGGGGATTTACCCCTCAACTTTACCACTCGGTGCATTGCACAATGCACCTTACCGACGTCAGCCAGTATGAAACTACCATATTTAACCATCCGGGGTGATTACATTTTCCTGTAAGGTAGCATGACTTCCAGCAGTTGGTGTGCTCTTGCTTGCCGGTTGGACTGCTGGCTACAGGGCCTCAAACTTTCTGCGCTTGGGCCACCGGTAGGGCCTCCAGAGACGTCTCGGCGTGCCTGCTCCATGCGCGCGAAGTATCGGGTCAAGCACCACCTTCAGCCCATCGCCAAGCTGGAGATGCTCAGAGCAGTAACTACAAAAACAGAGCTTTGATCCGATTTCATTTGGGTATTCCTCGCTAAGCTTAGTGCGTCCCTGCAGCTGCAGAGGCCGAGCATTTAGGCTCGATGTCACGTTAACAAGAGGCCTGTCAGGCAACCTGAGCCGAACATTACGGTTTTCTGTCAGGTTGCATTCTTTCTTGATAGACCATCCAAGAAGGCCTCGGTACTGTCTTTCATGCCCTCATAAGCCTTGCGAATGTTTCTGGGCAGGGCATGCACGCAGCGATGCCTAAGCTAATCAGGGTCATTCGCACCGCAGGATAAAAGACCACCAACAACTAAAAAAAAAAAAAAAAAAAAAAAAACCGAGAGAATCGTCCACTATGTGAACTCAAATCCAACGTCGAGCTACACGTGCCGGCCTCTGGCCTCGTGGCCGCCAGCCTGTTTGCGAACCCTGCCTGTCCAGACCGCCCAGGACACCAAGCAGCTGAAGTGAAGTTGCTTCGGCGTACAACGGTTGCAAGGGCCAGAACGACTTGCGATGACCGCCAAAAATGCTGCCAAAGGCCAGGAGAATGCTTAAAGGCCAGAGGTTTCAAGCCCTCGATGACTCAGGCCAAGTCGATCTGAGGCCGGTGGTAAGACCAGCCGGGAATAATGCCGTTGCGAGGAGTGCCTGCACTCCCTGCTGGAGTCTTTGAATGAGTAAGCACCAAAAAACACTGGGTTCGGTCTTGGGCCTTCGCAGTGAGTATTACCAGCAGGATTCTTGAACCAGCGACCTGCGGTCGACTAGGTTTGAGGATCATTTCCGAGAATTTACCTGGTGGCGGTGGCAAGGCCCTCTACTTTCTCGATGCGATTGGCGAGCCATACCCGTGGGGACTGTGATGACGGAGTATTCGCTGTCGTCGGCGGCTTCACATAACCTGGACATGGCTACCTACGACACGCTCAAGCAACTGCGGACCGGATACAGCCCAGTGGGTTTTCCGCCACTTGTGCTGGAGCTCGCGGCAACGCGCCCTCCAACTCCACGACCTGCTGCCGCTGCATTTACTCCCAAGAAAGCTGCTGCATGTCGCCGCAGCGGGGCGTCTAGTGCAGGGATGTTCTGGAAACGTCCCATTGTTGCTGGAGAACGTTTCCTCTTACGTCAGCTGGAAGACGGTCCGCAATGAGCGTAATCGCAGTTTCTCTCGGAAAACTGAAGTTTCTGACGGTTGCGATTGCTCCTTGACTGAACAAACGTCTTAACGTCAGCCGCACGAAATCCAGGATTTCGACCCATGGCAGTTTCATTTGAATTGCGCAACGAGCAGAGATCGTCAAAATTCATCTGGGCCGGGCATAGCGATTACGGGCAATACCCTCATCGACACCCACGACCAGCCATCGCTGACCCGGGTTTGGGCGCTCTACCAAGCAAGACTTTGAGCTACTTTGTCAACGTCGACGTTGATCGAGCGGACTGATCATTTTCCACCGTTCGAGGATCTGTTATCCGCAGGTTGGAGCATGCCGAGCCATCGCCAATGGCGTGATATCGAGGGCAAACCCTTTAGCCTGAGCGCCGTTACAGACTTGATTTGAAACTTACGACTGACAGATAGGTGCCCTTGCCCTCCAACGAGCTTTTGAGCAAGTTCGGGTTTTGCACCTGCGCTGAGTGCCTCGAAGGCCTGCGGATCTACCATAACGCTATCGCTCGCGGCCTGCTGGCGGTGCTGCGCGGAGGATTTCCCCGGCGCATTGCAGCAATGGCTGCGGAGAAGAGTCGTTCGAGCCAACTCCGCGACTGGCCTATTTCACCGCCTGGCCACCACGGCATTTCAGCATTCGCATGGCATTGGTGAGAAGCTGCCCAGTTTATGACAGCGACATGCGGAACCTTCAACTGCCACCGCATTTCAGCGAAACTCGCGGAGCTTGAGTGGGCTTTTACCACTGGCTTCGATGCGCAGGACGTCGAAAGCGCTTCACGAGGTCCGCAGCTCGCCACGCACAGTTGATTCTCGAAACTCGTGAGACTGAGAGATAGCTCACACCTCTAGAGGAGAGTTTCCGCTGCCTCAATTTCTGCCAGTGTGCCTGCGCAGATCCTGCGTACAACAGCGCGTGCGCGATGGTGGACGCCGACAGCCACCCGTCTGGGGATCTGACTATCCGATTGCCACCCAACCAGCGGCAATCGAGACTGTCTGGTCTAGGCGTCATTAAACCTCGTATTGCCAGTTACCGAAGGCTGGAGCCAGAAAGAGGCGTCAGCATTTGCGGTTTCGTCGAGGTTGGATCGTTTCGCCGAAACCTCTTGCGATCATTGAGCGCAAAACACATGGAGAGCAAGCCCCCTGCAGCCGCAACATTGGTTGAAATTGCTGGGTCAACGAAGGTCTTGTAAGCTCAGGGCAACTATTCACGAAGGACCCGGAACCTATAGGCTAGCAACTCTCTTTGGCCACTCCCGAGGCGGTCTATGACACACCGCATCATTCATTTCAAACAGGCAAGCCTTGCTGGACCCAGAGGGAACTTACCAGCGCGATTGCTGGCCGGCGTCGACGTAAGGTCATTGGGGAGGCGCTTGTAGGAAAAGTCGTCGCATAGAGAACGAAAAAAGCCACGAAGTTACCTGCATTGAAAAGCCTGTTCAAGCGCAACGGTATACTCTATGACACCGCTGGAAATGCGCGAGCCACTGGCGAATCACTTCAACTGGCTTCGCGGCCGAGATGGTTTCAGAAGTATGACCAACGAGGTCACCCAGTATCCCAGGGCTAAAAAGAGCTCTCAAGAACTGGAGATTGGTAGTGTCGATAGCAGGTCAGGCGCTCCAAGCGCTGACCTGAGGGCCGAAATAAGGCCAGCTCCTGGATCAGCTCGCGGATCGATCGGCACTTTCTGTGCTCTCTACAGTGACCTAGCCGGCTGCCCGAATCCACTTCTACGGTGCGTCCTGATCCAGCGTCTGGATTGGCCTTCGTATTTTGCTGACGCAAACTGCCACAACCCTTTCCGAACCATTCAGGCTGAACATCTCTCTAACCTCATCTCCGTCCGACGGCTCAAGTTTTTACCGCAACAGACAGTAGTCGACCTTGACACGATGGCAAGGTTCACGTGCGCAAAGCAACAATAAGGCTTCAGCCGTTGTTCACAGCATCAGGATGGGTTCGATGAACACACCACTACGTGCCTTGCGCCCCTCGTCAGGCGACATACAGATGTCTGAGCGTCATAGTTCAGGATGCAGAAAACAACCGAGACCATCCGCCTCGAGCCCCTGAGAAGTAATGTGCTGCCTACCGGCGTCTTGCCGACTGGGGCGGTGCGCAAGTGTCGATTGCCGTTCTCGCCGCTTGGAATGGCTGCCATCAGAAAGTCGGCTGTACCTCCCGCCACCAGCTTGCATAGCGGAACCGGCAGCAGTGGCAGGAACTTACCGTTCGGACACCCGTGCCCCCGGAGCTGTTCGGCGAGGGCGATTGTGAGCACAAGGAGTGCTTCGCTTTGCGTGTATGGCTCCCCGAGAATGCGACGGCCTCGGCCTCCGGCCGGGAGTCGGTGGCGTTCGGGCACGTCCTAGGCGCAGGACTCCACACGCGTTCGCAGGTTGTGCACCTACCCCACGTCATACGACTTGAAGCAATATCCGGCAAGTTGTGCAGAGGCATTGACCCTGCAGCGATTAAAGTATCTGGCGAAGTTGACGAGGGTCCCTTAAGGTCGACGGCTTCGACGGCACATGGCGCCGGGGTGTCTGGCTCGTGAGCTGATGGCACCTTGCAGCGTGATGGATCCCCGAATGATGAGGACGACTGCCCCGAGCGTGGGTGACTCGGTTCTCGCCGGCACCAGCCGCGCTGGACTTCGGTCCCGGCGTTGAGCCTGCACCCAGCGCACTTCTGCGGAGCGTGCGCAGTCAACCGGTGGCCAGCTTGAAGTTGTTGCCGCCTTGGCGAAGGCAGCCACTGCCCAAGCGTTTCTCAGCTCCGGGCCAGCGCCAGCGCCAGGGTATTCCTCAGAGCCTCCCGCGCGGGAACAGGGCGCAACTCATTCGCCCAATTGCACTAGGTCGATTGCCACGGAAGTGCGACAGATGGCTTAGCATTGGGTTCACCGAGCCGCAGGTTACGGTAGGCACCTGGCCAAACCTGACACGATGGCTGTGCTGGACGACGCTGCGTCTGGTATTTTCGTCGGACAAGCAAACGCGCGCGTAAGTGGCACGAGGGCTGAGCAGGTGGGCTGCCTGCAGTAAACAGCAATGGCGGCGTGACCGAATTGCCGGGGTAGTCGGTGTTGGGCTGGTGGAGCTGTAGATTCTGTGGTTTATGCCGCTTCGCCTGGGGAACTAGCGATGAGGGCATCGAGAATCCATCAATGGTGGAAGAACTCGATTATGCGGAGTTAGGAAAACGCCGGCTGTCTCAGGCGTGCCCGTAAGGCCGCAACGGCACTTTGCGTTCGTGTGCATCGTCAGTACGAGTTATGGGTTTGCTCTGCCTATGCGCGATGAGCGTCTCGGCAATTCAATTGCGTTTTATCACAACCTGGCGGGGGCTGTTATGGAAGGCCAACGCTCAACTGCGAAAAGATCGATCTCAAGGGGCACTTGTAACGTCCAGAGCTGATTCGTGAACTTCCATGAAGCCGGGTCGCGTTCTGTAGAGACGGGCCGACGATGTCCCTTGCACGCTCCTGATTAGGTGTCAAACGACTTTGAAACCCCCCGCTGTGCGGATACGAGATGCGGCTCCCAAAAGCCTCTCGCGTCGCGGGCAAGTAGGCCCTGGAATAAGTTTTCAGCTTTGATGCATATGTAGTGTCACACGTCCTTGGGAACTTCGTCTGGTGTGCGCATTTCTCAGCTCTGCACCACTATTGTTTCGCTTCGCCAGAAGTGCATTCGAGTGCTTTTGTCACTGAGATGGCAGGAAGATCTCGGTCCTCCAGAGTGAGACCTGTCGCCATGTCAGAATTTGTCCGCTCGGCAAGAATGCTTCAGGTAGCCTGCGGGATTCGAAGGTTGTCGGCGTCTACAAAACCATACGCGGATAGGCCTAGTTCTGAAGTTGCCGTTCCTCGGATAAGACTGTTATCGGACTTCCCCGCCGGCGTCCAACATAAGCGCCACCATGAGCAGGAATGAGGTAGCGCAAGGCTGCCCCACCATTGGTCAAGGCCACGCGCGAAGCCAACCTTCGCTGGCACCCCTCGCAACGATAATGGATTTGGCCGAGGAATGCCTCTGGGTTCCTTCCGAGGGTACTTTTGTACTTCGTTGGCCTCCCACTGCGCCATAACGCTGTGGCATTGAGGCCCAAGACCGAAAACGAAATAACTGGCTGCCGGGGACAATTCGCGCAGCACGCGACCGTTGAGTGAGTCGTTCATGAAGACCTGCACGGAGCGCAGGGCGTCCTTTGCGCCCAGGGAGTCCAAGAATCGCATGAGCCGATGAGAGTTCAAAGCCCCCATATTCCACCTCATCGACAAGACAATTGGGCGGCGCTTAGCTGCAGCTCTTGCAACCCTGCCACCTAGAATCGCGACGAGCCGCTGCCAAGGAGGAAGGGAATGCCTGACTGTCGCTGTGCGGCGCGGATCGCACCCCTCGCCAATCGACACAGGAATGTGCTCAAGGGAGTGCATTGTTTGGCATCGCTCCAACCGAAAACCCCAAGATGCTGAGCGTGCGTGCACCACTTCAAAGCGTCTGAGTCTAGATGTCCGGCGGCTTGATTGCCAAAGTTCGCTTCCTTGCTTGCCTCGCGCGCGCGCAAGTTCGCCCTAGCTGGCCACGCTCGGTCCAGTAAGTCGATTGAGCACTGAGCCATGGACTCCACGGACAAGTTCCGGAATCGCAAAGCTGCCGATCGGGGGTGCTAGTGCCGCTTCGTTCCTTCCAGGGAGAGTGCGTTCGAGTTGCTGCTGCTCCGCACGCTCAGGAAAAAAAGTTGTCCAGTAGGTTCCAAATCGGGCACCAACTTGCAGATAGAAGGTGATCAACGAGTCTCCAGCCACCGCTCGCGAGGTTTCGTCTTCGACTTCTCCCGTTCCTGGATTGAATCCACGCCAAGAACTTCGCCGTAAACATCGATATCCAATCAGCGGATACCGGCAATCGCCAAGCCGTCACACTTGGTGATGGGTGTCTTCGACGTTCAGAGCGAAGAAGTCCATTGTCGCCGAAACGTGCCGCCCCGGCGGCACCGAACGCAAGGTCAATCGCACTCTAGGACATGGCTTGGACTTTCCACTATCCGCCAGGACCTATTGAGGCAGTTATTCCTTGGGGGCCGGCACCCAGTCGACGCGCCCTGAATAGATCGGAGTTGCTGATAATCAGTCTGCGAAGGCGGGCCACGGAGAGTCCTCATGGTTAACGACGACCAGTCTCCTACCCGCAGCGCAACAGTCCATTAGAAACGTCACCTCGCCACTATGTGTTGCGACAGATAGGTCGGACCGGAAAAACTACCGTACGGCATTTTGCCGGCTCCAAGATCGCTTTCTGAATAATCCACCTGGTCGGTGGTATGGAAGCCTATCCGATTCCGTTGATTTCAACTCAGAGCATTGAAGACCACCGACGCCGAGCTGACACTCATGCCAGCGCAGCAAATCAAGGGCGACAGAAGATGCCCCGTTCAGCGGTACAGCACCGCTTGCTAGCGGGATTCCCATCGCTGTAGGCATGAACGCAAAAAAGGCAGAGGTTCTGCCTCATAGTTTTCACGTGCACTGACAGGGGTGCGCGCTCGGCGGGATGCCATCATATCTCACCTTGACCAGCGTCACTTGGGCCGCTGTTCATCGCCCATCAGGTACCGGTGCCCATGGCAGATACCTACGTCAACCTGGCCAGGGCGGGGCGGCATCGTTAGATACCGTCACCGCCATGGCGACAAGACGGCCATAGCCCTGCCAAAATCGGCGACTAGTTTCTCCTTATCCTGCGGTTGACCTCACCAGTCACTTCCTCGATTCGAGTTTGCTGCGCCACGCTCTTGCTTGGTAGAGGCCATCCACCAGTGGCCATTGATGACCTTTACGTCTTCGCTTTGAAGCTTGGAGACATCCTGTTGAGAAGTAGGCCTTGATCGGATCGGAACGGCAGTAGTCCGCCAGGCGGCCATCAACGGCCCAATAGATGATGCTGATGCCTCCCAGACCGCAGTTTGCTCGGCGCGATTGCGCAGACGGGTAATATCGACTTCCCGCCCTCGTCATCAGTGCAGTTGTTGCCGAAGCTGCAGCTGCATAGTCATCGACCTGGCCGGCGCCACACCATCCCAGAGGCCAGATTTCGGAAGTGTTCCGGTTGTCCAGTGCAATGCCCGACCGCGCAGCATCGATCGACTATGGCATGACACAGCGGGTCTCACTACCCTGGTCGAGAAACTAGCAGCAGGCGCATTACTTCATCTGCGAGTCGTAAACGCCTGTCCCTTCGCCGCACTGATGGAATACGGGACGCCCCTCAGTCAGGGTTCCAGTGTGAGATTCGTACGTAGTCGAGTGCGTGTCGATCTTGCAGTAGAGTTTTGCTCGATGAGCGCGCTGCATCGCGACAACAACCGCTTGCTAGCGCTTGCAGTCGGCAACCTAGACAGACAATCGGGGTTGCCAGACCCCAGCGCAGGACACGCAGATGATTAGCACCGGCCACCGCATGAATCAGGCCAATATACCAGGCCTGATTCCGGCCCGTAATTAGCCTCAGGCCGAGAAGGTTCAGAAT
>Ga0163217_1109124_pt1 | contig 12202 bp, 3 predicted proteins | sample SynspAceP_FD_185933 | JGI IMG/M metagenome (GOLD analysis project Ga0163217, IMG submission 185933) | Saline lake microbial communities from Ace Lake in Antarctica - Synechococcus sp. Ace-P (PacBio error correction) | ecosystem: Environmental > Aquatic > Non-marine Saline and Alkaline > Saline ... | reverse complement strand
CCTAGGTTTCAAATAGCCTTCTCCGCTCATAATCTGTACAGCTTTTTCATGTTGATCCTATAGCATCAGCTGTAGTTTACGAGGTCATCAAGATGGGCGCATAGCCAAACAGGCAGTTCTTTCCACTTTAGAATTATATTGTTTCTTCTCATTTCCTCTAGGCCACTAGCTTCTTGTTATCTACATTTCCAATGCTATTAATTGTCTTTATTTATGATGTTCCGCATTTCTCTTAATTATCATAAACATGATTAGATAGCGTGAGGACTCGACCAAAGCACCTGGGCTTTACCCACCCCCCTAATTCATCAGATAAGCCCTGGCACTGAAATATTTGGGCCGTTCCTTTGGCCCAAGACTGGTGGCCGGTAAAACTGCATGAATGCGATATCCCATTAATTTTTCGTTTTGTGATCTTGTGTTCATTTAAAAATACTGTTGACAGATCTTTCTTGGAGTGGATGTCCAAAACTTTTTTTTTTAAAAGCTCACGTTGTTGAACTTCCAGTTCGATCTCTTTGCTTTACTTAACAAACTTACGAAGTATTCCTGATTTTTTCTTCCTCTGCCTGCTTCAACTCTTTGCTGCGGTGTCATAGTGACTTTAAGCCCGCTTTCTCCGGTGTCATTATTTCTTCTTTCCAACTATAAAAGGTGCCGTATGAACTGTATTTACGGACAGGTCTCACTGTTCAATTTCTCGATGATGCTAGGATCTCTAGCTTTATCTTCAACTCCATTTCTTGTATTTTCTATCCTCAAAGGTATTATTTGAAATCTAAAAATATCACTCGAAACTTATTGGGGGCTAAAGTATGGTTTAAGATGGTTTTGAATTTTCTGACATAATATACATAGGGGCTTCCAATAGCAACGCTATTATGATAATAAAATATTAACCTCTAAAGTGGATTTAAGGGAATGGTCTATTGGTTTTTTATATGATTATGTTGAATATTTATATGAATAATTTTATAAAAAAATAATGATAATTCGGCCAATGTCTTTTTGAAATTACCCTAGAACAGTTCATGCTATGAGCGTTTCAGGTCATAGCTTTAAAAAATCGCGTAAGAAAAGTATGTACTATTACTCAATATAGTAAATAAAAGTAGATTGATTGATCCATACAATGACCAAGGACGAGTGGCACTTTATTGTCCGAATGTAGACTTTGTTTATCCAAAAGTTTAGATTACACTTTTTGATGGAGATGGAGTGCTTACAAACAAGTTATTAAAAATCTCAAAGTTGTTAAAGCAGTCCCTTATCGGCTATTCAAATGTCACTTTCCTAAAAATCGGGCTACAGATTAAATATTCAATTTAAGCGGCAATTGGTGCAGGTAATTAGGTGTTTTATTATCTTAAAGAATAAGCACTCTTTTCAGAGTTGTATTAATATAAATTGCATTTTTTGGTTGCCTTTTTTGCGTGTACTACCCTACATGAAGGTCTATTCGAGATAAAATTGGCATTTTATCAATGTTAGTTACTTTTTAAATAGGATTTTTCGTACCAAATTACTCCTAACCTTGACTATGCGCTCCATAGTAGTTTCCTCAACAAGTGAAGAACATCCAATCACCATCGCCATCTAAAATCAGTAGCTCGATCTATCAAATTTAAACACCTTTTGGGCCACTGAGTTACATGCCAATCCCACATTGGAGGCACTTGGATTAATCTCTATTACGATATCCAATACTATTTCCTGAATTTATTAGAATCGCTTCAATGACTATTTGTGGTATGTACAGATCAAGATTTCCATCCCCATCAATATCTCCAACTTGGACTTGCCTATTTGCTCTTTCCCATTGATTTTAGGAAATCAATAGTATAAAAACTCTTCCATTTCAAAAACCATTCTTGTTTAACCCGCTTATATAAACCAATCTTTTCGATTGGGTAGTGTCCGTAACAATGGCATCTTCCAGGTCCATCATCGTTCAATATTCAGCCATGGCCATGAAACATAACCTCTAACCCTTACAGCCAATTAAAATGATCGACCCACTCTTGTTTTTGATTTCGATTTGCCAGGATTCTCCAACCACTCTAACCCCATTGGTTGCTCCTGGTTTGGCGATCGGAGTAACTATAATCCATGTTCCCCATCATTATCCATATCTCTGATAGAATGGACATAGTCATGTTGCGGAAGCCAATAGGATACCATTTCCAGCCCGAAAGATTTCTAGATATTTCTGTGGTGCTTGGGAAACCAACCGGATTTTGGCTCTTTGTTTTTAGAACCAACCACCTAAATCGAGTGTCCATTTTTATCCATCTATTTGAGCGGGGAAGCAACATTCCATGCATGCAGACATCAGACCGGAAGAGCCTGGATATTTCCATTTTGAGGCATTCGAGATATGTCCTTGAGGATTGTAGGAGGCCATTGAAATAAATTTTTTTATTTCCCCCTTCTGTGCTAGCTGACCACATCATTCTTCCATCATTATCAATGTCAACAAAAAACGCATCTTTCAACAGTCAGGAGTCTTACCTTACAATAACTGATGGCCATGTTTTGCTTTACTTAAAATTGTTTAACCTGGGATGAAACATAAACCATAGTCATAACCACCTTCTTCCCCAGCCAGTTAGTAATATCCATTCAAAGTTATTCATTATTTACGTCGGCTAATCTTACTCGTCAGCCCCGCTTAAAGAAATCAATTTACATGCCTATTCCAATATTTTGAGCCTGTGGACAAAGCAGTAAAGGTTGCTATAATAAGAAAAGAAACAGTCTGCCCATATTTTCATTTAAAAGCATATTCAAAGTGCTATTGTAGCACCTTATAAACGCTTACAACTTGTTTCAATTTTCCAACCAAGGAGAAATTGGCCACATTTTTCAATAAAGGAAAACTTGAGATTGCGGTAGTAATTCTTTTATTTCATAACAGTACGATTTCACCGATAGGTATTCTTGTCTGCCTTGAATTATAGAACTGTTCAGTTGTTATTTTTTCCAAATGAATAACCCTGGATTTTTTGGTTGAAAAAAGTGTAGAAAAAGTAATGCCAATTACTCCAGGTTGACCATTTAAAGAATCAAAATCCAAAAGTCTCCTTACAGTAGGGCTCTATCTCTATCATAAAAATATTTCCTGGGAAAATAGCTCTTAAATCTGATTTTCCTAAAATATCCAATACTTCGCTTCCCTGGATTCCTCAGCATGCAGTCTCATTGAAGATTGTCCGGAAAATAAGAAAGGAAAACTTCTTGTAGGTCCGTCCCGGTTAGAAGAAGAATTAGTTTTTTACATTCTTAAGGATTTTAGCTACATTATTCCCATTGCGAGCATTCCTCCCATGAATGGACCAAATTAATGTAAAGCTGTTCCAAATTTTTAAGGTGGTTACGCAATGCTTCTAAATTCACGATGTAATTTTCCATAGTTAATGCAACAGAATCACTTTAGGAAAAATGGAATTACCTGTCCACGTTTGATCTTAAAAACAATTACATCGCGTAATCTTAGATAAAATTTCCCCAAATCGCTTCTAAATAGTCGGCATTCAACCCTGGCCTCCCGCAGAAAAAATTAATGGTTCGCCACTCCAAATTCTCGAACATGTTTAGGTTTGGTCAGCTTGTTATAATATCAGATTGCTAAAGGTATTGATTGTAATAATCGAAGAAGTAGAAAATATTTTTTTTATTGTTTTGATAGCAAGGTTATTTCCGCCCAACTCCTTTCGGTACGCCCGCCCTTACCGATTTGGCGAGTCGGTTTGTTTATATTTTTTCTTGTCAGTAATTTGAATATTTCGCCTATCGTGTTATTTTCAATTTAGCGACTTATAAATTACATTAGTTTTTAATAAAAGGCGAACGCATTACGTTTAGGTTATGTGGCAATTGCTTTTTCCTTTATTCGCAGGTGAATATAATACTAATTGTTTTTTTGATTACTAAAATCCAATAGTATGTAGACTATATATAATGAGTCAATTTTCCATAATGATCCCGTCCAGAATTATTACTATTAAGTTTAAGATATCCGCAATCAGTCCAGCTTGTATCATGAAATTAACCGGCATTTGCCATATTAGATTATTCAGGTGTATCATCACTTATTTTATTGCAAGGGCTATTATGCTATTATGATATTATTCGAAAAAAAAATTATTCCTGTTATATCTATTTACTTTGGAAACATTAATTTTGGAGAGTTTCCATCATAAAAGAAATTTAATTAGCAGATTCTTTTTCCAATAATCGTTTATGAACTTCTCCACATATGAATATTCGGGCATTTTTTTTCAAATCCGAACGATTCCACTAAAAATAAAAATATCTTTTCTACATCTCTCAATAATTGCCATAGATTCGAAATATTAGTTAATGGGTTGTGTGTGAACGTAGCGTGTAAAAAAGGTACGTTCTTCCGGATTTAAATACCAGAACGGAATTTTTATGTTTTTGCATGCCGTACCTAACGGGTCCGTTCGGCGGGTTTTTTACTTTTTTATTTTTAAAAGTCAAAAATGGAAATATTCGCTGTCCGCGTAATTTTTCATTTGGCCGGTCTTTCTAATAAGGCACTTATCCTTCAGCTAGCACTTGTTTGTATTGTTTTGTAATTGTTCTATCCCCGTTTTTCCTTCTTCCAATCATTTTTTTAATATTCTAAAGCATTAATTAATGCCTTTAGTGGATTCTAGGTTAAAATCTAATTCTTGCCTGATGTTGAGTAGATTATAATCCTGTTTTTAACCCAGAAAACATATCTTAAATAATGACGTTGTAACTGGCTCTTTTCCAGTATTACTCCCAAATTCCATTAACCAGCAACGGAGTACAATAAGCATTTAGGTACTTTTTTAGGTGTTTTTAATTTTTAATCAGGTATAGATTAGCTGCATTTTCACACTTTCTTGCAACTCTGTATGTTGTTCGATTGGATTAGATGTAACGCGCTCCATTTTGCCTTTTTGCATTGCCTCTATATGCTCCCATGCTACATCTTTTACATTCTACCCATTTAAAGTTACATTGGTATTACAGGTATTTTCCCATTTAAAACTTGTAATACAAGATATCATTGGAATAACTTAAGTTGTGAACCTTCTGAACCAATCATACGCAAGAAGAAGAATCAAACATTCTTATTCCATATTTCTCCTAGCTCCTAAAGCTAATTTATCAATCATTTTTAGAATTGTAATACCAGTTCTCCTGTCCTTAGGTATATTCCATTGTCTACATTGGCTGCAAATTTCGTGAAATTAAAACTGGCTACTGAACTGTACGATATCAATATTCTTTATACCACATTCTTTGCATGTCGAACACATTTGAGTTCCTTGCAATATTATTATCATAAATTTCAGTTTTAGGATTTTTAGCCCACATACTAAAATTTGCTGCACTGCGTATAAGTTTGTAAGCCTCAAATGCCTTTTTTTAGAGATTCTTCTAATCCGTAATTATCGCTGTACCCAATTTTCACAGCCTAATCCTTTAAAAGTTCTTTGTTATGACATTTCTTACTGTTGTCTTACTTTTGATTGTTGGCAAGCTAAATTGAATCGGACTAAATTATTCCCTAAATAGTCCGTTTTTCTCCTGTTACTATTGAAATTCATTGCCCATAATTTACGTTTTCTGTTTTCAGCAAATTCTATGTTTATAGTAAAGCAGAAATAACCATTGTTAGGAAGTGACTTGTTTTCGTATGCGGCTCTAAGATTTAGGTTCAATCCCTAAAAATGAAGCCATATTTAATCTATAGATACGTTTAAAAGCTAACTTTGGGTTTTCGGCACAAATTTTGTAAACGTCTTTGGCAGTAAAGTCTTGAAAATCTTTAACTCGTTAATTACAACCTTAAGGTCATGGTAACTGTCTTACAGAAAATCATTCCCAAAAAAGTAGTGCTTTTTGTAAAGTTCAAAATCAGGCTTAGAGATTTTTTATTAGTTTACCAATCGGTAATCGTTTCGTATAGTCTAAAGAAGGTGTTTCGCTCATAAAAAACTGTCAAAGACGTGAAAAAATCCTGTTCAGGACTAAATGCTGAACAACTAAGTTTGCATCATATTTGATACCTTTTACAATTCCAAACTTATTAAAAAATATATATAACGTTCTATTTTCCCGCCTCTAAAAGTTTTGTTTGTGCGGAAACATCTTCTACATAAAACATTTTCTATTAGCCTATACTTCTATAGTTAAGGAATTGTGAGGTTGATATAGTTTTAATAAGTTTTTCATTAATTTGGTCTTTTGAAATGCATAGAAGGAGTTATACGTATGATTTCGTTGCGTGTTTCAGCCACCTAATTTAGCAAAATGACAAACCAAATAGAAATACGTCTGCCGGGTTTTGGGCTAGAGGGTTTTCGAATAGGCCTATCACTGGCAACTTGCCAGTTCGCCTTGACCGATCGTTCGGGGAACATGCAAAGTTATCATAAAGGAACCTGATCATTTTTTATGTCTTTTCTTTTATCTTTTTCAAAGTAGATAAATTCCCGTAACCCAATCAAAAGTGCAAAAGGCATTACACCACACTGGAATATTATCTGCCAGCAACGATAGATATAAATAGGCCGAAATGGAAAAGGAATCCTGTTAGCAAAACGGGCAATACCAAAGGCTTTTTGTTCTTTATATTCTAATCGTCCAGCCGAGCATAGAAAAAAAAAGATGGGTGGCACCAAACATAGATTACCTCCGAAAATGTAGGGATTACGTTTGAGTTTCGCCCAGGCTTAAAAACCTGTTTTAAGATTTCCCCACCATTCATTAACTAAAAATTTTTATTAAGCAGTTTGCAATAATTGTTTTAATTGTAAATTAGTTATAAACTTCCCTCTTTATTTCGCAATAATAGCTGTTTGATGCGCGAAGCAGCGGGTTAAGGATAGAATCTTATTAAAGATTAGCATTTACAGATAATTCACTGGTATTGGCCAAAATTAGTTCCTGGATAAGTTCCCCCGCATGGGGCGCAAACCATGGTGCACCCAGTATTTTTTCCTTTTTAAATATTCCACCTTTGCTGATAAATAAAATGTTTTGGCGTATTGGTAATGGTCTACCACCGCCCGGTATCCTCCTCAAATTTTGCTCTTAATTTTTTATAGAAATATTTCTTCTATTATTGCTTTTCATTCAGCCGAAGCTGGCGAGTTCGGATCGGTAAAGGTTACCACCGGTAAGATGATCCGTTGTTACAGGTTTCTTTTTGAGGGGTGGAAAAAGTTGGTTCAATAAAATCGCCCGTGTGAAATTCTGCAGCATTGAAACATCAGGTCTCCAGCTTATATATCGCCACAAACAAATATTTTTATTTGTGTTACGGCAGGTATTAATCTTTTTTTATGAATTTTATTGTCCTTTATGCCAAATTCCGGCGTTATCCATTTGTAAAGCGCCAAACCCAACGTTCTTGATGCTAACAAACACTGCATCAAGGATAGAACTTCGGATGTCCATCAATTGCATTTAATGGATGCCACGGCCCGGAGAAATTAAAATGATCCACATTCGGCGTTGAAAATAAATTCGTCCCTTCTTTCCGTATTGTTTTTAAAAGTTATTGGCCATAGTTTCACGTCATGTGAGAAAATTCTGTTGCCATGTTGGATCCGGTTACCTTTGCTTCCAGCGTTCATGGCCTGAGCCAATCTCAATTCCTATTGACCCGACCTATTACCACAGTTTTTCGGGTAGGTCATTAATATGAAATATACTTTCGTTATCGTAATAGTCACCTTTTCAACGCCCGGGACTTTTAATTTTTTTTAGGTCGTGGATCCAGGATGGCGATGACTATTTCTTCCAGTGTATTTTATCGTTTACAGCTATTTCGTTTTAGCGATAAATAGTGCATTGCCAAGCGCTACCATCAAACCCCTGTTCCTGTAAACATTTGCATTTTCGTGTTGCCGAATTTATTTCCTGCCGTTCATACACATAATCGATCGCTTTTTTAATATCATTTTCCGGAAACATTTAATCCAAAGTTTGCAGCAATTTTCGCCATCATGGGCAATCCTCGAACACTGAGATCAATGCCTTGCTGGGCACACAACATCGTTCAGACAATCGGCCGCCAATATCTTCATCCGTTTTTTGGAAAACCATCAAAACCTTGAAGCGGCTTTGGCCATAAATAGACCAACAGTCATCCGCCGATCCTGAACCCAATTACAATTGTATCATCAGATTTTTCGGTCATATTTTATTAGTTGAAGTTATGCCGAATAGTATTCTCTTTTGGTCAAATAAAACGTAAAGCAGATCAAAAAGTAACTCATCACTTATAAAGTCGCTTAAGAAAAAAAGCCTTACGGAGTAGATTTATTTAACATATGAACACTCAGTAAGAACTACTGTTTTTTTGCACAATTTTTTTAGCTATTATGACTTATTACTACGAATCTGAAGGAAAAGACTACAAGCCGTATTGACTGGAAGTGAACGGTCACTTAACAGGTAAAGGAGGCTGATTACCTCCAATCTTCAGGGATTTATCGTATTTTTTTTCTTAAACGGAATAACTCGGAAATAATGACCGGCTTTTCAGCTATACGCAGGTCGGGGCATTGTGATTAGGCCTTTCCATTTCCTTAACCCTTTGCATGATTGTCCCCGGGTTTCAAAAGTTTTCCTGTTGCTAATGTTTTCCAAGTTCATCAGGTTAATCTCATATCGCCAAGTATTCTGATAAATTTGTAAAACTAATGGCCCAAGGATGGGGACCGTAATCGATTTATTATTGATTGCAAATAGGGGAGGGTACAGCTAGCTGATCAGGAGTCCTTTAAGTATTCATTTTACTTAGCATAATACCTAAGGGATTAAAAATATTACCAATTTCTATGGATGAATGGATTTTTAAAATTGATTATTTGTAGTTTGAAATCAAGGAGAAGGATGAATCGATAATCAATATTGACTCCGGAATTGAACCCTTTTGTTGCTGGAATCAACCAATTTTTGTCCTACAGAGGTTATCGATTTTTTGTGTAAGTTCAAAACATTATTCGCACAGCATTGAATAATCCAGTTTAAAATTATAGTTTTGAATAATTTAATAAAAGACTGTTTGTGGAACTTTTATATTTATTTCAATTCAGTTTTGTAAAGAGCAGTGTTATTATTAAAATCAATCTTTTATATAATTATGCTCTGTAAAATTCCAGGTTTTTACTACCTCTTTTTTATCCAAAGACGAGCAATTAATTCATGGACCGGACAGGCATTGGGTGAATTCCATCCCAAAATCCAATATTTGGCGGGGAGCTTTTTTGCAAGCATCCAAAAAAGGCTGTTGCAATTCAATAAAAAATGGCATCGTATGTTTCAGCTAATTGCCTAAATTTTTGTGCATTTCTGAAATCACCCTTAGATAGGATTCTGTCTTTTCTTTCGTCCAGTCAATTCGAGCCATATCATAAGAAGGGAGATGAAGGTTCACCACAGGAACAATTTGAGTATTAGGTCAGCGTTTTTGTGGTTTTGTCTAAACTTCAATATATGTTCCTTCCCATTTTTTAATGAGTATTCGATTTCTTAAATCTTTGCCACATCATTCACACCAATTAAAATACTTAGTAACATTCGGGTCAGGTCAATGGTATCTTGTTGCCACGAGAGCATTTAAATTCCCTTGTATATTTATTCCGCTATTGCCTCTGTTATAAAACATTAAGTCTCGTTTACATAATCGTACCAAAGACGACTCGCTATCGATATTGGCGTATCCATGGCCCCATTAAATGATTCCAATCCCCCAATCATTGTCGCGTAAGCGTTCTCCATCGGTAATTGAGTCCCCTTGGGAACAGAAATGTTAAACCCTTTCTTTTCTATTTTTAAGATTATGTTTATTGTGATTTTTTGCCATAAGAATACTTGGCGAACTTATTATAACCTAACCAGTTACTCCTATGTTCAAAAAAACTTTCTTCGTGATTTGGGCATTGATTCTGTATCTTTAATATTTGTGTTTCCTTCATTATTTTCGCTAACGGTTTAGGGTTGGTTTAGTGCGGGATTCTGAGGCACTTTTCCCCATCATGTTTACGAATTTTAAAACCTATACAAACCTTTAAAACTTGCATGCATTATATCATGTGCAGTTGCTGTCGTTTATTTATTTGACATCGATAAATTTGTTTTAATAACTGCCCACGTTTCGTAATTACCGCTGTTGACGGGTTTATTTTTTTTTTATGAGCATGACGTTAGCAGTCCAGTGGATTCGGACGTAGGAGATTCCCGAATAGGGTTATACATTCAATTAGTAGCTTTTTTTCTTCCATTGGATTCCTGTCCAAAAAACAATCTCTAGGTAGTAAATTGGGATATGAGTTAATTCGGGGTCCATTCAGGGTAGTCAATAAAAACCTTAGGAAAATTTCGAATTTTTATAATCTGCATACCCTCATGCCAGCCTTGATAATAAAATACCATCCCTTTTGCCTTTTTGACGTATACCAAACTGAAGTTGGTTTGATTCTTGATCCATCTTTCAGTCTAAAACCAAATAAAATGTTCTTTGGTCATCTTTTGAAACGTTGATTCAGGAATAAACTCCGTATTGATTAGTTGAAAATAACTAAACGTCCCATCGTAAATGAATCATATTCAGATTAAATGTGGTGATTTTTTCATATTTGAATTTCCATTACTGTAATAAAAATGTCCTGGATGCAAAATTCACCATTGGAATAGGTCAAAATTAGCTAATACTTCCATGATATTCTTTAATGGTCCCTTGGAAGATTAAAATTCTATCCCTAAAAAGATTCAAGCCATTGGGACTTTTTCATTTTTGAAGACGAAATACCATGATGCAGTACAAATAATGACCCACCTTCATCGTGTAATCAATTAAATGCGCGTCAGTTCTGGGAGAGTGTGTTTATGAATATACCCATGGAAAACCAAAGTCAAAACCGATAAACCGCGATTCAAATTTTCTTCTTCATCTTGCTTTATTAATGATGTAACATGTTCCCGTCAAACCGTCTTGCCGAAGACGTCCATTGAGGGCCATGTGTCAGAAATAATTTAAAACTTATTCTTTTGTTGCAAGAAACTGAAATAGGTATTAATCCATTAGTTACAACAATATTTAAAATTGGTAGTGATTTAGGATTGTGATTTTGATCGCATATTATTAAAGTTTTTTTATATAGTCACGCAGATATCAAAGTCCGGTTTTTTCTTCCTTAATTAATTATCAATTTTCGGGGTTTACTTTTTTATTTTAAAGCCAAAAATTTAATATTTCGACTATCGCGCGCACAATTTTTCAATTTGCGGTCTTTCTAATAAGCCACTACCTTTCAGTTAGCACTTGATTGCGATGTTTTACGCACGTTGTTAACCTGCAGTATTTTTGCTTATTATTTATTCAAGGAAAATTCCGTTTTAAAACGCCATCGCAAACCTTGAATTCAAATACATTCCCTTTGCCTAAATTCAAAAGAGTACTTTTAAGTTTTGGGCTGTTTGCCAAATTTACTAAGTCAAATCCTTCTTCAAGAAACTTTGAGGTTATTAGTTCCTGAATAGCGTTTGGTTGTAACCCCAAGTGCCAGGGAACTAAGTATGTCCCCATTATATTTTCTGAATGAACCAAACATAAAACCGTATAAAGGTGAAAGGCGTTTTATTCTGCACAATTCAAAAAGGTTTTAGGAACCCTTTCTCTTTATTTATCATTTTGAAAATTTTACCGATAGGTTATGGTTTAAAAAGCCCTGTTCAATAGCAATATTGTCCTTAGGCAGAAAAAAACTTTAGGCCAGCTACCAGCGTATAAAAAGCAAAAGGGAGGAAAATTCACTTTCTTTCAAAGTATTCCAATTCAGCATCAATTGATTATAGGCAAGGCAATCTTTGTCCAACACCAAAAAAAAAATTTTTTTGATTGATTTGTCTAATGCGAGGGGGGCTGAAATGTTTAGCGGTTCAGGGCTTTTTTTAATAAACACCAAAACTTATTCAAACCCCCATTTTATCAAAATCAGGTTGGCGTTACCATTCTCCACAAAAACATCAGATTAGCATTTCGAGGAGGAAGCCCATTGTAATTTATTAGCTTGTTACCAGGGAAATTATTTTTTCTCAGCGGTAGTGGAAAAAAAAATTTTTTGGGATGTTTTTTAATTAGGGGGATTTGTCAATTTTTCCTCTTCTTTTTTTTTTCTTTTTTTTGGTG
>Ga0163217_1010728_pt1 | contig 12202 bp, 7 predicted proteins | sample SynspAceP_FD_185933 | JGI IMG/M metagenome (GOLD analysis project Ga0163217, IMG submission 185933) | Saline lake microbial communities from Ace Lake in Antarctica - Synechococcus sp. Ace-P (PacBio error correction) | ecosystem: Environmental > Aquatic > Non-marine Saline and Alkaline > Saline ... | reverse complement strand
TCGAGTGACCCAAGACTCGCCAGCGACTGTCGCAGCGAGAAAGGCGAAGGCAAGACGGATCTTCTGTGAGAGCTTCTGTGAGGCTAGAATCCGGAAAAACAGACAGAGCGGTAACGATATTCTATAACGATACCGACGTCTTCGCTGCCAAAAACCGATGAAGCATCTTTTTCTTCGAGCGACAAGGGATTGATTTCGATGTCCCTTGTCAGGTCCCGCGACCGCCCACGCATCCGGGGTTGCCTTGAAACAAGGCACGCCGCCGGACCTTCATTCGAATCCGCTGGCGCAGAATCGCAACCCGATTTCGGCAGCAATCATCCGGTTTTCAGGCAGCGACCGACTCGGGAAAACCTCGCTACCTGTTGTTTGTAAACCGATCGAAGCGGAACCTTCGAATTGATCCGCCCCGCATGGATAATCCCCACGCGATCCGGACACCCGCTCGACCTCGTCAATCAAATGGGACGAAAAAGAACGGTCGTCCGCCCGTGCTCTTTAGGCCTGTTGCCGGGATTGATGTCGAGAAATTCGCGCCGGCGCGACGGGATCGAGTCCCGCAGTCGGCTCATCTCGAGAATCAAAATCCTCGGGCACGGTGAGCCAACGCGAGCGCGAGCGCCAACTTGACTTGCATGCCACCGACAGATGAGCGCGATCTTCCGAGTCGCAGGCAGGTCGAGCACGTTCAACAATCGGTCGCTCGACGCGTCCCAAGTCGGAACAATCCGCCGACAAATTTGCCGATCGTTGGCCAAAGTCATTCCAGGTGCTAGAAAAACTGTTCCTGGGGAAACATAACCCGATCAAACGTTTTTGTTGATTACCGATCCGCCGCGTGGTGCCCACCAACTCGATTGATCCCCGGAATCCGGCTTTCAATATCCCATGATCGCAGCGGATGTACTCGTTTTTTCCCGCCCCGTTGCGGCCGAGAAAGGCCGTAGAATCTCGGCCCGGACGAACGTCTAAATCACATCGGTCGACCGCGAGGTGCGATCCCATACGAATGGTCAAATCATGAGTGCGAAGGAGGGAAACTTCGAGTTGTTTCGACGGGCATTCCGTGTCGTTTCCCGTAGTCAGTTTTCCGTAGTCGTCTTCCGTAGTCGATTCCATGCGCTATCTCAACCACGGTTGGGGGAAAGGGGCGTCGGAAACGATGCTGGCTGTCTTCTGTTTTTCCAGGGCACGGGCCTCATGCGCTGCCGGATCAACTATATTGTCGCCTCAGGGACCGACCTCCATTTACCAGGACCCGATCGGACCCAAACAGCTATCGCTTGGTCACCCGCCTTAACCCCCCCACAGGGAATTTTCAACTGTCCACTTTCATGTCTCGCTCTTTGGTTTCGTCTGTGTCGCTCTTGTCGTGTTTTTCGCCGCTCGGAAACGTTTTTTCGCCGAGGAGGGAAATAATGGATTTCTCTGTTTGACGGCCATGACGGCCCTGCGACGGTTGCAGAAGGTCGGCGGTGAGAACGACAGTCAGTGGAGGTCAAGGACGGCGCGATTCACGGGTCAGGGAACCTTCGATGCTCGTCACGACGAAGGGCCCTTTACGAGACTTTCGGTACCCGGGTCGAGATGAAAAATTCAACGATGGCGGTAAATTCCGGATTGTACTTTCCGCACGACGGCCCCGAACCCGTTGATGGACGGGTAACGAAGCCCAGGTCGACAGCACCGACACCGATTCCGTTCGTACCGTTCGTTGTTACGGCATGGCCACGTCTACCAAACAACTCGTCAAACCCGGTGAAATGCGTTCACCTACCGAACTCGAAGTCAGCCAACAGCAAAGTGCGCGCGTGCCGACATGCGTCCGTATTAAAAGCCACCCGTCGAGCAACGAGTTGTACGAGTACTCGATTCGCGACAAACTTTCAAAAGAAGGTTACTATCGCGTTCCAACAACACGACCCCGGCAGCCAAGTCGGCCGATCGCAAAGTCGAAGTCATGCGCATGGAATTTGATTGAATGCGTTCGGCCTCTCCGAAGCCGACAAAACGTTTCTATCGCAACCCCCCGGCGCGCCATCGGTTCGGAGAACCGAGTGTCAAACAAAGTACGTCCAGCCTTGCCAGGCTGACTTCGGGCGTTTGGGGGGTGTCCAGCCTGAAAGCTGACGTATGGAATACGGGAATTTTATTTCGGGACGGGTTCCTAAAGCAAACGTCGAGACCGCGTTATGTTTGGGGAGAATCTGGACCTATTTCGTTTCCCCGCTTTTTGATTTTTAAACGCTAGCCGAAAACCGCCGATTTACGTTTACCGCCGTGTTGATTTTTGAAAACTCAGTGGGAGAGTTGGCCGAATCCGGGCAAAACGGCGCATCAGTGCCCACCGAAATGGCCACGATTTCTTCGCCAGATCAAACTTGCCACGAATCGGATGCCAAATCGCGATCGTCAAACGCGGCGAATATTCCTGCGTTGCCCAGTTCTCGGTGCCCAACGCGGCTTTCGTGGAGGCGACCGCCCCACTACATGCGGATGCTCGCCACGGTCACTCAACTCGCTCGCCCTGCAAGGACGCTCTGGAATCGATCGCGATGCCGACCCGCTGGTCATGAGTGCCGTTTGCGCGGTCGACAAGTCGCGAGGAAATTCATCGCCGCGAGCGATCCGTCATCTCGAAAAAGACGCGTCGTCGTCCTCTCGCGGAATTCGGGTGCCCGTTTGTCACCACCGGACACCCCGCCGCCCAAACGAGCCTCGACACTCGATGCCGGTACGTGATTGAAAGCCACCCGGCGTCGACGGGTTTATAGCGACGACCCCCGAACTTCAACCCCCACGCAGTACTGTATGATCAGCTCAGCTACCAGGACGTGATTTACGAAAAAATTGCGGGTCATGGACGCCACCGCGATCGCGCGTGCAGCGAACATTGCAAACCGAATCTTAGTCTTCAATTTCAACGCGACGGGAACAATTCGTCAAAGCGGTGCGAGGCGAAACCGTCGGCACCCTGGATCGCGGACCCGCAACGATCACAAAAGACACTGATGCAACCACTTGAACCCCCACTCACCAGTGAGACGATTGACTATGACAGCGACGAAAATACTCATGGACCGCCGAAGAACGGATGGAAAAAGCCGTCTCGGTTCTCCCGAACAATTTGGCCGGCATTCACGCATCCGGACGTGCCACCCGGCTGGCGATTCGATCAAAGGTGAAGTGTAACGGCTCGTTCACAACCTTGGAAACAACTCGCCCGACGGCACCCCGAACCGCAACAGATCCTCACCGCCCCCTACGATGCCAGCACGATCAAAAGAGATCGAAAACGCCCTCGTTGCGGGGCATCTCGGATTGAATCCCCAAAACCGACGGACGCGTCATCGCATTCAACGTCCCGCCGTTGTCGACCGCAAAGTTCCAAAAGAAAATGTCAATAACCGGATCAAAGAACTCAGCGAAGACGCAAGGATCGCGATCCGGAAACATCTCCGCGCGTGATGCGAATAAAAAACCGCCGACCAATCCGAAAAAAGAGACCAACGTTCTCACCGAAGACGACCGGGACCGTGCAAAGAGCAGTTGTCAAGAACTCAGTCAAGAAATTCGAATCCGCCGTCAACGACGCCGCCAAGGCTCGCCGAAGTCCTGAAGTCGGAGGCTTAACCAACGTGCCACAAACGGTGCATTGCCCGCAGCTGCAAACTGCGATCGGGGTTCGTGAAGATGCCGGCGGTACCCGTGTATGACCTGCCCGCATTGGCGCCAAACGCGTCTCCGTCCGTCCCGGCTACCCCGGCGGAAACGCGGGCCAGTTCCTTCCTCTCCGAACGATGCGACGACGACTGGCTCAACAAATCACGACACGCCCGCGATCGCAACCGTATCAAACCACGACCGACGGGCGTCCCCAACCTGTCACACCGGACCCTTCTTCGACGAGAAGGTTTCCGCGATGGTGGCGATTCTGAGCGGCGATGGTGGCCAGCGGCTGAGCGAACATTTTCGGCGAAAAGGCATCGGCGAAAGCGTCGAGTTCGGCGAAGACCCCGTTCGGTACGCCACCGGGACGCCCCGAACCGAGGACCTCCGCCGCCGCGTTTCGACGAAGCTCGGCACGGAACCAAATTCGCACGGCGGCAAGATCGAGTACCAAACCGATTACCGCCCTCCAGCTGGCCCGACCTGCGGGCACGCTCAACGCACGTCACAGTCAAACCCAGCCGGCAACAGATCCGTTTGCCGCGATTGCTTTACCATTGGTCCGCGTCCCCAAACCGCCCCCGGGGTGCAAACGCAAAGTCCAAATCGACATGGAAGCCCGCGCCCGGCGTTCCAGTTCAGTCCTGCGGACCGCGTACCGCGGTCAATGCGACCCGAATTACCGTCCGCAAATCCGCCAGCCGAGTTACTCGAAGGCGGCGCTCGGACCGACAAAGTCGAGCCGGAAACCCGACCCCACGTCCCCCGTACATCGCGATTGGGCCGCGCCGTGTTCGGCATCTTCACCCAGAATCGGGTCATGGTTCACGCGTTGATTCTTCCCACGCTTCGCCTCGGTGATTCGCGTTTTCGCACTGGCGATCGACGCCCAAAATTCCTGATCGTCGGCTTGTTCGCCGCGGCGGGGTCGGTGCCGCCGATGTGTGTTGGCTGCGGGTTTCACCGAGCATGCCCCCAATTCCGTTCGCCAACTAAGAGGACTCGGTCAGGATGGCCTGTCACCTCGAACGATGGAATGGCTCTCCGCGACCGTGTTCTGTTTTCGCCGCCGCCGGACTGGCCTAACGCTCCGCCTGGCTGTTCATCGTGCGTAGACATCTTCGAGCCGTTCTCGGCAACTCCATTGCGCAGTTTGACGGACGGTGCGTGTTTTATCGCATGATGAGCGATCGGCCGGTGTTCGTGGGACTCTCAGTCCGCCTTATTTCTTCGTGGGTTGCGTTGCGTCGTTAGTGCGCTCGCCATGTGCTACAACCAACCTACGTGTGCTCATTCGATGTCCGCCCGACCGCGTATCTCTCTCGTCCGAGCCGGCGCCAGCCGCGTGATCAACTTGCCCTTCGAGACCGGTCTGGCTTCCGGACCGTCGTGAGACGAGGCAAGATCGGCAGGCCCTCGTCCGTAGGGTCTGTAAAACCTACACGTGTTCGGTGCCCTTCCGGCATTCGACATGAATACGTTCCACTTTCTCTCACGCTTCCTCGTGCGTTCGCCTGTACGGGACCGAAAAAGATACCTCGCAAGATCGGCTCCGCCCGACCGTCCGTTCCGCGTGATACCAGGCGGAATCGTTGCCTCGGCCCGTTTCGTAATGAGCGTTCACGATTCCCGTGTGTTCACGTTCGCCAAGTCATGATTCACGCCGTCACGCCGGCGGCAGCGTCCGCCTATTGCGACGCGCCCAGATCTAGTCTGTCTCAAGCCGCCGGCAGTCACGCGGACGGTCAAACTCTTCTTCGGAACAACTCGTGACCTGTTTGTAACTGAGTGTCGCCTTCGTCTTGAAGAGCGCGAGCGGAGCCTCAGGGCCGCCGGAAGACGCGAACGCAGGAGAAATTGCCGCGAGCTGTCAGCTGGACGCAAACCCTCTGCAGCGCTCACGAGCGTTCAACAACATCGCTCAGGTCAGGGGAATTCCCTCCAGCGCTGAGCGCCTCTCCGGGCGACCGCGAAGAGAGTTCGACACACCCTGTAAAGATCGCACCGCAACACGACCCAGTATCCCGTACACTATATACACTGCCCCAATCTCCTTCCTGCTACACCATCGGCCGTTGCGGGTCGCAGGATCAGTCTTCCTGTCTAGCCAGCGGATTCAACCTGCTCGAACGCCTAGGCCTCTTATGTTGGCGCCACGTATTCAGAGTCGGAAGCTGCTATAATACGGTCGCCAGGCGTAAGCGGACCGTCCCAGGCCCGATGCGAGGGTTTCTTCAAGGCATGGCTCCCGTGTCCCGAGGCGATGAGCAATGTTGATGGAAAACAGCGAGTGAGACAAAAATCCGTGGGCAGCTTAAAGCGGCGAAATCCGCCTTCGTCCTAGGCTTGATGCGTATGCGCACGGCGACGCTCTTATCTGACGAAAACCGCTTTCTGCTACGTAGTGACGCTTCGGCCCGGACAGACGCGAGTGATCCCTGGTCGAGAGTATGATGAACCTTCGCGTGCACTAAAGCTCGACTCAGAGCCTTTCTGTCCGTGCAGGCGCGTACATAGTCTTACCAGCATCCATTACTCAGGCCACCAATCTCGTCTTGCCAAGCGTCTGGTTAGTCCTTATGATGGCCGTTATGAGACCAAATCACCGCGTCCATATACGCGTTGGTGTCTGTCAGCAACCCCGCTACGGCATTCTCGCACAAGCGCCGGATGGCTCCATCTAACTCTCATTTGATGAGAGTTTCCGATGCGACTACAGACGCGCTTGGGCGTAGCAGACGAAAACATGCTCCTCGCTTCTTGACCGCTCTTAAAGTGCAGGGACAAAATGCGTAACCGCTTGTGTAAGCTCCACACCGCAAACTCATCAACAAGCCTCACCTGGCTCTGACGCTTTGTCTGGTCACGGTTTTAGTATCTTCGGTGGAATGAGACTGCCTTTTTAGGGCCCCGGTTGTCCACAACCGGCTAAAACCGGGCTAACGCCCCATCGGCTAATCTTTGCTGACGAATACCAACCCCGGCAGTCCGCTTCAACCAAACATAACATAAAGAAATCTGAGCAGAGAAACGCTCAGGCTGCGATCTGACCTTGATAAATTCATATCACAATGTGCAACAAACCTCTGCTGTCGCGCTAAATGACCTGCCGCCTATTACGGCTATAACTGACAAGTATCGAGAAGCTGACCGCAAAGACTATAAGCCGAGGCTCGTGCTAGGTCTAACGCTAACTGCCTCAAACACCGGTCGGTCGCCAATCAATTCCGAAGTGATTCACACGTTCTGGTCAGCACGACTATCGCCATGACTAAACTATGATTTCTCGGCCGCGCTTGTGTCGACTCTCATCCTTTCTGTGAGCAGAATCAGTGTTTGATTGCGACCCCAGTCGGTCCGGGCGGGTCGTTTGGTTCGTGTGTTCGCAACCACCCGCCCGCCTGAATCCAACGCGAAAAAATTGAGCCGACGATTTCAAACCAAGCCAACCATCCTTCAACCTTCCGCGGGTACCAGCTATGTGTGGGGGCGCAGTGGCTGGTGTTTGTCCCCAACAAACCCACCGAGATCTAACTTGCAGGGATTGACCGGCGTTTCGAGTAAGGCTCCATCGACCTGTCTGGAAGCTGCCGGCATCCCCTCAAATCCGTGCCGACGCGTAAATTTCCCACAGGAACCATCCTCGGCTGTCGACATTTTAATCGACCAAGATACCTTGTCAGTTGCCCATCTCTCAGCATACGTGCCATTTCATTGCGAGAGTTATGGCATCTATAACGTGAATGACCATAAACTTCTCGTTGAACATTACACCAAGCCAACTCAGCACGTATTGGCCTGCTGCATCGGTCGCCTAGCGAAGCGGCCGCATCGTGCGACCCAGCGACCGTTTCCTCGCGGGACCGCCTCGACGAGCGGGTCGATGCTCGAAAGTGAGTTGTAATCACGAAAATTTGTTTCACAGGACCAACTTTCTGACCAGGAACCTAAACGCTAAACACCCAAGCCGCCCTGCGAACATCGCTTACCGAATCATCGTCTCACCCTGAGCCCGCGGCGTCATCTTCTCCTCGGCCCATTGGGCCGATCCAATAGCTCCTGCCAAACTGTTCCTCGGGATTGCGGCGTTTGTTCCGACGCTTGGCGGTACCGCAGTTGCGCATTGCAGGCATGTAGGGAAACGTCCTGCACGAGTCCGGCGGTAACGAATATCACAAATACGGGGTACCTTCCATTCTGTCATACCCGGTAACCGCATCCGATGTACGCGTCCCAACAATCGCAGCTGTGTTGGCGACATACATATAGTGGAAATCGTTATCGATGAACCTTAGGTGTTCAAGTTAGGGAAGGAAATTGAACCGCGTACCTTGGGGAACGCATCCGCGGCGATCTCCGCTGCCCAGTAGGCGACGCAGAGGAGTAGACGCCAATTGGGCATCCTATCTTCTAAGGAGACCCTCAAATCGAAATCATATTGTGCGGTATAGATTTTCACGTTCGTCTAAACGGGACGCATACGTGCAGGCGTGCGCCTTTTCGTAGATCTAACACAGTAGACATCGACGACGCTCCCATTACAGCCCTCCGAGATTTCCCGGTATTGTTGCTTCAAAGCGGACCCTTCTCTTAGTGGCAATCGCAAAAAGTTGCTCACCCCTTTTCACCGCGCTTGGCTTGCTTTTTGATGTCATCCCCATCGATTACTCGCGGCAGTCGGGAAATGGGCACGTCCATCCACCACCGGAAAAACCGTTCCAAAAGAGACTGCTCCCTCAAGAATCTCGGACTACTCATAAAGTCGTACCAAATAATGGCGCCTTCCTAGAGTTCCTCCCGGCCTTGATGCCAGCTATAGGATTGATTCTACCTTAATGTCGACGTCTCCTCTTAGGTGGTGCCAGAATCGCACTCAATTCGCGTGGTGCAAGCTGGAACCTTTCCAGGAGCAGTCTCCGCTCGGTTTCGCGGCAACAAATTGTACGGCGCCAAAGATAGTGCATCGACCCGCCGTGGTGCCCTGCGGGCCTTCACCTGGATAGACCGCTTCCTGCTTAGAGGACCGGACTCTAGCTTGCTTGCGAAGCCTCGAAGATATCATCTCTGCGAATCGGGTCGAGACGTCCAGAAGGTCCCTGCGGCCTTACTTTTGCCGGAAAACTCAACTGTCCGCGCGAATTGAATGTGTATTGCGCGCAACGGATTGAGAGAGGTCGTTGATTAGACGGAGTGTTGCCATCCTAAAGGCGAGAGCTTCAGAAAGGAAATACTGACCGCCAGCCTGTCTCGATCTGGAGTTCCGGAGACGACCGGGCGAACTAAATCGAAAGTCGTACCCAAGCATATTCCAACAAGCACACCCAGGCGGATATCGGGTTTTGGGTTGACCACGTTCGACGTTAGGCAGCCGAAGCCGATTTGAATGATTTTGTTGTGGTGAATGTAGGGATGAGTGTTTCGATGATATTGCGAGACCCCGTATTTTACCTGGAACACGTCTGCCGATGAGCGGATGGACAGAATTCTGTCCTAAATATCAGCGACGACCTAGCGACAGCTCTCGAGCGCCCTGCGGAAAAGTTCCCGAGCATTTTCATGGCGCAACTTCATCGATGCAGCAAGGGTCCGTTCGGCGCGTCAATTCTCACTTCGATTAGTTCGAGTGAAGGGAGACATTTTAGAAGTCACAGTTATCAGGAACCTCAGGACGTCTATCAACTTGGTTAGTCGCGCAAGCGGACCAAAGGTTATGGCCTGGCGTTGCGCTTTGGCTTTTCAGGTACGCGTCAGCGCGCCAGCGGCATGTCTAGCCAGGTGGGTCTCTGTCGCGTCCCATGGAAATGGCGGAGCGAGCCCTCAAACCGGTGAAGGATCGCCATGTATTTGGTGAGGCGATGCTCTGATAAAATCGACGCGGGGAGTTCGTCCGCCTCGCCCCTGAGCCGCGCACCCTTGAGCTGATTGATTTCGGCTTGCGTGTAGCAGCACGCTCAATCTTGCCGCGACGTCCCCGGCTCTCGACTTTTCGCATGTGTCTTCGACTTAGAACCTTACGTAGGCTGCGCTGGGGAAAAATACTCGGAATGCGCCCCGACCCGAAAGGCCATCCGAGCATCCACCCCACTCGTGCGCGTATGGGGCGTATAGGGGATTTCCAGGCTGGTCGATTCTTTCCATGAACAATTCTGTCAACGCCGCCGTCATAGTGAAGGGATGGCAACAGCACCGCGGCCATTGGCGCTGGCGATTTAATTGCGTGAAGGCGAGAATCGGCTGCATTGGAGTGCAGCCAGCTGCAGCCTTACCAGCGACACGAAGTCCTCCAACATTGTCGTGCATCCCAAGATGAAGCCGAAACGCCGACACCGTTTACAGAGTCGAAGCGGGCCTCTCAGTATTGTTTGTTTCGTGACTACGTCCAACTCCGAGGTACCGCGCCTTGTGCTGTTCACCCAGTTGCGTCACGCTCGCGCGCATAGGCTGGGTGGCACAAACAAATCACACAGAAGTTGGCAGACCCGTCGATCCTCGGGGAATCAGCTGACGTGGCTGAACATTGCGGTAGACCGCCGTCCCGACCCAGACCATGCGCAGACTTAACGTATTGCACGTGTGCATTTCCACGCCCATCGGGAAAGGCGGCCGTCGTCGTGGCGCGGCAAGGTTACAACAATAAATCGCTGCCTGATGCTCTGTAACCTCCAGGCGCGGCACCGGTATTGTCAAAAAACCTGACGCCTCTCCACCCCCTTGATCATCCCCGCCCGTCAAGCCATGGCGACAATTAGCGCCACAGGCAACGATCTCAGCCCCTCATGTCGGTGAGTGGTGTAAATCAAACTCAGGCGCTGGCTGATCTAGAGACGCGCTAGCGTGTCGCCGTCGGTGGCCAGCTTGGCCACCTACATTGCCACTTAGCCGGCCACTTTACACTGCAAGGCTACGCAGTCGAATTTCCTTGCACCCACGGATTGCCGGAGCTTACTTTAACTCCATCCACCGAAGGCAGGGCTTGCTGCTATTACTCGCCTTGTTCGTTAGGCGTCCACACGACGGCAGATCTCTGAGCATTGTCGGTCTTGCGTCCATGTCGCCAGAGCCGGCTATGTGCGCGAGACTTCTCAGCGTATCCTGCGCAGAGCCGCTGGCGGAGGAAGCGCCAAGTGTTCAGAACAGTCTAACTTGTCCATTCCACAGCATCTGATTCAGAGAAATCGTGCAACAGAGGCGCACGGAAATTCAGACCACTATACAGAAAATTCATGCGCCCCAATGACGCCAGAGGAGACTTCACATTCAAAACTCGACAACAAACCCGTAACCGGCTGGGGTGCTTGAGACTACGTCTACTCTCGTGACGAAGAGATGCGATATCCTTGAAGATTGCTCTTCGAGCGGCGGACGGATGTACGTGATATGCGCGCTGTAGCCGTAAGGATCGACCCCTAGTCCGCCCCCGTCTTCTTTGCTAAATCAATTTTTCCGACGGTCGGTCTTTGACGGCGTTCTCCATGAAATTCCCATCACCCTCATAAAGCTTGGAATCGCATACTAGTCAACTGTCGCAGGAAGAAGCGACTGTGCCATTATTGGAGTGCGTGCGCCATCGGCTGGAAGACAAATCAAGGCCCATCGCCGAGCCCCACTAGAACATGAGCAAAACATTGGAACCGTTGTCGCACAGGTGGCAACGATTGGCATATGGGCACGGTGTGGCGCTTCACGAACCGCTACTCGTTCACTAGACGCTCGACAGCAGCAATAGGCACAGCCGTTCAACTCCGAACTCCGACGTGCTACCCCGACCACAGTCAAGCGTTTTTCTTAGTGTCCATTCTTATGAGTCCGGATTTCCGCTCCACGCAAGCATTGCGCCCCAACTAGTGCCTTCGTCGCACCAAAAGCAATTCGACGCGGGTTCTTCCGGTGGAAGGCCGACATGAGCCAAAGCCCAACGTACCCTGCCTCTTCCGTATCCGCATCGACCTCTGGAGTCACCCTGAACGGGCACAGCAGTTCGCCGCAGTAATGTTGTCGCGTAAGTTCGACGCCAGGTAAGGGGCAACGTCGCATGTGGCGGGAAAACAGGGAGGGCCAAACGCAGCGCCGTTTCTCTGAAGAGCGCGGACCCCTATCCCTTCGATCGGCAGATAGAATCGACTGCGACGAATGACCGCTCTCCTTAAGCCCTGCATCCTCTTTGATACACGGTGTATGTTCCGGCTCAAGTTTCAGACAATGGTTTGCGCCTGGCGCAGATGGCCGCCGACAGGCCGCGCGCAATGGGAACCACGATCTCTTGGGGCGTCGCAAAGCGAAGGAAGCTTGCAGTACACTCTAGATCTCGGCATATGCTCCTCGGAGCTCGTGTGCGATATGGTCACCTGAGCGCGCTACAGTTCGGTAACAATGAGGATTCAGGGTCCAGTAGTTGATAAATACCCCCATCATAAGGCGCTGTTCCTCTCCTTGTCTGGGCGCTCGCTTACGCGCAGTCAACACATATCAACTCTGCCCGTTGCTTGCTGATTCGGCAGTAGGAGCAGCTGCGTCAAGCAACTGGCCACGAAGG
>Ga0163217_1114656_pt1 | contig 12203 bp, 17 predicted proteins | sample SynspAceP_FD_185933 | JGI IMG/M metagenome (GOLD analysis project Ga0163217, IMG submission 185933) | Saline lake microbial communities from Ace Lake in Antarctica - Synechococcus sp. Ace-P (PacBio error correction) | ecosystem: Environmental > Aquatic > Non-marine Saline and Alkaline > Saline ... | reverse complement strand
CCGAATGCTGCGCCACTTCCATTGATTTCCAGAGCTGACATATTGGCGATTGAGCCCTTCGGATTGCTTTGGCGTGGAGCCTGCGAAAAAGGTAGCAGCCCGCGCTTTGCTCGCTTGTTGTTGAACGATTTTTTTCCCAGCGGTCGATACGGGTTCAATTGCTTCCGGGAAGCGCAGGGCGATTTCGCGCAGCTCATCCTTGCGCAGTTGATTTGCAGGCATGCACCCGACTCGGCCATGCCTTGGGAGTTAGAGCGGGTTGGGGTTTTAATGCCCATGTAGCGGGTGGGCTTCAAATACGCCTTCGATATCCCACTTCAGGACGCCGGTAGTGTACATTACAAAACCACACCAACCATATCCGTCTCGGGCAGATAGCGGCGGTTGATCGATTTCAGCAGCGCGCACGCCCTGCCAACTGATGATTCATGCTGCTGCGTTTCCATCAGGGGCATCACTTACTGTTCAAGCACGGCTCTGTTTAAAGCTCTGAGGTGCAGAAAACTGGGCTTTGCGTTGATGGAAACCGGCCTTTCCAGCATGCACTCAGGTCAGGAATGGAGTACCGGTTGGCTGGAGTACCATCGAGTGCGCGCTTAGAACACGCTCTTCTTTCTATGCCCTGGCCGCCATTTGGTTTCATGAAGCGGCGCTTACCTTCGATCTGGGCGGGTTAAAAGTCGGCTTTGTACTCGAGTTGAATCTTTACCGGCCTTCGTCGTTGCGTTCAGGTAATCTCCAGGTAGGCATAAAGTTTCATTCTGGCTCATTGCCCGCGTGCTCAGCGAAAGCGCCCTGGCAGGTTGGGTACGTCCTATTGCACATGCGCCACCAGCAGGGTGGCTGTTGAGTCTTTGCCGCCTGGACACTGACACCGACGTTGCGCTGGCGGGCCGGTTAGTTCGTTGGTTGGAAAGCATGGCCAGTTGATCCACTCGCTCTTTAGTGGGGATGAGATTTACGCTGCCACCTGTCAGTCCCCCTGCTTCAAACCGGCGCCGGCGGTTCGGACTCGCGGGTAGCGCTCTCGCCCCACTGGGTAGGGGCTGACGCTGTTGCCTTACCATTTTGACCTGGGCGGGATTTGCTGAATGTTGCGGCCGTTCGTGGCCGTGGGTGTGAAATTGTTAATTGCTGGATAGAAGGGAAGCCTTGGCGCCGTAGAGCTCCGAGATGGCTGGAGCATGCGCAGGCCTATGTCGATGATGACGTAGGGGTTGCCCTGGATGGACGACGGTGACCAGTGCCAGGCGGTCTTTGGTAGTGATGGTGGGCGTGGCGCCTTCGCGCTGAGGTGTTGTCTGTGCCCGTAGTAGCTCATCAGAAGGCGGCAACGCGCAGGGCTTTTTCTTCGATCACTTTCCGGTGACAGGGTGCATTCGACCACGGCGGTCTTTGCCGCCCACCGCCTTGCGGTGCGGTTGTGGCGGCTGGCTGATCCATGACCTGGCCAATGCTGTTGCCGGAACTGGCGCGACAGGAAAAATGCAGTGGCCGACGCGTGCGTGGGTGCCGTTTGGCGTGACGGTACGGAGCGGTTCATCAAGGTGGCCACTCGCAGTGTTGGTTCAGTTGCACCAGGTTGGCGGGCGACCAGCTTGCTGTTGGCTGCCGGCTTTGGTGATGGTTGCTGGCTGGCTTGTGAGTGCGTGCCCGGGCGTGTGTTGAATCCGCCGTTCATTTGGGCGAGGTAGGCGCTGCGATTCGCATTGCTTAACGCCGCCGGCGACTACGGTTGCCAGTGGTTGTGGATGTCGAGGCGCGCGCGGGCCTGGCCTTGGGCTTTCACCGCTAGCCGGTTTGCACCAGCGTGGGCGCTGCCAGCATCATTTCGCCGCGGTGTGCGGTTTGGTGATGGTGGTAGCGGTTGGTTGGAGTCGTTTGATGCGGTCGACTGCCCGTGGTGTTGGCGGGCAGCAGTACGGCGGTGCGCGTACGCCATGGCATGAGCTGCGCCGGCAGGTCGGCGCAGTTTGCCGCCCGCTGGGTGATGACGGCAATGGTTCGTCCAGGGCGCTGGCCTGCGTGTGGCCACGGAATTTGAACCAGGGTCGGGCTTGGCAACGGCAAATTTGTCCGGGCGCGGTGGTTGATCGTCCGGGCTGGTTCCAGCGCTGACCAGACGTTGGGCCCTCGTGCCCGTTGTTTGCTGTTGGCCACGTTCACCAGGGTCGCCACGCTTAGTTGACGCACAATGACGGGCTGGTTTGGTGTTGAGCACGAACTTAGTGAATGCCCTTGGCGATACGGCGCATGGTGGCGTCGGGCCAGTGGGGCGGGGAATACGCTCGAAGATGGCGGGCAGGGCAGGGTGAAAGTCGAATATGCTCTGCTGGGCCGGCTCACTTCTTTTTGGCGCGCTTGAGGCTTTTTTCAAAGTGGGTGGGCTCTGGCCCACGTCTGATGGGTTGGCCGTCGCAGCGGGCGACGAGGAAAAGGCGTTCGCGGTGGTGGTGGCGCGCCGAAGTCGCCACGCTTTGAGCAGCTTGTTGGGTCGACCTGGTAGCCGAGCCTGGCCGAGGTGGCTGCAGGAAGGCCGCGCATGTTTTGCCTTTTGCCGCTTGCGGGTCCGGTACCAGGAATTGCTGCTGCAGCGGTTTACCGAACGCTCACCGGGGCGGCCACGCGGTGAAATGGTTTGCCGTGGTGGGGCAGGTGATGCGCAATCGAGGCGTTACACGGCGGCGGCGTCGTGGTGCGAGCCGCTTGGCGATCAGCGGCCCCAGTTGCGGATCTGCATGACGTTTTCCAATGGTGATTCATGTCTGCCTTGCCTGGCCGCCCAACAGCAGATGACCCACGGACAGGAAGCGCTGCCGGTAACTACGCGCGTTTGGCCGCCAGCTGTTGGCTGTTTGTGGTGGGTGCAGTCGGGCTGGCGTGCAGGTGGGCGACCTGCCTGCCCATCGTTTTGACGGCCAGGAGGTTTGGACTTCGTACACGTCGCAGGTGAAGTGCCGGGTTGTGCGGTTTGGTTGATGAGTGCATGCTGACGGCGTCGTCGCTGTGGGTTGACGGCGATACAACGGCGCATGGCCGGGTGGCCATTTCGGTGCCGGTTACTGGCTCCGCCGCCGCAGCGAAGAGGTCGACGCGGATGTTGTCGCGCGTAGTTGAGTTGGTATTGGGTGTGGAGGGTTTCATGGCTTTGGGCTCCTTTGTGGGGAGATGGCCACCTCAACCAAGGCGAAAAAAAAACGACCGTACCGGGCGGTCCATCGTGTCCATCCCCATCGTGGAGGAACCCCGGCAAGCGAGGTAGGGAAATTGGCTTTCATCACTTTGCCCTCCAGCAGCGCGCGCCGCCTGGTCGTACAGGGGCGCATTCGGTGCAGGGCTGTCCGGCTCTACCGTCTGCCAGTCGGAACCCATATGGCCCGGTTCCGCTGTGGCAGTGGTCGGGTGAGCCTTGGGGGCTGTTGTCCTCTTTGTTCCATGCGTCGACCAGGGCCTTGGAGCAGGGCGCGGGGCATGGGTATTACTTCGGATTGATCTGCCGCGCTGCACCTTCAGCCGTGAATTTTCCTTGCTGGGCGTCCCTGGCCATGATCCGGATTCAGCGTTCTTGCCACTTGCTGAGCCTCGTGAGCGGGCTTTTCAGCGGGTGAGTTGTTCTGATACCAGGACCTGAGCTTTACGAAGTTGGTTTGAAGTCCACGCTGTATCCTCCACTTGATGATCTCTTGGCGGCGGCGCGGGTCTCTCTGTGTGCCCCCCCCATGGCCGAGGCCGCTCAGATGCCGTTCCCCAATCGGGCAATGTTGCTGTCGGCGTTGCCTTCAGTTGTCGACGGGTAGTTTACTGATTCAGCCAGTGGATCCAGCACGGTGCGGCCGGATGAGGTGTGTTGAGCTCGAAACGCTTTTGGGATTTTGCCTGGCGGTACTACAACTACGTGGCTTCAATGTCTTGGTGCTGGAGCCTGTAACGCAGATTACGGGCCTGTGCGTTCGCTCATGGCACCACCACGCCGGTCACCTGGTGCAGGCTGTTGATCAGGGCGGCGGTGCGGCTTGTCTGTCGGGCGCTGTGAAAGTAAACCTGACGGCGCCGCGTACGGCTGCGGCCTTATTCCGAAGGCGATCCATTAGTTGCCTCCGGGGATTTAGCGTTTCATTGCTGCGTCAAATTGGCCTTGCGCGTTTGGGCTGCCAAGGGCTTGAGGCGCGCCTGCTCCCATGCCCCGCAGAATTTCGACGTGTGGGTAGCGCAACGCGCCCCATGAAAGCCTTTCTTCTACATAGATTTCGAGGCGGTTTGGAAGCCCCAGGGCGGCGCCACTTCAGCTACTACCTTGGGGCAGTTTTGCAGCATGGAATTCAGCCGGCTTTTTCATTCGGTTGTCTCTGGGAATACATACGTTCCGCAGAGCATGCCGAGGTCGTCGTTCTTGCTCGTAGTGGTCCTTTGTCGTCTGGCGCCGGCGCGTACGAGCGCCCAGGGCGAGTCATTTGAGCCGCCGAGCAGGATCAGGCCGATTGATTAGTTGGTTTGTTCAGTCATGGCTTCACCTGCCCGTTGTAGTGGCTAGCAACACTGTTGATGGGGTTGTCCGAACATTTGCTCCGGCATGCCGAGTAGCTTGCAGTTCGCGGATCAGATGAGGAGCGCTGATCAGGCAGGTGAGTACCTTCTTTTCAGGGCGCTGCGGGTGACGGTTGTGATTTTGTCCGTCTTCTTGATTCGGCCGGGGAGCCGTTGCCACCGGGTGCTTGCACTTCGTAGGTACAGGGTTTTCGCCTTCCTCGAGCTTTATCAGGTTGCTCGATCATTTGGGTGGCCGAACAGTTTGGTGCTTTACTACCCGTGCGGCGGGGGGAGTCCGGGCTGGCTGTTATGCATGGCGCCTGAACATCCCCCCCCCCCCCTCCCCCCCCCCCCCCCCCCCCCCCCCCCCCCCCCCCCCCCCCCCCCCCCCCCCCCCCCCCCCCTTAGTGGGCGGCGTTCCAGCAGCTTCTTCCAACAGGTGCTGAAGCATTGCTGTTGCGGGGTCAGGTCGCTCCGTTTCGGTGGTCACGCCGTACTTCTGCAAGCCGGCCTCGGCGCCGCTCCAGCAGTAGCTGGCTGTTGCGTTCGACATTCTGGTCAGGTGCTGACACGGATCATACCTCCTTCTCGCATTCGGCGCGGAGCAGCAGCACGTCTATGCGCAGCTTTCTGGTCCTGCAGGTTCTGGATGGCTGCTGCGGCGCTCGTCCGCATCGCGAGGTGAGGTTTGGTAGGGCGCTTTTGCAGGCAGCAGGATTGTTTGCTCTGGTGCGCGGCGTGCTGTTCGCTCATTCGCGCAGCTCTTTGAGGAAAGGCTTGCTCATGCTGGGCGGCGTCCTGTGCTGGCTGTTACAGGTGCCCGCTGCAGCAATCAGGGCGGGGACGGAGTTTGTCGGCCCAGGCGCTTGGGCGCTGTTTGGCAGAGGCGGTCGGCTCTTTTGGGATGCGGCGACTGCTGGGGTGGCGTGGAGCGCCGCGTGCGGCTATGGCGTTAGCTTTTTCTTGCCATCGTTCGTTGGTGGGATGTCGCGCCCAGTGTGTTTGTATTCAGCGGAATGGCGGGGCGCTTTGCAGTAGGGCGACTGCGCGCCAGGCGTTCGGCTTCCTGGTGCAGGGCCGTGTTGCTCTGTGTGCGCTTTTTCAATTTCCGCTGTGACCTTTTCGTACTTCATCAGCGTTTTCTGCTTGTTTCAGTTTTGTCGATGTCGCCCTGAGTGCAGGTCTTTGCCTCTGCCCGCAGGCCGAGCAATGGTGGTGTGCGGCAGGGCTTCAAAAGTGTTCACGGTCACTTGGTTTTCATCGTCGCGGCCTTTGTAGTAGGCATTTCATTGCGGGCGTTTTGAATGCCACGCAGCGGCTACCAGGGTCAGGGGCGATGGCCGTAGACAGGGCGCTACGACAGTAGGGTTAGGTTCAATTCATGGTGTGTCTCCTGGACCCGGCGCCGGTACGTGGGGGTGGACGGCGCCGGGTTGGTTTGGCATAGCGGTTCGCCGCGCCTATTCAGGGCGGCGAGCTTGAAGGCTGCCGTACGGTTGCGTGGTATGTGCGCCAGATCGTCAAGCAGTACTTGCTTTGAATTCCTGGGCCAATTTCTTCTTCTTGTGCGCTCCCTGCATTACCCAACGGGGAATGAGGGTGGGTTGTCACCGGTGCGGATGCTGAGGCGCAGCACCGAAGGGTGCGTTCGCGAGGCCGTCATAGGAACGCGTGTGAACAGCAGATCGCCGGGCCTTCCGCGTGGCAGGCCGATGCTGTCCATTGCTGCGCGAGGTGGCGCCAAAGTGCTTTCAGTGCTGTCGCTCCGCAGTAGGCCTGACAGGACTCGCGCCGCTCTCCGCCACAGCAGCAGAGACCTCCATGATTCAAACCCGCACGACACTTGCAGTACCCAGTCTTCATCCATTCGGCCAGTATGGGTTCTGGCTGAGGTGTTGGCGGCGATCTGCTGCAGTCCTTGAAGGCGGCGCGCTCGGGCTTGAGATCAGCAGGGCTTTCTTATCATCGCGTGGCCGCTCTTCGATATAGGCCCAGGTGAGATGACGCTGCCAGGCCATTTATGTCGCGGCATGCGATAAAACCCGGTCTGGCGGTTTTTCTTTTGTGCCTTCGACGTATGCAGAGCGGCGATGGATTTCCAGTGCGCAGCTGGCCAACGGAAGCGGCTGCGGAATTGCTGCAGGGCTCGATGTTTTGCAGCTTGAAGCTGCTCGGCACCAGGATGGCCGGGGTGACGCCACCACGCCGCACGTGCGGTTTCGGTGAGCTGGTTGAGCGTGTCGAGTGGTAAGGCATTGGGGACCCGGGGATAAGGTGCTGCGTGGGGCGCTTAGGTGGCGCGGTTCTACCGGGGCCTGTTCACGCGAACCAGGCCTGGGGTTCTTCGGCAAAGAGCTTCAGGCCCCTGCGGTAACGTGCATGGGGTTTTAAGCTGGCTTCACGCTTGCTGCCGCGTTTGGTGGGCGTGAGAAACCAAGCTGGGGGTGATCTCGACCTGGTGGCTTTCGCCGATCTGGGGCGAATATCCAGCGTGATAACGACTTTGCCTTTCTTGCGTGCTCGACAACGGCAGCGGCGACATCGGATAGGGCGCGGGGCCCATCTGGTTGGCGAATTACGCCGGCGTGAGGTTGGCGATAAGTTCGCCTGTTTCGGGTTGCTTCATTGGTGGTGCTCCTGTGCTTTAGCTGATGCGGCTATGCGCCATGAGTGCCTGGGCCTGCACGCGGGCGAGCAGCGGGCGAGGTCGGGCAGGTTAGATCACTCGCGGCGCGCGGTTGGAGTCGTGCAGCGCGTGAGGGACAGGGCTAACTTCCGCCGTCTTTGATGAGGCGTAGCAGCGTGTCTGTCGGTTTTGATGTGGGGCAGCGTGCTCGGTGCGCACTTGCTCCCAGCGTGAGTTAGGGCAGGGTGTTAGGCGGCGTGGTTTGCTCAAGGCGTGCTCATGCACCCCCTTTATGCGCAGCAGCTCGACGGAGTGCCCTGGGCGGCTGTTGCCGAAAAACGCGTTTGATCAGGTGCGGGGCCGTCGCAACCTGGAACCATCTTTCAGCGTTTTTACCCTGGGCATTGCCGGGCACGTGCGTACGGACGGCGCCGGTACTGCGGCCAGGCTGCGCGTAGGCTTCGGCCAGTGCCAGATTCGCTGCTATGCAGCAGGGGTCCAGCCGGGTGAGGGCGGTCTTAGCCCTGCCGGCCTGCGCTTGGTCCGCTGATTACGGGTGCCTGGGTGCGGCAGGTGGCAGGGGTGCGGAGTATGTGGTTCGCCGCGGGCGGGCTTGTCGACCAGGTGCAATCATGCTGAGCTTGCTCCTGAACTACTTGGCTCTTACCTTCACGGCCAGCTTTGGCCAGCCAGAGCAGCCCGCGTTGAGGGACCAGGGATTTTGGTAATACAGCTGGCCTTTGCCATTGTTCATCAGCGGGTTTTTGGAGTGCCTGCCTTGAGCTTGATGACAAAGCGGCCGGCGTCGATTATCGCGCTGGGCGGGGGAGGCGGTGTGTGGTCGGAGGATGCCGCGCTCTTGAGGCGCGGGTCAGGCGGTTCTGGCCGTGCGAAGCATCTTGGCGGCGTCGTGGAGGGTGAGTTATGCATTGGTGGGCTGTCCCCCTCTGAGCTGGCCGCCGCTTCTGCATGCATCCGCATTAGTTCGCGGCCGATGGCCAGCCATTATCGCGCAGGCAGGCTAGCTTCCGGAAAAGGTTTGATTTACCTGAGCGCGCTGAGCCGGCGCGATGGCGGCCCATGGGCTGCGCCGTAATTAATGCCACCGGCAAGCCAGTAGCCCAAATCGAACGTCCATCAGGGATTCGCCGGATGTACTCGAGTACTGGCCGCCCACTCCAGGGCGCTTGGGCGCTTTCATGCTGCACGCTCCAGCGCCCGTTGCGCCAGTCGTCTATCCACTGTTTTACCTGATTGGTGAGCTGGTCAGCTGAGTGCTTTGGGCAAGCATTCAGGGTGTGCAGGTTCCAGCCCGATCCGCAGGGTTGGCAGCCGCACTTTTTTTCGGCTTCGGGGGTGTATTTGCTATGGGTCGCCGCGCTTGGCGATTTTGGTGCTGCCGTCTGGTTTTCTGCTGGGCAAATACAACGCTGTAGCTGCAGCACAGCGCACCTGGGTGGGCAGCAGCTGTTCGCTGAGGGGGCTGGTCGCGCTTTGCTGCGCGCCCTCCGCCGTTTCCCGGGGCTTCGGTGGGGTCGATCCAGGCCGGCCGTTCGGGGGTCTTTGGGCTGGGTTTGCTTGGTGCTAATTGCGGGTGATGCCAGCCGGCGAATGAAACTGCCAAAGCTCATTAGATCCAGAAGCGATTCGGCATCGATAACTCTTGGCCTGGTCTGCCCCGCTCCAGGTGTTAGGTTTTGCGGAGGTTCTTACAAGGGATGGGGCGGCAGGGATTGTCACCCACGACCACAGTTAGGCCGGTGCGAAAGGCTGATGGCTTCAACTAGGGCTGGGTTGGACAGTCTTGCTGGATGGAGATAATACGGCATGGGGCCGAACTATGCGTTGTTTGGTTGGCATTTCGGCGATCCCGTGGTTTGGGTGGATAACGCAAACCAGTAAAACCGAATTGTTTTGATCCTGTCAACAACGAAACTGTTGTTAACTACATGGTTCAATTACCGCGAATGTTTTATAGCTCCCCGGCATGGCCATAACGATTCGACCCTTCAATCCGGAGTGCCCTATATCGAGCGGTGGCCTCTTCATCGGGAATAGGGATTTATTCAGGTGTCCACTAAAATTACCCAGCCCCTGCGTGTGGGGACTGAAAATAAACGTTTAATGCTTGATTCTTGGCCGTCAGTCGACACCAGTGCGAAACTTTACCGCTGACGGGGTGGTCTGCGACTATCGGATAAGCAAACACATCACCATCAAAACGATTGTAGGCTCCATGCTTCATGGCCCTTATGCATAAATCACCCGGAGCTTTTCTGGCTTGAGATTTCATCCTTTTCAGCACAGTCAACCCGAAACAAGTCCTCCTTTGACTATACTACCGTGATCATTATCATAGCCCGCTGCCGGCGCTTGCCTTTTGCTGTGTATTGAGGTACCACAGCCATATTGCGCGCCCTCGCTCTCCCGGTGCTTACTGATATCTTATTAAGGTAAGCGCGGTTGTCTTTAGGGCTGCAGCGATGTAGGGAATTTTTTTAATCGTTCAATGCTTGGCTCGCCGAACGTTATTTTTCGTAATTACCGATTCGAAGCTTGAGCGCTTTTTGCCTTTCCCATCCACACAGCTCGCCCAGTGCGCGCTGCGAAACGGGAGGATGCATTGGCCTCTCTAGGTTTCTGATTCGATTGCCTATGTATCATCTGTCAATTATCACGAAATGTTTTTGTTGTGCGTGCTTACTTATCGTGTTGCGCTAAAAAACAAAACGTTGTTAGTCTTCGCCTCATTGCATAGAGGAAAACCTTTTCATGAACCGAAATGCTGAAATACGTGCCGAGGGCAAATTCTGAGCCAAGCGGCAGCTTTGTAGCAAACTGGGCTGGTTCGCAACGGCTTCGAATTAGCAACTATGAGTCGGGCGCCTAGAAACCCCCGGACTTGATTGACAGCCGGCGCAATTGTTGAGGCGCTTTCAATGCCTTAGGCGCTACATGCACGCTCGACTGATGGTCTTTCCGCCTACAGAACCTAAACCAGGAGCCGCACCTCGCACCTTCCACCCCCCCCCAGGGGGTATCTACGCAGAGATTTTGGCATTGGGACTGGGCTTGAGTCCGCTATTGCGCATACCGATCAGGGTCTTGGTGCTTGCAAGCGCGCCTGGAACGGCAAAAGCGTTCGAGAGCTTATGCGCCACTGGATACTGAAACGCTCGGAAGCGGCGGCGGTACCTCCATTCGAGTTCTCAACCACCACGCGCCCTGATTTTGCTTGTCCGCGGTACACCTGTGGTTTGAATTCAACCTTGCACAGGGTTGGGCTGACAGATATGCATATGGAGACGATAAGAGAAGTCCAGGCCCAACTTGAAAGTCCAGTTCCCATGCGTTGTCGGGGATAGCCGTTTAGGAGGTCTTCTTAAGGCATGCCAACCCGTGATCAAATTCGCTAGGGTTCTGAGCCCATTGACAGGTTCCTTCTGAAAAAAACAAACAGCGGCCCTGTAAACCAGAGCCGCAAAATTAGGTGCCGGGAAGTGCGTCCACCCACCACAGGACAGTCCACATAACCCCCAGGCGTACAGACAACAACCCATTGCCGCAGGACCAAGCATAAGCGGAAGTTACCCCGCGTCTTGGCTACGGCGTACAGGGATTTAACGCCATGGAGTGCGAGGCTACTTCAGTTGCCTTGATCCCGGTGATTGCGCCGGACATCATCCAAGCCATATCTAACCTGGCTAGCCGTGATTACAAGGGGGCCAAGGACGGGCTGCCTATTACGGCGCGGTTGTCCGGGCACCCTTTTCAGAGGAGGTGCCACGCCTTTCCAATTACGACGCACAAGTTGACCCCTGCAGGAGTTTCTGCGGGGTTGAGCGCGACGGATGACCAGCGTATGATGATGCCTATTTGCGCTGCAGCGTGGCGGGTTGTTTCTTCCGGCCTACGCCAGTGCTGCGACCAACGATTGCTTTTTGCGCCGCTCTGGGCAAGCTGCTGGCTGCTGGGGTGCGTTTGTTTGCCAGGCCTGCATGATGGGGTTGGCGGACAACGTATGGACCGCCGAGGAGGTTGAAGACCTGGAGGTGCACGGGCAACAGGTGTGATTGCGAAGGTGCTGGGCATTTATGGCTTGGGGCCCGGCAGGCGATGTGAGGGGCACCGAAATTGGCTGATTTCTGTGGATTGTAGGGTTCTGAGCGTACGCAGCAGATGCTGGATTGATGCTCTTGGCTGCGCGCCGTGCGATCGCTGGAAAGGCCGGTGGTCGATCATCAGTACGCGAAAGCTGGCGGCGCGCTATTCCCTTCAAAGCGCCGTGAAGCGGCTGCCAGGGCGTGGATACCTGCGGTTGAGCCAGCAGAATTCTAGAGATCTCGGGGGTGCGCCGTGGGATAAAAGCAAAAACCCCTCCCATTCAGGTGCTGGCACCAAAAGGGTATGCCGATTTGCGGGTGTGCCTTGGGCGGCAATAGAACTGTGCGCTGGACTTCTCGAATTGAAAGTTGAGCAGGGCAAAAAGGCGCTGTTCTGGACCCGATGGTGCGGGTTGGGGCGTTGGTCGGTTGCATTTGACGGCGCAGATCGGCGCAGAAGCTGAAACCCCGTTATTTGCCTGGAGCAGGTTTGGAAGGGTATAACCTGAAGGCTGGAAGGCGCGCCGTGGCGCAGGAAGGCGAATTAAGGGCCGGCGTTGCGGTTGGTTGTGCCGGGTGCTGATCAGGAGGTTTTGGCCCCATGGGACTGGGGACAAGACGGGGCATTGAGTGGACCCAGGGCCGCGGAACCTGGGGAAACCCGAATACGGGGTTTTTGGCTCCCGCGTTGGAGTTGGGAGGGTTTTTTGCCGTAAACTTTGCTAGTTTGGGCGGGAGAAACGGTTTTGGCGGGGCGGGGATTTAAGTCTTTTAGTTTAAGCCTTTGGGTTGCCCGTTATTTTGCGGGGGCTTGATTCGGCCAAAGGCGGGGCCAAAAAAGTGGGGAATGGCCCAAGGTGCGGGTTTTGGCTGGCCCTGAAAAAGGAATGCTTGGGGGGGGGAACCCAAAGGGCCCCGTAAATCCCCTCCCCCCCCTTTCCCCCTCA
>Ga0163217_1051596_pt1 | contig 12203 bp, 8 predicted proteins | sample SynspAceP_FD_185933 | JGI IMG/M metagenome (GOLD analysis project Ga0163217, IMG submission 185933) | Saline lake microbial communities from Ace Lake in Antarctica - Synechococcus sp. Ace-P (PacBio error correction) | ecosystem: Environmental > Aquatic > Non-marine Saline and Alkaline > Saline ... | reverse complement strand
GGTTATTCAAACATGTGGCTCCTTGTGGCTTTACTTTGCTTGCCTTATGGCACGAGACAATCGTGCAGAGTGCACCGTCATCACGGCGAAATGAATGCAACAGTACGACGAAGTAAAATGACTTTGCCTGTATCCTGTTTTTAAGCGCTTTATGTATCTGTGTAGATCAAGATACTTTGCCCATAATTGATATTCATTGTTGAATATCAAAAAGGCTTGTCGGCTCCCAACGGCTGTCACCATGGTCGTCATAATCTCGGCGGCTAACAAGCGCTTATACAAAAGCTGTCGTCCACCAAATGATTGAAGTGGGCGGTGTTTAAGCATTCAAATTAATGTTTTGAGTTGTTCGGGGTTGCTGCACTAAGGCTTCATGTTCACCTGCTAGCCACTCTCATCAGGTAAGCATAGCCAGCCACATAAGCTTGCTGCTGAGTTTGATGCAATCTCCTAAACTGTTTGGAATTACGTTTAGGTGATAGACGCAAATCAACGCCAATAAATCGGGTTGCCAGCGGCTTAATCCCCATGGACCTTATGCGCCAATAAGGCGCACCGCTTCCGATGCGCCTTTTGTAAAGTGAAGTGCAAATTCGGCTAAGAAAGTTCTGCACAAGCCGCAGAAAAAGCTTGGATCTTCTTCTAAGCCAGCATCTAGCTCCAACACTTGTAAAAGGCGCTAGGATACTGTTGCTCTCCAAAAAAAGACGGCTAAATGTTTCCTCATCTATTTACTCAAACATGTTAGAAACCGCATAACGAGCGCTGATTTCGAAGATCGCTGGTCGCCAAACCAACAATTAGATTCGTCATAAACGAAACGTAATAGGTTTCATCCGAGCACATGTGATACGGGCAATTTAACGCTGGCCCCTTTCCTTGAGGAGTCACATGGCTAAGTCATAACCAATGAGAGATCAACTAATGTGAAGGATGGTTTTACCGTGTTTGGAGGTTCGCTTGCGATTCAATTGCTTTTTCCGACATAACGAACGCAGTACCAAAGATGCACCCAGCCAACGCGCCTTGGCTGTGTTGGCGCATAAGGTTAACCAAGTATTCAACTGTTGCTCTGGCACCCAAATGGGGGTGTTTGCCTTGGATTCCGCTTGTTGTCTTGGTGACTGTCCACATTCTTTCTGTGTGTAGCGGTTTTTGATTCTGACATCGGGTGGATGGCTTGTTGAAGGCTCTAGTTTCGATGGCCTTTGACCGAACCTCACCGACTTGAATTTTGTCATAGGCTGAGCCATTGGGTCCGCGTTTATGTTAATACGTTACTTCTTGACGGATTTCAAAAGCGTTGCGCTGGCGATTACCGTTATGACGTTGTATTTTAGTCGCCTTTCCCAATTGGTCTGCAGGTGGAGGTATCAAATTGTATTGCCATTACGATCTGCTTCCTGTGATGGGTTCAAAGCTTTGCGCATAGCTTTACAAACGTAGCAATTACCATTATCAAATTCCGTATTAGTGCGCCGCTTCTACCACTGAATTGGCTTTGGTTCTACTTTTGTGTTTGTTTTGCTGCCATTTTGAGACCTTTTTTCTGTGCCTTAAAGCTGTCGTAACGCTCCGCCTGCAATGAACACACATTGGTCGAAGCGTATTTGATCTTGTAGGTAGAGGCCGAGTTGTTCCTTTTCGATAGTAAAAGGTCACTGCTGTAACCAGAGGCGGCAAAGTCGAGAATTGCTTTTTACCTATCTGCTGGTGGTTTGGAATTTATAAAGATCGATGCTGTGGCGCTACGGGCGTCTTCAATTCAATATCGAACGTGAGTGTTAAGTGTCCACACCGGACCAATACATTATGCTCAGTATTGCCAATATCAAACCACACCAGGGAATTGGTTATCGTACATTCAAACCAGTTAAGAGGCTTTCATCGAGTGAGGTAGCTCGGACGATTATATGTTCTTTCATCGCTGTCTAAACTTGTTGAATAGGTATTTTCTGAGCCGGCTTTTGCCGTTGTAAATCGGGTATTTTGTAAAAAGTCGCCACGTGTTATTTATGATATCAAGGTTTGTTAACCCAGTAACAGCCACGTCACGGTCAGAGGTTTCCCAGTTTGCATCGCCTGCCGTAACATCGGAGATAATTTGCCGTTGATATTGTCGTAGACAGTAACCTTTCGGAAGGCAACGCGAATAGACGGCCCATGCTTGGGTTCTTGTTGGGTAATACATATTCAGTTTCAGTTGTTGTATCGTCGCTTATTTTAAGATCAAGGAGGACTGTGCAATTCATTGATGCGTTTTTCGTCCGAGGTCACCGCTTGCCCTTCTTTTCTCGCGAATTAAAAGCCACACACGGTTAGTTCAGCAGTTCATTCAATGCGCCCGTTTGAATCGATTGGAAATCGCGGTTTCTTATCGCTGCCTAAATGCTACTTTCGACGATGCTTTGATCGGTCGATTGTGGTGCTTTACTGATCAGGTTCACCATGCCGGCCTGGGTGCATGGCACCGCATTACAGGGTGGATGTTGCGCCTTTTAAAGCAACTTCTATTTTGTTTCTACGGCCGCCCATGTAAATTTGTGGTTGTAAGTTGCAATCGTATATAGAGCAACTGCAGCCTCATTAGTACGCTTGTCATTTTTGGAACCACGGAATATAAACATGGTCTAGGCGGCGTTACGGCACCCCATCTCGTTAATTCGGTTAATCCCGAAGAATAACGCACCGCTTCGCAACGCGTCTTCGATACCCGCGCTGCTTCCTAAGCTGTCCGCATCCGATATAGAAATGGCTTGAGTGGTTTCTTCTGGGCTAATTGCGTTTTGTTTGCTGTTTGCCGATAAGTCTGACCTTTACTTCTAAGGTACTTAACTGGCATCTCATTAAGAGAGATTGCTTTATCTTGCCTATTGTTGTGAAATCTGTTCATATTCGCTGCACCGAATAAGTCGACGCGCTTGTGATCGCCAAGACAGTAGATGTGGGAGGAAAGGACCAAAGCCGTTTCAATTTTAAACTCCGAGGATTGAAAGTTTATATTTGAGAATGACTATCCATTCTATTTATTTCTCAAAGAAAAAAAAACTTTAACTTTTTGGCGCATCTTTACGTATCGGCTGGTTTTGTTGTCTCTATCTTGGCCTTAATCGGGCCAAAACCAATGTTCCATGTAGCTTTGGGCTTTTAGGGTCGTAATGGAGAGTATAAACTTCTAATTCGTAGCCTGAAATCCCATCGTAAATCGGACTCTGGAAGCCAGCGATGGATAAACCACTCAACGGCTTGTTTCACCGCGGCTACTTTGCATTGAACGGGAATCACGGCGTATTCTTGCGGACGGCACGTCAATTGGTGTCTGACGTGTTTCTTAGTTGGCCTTAAATTACCCTGGCCCAGTAACACATTTGGTCTGCGCGTTTTGGAGGGTGTAATGGTGTTTGTCTGTCTATGATTGCCGATGGGTTTGAGCGTAGGATGCGAAATATCGTTTTTTGTATCTATGGTTTTCCAAAAGCGTATGGAAACGCTCTATAAAATCTGGATGTCTAGAAGATGGTCCGTGTATCCAAAGCCATGCACACCATTAAGTTGGAAAGCATCGCGGCATTTTCGATATCGAATCGAAGTAAAAGGGCTTTTTGGTTATCACCAGCCAGCGTTTTTTCTGTCCGGTATTGTAAGGCATGTGCGCAGACCTTGGCGCTTTCCTCTTAGGCGGTATTCACGAGCGTGCAAGTTAAACATATTTAGAAAAGCGCGGACTGAGCTAATTTCTGAATCAAAGCCACAACAATTTGGCCAATGTCTATAGCCTTTTTGGGCTCGAAGTAAGAACTCTTGCGGCTTTGCTTAAACGTATCTCTCTTATGTATTTGCAGCGACGTGAGCCCTGTTGCCTCACCAAAGACTCGTTGGAAATTAGCCAGTGAGCCAACAGTTTTGTCAGCAGGACTTGCGACATGGAATAGATTATCCAAATGCTCATAGAATGTAGTCTAAAACTTTTTCAATGCGAGTTGAGTTTGTGTTGCAGAGGCATAATGTTCAAAATAGAATAAAATAATAATGATTAATCATCCAATTGATGCATTCATTGCCAATTTGTTGTGATCATTTGGCTATCATTTTGCATAAAGCATTGTTTGACGTAAATAAGCTTGTCGAGGTAATAGAAGCTATTTTCCAATTGGGTCTGTCTATTAATTAATCAAGTTGCATGGATTTAATCAAATTATGCCTCGTTTATTCTTGAGGGGTTTCGAATTCTTAACCGCTTCCTAGGTTTCATTAGGTTGTTTCAACTCCAAATATAATATGGATTTCAGGCTATGAAAGAATTAGCGCGTCCGCTACTTACTGCTCGATGTTTGTGCTGCGGTGCTGTGAGCGGAATACTGGGCCAAGTCTTATTTTAACCTTGCTGATTTGATTCATGCTTCAGGTGGCTGAAATCTCAGTGTCATTGGTGCACGAGCCATCGTAATATTCTCGGCGCTTTGTTGGCAGGCGCATGTTTGATCGCTGGCAAGGTCATTCATTACTTTGATTTCTTCTATGTTGGCACTGGTCTTGTTGGCACTGGTATTGTTGCCCTTTTCTATTAATTGCCGATGTTGGTGGGCTTTATTCTCTTTTTTGCTTGCGCCGCGGAAGCTCCGTCAATATGCGGTGGCAACATGATGATGTCGTTGGCTACACAAAGAAAAAGTGGGTTCTTATGTGACCGTGCCTTCATCTTTGTTACAGCACAGCTGCATGATTGCGCTTTAGTGTTGGTTTTTCGTGAGTGGATGGGCCAAAATTATGGCGTCGGTTATTGGTTGTTGGCAGTTGTATGCTTGCTGCTGGCCCTTCTTTATTATGGCGGTCAACCGGTCCACGTTTTCAAGCTCGTGAGAAAGCTAAGTGGTACCGGAAGCCAGACAAGAAAGCGACGTTTTCTGGCTTTTTTAACAGTGATTCTTTGTGTATGGGGTTTTGAGATCCCACGATCGCGGGCGTGGATCAGTACCTATTGGTATTGTGATGGGCGAAGGCCAAAACCAAGCGGCGGTACTGGTAGTCTTAGGTTTTACGTGAGCTTGTCGCTTGGGGCGTTTAGTGTCTGTGCCGCTATTTACGCTGGATTTACCGTTACGCATGGTTTATATGGCTGATCTTTTTTAGCATTATTGGCTCCTGTACTTATGTTGCTTTCCCTGATCTTTCTCTTTTATTGATTGCCCTTTGGTTTAGGCCTTGGGTGTTCTGCGATCTTCCCCATGTTGTTTGCCTACGCCAGCAGCATTATGTCTTTGAATGGCGAAAAACGAACGGGATGATTTTTTGTATCGCTGCGGATTAGGTTGCGTGGTCGCGCCTTTCATTGACGGGTCCCATTATGATTCGCTTTAGTGTGTCAGCCTTTCCCGTAAGTGTTGATTGTGTTTGGCTGTTTACTGATGTGGTAAGCTTGTCGTCGTTTAGAAAAAAATGACCACTAGGGAAGGTTTAAATGTAAACAAGAGTAAGTGTCAACTTACTCTTGTTTACATTGTTATTGGGTACTTGTGAAGTGTCAGCAAGGTAGAAATGCAGCCAGATGCGGTATAAAATGTCGAAGAGAAATCGTGCTCTTATTATTGCCTCGTTCTCACGGCCTTTTCCAGTCAAAACACTAATACTGGCGAACAACGCCGCGTAAATTTCGCTGCCTGAAGGTCTCTCAGAGAGTCTCCAACCATATCGCGGGCTGTCTTCGGAAAAAGAGGACACCGAGCTGTTTTTCAATATTTTCAATGCATTGGCCGCTTTTGGGTTTTTCGAACAAGTGCAAGTATCGTCTGGACCATTGAGAGACCAATATTGAATGCCTGAAAGCGGTACCGCCCTCTGCTTCGACCAGTGCGGTCATTTTATCGGCATGTATGCCAGGTGTGTTTCGCTGTAATAGCAGGGCAATGCAGATTGATTGGTGACAACAAAACACTTTAAAGCCTGCTTGGACAATGCGCAATGGATTTAATATGCCGGATAGGGGTTGCCATTCGTCAAACAGATTTTGACGTAGGCATCAGAGTCTTGGATTTGATGAGCGCCGTCTCGGCTCTTAACAAAATGATGGGCTTTTAGGTTGCGTCATGAAAAATACCTTATGATGAATTCTAAGAGATGAGTGTGGCTATTTGCGTTCACCGATATCAGCGAAGTTGCGTGCGAACAAGCAAAGCCAAGAGTCACGTGGGCGCGAGCCCAATCATTCCAAACCTCTTGTCCGCCGGCTGACGTAAATTTTTTCAAAAGCCTTGAGCACTTTATCAAATGATGTCACAAGCTTTTCTTTGTCCGATTGGACTTGATGCCGCCGATCAAATAAATTCCCGTCAGTCGTTCTGCTTCTTTGGCGTCGGCCATGCGGCAGCTGTTCAACCTTAAGTTGCCGCGGCGGCACGTTTTAAATTTCAACGTCCAGTTCACCGCACAATGGCGACAAAAAAATTGTTATCGTCACTGACTAAACAAGGTTTTGAAGGACACCCAGCAGGATCAAAGATTTAGCATTTGAGCGGCCTCTTCGCCAAAGATTAGAGCAATCTCGATTCGTGCATTCATAGTCATGAATACTGAACTCGATTTTTTGTTTCTTTAATTGATTTAATAGCTGTGTCACCTTTGCTTTGCCTCTTACTTTTGCCAAACCATTGGCGTGAACAAAACCATAGAGTGAAGACTTCTAATCGGGCCAAGCAGCATAGGAGAAACACAACATTCCATTTTGCGGATCCACCAATATTAGTATGCTGGCCGCACCCTACATCGCCTAACCCCGGGACAAGTTGTTTAGTGTCGCGGCGACCGCTGACCACGCCTTTACTTGTCCAACCCTGTCGCCATTAAGCCAATTCATTAAGACAATATAAACTAGCAAAATACGCCAGAGAAGGAAATCCCATACGGCCGACACGACTCTTTCTTGAATCGCCTTGCCGCCGACTTTAACGGGGATAACCGCATTAGGGTGTATCAGACGTTGTATTCTCACGGATGCCTTGTTTGCAGGGATCAATAGAATACGAATAACTCATACCTCCACCAGTCGAACTGGCACAGCCGCCGAACAAAGAGGGTGACAATAATAAGAAGGGGAAAAAAAGGTGTGGCCAGCTAAGGAAAAGTCTGATGTGCCCGAAGCGGGAGGTGGTCGCGATAGACCAACTTTTCGAACACGTGCATAACGCAGTGACGTGTCCCAGTCATAAGTCGACGTCATGGCCAGCTACCAGAGTGGAAAAGGAATGAGCGGTGCTGGAAAGGACATCAATAAAAAGAAACGTGCTTCAGGGATCTTTGAATAGTGCCATTCGCTCTTGTGACCGCAAGCGTAAAAATGCAAAAGGCAAAGTTGAGGCCGACAACAATCATAAAAAGGTACAAAATCATACTCGATCGCGACACTGTTGAAGTAGCCAATGCTGTCGTCGTGAGTCGACAAGAAGCCGCCAATGGCTACGGGTCGAGAAAGCTGTGTGACCAAATGGCGTTCGAATAAGCTTATACCCAGCGATCCAATAGCCTAAAGCACAAAACACCCGTTTAGCGTCGCGTAGATTGTGGTACCAAAGCGCTTTGGCTTTTCGGCAATGCGTGCGTTTAGCTTTGGTATCTTTTACGGGTCCTTGGTGTTTCTGACGATACAGCTGCCATGACCAACCGATGCCTAACATTGGCATAATGGCTACGGGCTAATACGATGATCCCCATGCCGCCTACCAAGGGGAGTAGCTGTCGATAAAACAGAATAGACTGCGGGGAAGATCGATCGATGCCGGAGTATGGTGCCCCGTGTGTCGTGCAGCCCTGAAATGGGATTCCAAAACAGCATTCGGTAAAGCTCAGATCTGGATTTCTGCTTAAGAAAAAAGGCACAGAACCAAATAACCCAGTTACGGTCCAGAAGAGGACGGTTGACTAAAGAACCGTCGCGCAATTTTTAATTTCACCACGCTCGTTACGAACTGGAAAACCATAAAAGAAAGCCGCCTAATAAGTTCACGCAAAAACGCATAAAGAAAACGCATAAGTGGACCATTCAGAATAAATCAGAGAAAACGATTAATGGGCGCGGATCAGCGAGGACACTGAATACCATTACAATAATCCAATGACACTAAAATGACACTAAAATTGCATTAACTTTACTCCTAGAAACTGATTTTTTCATTTATCAGCCATTGTTTAAAAAATTTCTGCCGATAACCGTACTTGGCTTTTTACTGGCAACTTTTTGTCTTATCTTTTGGCTCTAACAAGAGTCTCATTAAAGAAACTTAAACCCACTTGAAAGAGCTGCTCTTACCGCTGGGAATTTGTTTTTTATTGGCACAAAAGATGAATCACGGCTTCTGCTTGTCATAACCAGATCGCTGGTGGCGGGCGATCATATCGTCTTGGCGAACGATGCGCCGATTTTGCACCTTCAGGCAAGTTCAAATAGCGATGCTTTCGCCGACTATTTGAGGGAACGATTTAACCCCGTGACGCTTACCGCTCCAATGGCTTCTGCTTGCGCCTTTTCGGCAATCGAGTGAATACATTTTCACCACGGCTCCGGCGTCGGAATATAGCTTATAGCGAGCTGATCGTGGTTTGTTTGAGGCGAGATAGCTATGTCGATCATGGCCTTCTTGTACGATATCGACAGAAAGCAGATTGTTGATAATCGTCATAACCGGTACGAACGCCCCAATACTTCGCCAGCATTGGACGACATGATTATTTGCTTCGTCATTTGTGGTCAGTGCACAGAAAACACGTCGGTTGGATCTCGATATTTTCTTCAAGCAGCAACCTTGTCTCTCGACCGCATCACCATTTAAAGAACATCGTGTTTCCAAAGTCTCGGACAAATAACGGCAGCGCTCAGGGTCTCGTTCGATGATTTTGACGCGATATGCTTTTCGAGGACTTTGTGCAAACGCTCACCTATTGTTTGCCACCGCCCGCAATAATAATGGTCGATAAGGTACGTCCAACGGACGTAGTTCAACTCATCTACATCCAGTTACGCCCTTGAGCCGTCATGGAAAAGACTCGTCGTTGGGCTCGAATTACGGTATTGCCATTCAGGCTGAAAATGGATTTCCGCATCACGATAAATTTGCCGCGATACGGTTTGAATGGATGGCATGTGCTCTTTTAAAAAACTGATGGTTGGTCGATTAAAGCCCCCCCTTTTCAGCCTAACAAACGACGAGTTGTACTCTGCCTCAGCAAACTCCATAACCGCAAAGCGGCCGGGGTTAGGCGAATCAATCTTGCTTCAGGTGTTCGTCACCTCTTTCAGGGCTGATTCGAACGTCCATAGGTTCAAGGCTTGGATCCGCAAAATAGCTCTGGGTATTTGGCATAGGCGCTTGAACGTATGGCGGCCGATCTTAGTGGGCGTCTTAAAATAAGGGATGTATGAGCGACCTGACAAGCGACCATATTGCGTTTCATCTTGTTGCTCACCGCGATCAAGCATGTCGGCATCATTGCAGCCGGCTTGCTCTAATTACATCTGGGTGTGAGCCATGCCTTCCCACCGTATTGAATGTCGAGACGATCTTGCAATTCTCTAAGGCGGGCTAAATCTGTATCAATGACGGTAATATCGTTATTCTTTCACTTTGCTAGGTTTTCTGCAAGTGGGCGCCACTTGGCCCGCACCTATTAATGATGGAATTTTCATAGTCTGCCTTATGAGCGTATTGGTTTTTGGCTCTTTTGTTTAGTTTGTTTATTCAATTGTCAAAGTGAGTTGTGATGCTGATCAAGCGTACATATTTTATTGTTAATGGCTTAGTGCAAGTTTACCCACATTAAAGACAATTATTTTAACTTTGAACATTGTAGAAATACTTCGTTAATTAATTTTGCTGAGTTTTTAATTAAGCTTCTTATTAGTATTGGGCGTTATGAAACAGAGGAAACCAAAACCTATAGGCCCCGTATTAACTTAGAGGGCGTAGCGTAAAAAAGCCCAGTCACTGATGTTTCATGTGAAACAATTTGATTGGGCTTTTTTAAAGTTGCTTATGTATTTAGGTTATTATGGTTTCAAACAGTGCCTATATTTTTTTAAGCAGGCAATAATAGAAATCCATCGTGACTTTCTAGCTAGGAAATAGCTGACGACCGTGGACTGACTGGAATCCCCAGTCTAGTGCGAAGTTTCACTGTAGCGTGTTTAATGAACGTCTGTCGCGTCTTTTTGGTCTTCAAAGGAAACGACTGAATTTTGTAAGCTCATTCTCTTCTGGGCCATTAAAGAGCATGTTGCTAACAACATAAATACCGCTGTTTTAGTGTTGTCCCAAACACTGTCCAGAATTTCACGCTGAATGCTAACCATCTCATCAATGTCTGCGGAGTTTGCGAATTGATCTTAATGTTTCTGGGTTACGGACGAGATCACCACCCGGTAGCTCAGAAACAAGGTACATTCCAACAAATCTTGTCGAAATGTTTCGCCGTCCCACCAAGTGTCTAATTCACCCGCATCGGCACCAAGATCAGTTGCGACAATAGCTAAGCGCTCAAGGTTGGATCTCGATTTTTTCCATACGCCAAGGTTTCAAGTTCCACTGCAGTCAGTTCGACGTGTCGGGCTTTTTTCTAGCAAGTGGTTTTCCTGTTTTAACCACCTTGTGCTGCGCACGCATCGAGTATTTTAATTTCTCCGGTATGTGGTGACCAATAATATATGCAAAAGTTGTGCGGTGTCATCTATGAACGCAACAAAACCGTCTTCGAAATATGTAAACTCTGTAACGCGTACTGCATTCTTAGGTTTAACAATGCGGCGCTGAAAACTCACCCTCTGTTGATTCTTATCCTTTGCCGATCAGCGTCGCTTTGTTATGTTTCACGTGAAACTTCGCTCTCATTCACCCGTTATAACAACATTGGTGGGTTGCGTGTTGCTTGCTTCTATATTGATTCTTCAGCTGATCTGGCCAATGGTATTTGTTAAGGACGCTTAAACCAGCCATTTGGAGATGGTTGTAATCAATGGATGGCATATGCTTTCTAATAGTTTCAACAATGTCGTCGCCTCACGTTGATAGCGACGTAGGACTGCGTTTCAGAGCTTTGGTTGGCCCAATCTTTATTAAGCAGTCGTACATGCTTTCAACCGTTCGTTAACCGCTGCATGTCAGGTGTGTTTCCAGTAGGTTAAACTGATACAAACACTAAAAAGCAGCGTTTGGCGTATAATCTGTGTCCTTTCTTCAAAAGGGATGTTTCGTAAACAAATGCAACGCGATTGCTGTTCAGTTTGGGATACTGACGGCAAAACACCGAAACACAACTCCTATTAAAAGAGGAACTGTGTTCGCTGGCGACATCAATTGATGACGAGCCTAGTTTTGCGTGCTTTGAAGCGGACCTTGCTGAAGTAAAATATTGCTTGATTACTTCAAATCGCCACTTGGCGGGGCGCTGTTTTGCTGAATAGACGTTGTGTCTGATGAACATACGTGTTGTTTTGACTTCATAATTGTTTGCTCGGATAAGACCAAAGGCGTTGGCCAATTTCTAATGCCCGCTTTGTGTTTTCCCTTGAGCGCACTCTTGAAATTTTCATGGCGCTTGCCGCCGGCAAATTGAATGTCTGTGATCAGGATAGAACCCTGCCCATGTGGCCACGATGTATCCCTTCTTTACTGGACAAACTAAAATATCGCCAGGCGTGGGCGCTTCATCGCTGACGCTTGCAATGTGCGCGGCATTGGAAATTTTTCATCACCCCCCGCAAGAACTTGTTGGTAATTAAGGCCACAGGCCAAGGGCGATAAACCACGAATTTGACGCTCAATTCATTCTTTGCCGACGCCAGGGACAGGTTTATGTTTCGCCTTCTTGGCTGGTGGTGAGTTTTTTTGCGGCGTAGCTCGTCAGGCTTTGGCGTTTCCTGTACTTCTTGGTACGAGTTGATATTTGCCTTCAGCAGGTTCCAATGCTTCGGATTTAAGGGCGTCGGCCTTCCGATTCATAAAGTAAACGTCATTTTGCAAGTTGCTTTTTTGGAGTGTCTGTTTGGTTTTATTATCGCAAAAAAGCGCTGTTTTAACAAAGGCATGGTCCCCACCCGTGTCTTTAAACCCAACGGTTCCCCATTTGCATGATTTGGTGATTTTGGGGCCCGGTTTTCCGCCATTCACCTTTGCTATTTCAAAAGGGGCTCGATCTTTTTCCCTTTTCTTTCCCTTTTCGGT
>Ga0163217_1049202_pt1 | contig 12203 bp, 10 predicted proteins | sample SynspAceP_FD_185933 | JGI IMG/M metagenome (GOLD analysis project Ga0163217, IMG submission 185933) | Saline lake microbial communities from Ace Lake in Antarctica - Synechococcus sp. Ace-P (PacBio error correction) | ecosystem: Environmental > Aquatic > Non-marine Saline and Alkaline > Saline ... | reverse complement strand
TCGCTCGCGTTCTGCGGGTCGCGAAAGCGACTGCGGCGATGCAGGAGTGCCATCGCAACTTTCGCGGGATGCCGCACACTGGACGACCAGCGCGCCCAGAGTGAAGCGACCAGCGACGACAGGAAGTCGTCGCATCTTCGCAGGAAGCCGCCAGGCTGGATTAGAGCGGCACTCCGAAAGGCACGGCGGCCGGATGGCCGCCGGCATGACTAAGCCAGGTGGCACATGCCGCCGGCGGAACGCGACACGAGCGGTGAAGCGAGGATAAGCGTCGATGAAACAATCACCGCTCGCCAAAGGAAAACGCTTGCCATTCGTGAAAGGGTAGCGGACGTCGCGCTTGTAGCCGCAGGTCGTGCGATCCGAAACGTAGGGAAGGCGCAGATGACGAAGGCACGAGGAACGGGACCGCACGGGGAAAGTTGGGAGCCACCACCTATTGGCGAAGCGGCGGCGATGTGCTTACTTGACGAAAATCCGCTCAGTTCACCCCCAGAGGAGGCGATCATGCCACGAAAGCCAGATGCGAAGATTACGACCCCAACTCGGTGCGGTTTTATTTGGTTCAGCGATGCGTGCGTCGGGCTGGCTTTGCGGCGGGAAGATCACATTCGAGCGGCAGTCTTATGGAGCATCGCCAGAGGCTGGATCCAGTGCTGTAGTTTCCTAAGCATCGGATTCGCCAGTCGATGCCTGACCTATACTGTGCTAGTTAACCACATGCCATTTGGTCTGAGAACTCAGTGATGGTGGTTGGCCCAGTGAGCGTTGAGGAAGGGTCGCCGGCATGGTGAGGCTGTTCCCGTACCCGCATTTAAGGACGACGGACGCCGAGAGCGACGCCAGCCTGAAATCGACATGATCGTCAATCAGCCCGGGTGCTTGCGAGAGACGCCGGCGGCTGAGCGATTGCAGTGAGGTTGGATGCGTTGATGGCTGGAACATTGCCCGACGTGCAAACGTGAGACGAAGTGCACCGGCAGAGATTTTGGGAAGGCGTTTTAAACCTTCAATTTTACTCGATGAAGCAGGGCCTGCTGGCCTTTAGCCGCCTCGTTGGTCCTACAATTCCGAATTTCGTTTGGCCGGCGCACGCGAACCCCCGAGGGACCAGCGACTACACCGGGCGAAGGATCCGCATTACGACGACCCTCGGTGAGCGAGCGAGGATCGACCGCGGCCAAAGCACGCACGCTTGGTGAGGGAGTCGCCGTAAATCGGCGCAAGACGGCTTGGATGAGCCCGGATCGGAATTCGAACGAAACGCACGATGGCGTCGGCCCTGTTTGGAAGACTCGGTTCGACGCGCAGTTCCAAAGGGATTTCTCGCATTTCGTCTTAGCCCGTATCTGGAAGTTGCTGGGATTGAGACGGGCGCCAAATTGAACAAACAGACAAAGTGGGCAAGATCCCCGGAGACTTGGCACCGATCTGAGCCGGTCGGGACTCGATTCCCCTGGCTGGCTGTGACGTGGGCGGAGGGTTCGGGCGAGCGGGTATCAAGCGAGCCGCGGGACGGCCCCGAGAGATCTCGCTCAGGAGGGCGATCCGCATGCGGGACAGGGCTCGGTTGTTGCGCCGACGAGAATCCGTCTCGGCCTGTCTTCGGCTAAAGCGACCTCGCTTTCATTGACGTGGCGAATCAGGGGAGTGAGCCGAAGGTCACCCGCTGCGCAATGCGATCGGACCTGTTTCATAAGCTAGAGGCGGTCGACGGAGCGAGCAGGAATCGAACTGCCGGAAATCGCCAGGGACACACAACATTCACGTGCAACCTGATCACCAGCCATCCGGCGATGTGAGGTGGCCCTTTGTATTCCCTGATGGAACGCAGATCAACAGATGAAATCGCCGCCTCGTTGCGTGACTAGAATTGTATGTGCGCCAAATTCTCGTCCGATCAAAACTGATGTTCGCGTGTGGGCGGACCGCTCTTCAGGGAATCGCTGAAAACGGTTAACGATCGAAAACGTGCCAGCCAATCGTTACGTGCCCCACCAGAAAAACGCTAGATGTTCGTTTCTGGAACCGGTTTCAGCAGAGAGCGTGAAAGCTTTCCCTTGCCCCTCGGCAATCAACGTTTCCATCAAAAGAGTTCCGGGCGGCACGGATGTCGAATGTTTCTTACCCACTCCCGCCCGTGCAATCGCCTTCGCTGTCAATCGCATGTTCGAAATACAACGGGACAGAGGCGCGAATCACTGGCTCCCATGCAACAACGCCATCGCCGTGGGCCATGATTGCCATTGTTTCATCAACGTCATCCCCACGCTTGCCGCCGAAAGCGATGACAGCGAAACCCTCGCAAACACGCACCCACTCTGGATACACCACTGACGAAGGGCACGCTCTCGTCACGGAACATTGCGCAGGAACTAATCCGACTCGAACGCCCGCACTGTTCTTTAACGCATCAAAAAATCGCGCCCAATCTCCATCGGTTTTCGATACGCTGAGCACGTCCGCCTGCAGATCGCTCGGCGTGCATCGTCGCACCTCGGCAGTACTTTCGCAAGTGAATCCCATACTCCATCCCATCGCGGTGTGTGCGATGGTGGGTACGGATCGCAGCAACGCAGCGTGGCCAGAATATCCTCCTCGCATCACATTGACGACGTCACTTCCAAACAACTCGGCAACGACAACAGCCCTGGCACGAAACGCCCACTCGCGATCAGCCATTCGATATTTTCGTTAAAAAAAAACCCAGTTTTTTTTTTTTTTTTTTTTTTACCGTTTTGGAAACCCTTTGCCTTGGGTTTCAGGGTTTTCGCCAGTGATCTGCTTGAGATTGCCCGCCTCATCATTCGGTAACCCCGGCAAATCGATCGGCGTTTCCGAGGCGCCAGGTGGGCACGTGTAAACCCGTCCGATTCGGAACCTCGGTGCCAAAGCGACCTCGCCACTTCCGGGCGACCACCGAAATCCCTGAACCACCAGTTCGGGACGAAACACGCTGTTAAATCTAGAACCATGCCGCAACCCGCTGGCCGAGCGTATCCCACCATGAACCAGGATTCAAGGCGATCCGGCCAAGTTGCGTGGTGGATCGAACGCGCACGCGGACATCGCGACAGAGCAGGACACGCGAGAGTGCGATCGAAACTCACGAGAAAGGTGTATTTCCGCTAAGCGAAACTTTATCCTTGACAGACCCAAACCACGTCATTCGCCAACGTTGCCGAAAGCGCCCTCGCGATCGGGCAAGAATCGCTGCAGTGCCCGGAACCGACCGCTCCCCATTCCCAGGCATACAGAAACGCGATGCCGATCCCATCACGGACCAGCCTCAAAAACCGGATCCAAACTCCCTCGGCCAACCACCGTGTCCGTCAGCGCACTTTCAGCGAAGCCGATGCGACTTCTTTTCACGTAACGAAGGGCAAACAGGTCTCGAAATTGTTGCAACAACTCGACGCGTATCGACGTACTCGTCTCGGTCGTCCGCCACGAGTCCTGCAACCCCATCCGCATTCATTCATCGCGAGTCGCGCAGGTGGCGTAGTTAATCGCCACATATTGAAACGATCGCGTGCACACCAAAGACACTTCCCAGGCGGACGTTCGTGCCCTGGTACGGCAAACGAATTCGAGTGCCAATCCACACTCGCCATCAGTCCGCAGAGGCTCAGTCAAAGATTCGTCTTCAGTCGCGAAACTGCCAACCGATGCCGGCAGCACCCCCGTGCAGCCAACCGACGTGACGATCCGGTTGCGCAGCGTGCACCCCGAACGGTCACCGTATACTTGCAGCACCAAATTCGCTCGGGAACCCGCCGCATTGCATCTCGCATAGGCCGAGTCGTCGCGGCGAAATTTCCGGCTTACCATTGTTAACGCACCCAACGTCGGTCGGTCATTGGGCGGCAACCAAAACTGCTTCGCGAACCTCGTAAGGCCGCCACGCGAGTGCCGCTAATCGATCGAGCCACACCAACGCTCCCCGTACAGGTGATCTCGTCATCCGTTCGATCGGCAACACCGACTCTGTTTAAGCGAAAATTCCATCGGCCGCGGTCGAAGTGTGCGGGTACCCCAAAAAGATGAACTGCACGCTGGAGCCAACCGTTTCGGCCAAATCCTTCCAAACGATTGCACCTCCGGTGTACCGCCAAGTCGATTCAACACGTCGGAGGTCATCGCGCCGGGCGGACTCCGCAACGTTCTCTGCATCCGTGACGTCGTGAAATAGTCACCATTCCCGGACAACTCGCGTGATCGCGTCCGCGTTCTTCCCATTCGTGATAGACCTTGATTTCAAAACCGCTTCGCGATCCATGGGATGCGCAGGACATCGGCAGAATGATTTTTCCAACCGGAGTGTGTGTAGAAATCGCTTCCAGATAGCCCACCGAATTCCTCTGCGCCATTCGCGAGCTTCGCAATCATCGGGGGGCTGGTGAAGCATTCCGATACGAAATGCTTAGTCGTTCGAGATTCAGCGGCGGGATAATGTACCGAGTCGAGTAGTTCATTATAAAGCAGATAGTTCGCCGCCGCACCAGTCTATTATTTTTTTGCCCGGAGCGGACAATTTTTTTCGATATCGAGCAAGCGGTCGGCATAGCCAGGCGACTTCATCGACCTCGCCCCCACCCGCGAGCCAAGATGCAGTTGAACAAATTGCCCCTGGTGAGCCGGATCCACCTCCGCCACGACGGGCAATCGGAATCATTCAATTTTCGCGACCGGCCCGATCGAGCGATTATCGCCAGTCGCCGAACACAGCACTCGCAACGAGCAAACCATCTCACCGTCGCCGCAGACATCGCACACCGTTCAGTTCAAGCAAACACATCCCGCTTCATCAACTTGCCGATCCCCCAACGCCTCGGCCAATCGCAAAAACGTTTCTTGCATCGTCGTCCGACTTCGTCCCAAGCTTGGGCGAGCAAGAACAACCTCCTATACCCAATCACTTTTCAGCAGAAACGCCATGCGTCATCGAGAGAAGCAGGCGGGGCACTCGCTCTGCGCGTCGAGGCTTGTCTTCTTCGCGGAGAGCGTGCCGGATCAGTCCGCAGTTCCCACCATACCATCGGCGACGGAGTGGTTCGGGCGTCGGATATTCGAGCAACTCCAACGTGGCTGAATCCTTCATTCTGCCGCATGAGTTCACAAAAAACTGCGATCTACCGGTGCACGACGCGTCCCGCAAGGAACGTCGATTCCGACGGGCGGTCACCGGTCGATTTCGTCGATTACTACTTGCCAACGAAGTTGCCAGACCTGTTCGTACCAATCCCAACCCTTGCAATTTGTGCAATTGCAGCGACGGTGTTGTGCAAAAAATCTCATAGCGGACCCACGTCATCGTTTGCGCAAATCAGCGAACGGCGCATCCCCGCCACACCGCCGCTTTTCATAACACTCCGCCGCAACGCCCCAAACGCTTCTTACTCACGGTTTACTGGTACACCGGGATGCCGAACCGTCGCAACAACGATAGTCCTGGGAACTCAACCCAAGCGATTATTCATGTCGCGTCACAAAAAGGAACCCGATCCAACATCCAAATGCGAAACCAATCCCGACTCACCGAGCGTGAGCTCTTTCTCAATCGCTCGCTCATCGAACAGTCTCAATTGCAGAAACCGATCATCCGCATTCTGAGGATCGAGATCACGCAGCTCGCTTTCGTCGACAGCCGTTACCAATTCGCCGCCTGTCGCAGCGGAATGATACGATCGACACCTCGCGTGGTTGATCTCATCAACAGGCAAACCCCTCGATCGCCCCTAAGCAACGCCGAGTCATCAACGTTCCGCCGTGGCGCAGATGATGACAGTCAAGTTGATAGTTATCAATTGACATTTACGTTCACTTCAATCTTGAACGAACCGCCCCCATCATTCACTTCAGCCTTATTTCGTTTCTCGGCCCGACGCCATCGTTGCGGACGCGACATTTCGTTCCTTGAGCTCCGCGTCCAGCTTCGGATCGAGGCACGAAGCCATTTGACGGACTGATCCGCGTTTTTGCGATTCAATAAACTGTTTTCGTGCAGGCGCGACTCGCGAATTTTGATGGTTCCGAAATATCTCGTCTCGCCCGCGTCAATGTTTTGTCCGTTGGACTCCAGCTTCAATCACCGTGAGTATTCAGCTTCGCTATTCAGCGTTAAATCGGTCTTGTTGCGCTGCGACGCTGCCCTACAGCTATTGAGTTAGTTTCCGTGCTCGGTAGACATCAGGAATCAACCCCTCGTTCAAGTAAAGCCAGAGCCGCACAGTTCCCACTGTTGAAATGCCGCTACCGCACGTATTACGATGGTACCCGGTCCAGCTCTTTGAGTTCCAGATCAGCTTACTCACAGCCGAATAGATGCGCTGTGGCTTTAACTTTATGGGGAGATCGGAGCGCACACGATCCTGTGAAGAGAGGTATCTTTGTGAGGCCCACTATGGGATGGATCTCCTCCGTGTTGAAGTACCGCTTCATAAGGACCAACAAGTTGGAACTAGCGGCAAGTGTGGTCACCGAATCAACACGACCGGCGCACGCGTTGGGGGCGTATCGAGCCGGGTGGTGGTCTTTGACGGTTAGGGATCGGCCGTGTCGAGAGGAAGGGTTGAAAATCGTTCGGCTTGGTTGTCTAACGAACGCCAAGGGCAGTGGTGTTGACCACCACCTTCACCGATCGCCGATTGAACGTCAACACCCTCAAGCAATCAGTCGTTTCATTTTCGCAATGTCGTTGGCTCAATGCATCACAGAGTTCGGACCCGGTCGCGTCATTGAAGAAGTTTCGCTTTCCAACCAACCCGCCTGCATGAAAGTCCGTTTCACTCCGGGGAATCTTCGGCATTCGTGAATCTTTACCAGGCAGCCCTGATAGTGAACGTTAATCGAGGGAGCCAATGCAAATGCACGAGGACAGAAAATAAGGTCCATGGACCGTCACGATGTTTCGTTTTTCATCTATAAATGTTCGTACACAAATATCCCACAACCCGTGGGTTCGATCGACAAGCACCCGTAAATTCGCGTAGTAGAGCTGGTACCATGAGCCAAGTCCATCGTGTAGCGATACTTCCTAAGTCAAAAATTGATTGAATGCACTTTCCTGCACCCGACGCTACTTTGGCCGGCCGAACCCTACGAGCTAAGAGCTAGATCCAATCGACGGGCCATCCATTTCAAGTTTTGTCCCAGATCGACGTCTTGGATCAGATTGCGGGAAGTAACTATTCACAGTATAATGCAAAAACGGCTCAAGCATCCCACAATCGAGGTGATAGGCCTCGATGAGTCGTCTTGCAGATTGTATCGATTCCTCCAATTCCCAGGGAAGATTTCCAATAGTTCAGCGGCTTCCAAGAGGTTGCCTTCGCATTCTCGTTGCAAGATTGGAATTCGGATGCAGTCCAGGCAGCGTCTGAAAGTATCCGACCTACATGTTTCCGGCGGCGCCGCCATCGCCACCCTCCCCCCCCGCCCCCCCCCCCCCGCAACCCGCCACCAACGAGTGGACGAGTTGTCATTCAGCGCACCAACTGAGACTATCGGACTAATGCAAGAGATCTCCCGGAGTTTCGCAGCATTTATCGTACCTGCTCCACAAACCCACCTGAGTCACCTATGAACGATATCAACTAGATGTTCTATGCGCATCATCAGTTCCCGAAAAGTCCGTAGGTAGTTCCGGGTCACGTGATTCGCAGGATAGAGCCGTGGCTTTGAACCGGCAATGGGATCGTCGAAAAAGCAATGCCGCAATCTCTTCGAGGAAATCCAGTTACGGGCAGGTCTTCATCGTCCATATTTCAGGGCGTATATATCGGGTGGCGTCCGAATACGGGTAGATTCGCGCCACTGGCCCAAGGCATTGCGGGATTTGTTCACCCTTATTGTCGGTTCGACATGAGGTGGCGGTAGAACGTGTCTGGACGCGACACCATTGTTGCCGTGTCAGACACACGCGGCAAACCAGAAGCATAAGACGGGGCCGTCACGAGCTATCGGTCGGTTTGCCGTTCGTTATCCACGCCCGAGCTTGGATATCGTTGGCCCGTGTAGGCGATGAAGGCTTCATGAAGACAGATTAAGGCCGCCGGAAGTTTGGGTCGTAGTTTGAGGATCAGCAAGAGAAATATCGATTGGCCTCTGCAGTTTCATCTTGATTTCCACAGCACACCGTTGATATCGGATGAGCGTTAAACACGATCCGGCATCCGCTTTCAGTACATTCACAAACGAATCACCACACCAGATTGCCCAACCGCATTCAAAATCCACTTTCGAAATCGCTTTGCCGGTTATTGGGAGTCGCAGACCCTGCGGAGAGCCGCAGTCGTATTAGGGGTGTGTGAACATGGTGTCGTCGACACAAGCAATTTGCCACGGCGAAAGGATTGTTTTCTAAGTACTCTTCCCACTCTAGTATTATCAGGAGGTAGTATGAAATCATGTTGTTATCGCTATCGATAATCGGACATCGATTCCCCAGACGTAACGTTCGACGTGAGCGAGAGAGGAATCTATCTCTTTCTGAGTTCCAGTCCCGGCAGGGCGTTAATGTAGCGTCGTAGTCGGGTTCCAACATCAGGTCGATTTGGCGTGCCAACGCGATTCCTTCGACCCAGACTTTGGGTGGTTTGGCCGTGTAGGACTGGTAGCGTCTTTTTGGTCTCCGGAGGTAACGCGAACATTTTAGCGGGGGAATCCCAGAAGCTTTCGATTGAGTTCGACGTTGTATTGCGAGTCCGAAGTAGCCCCTCGCCTCCGAAGGGCTCCGGCCTCGGTTGGGAGAGTGCCCGGAATCTGGGGGGCTTCGCCGCCGGGAATCGGCCGGGCGGGTGGTAGGATCGGCGGGCGGTGGGATCCGAAGCGGGCGGCGTAGACTGCCGGTCGATGGAACTCAAGTCCAGTTCGATGACATGCGTCATCGAAGCCGGCTTTCGGGCATGTCTTCGACACCGTTTCGTTAGTCATCTCGCTGTTTGCGGGCTGACGTCGCTCGACGAGAATCGTGTAGTTCGTGCCCAGGCTTTTTGTCAGTCATCATGAAGCACGTCCGATGACGATTGGGTAGATGTTCCCTCACCGGCTCGGCATCGGGATAAAATACGAATTGTTTTTTGTTCGCTGAGCACGTACTACGCCCGTTCTCCTGGTCGATGCTCGCATGGATCATCGGTGTTTTCAGGGATCGCTTCCGTTACCGGTCACGTCACGCTGATGCCGATCATCAAACCGGGATCCCACAGGGAGTGAAGTCACCTTACAAAGCGGTTTCACCCTCGATTTGTGGGAATGTCAGACAGTAGGCGAGTCGTGAACGAGGGGCAACGTTTTTACCCGTCTGAAGGTCGTTCGATTGGATCGGCGATGAAGTCGATGCGGATATCGAGTCATCTTCGGCAGGATGTCGTTGCCGGGAACACCGAGGCAAGATCGATTCACCGTCAACGGGAATTCCGAAATTTAGCGTCGAAGCCAGAGTACCAGATCAGTGGGAGATGCCCTTCGTTAATGTGATCGCGCCAGTACGCGTCGGACTCAACAGGACTCGCTCATTGGATATGAAGTCGCCCGTTCGAACATTCTGAGTCCGCATGACGAGCAGATCGGTTGCGTTCCCTCGCTCCAGGGGCCAACATAACCCAAGCCGGCGAGACTACGCAACCCAGTCCAACCTTTCTCCGAAAACGTTTCGTGACGTCGTCCCCAGGTCGAGCGCGTCGATGGAACATGCCTGTTCGCAATTCCCTGAGATAACTGAACGCCGGTAGGCGTTTCAGGTCGAACCGAGTGCGTTCCCGAAGGGTCGATCCATCGTGCTGCGTTCGTCTCTCCCGTGGTTGGTCGTGGTGCTAGATCGGTTACCGCCCGTCGACGCGCTGTTACGGATTCGAATTGGTTCCTGTTGTCGACCGGTGGGTGCCCGTGGTGAGTGCCGTCCCTGTCGTCGACCCGGAGGTTCCAGGTGGTGGTGCCCGTCCCTGTTGTCGACCGGAGGTTCCAGGTCGGTGGTGCCCGTTCCCGGTCGTCGAACCTGTAGAAGGTACCCAGTTTCCGTCGTGCCCTGCGTCTGTCGTTACCAGGTGGTGGAACCGGTGGTCGTGACGAAAGGCCGCCGGTGTCATCCGTGCGCGGTCGTGCCGACCGTTCCCACCGGTGCCACCCAGTTGAATCCCGTGGTGTCCCATTCGTACCTCACATAGGGATCCGTCAGTTTACGGTACAGGTGTCGTGCCATTAAGGTATACGTTCAAGACACCGCCCGGGAGCCGCCGTAGGGGTCGTCGGAGTTCCCTCGCGTCGATCCTCCCCGTCAGTCGCCGCTTGCCTCGCCAGCGATAGGGGTCGCACTCGTCGAGACCGGGCCTGGACATTGAGCGATTCGTTGAGTCGATCGACAGGCGATTTGAATCGATTCAGCCGTGATAGAGCCGTAGAGTGGTACCGAAGCTGAGCTGCGACTACTCGCGCGAGTCGCGTTCAAAAGTGCGTAATTAAAACCTCGTCGGCATCGCAGCCGGAATTCAGTCAACAAAAGTACTGACCGCCACCCAAATCACGCCCCTGCATCGTCTGATTCGGACGCAGAAGCCGAATGCGCTTAGGGTTGAGTGGAAACCATGAAGTTTGCGCACCCACGGCAGCGACACCAACCGTAATCGTTCAAGTCAACGAGATACGTTCGGCGTCGGATCCATTGCCGGAGTGATGGAAACGCCAAAGGACTCGTTCCACGGAGTTCAGCGCGTGAGGGCGTCCAGAGAGGTCCAAAAACTCCATCTCACGTTCAACGTCGCCAGCAAGTTGTTCGGGAGGGATCTTGGATCGGAAATGAGGTTCGGGGCTCTCTTGACAGGGACATTCCCATGCATCGCGGCGACCGTTCGAGGCTTTCACTACCAGGGTTCGTTCTCGATCGCACTCAGGACTGACTCGGCGCGAGCATTTTGTCGGGGCAAGTGTCTCGACTCTCAGCGTTCCGCGCGATCTTCCAAGAGGGGCAGTGGGGGGGGCGTATGTCGTTCGCGCGAGATCGCGGAAGGGAAGATGGAGACTCCGTTTTCCAAAGACCGATGATTATTTCTTTCATGATCGTCCACGCCAGGTGATCGTCGTAATGCGAAGAAGCAGCGAAAGTGATCGGATCACCCGAAAAGGCGAGCCTATGCGACAGTCGTGCCGCATTGTCAAGAAAATATCTTTTCGATCTGCGAGCGTTTTCCGATTCGAAGTTGGCTCAGATCGCTCGAAAGGGGCGGATTCGTCTGCCCTCGTCCCGATTGGGGCTGGCATCGTGGCGGATGTCGCCTGGACATGGGCAGGCAGCCTCGACGAAAATGCACTCGTTTCCATTACATTGGGTTTCTGAATTCATTCGCATCCCAAGACGCTCCACGACGAACACCGACCGAATGGCTGATTTATTTAAGAACCGGGAAGACGCTCCCGGCCTTCTCACGTGAAAGACCAAGTTCCGGGAAGCCTCGGTCAAACACTCAAGACTCAGCCAGGTACCCCGTGTGCTGTATTTTTTCTTACTCCCGCGAACAACACGCCGGGGTTTGCCCCAAAAAGGAAAGCGTGATCGAGCGTTCCGCAGGATCGCTTACGAGCGAAATGAAAAGCCGCCGGCGCCCGATTGTTGCGGCAATCAGCACCGAGAACAAACGCGGAGAGCCACATCAAATTTCGTGGACAATCTTCGAGTTGCCGTTCGCCCATGCACGATTCGATTAGAGGATCACGCGAGGAAGCGGCGGAAGTAAGGCGGCCGTGAACGTTGAGGAAGACACAATGTATGGCAAAAACGAATTGGATCCAGGCGATCAGACTTACGTCCTCGAACGGGCGACGGCAAGTCGTCAACGGTTTGGGGAAAACGTTGAAGTACGGGACGGGCACGACAAAAGTCAGTGCTCGGACAGTTTGCTCGCACGACAATTGGGATCGAACGACGTGAAAACCGCCAAACTGGCATAGGCATCGGGGGGGAACCTCGGTTACGGCACAAAACAAAGTGATCGTTTCGCCTACACGAATCCGTCGCCCCACTCCACGACGAGGGGCGACGAGGGGCGACGAGCGAAACCGCTTGGGCGTTCGCGTGGACGGGCTCGCGGAAATCGCTTTCGCTTTGGGGCGACTTTCCCGCCAAATCGGTCGGCCCGGACCAGATCGAGTCGTTTGGGGACGGTTCCGACTTTGGGGCCCAATAAAACAATTCTTTTTTCCTATGTCCA
>Ga0163217_1009929_pt1 | contig 12203 bp, 21 predicted proteins | sample SynspAceP_FD_185933 | JGI IMG/M metagenome (GOLD analysis project Ga0163217, IMG submission 185933) | Saline lake microbial communities from Ace Lake in Antarctica - Synechococcus sp. Ace-P (PacBio error correction) | ecosystem: Environmental > Aquatic > Non-marine Saline and Alkaline > Saline ... | reverse complement strand
TCAAATTTGTTTCCGATGAGCCCAAAAGCAACGGGTCTGCGGATCGAGCAGTTGCCTCGGCGGCGTAACCAAGGCGTTTCGGGCTTGCACAGATTCCGGCACTGAAAATTACGCATGCGCAGGCAGAGTATGCTCTGGAAAAAGCGCTTGTTTGACCGAAAGGCCCGGAACGCAGCACCGGCGGAAGATGCGGAAAAAGAGCAAGCTGTTTGAGTGATTTCGGTCTGGTACCGCGGCGTACTGGGCAGCGGTCGCTTGCAATCATAAAACAAAGTCTTATGTGAAGTTTCCCGGGCATGCCGGGTTCTTTTTGAACTGATTATGCCTCAAGAATGAGCATAATAGACATGACGGGAGGGTTGCCCATGACCCGGTTGGCAGACAAGTTCGAACGCCAAGCCTGTGATTGCGGACTCAAAGTGCAGCAGGCGGTTGGCGTGATGGAAAGCGTCCGGAAGTGAAGTACACCCCGCGGGTTGGCGCGCGAGAACAGCTCATCTTTTATGAGCGTGGTGCGCAATCACATCCCGAAATCGAATGCCCGTCTACGCGCCTTATTTCGACGCCATCAACCGGATTCAAAGAAAGAGCGTGGTTGCCGCGATTCTGCGCGCATAAACTTACAGACCGCGGACATCTTTCATGCGTCGGCCGACATCGCCAGGCCCGATTCGCTGCAGCTGGCGCGTGAGGCGACGCTGGTCGATGAGCCAGATCATCATCCAGTGCGGCGTGCATTTTCATGGCCGAGACCTCGAAAAAAAACTGCCTCAAATGGAAAAGACCGTGCTGATCCGACAGGCAAGGCGGGTTGCTCGCTGTCGGATTTCCATCACCGGTTGTGATGTGCGACCCTCAAAGAGCGCTATCCCGGCGTGCCGGTTGTCACCTTACGTCAATACTTCGGCCGAGTGTGTGAAGCCGAGACCGATTGTGTGTTTGCACCTCCGTCCAAACGCCGTGGCCGATTTTGCGAAAGTTCCGAGTCCGACACGGTGCTGTGCATTCCGGACGAATAGCTGCGTTGAATGTTCCAAAACAGACCAAGAAAAAGATCCTGACTGGAAGGGCCATTTGCGAAGTGCATGAAAGCGGCTTCACAGCGGCAAAGAAACTGCTGGCCTACAAGGAAGCCGATCCGACCATCCGAGATCATCGGCCATCCCGAGTGTCATCCGGACGTGATTGCGGTGCGATTATTCGGGTCGACGGCTAGGGCATGATTCAATTACGTCAAGGATACGCGGCCACCGCGGGTGCTGCTGGTTGACGAATGCCTCCGGGGGGGGGGGGGGGGGGTTTTTTGGCATCCAACATCGAGAGCGAAGTTTGAAGGCGTCGAGTCATTCAAGCCATGCAATCTGTGCCCGCACATGAGGCGCATTTCACGCTGCCTAAGATCCTCGACAGTCTGCTCTACATGACCGAAGAAGTTCTGGTCGATCCGGCAATCGCCGCGGTCGTTGCCCGGCTGGGCGGTCGAGCGTATGGTCAATATGAAGAACTGACGGCTTCCCCTCTAACCCCGACTCCCTCGAATGCCCTCTGAGGCTGGAGCATGCCAGGACATTCCCTGGCGCTTTATACCACCGCCGAATCGCCCCCAGAGCCCGGAATCGGTCGTCAATTATCGGCGCGGGCTTGCAGGGTTGTTCTGCGCGCTCAAGCTGGCGCCGAAAAGCGGTTACGTGCTGCGGCAGCTCCGATCGGGCCGTGGTGCATTCCTCGGCCTGGGCGCAAGCCGGTATAGCGGCAGCGGTTTGTCCCGGCGACATGATTTGAAAGCCATGCACGACACGATTGTGCTTGGTGACCGCATCGTTGAGAAGAAATCCATCCGGATGATGGCGACGGAGGTCCTTCTGACCGCAATCCATGATTCGCTTGCGCTTTACGGCGTGGCCCGTTCGCCGGGATCTGGAAGGCCACTGGCGGTAAGCCGCGAAGCGGCGCATTCGGAGAGCCGTATCGTCCGGGTCAAGGGCGATATGGCCGGCCCGTTTGCGATCATGGAGGCGCTGTGGCCATCGGTGCGCAAGACGCGTCGATCCGGGTGCTGTGAAGGCTATGTGGCGAGGACCTGATTGTGAGAGATGGCAAGGTGACTGGCGTCGTGCGCCCGGGACAATGCCGGAAGCGTGAAGAGCTTCACAGGGATCCACCGGCTCGGAATGTGGTGATGGCCACCGGCGGCAATCGGCCATCTTTATGAGGTTACGACCCAACCCTACCGAGGCGCGCGGCGGCGGTACGTATGGCTGCAAGGCTGGCGCGCGGATGGCGGACATGGAATTCGTTGCAGTCCACCCGACCCGCGACTCGATCTCGGCAAGGACCCGGCACCTTGGCCACCGAGCTTGCCGGCCACGGTTGCTTTACGCTGCACAATTTCAAGCGGCGAGCGCTTTATGGTTCGCTGCCAACAAGGATCCGAGCTTGCGCCGCGCGATGTGGTTGGGCACGGGCGGGCATCTTTGCCGAGGTCAGGCTGGGAGGGGTGCGTTTCTTGATTGGGCCGTACGGCGGTGCCTTGACTTCGCCGCGGAATTCCCGACTGTTCTTCGGTTACTGGCCAGGGAGCAGGAATTGATTCCTGTCACCGAGATGGATCCGGTCATTCCGGCCGCCACATTATTTTCATTGGTGTGCATCTGGACCGATATCAATGGCCGCTCCTTCGCTGCGGGTTTTGGGCCTGTGGCGAGCTGCACCTCCACCGGCGCACACGGCGCCAACCGGCTGCGTCAAACTCGCTGCTGGAAGCCGTGAGTTTTCTCAGCCCGCATTGCCGAAAACGTTGAAAGCAGGGAGATCAGCCTGCGCCGCGCAGCGAACTGCAGGATGGCTCGGTTGACGACGGCCGAGTACATACCGAAAACGACCATCCCAACATGGTGGCTTTGCGTCAAGACCATGAGCGCCCATCTGGGCGTGTTTGCGCGATGCGATGGCCATGCGCGAGGCGCTTTCATTACGATCCTTGCAATTCTGGCGCAGGGAAAGTCATTCGGTGCGGTTTTTGACAACGTGATCACCACTGCGAAAAACTGATCGCGGTCTCAGCCCTCAACCGGACCGAAAGCCGGGGCGGGACATTTTCCGCACCGGATTTCCGAGGAGCAGGCGGACTGCGAAAACGTCGCCACCCTGGTGACGCGTAAGCAGGCCCCACGCCATCATCCCGACTTGCTGGAGGTTAGCCCCATGACCACCGCATTCCTTCCCGAACTTGCCCCAATGATGTCGAGGACAGGTGCGTGCAGCGACTGCTCGGGATCCGCCGCGCGGTGACATTCACTCCAAACGCCACAATAGGGCCCCGAGCGGCAGGCAAAGGCTGAGATGAACAAGCCGGAGGCGGGATTATTTCCGGCCTTCCGCTGGCGGAAGGCCGCGTTTCCGGCTTGAATTCAATCCGGCGATCTGCTTCGAGGCGCTGGTTGGCGACGGCGCGGCGGGTTTTTTTTGGAGCCGGGGGCGTTTGCATTCGCCCGTTCTCGGTCCGCGCGCGGGTGCTGTCAGCCGAGGCGGGTGGCGTGAATGTACCTCATGCATCTGTGGCATCGCCACCCACACGGCCGCGGTGCGCCCGATGGCGATTGCCCACACTCGGCCAAGGTCACGTGCACACGCAAAAAACCATTCGGGCTACGCGGGTGGGAAGGAAATATGCCGTGCCGCTGCGGCGGCGGTTCCTCGCATTCCGTTACGGGCTGATGGACGCGATCATGATCAAGGACAACATATCGTGGTTGCCGGCGGGAATCGCGCACAAGCGCTGATAGGCGGCGAAAGCTTTGCCGTGGCATTGGTAAAGATCGAGATCGAGGTCGCGATTTTTACGCTCGAGCAATTTGAAACCGTGTCTCACCTTGAGGGCGCCGACACGTCTGTCTGCTCGACCAAATTATGGGGGCCGAAGGTGCTTGCGGAAACAGTGCTCGTATGAACAAATCCATGGGCGGGGAGGGCCCCGGATCAAGCTGGAAGCTTCGGAAACGTCAACTCGACACCATCAAAGTGATAGCTGAAACGGACGTCGACTACATTCTCGGACCTCGCGAAGATTTCAACCATGGCAGCGCCGACCGCTGGAAATATCGGACTGGATATGTCGATCGTTGGGTGGACGGTAGTGGTGAGCAGCCTTGCAATATGTAAAGGCTGCTTCAGAGGTTCTCCTTATGACAAGGACCCATTCAAGAATTGAAGCCTCGAGATTAATACGGCTAAAACTGGTGAACCGGTCGCGCCGGCGAAGCAGGAACCAGCATTGGAATTCGTGTACACTGATCACATTGCGACTGATCGCAAGCCATCTTGTGCGGCAGTCTATTTGATAATGATTGCGGCGATTGGCGATTTTTCCATCGAAGACTATTTATCAAAGCAACTTCCGAGAAGATGCTGCAGTTGGCCAGGTCCTCACCATTTTCGTTTGGGTGGAGCCCTTGTTTTTGCCATTGTGCGCTTCATCAACAATGAGCCTCGTCAATCCGACGGCGTTTCGCGACCGATGTTTGTACGCGTGATCTTCGAGATACCGGCGATTGTTTTATTGTGCTTGCGCTTTTCGCTGATCCCTTTGTCGGCGGCAACGGGGTATTCTGCAGGCGACTTCACTTGTCGTGTTGCTGGCGCGGGCGCTGGTTTTGGCGGAAAGGTCGGCTGCGCGAAGATGGACACAATTTTTATCGGGACTGGTCGGGTGTGATATTATTCAGCCGGGGACGGACAGTTTTTCGCATGCTCTCGTTTGCTGGCCATCTCGGCATGGTAGGATTTGCGGGCCGCTGATCGGCCAGCCGCGCCGCACCTGCGGTGCTCAGCACGACGATCCTCCGGCTTGTACGGATTTCTGTCCATGGTCGTTGCCGGCGGAATTGTTCCTGCGTGGCAAGCCGGCCTTTTGTGATGCCGAAACGCGGAGAGATATCGCTTTAATTACTGGGGCCTTGTTCTTGGGCGGCGTTTGCGGCCTATTCGTGCCTTCATGGGAAAAGCGATGCGTACCGGAGAGGTGTCAGCCGTAACACCGTTCAGATACTCCACGGGTTGCTGTTTGAATTGCGATCGGGATGGGTGGTTTGCGTGAGCAGTTTGAGTTTGCACCGATGATGGCCGGCTCAGGTCTTGATTGTATTTCAGGCCTCTTCATTCTCTGGCGTACGGCGGCAGCTAAACGCGCGAAATATCGGTATCAATTCCACTTGGTCAGGACTTGCCCCATGGTTTGCATGGCCTGCTGCAGCCACCGAGCCAACACGCATCTATGTCAGCAGATAAATCCACAAACCGGCAGTGTCAGCGCCGAGGCAAGGTGGATTGGCAATTCAGCGTACCGCTGAAGCTTCCGCTCTGCTCCATAGACTTGATGTCTCCAGCCACCATTGGCGGCGGATGCTGTTGGCAGCGCGGCGTAATACCACTAAGAACATTCGCCTTGCGCCTGACAGGGCAGCCGGCCAGGTGAGCCGCAGCCATGTGGACCGCTGGCAGGTATCAACCAGAGTTTGATTGTGGGTAAATGCCGCCCAGTTAAACGGTTGAGCCGCACCATCGCGCCCCCAGTCCATGGTGGCGGCCAACCGCCATTTAGAAGCGATGGGAATGGCAGCACCGCCAGGTTTTAATCGATTACCCGCTGGAGGATTTCGGCAAAGAGATGCCGATGTGCTCCAAAACGCACATGCCTGCACCGACACCGGCGATGAAAAACGGGTTGCGGGCAATCTGTCCCAGAACGCCCAGAGGCCCAATCCATTTCCACGGGGAGAGTTCGTGACCGCGAGACATTGCCCAATGGTCCACTGGCGAAGCCGATGGCCACCGGACATCAGCGGCCGCATTCACATACGGCGCTCTACCGCAACAAAGGCAATTGCTGTGTTGAACCCGCCACGCCCGTTCTGCCATGCGCCGGCGAAATCGAGAAATTTCGACGGTCCAAAGGTCTCCAGCATCCAGTCCCAGTGCGAAGCCAGAGACAGGATGACCCAGACACCGGCGACCGATAATTGCAGCATCATTCGAATGCGATTGACGCTGACTGCCGCCGCAGAAAAAAAATAAGTTCGGCATGGAAACAAAGCTCAAAATTCAGCCGGTCGAATGGCCTCGCCAGGCACAAACGCTCAACCGCTCACCGAATACCCTGCCGGAGTTGATGATTGCCCATGTGGGGATTAGGACAGACAGAATTGGGATCATGTTGCGGATCGCTGAAGTGCGCGTGGCTCGGCAACTTGCAAAGTCGCCTGTTTGGAGATGGCCTAAGCACTGACCGACGGAACGGCCAGCTAGGCGATGAAGATGCTTGTTGTCACAGAATGCGGTTTTACAAAGGGGCTGCGGACTGGCTTTTCAGTTACATCGAGCGGATTGGGTGTCTGGTGAACGCCGTCGTCCATGTCCCATCGGAAGCCAAAGTTCAAACCCCCGTGCCCAATACTGTGTTGGCGTTGTGGCGGGTCAATAAATGGCTCGAATGTGGAAAAGCGGCGGCCATCGTCTGGCGCCCTCTATGGTTAGCTGGGTCGCTGTGCAATCCCTGTAGGATCGCGAACAGGCGAGCAACAGGATGATGGTGAAGGGGAAGCCCGTCGAACACAAGCCATCGCTTGGCAACGCCCCCAAGTCCGCCCCGCCAGCAGCAGCGCAATGGCGACCAGTCCTCGAAGCTCGCCCAGAATATGCGCTGCGGCACCGGCGCGTCGATCTTTGCGCCGGCGGTGATAGTGTCGATGACCAGCGAAGCCGAGTCGGACGAGGTGACGAAAGAAACGTCGATCACCAGCACGATTGGCGATTGAACGAGGGATCTGTTCAGCGGCAAAGCCTTTCGAAGGCATGCAAACAGCCTTCTAATTCCGCGGTTGCGTCGACGCGACGAGCTGGATACCGTCATTGACGAGCTGGCTTGTTCGCTGTGCCGCCGAAAAAAACCGCTCATCCAGAACAACCGAGACGATCGACGGATGAGCACACGCAAGACGAGAAACTCACCGGCACTGTCCGGCCGCGGCTGACACGGGCGATGAACATGCCGACAAAAGGCGACCAGGAATCCACCAGGCCCCAGTAAAAATGCCGTCCAGCCTGGCGAATTGTCATCGTCACGTCGAACGGATTGGAAAGTTGCGGGCAGATAGCGGACATATTCGTAGAGATTGTGGAAGGAGCCTGGTGAAAATCGCCACTGTCGGTCCGACGAATCAGCACGGAAAGACCAGAAGCAAGGCGGCCAGCACCCGATGTTGATTCAACAGGCGTTGACGCCCGCATCGAGGCCGGCGACCGGACCGACATCAGTCAACAACGCCGGTTGGATGGCGACGATCAGCAAGACTTTCGAGACGTCGTTCACCGGAACCCGAAGAGGTGGTTGAGGACCGGCCATTGCCTTGTCTGCACCGAAGCCCCAGCGATGTGCGAGCACCGAACAGGGGTGGCCGAAAACCGCAGGATGTCGATGATTGCCCGGTCAGCCCCAGAGCGCTCACGAATATCGGGTAGAATTACCGAACCGCAATGGTCAGCGGCAGACCCTTGTTCTGTAGGAAAACAACGCCAGTGCCAGCGCGACAACGGCGTAGATCGCCCACGGGTGCAGCGGCCCAATGGAAGAATGGTGGCCGCCATGCCAGATGCGGGCCTCGACCGCGTCGCCTTGCAGCACCGCCAAGGTGCGAGGCCCAACTTTCGGCGCCCCGGCTGTTGTCGGCAAATGAGGAGGAGTAAGTGAGAAGATCGGCTCCGACACGCGCGGTAAAACATCAACCCCGATGCCCATGCCGGCGGCGAACCAGCATCGCAAACCAGCCGGTGTAGGAATAATCCGGCGTTGCGTCCTTGCCGCCGAGGTCCGGACCTTCCGGAAAGCGAGGACAATCAGGAACAGGCACAGCAGCACAAAAATGTTGGGCGGCTGTTGAGGAAGAACCAGTCGAAATGTCCCGGTCAACCAGTTGCGGCAGATCGGTGAAGATTGCGCCGGCACTTTCCTGTAAGGCCAGGGTTGACAAGACAAAGCGACGATGCTCAGCCGAGATTGCAAAAAACCGATTGTGGATGTCGAGGCCGACGGGCCGACCGACATGAAATGTTTGTTCCTGGCGCCTACTCGTACCGGTCTGTCAAAATCATGTTGCTCGGGCCTTCCCGGCTCCGGAAATGCCCTGTCCGCTGGTGTCACTCATAGGGTGTCCTCCCGCCTTATGTTTTTGTTTATCTGCTGCAAAGTGTTGCGAGTCTGCGCTTAGCCGGCGGACGAGAAAGACGGATTATCTTATGGTCGCAACCGGGCCGCCATTTGTATGCCAGAAATGATCGCGACATTGGGAAGTATGCGTCGCCATAACATGAGGTCGCATTGGGTTTTCGTTTGCGCCGCTTGATCAGTGCTCATTTCCAAGGATCGGGGACTGCGATATCATGACTGACCACAGTCTTGCCATGCGTTTCGATTGCCATGGATCTGCCTGGTTCCGGCAATGAAGTCCGTCAATTTTGTGGTCATATTCCGCTGGGATTATCTGCCGAGTGATCGGGCGCCGGACGAAGTCACGCCGGACATAGTTACAGGTGCATATGAGTTTCGATAGAGTTGCCGGCCGGTCCAATGCAAGCGCCAGCTTGTCAGCGTGCGCAAGATCACGGGGCACCTGATTTTCTTGAAACATTGGTTCTTCCCCGTCTTGTGTCCCGACCGCCTGTAAAATTGCCGATACTATTTTATCTCAAAAAGCGGCTCCGGGCATGGCGGCCTGTGTTGCTCCGCAAACGGCGAATGACGCTTCGATTGCGACTCAAGGCTAACGCAGCGGTGGAGGCCGTGCAAAACCGATGCATCTTTGGGCGAGTTGACAGAATCCGGATTGCTGACCGACTGATTGTATCGGTGTAGTTCCTGGTGACCTGAAACGTTTCCGCGGCGCACTCGCTGACGGCAGTTAGTTGCTTATAAAAAGAACCCGGACCCTGGGTGGAGATTCAGGTGACGTAGTCTGGCAGGGAGGACACGCCCAAATGAAACCTATTTTTCGATGATGAAACAGCGCGCTGAGAACGGTGACCGAATACGTATCGGCATGATCGGCGCGGCAAAGTTCGCACGATGTTTGCCTGTCGCAGGTGCGCAAGCTCAGGGGCATTCCACCTGATGGCCGTGGCGGAATTGTCGCCGGATCAATGCCCGGTCGAACCATGGAGTTTGCAGGCTGGAAACCAAGCGGCTTTGGGGCACGTCGCTTGATGAGGCAGCACGTGGCGAAGACACCATGTCGGTGATGACTGGCAGGCACTTGTCGCTCATCCGGCTGATAAGACATCGTTATCGAATGCACCGGGCGCCGGTGCTGCGATCGATCATTATTCTCGGCGCGTTCGACAAAAAACGGCAAGCATGTCATCAATGTACCGGTTGAGGGCGGATGCTTTCTGCGGCTAGCGCTGGCGCGCAAGCCGATGCGGCCGTGGGTGATCTATTCGATGGCCTATTGGGCGATCAGCCGGCGCTGACCTGGCGGACTTGGTCGGACTGGGCGCGGAACCTAGCGGCTTTCAACGTGACGGCTTTGCCGGGCGCGGCACAAATGGCTTGCCCGGGGAATTCCGTAAAATCGACGCCTGAAACGGTGTGGGACCATGGAGGGCGTCACCCGGTGAGGGCCGCGAACGTGGCGCTCAATCCGAAAATGTTCAACTCGTTCCTGGACGGATCGAAAACCGGCGCGATTGAAATCCTCACGATCGCCAATGCAACCGGTCTGCTGGTGCCTTCAGCGGGCTGCAATTTCGGTGGGCGGCGCTCGAGGATCTTGGCCAACATCATGCGCCGAAAATCTTGAGGGCGCTGCCTTGAGCAAAAGGGGATGTCGAGTCGCCTCGTCATTGTACGCGCGCGTAAACCGGGCCCTTTACGACATCCAGGCAGGCGTCTGGGTGAGTGTTCGAGGGCGATACGAATACTTGCGCAACTGCTTTCAGGAATATCTGGTCAGGAGGATGATAGCGGCCGCTACTCCTCGCTTTACAAGCGCTGGCACCTGATCGGGCTGGAGCTGCGGTATCGCGTCGCCTCGGTCGGTTGCGCAAGGAGCGACCGGGCGTCGCCAAGATTGCTGCAATGGCGACGTTGCCGGCAATGCCATAACGCGATCTGGCTGCCGGCGAGATTGCTTGACGGGTTGAGGGCGGAATACACGGGGACCGGCGGTCTGCGTCCGTGCGAAAAGCGTCAAGCGTCGCGGCGGGCTATCTGCCGTTGGGCCTCGCTCATAACGTTAAGCGAAAGAAACCCGATTTGCCGATGGTGATTCCCGGTCAGGTTCCTGAGGATGTTGACATCGACGAAAACAAACGACGGCCTTTACAAGCTGCGCAAATGGATGGAAACACTGCCTGAGCGTGCGATTCTGGCTGACCTGCGGCGGCTCTGACTGGGATTTGGAGGATCGCGTTCGGTGTTCCCAGATGTTGCACTGGAACTTGTGCTGAGTTACTCGGTTCAGCTTGCTTTTGGCATATTGTGTCGGCGGCAGGCCGACTGGCGGGTGAAGGCCACACGTGAGGCGCTGGCGAGCCATAGCCGACAGCGCTCGGCGATTCGCCTACGCCAGCTTCATGCTGCCTGCAGCATGTTCTTGGCAATGCCATTACGCCAGGCGAGCCAGGGTACCGCCATCGGAGCCACGCCGACCGAGCGCTGGAAACCGTTCGAAAAATGCGGAGAAAGGGGACAGTCCTGCCGCCTGCCAGCTCGGCAACCGTCCAAGCGCCGCGTCGGGATTCGTGGCATGGCATGGATTGCCTGCTTCAGGGCGCTCACTGCGAGCCCGCGCAGCAGCCCATTAGGCGACACTGCGGCACCTGTTCTTCGAGCGGAGCGCCTCGGATGGCAAACCTCCAGCGGGTGTTCATGATGACGTGCGCGCTGCCGCCGCATGCGGCGGGATTACTTTCACCAATGAGTTGTACAATCGCCGTCAGCCTCTTCTCGTCGCGAATGTGGATGAGTTGCGGAAGCAAGCACACCAGCAACGCGCATTCCGGAGAACAAAAACACATATCCACCCCGCCCGCGAACAATTCAGGCGGACCATCCTGTATTTCCGCTGCCTGATTCGCCATTTCAGCAATGATGCGACCGGCCGGGTCGGCGATTGTGTCGTTGGGGGTGCGTGGGCTCCATGCCGGGGACATGGTGAAAATGTCCCTGCGGAAAGGATCAGCACAAAAATCATTTGCGTCCTCAGCACTCGAAGACGCTTTCATGTCCGTTCTCGGACAGCCGAACGGCAGGTGCCTTCGAGGATCACGCAAAAAGAACGGCCGTTTGATATTCTGGCTCCGGCGAAACGCTCCAATGGACCTGCCACCGCTTGACAGAAGCTTTGAAAAAAAAGGTGCGGGTAGGGACACAGGCAGGACGATTTCGGTCATGCGGATTCAGTTCATTCCGGACCCTCAATTGGAAAATATAGATTTGAATTATAGGTACGTCCGATATCAGCGGTTCTATCTCTTCCTCTGTCAGTTCAAAACCAAAGGAGCTGCCATTGAAAAACCGTTCCTCATCACCGGATGCTTCGTCGGATTCCGGTCTGGGAAAAAAACCGTCCAATATTTTCCTCTCTCGTGAACTGGAGAGTGATTGCCACCGATGCGCGACGGCGCTGACGAAGATCTGCTGCGCGCTCGGAAAACCTGGCGGGTACTGGCGCTCGATGTCACTTGATCCTGAAAAGGGGCATACGGCTGGCTGTCGCGCTGCTGGACCTATTCGGACGTGCTGCGTCAACAATTGCCGCATTGCATTACTCGGGTTGTCTTTGAAACACGGCCAATGGCACCCGTCCCGCCGAGATTTCGAGACCAACCAACCCTTCGGGCCACGATGGCGCTCACCTTCAGGCCGGTTCTGCCGCAAGCTTCCGGGAGCGGCAAGGCGGGGCGTTATCGTCAAATGGTTTTCCACTCAAGTGTTTTTGGGAACATTGGACCGCCGGTTTTGCCGGTTGTTTGTCTGTCTATTTAAGCCCAGCAAAAAATCTTGCGGTTTACGGGGCCTTCACCCCAGTCCGCGCTGCGTGCCAGAAAAACCGAGGCAGTTTTTCCCCAAATTAAAATCCGGTTGCCTCTGGAGAGCCGAGGGGCCCGGGGGCGGGTTTCGTGCCGGAACCAATCCCTCTTTCTTTCTGTTT
>Ga0163217_1102909_pt1 | contig 12205 bp, 18 predicted proteins | sample SynspAceP_FD_185933 | JGI IMG/M metagenome (GOLD analysis project Ga0163217, IMG submission 185933) | Saline lake microbial communities from Ace Lake in Antarctica - Synechococcus sp. Ace-P (PacBio error correction) | ecosystem: Environmental > Aquatic > Non-marine Saline and Alkaline > Saline ... | reverse complement strand
GCAAAGATGCACAATATTTTTGTTCACCATTGAGTTGAATGAGGGACAGCCCAATGACCCGCAAAGCACAAAATATGCAGCATGAATCCGGATCGGGACGATCCAGAAAAATGCGTGGCTATCGGGCAGTTCAATGGCTGCAAGCGGCCTTCCTTGCGGCTTCGCTCCCCAAAAATGGCAGGCTCAGGCGCTGGCTGCGGGCGCCGGGAATTGATGATTCGAAAATTGGCCGCGCCACGGAATAATATTCAAGCATCCCGCGGCCCGAAATGGTGCAGAATTCAAGCCCGCACCAATCGGGTCCCGATTCCAAGGCGCGCGGACGATGAGAATTTTCATTCGCCGCTAAACCCTTCTTTCAGGCGAATAACGTTCGGATTTCCGCCGCCGATTCATACCCTCTGCCGGTCACTGATGTGCGGATTTCAGCGCGCCTGTGGCTCTGCCGATTTCAACCCTCCCGTAATGTGAGAAATATCCAGTCCGGTCGACCGGACCTTTCCAAGCGCAGGATATACCCGGCATCAGCAGCCTATTTCTCTGCCAGAGCCTATCAGCCGCAATCACCAAATCAGGCAAATTCAAAACCCAGCGAAATCAGAATATCCGCACCAGTTCCATGGGCTGGTTCAGGCAAGGCCGGTTCAACGGCCAGTGGACATGCTGTGAACGGCAAACCGGTTTTCACATCCGGCGCGGTGCCTTTACGGCAGGAGCTCAGTGGACGCAATAGCATTACCGGTCTGAGCGGCCAGACCATCATTGGACTTGGACCCTTGTCGATCCAGAAGCGGAACGGCGCCACTCGTTCCTTCCCGATTTGGCAAACACTCTCGCCATTCTCGCTGGTGGCACTGATTTCACAGTGCTCAACGGCATCCGTGCCGACTGGATTTGACTCGCGGAATCCGTTTGATGGGCTAATGTCACCAGCCGGATATTGGATTTCTCTCCATTTCCACGGCAAGGCGGGAATGTCTGGTCTCTACAGGCCGGCGCGCTTTTTGTCGGCGGAACGCCGTTTTTGATGTCGGCAGCCTTCTTGCTCACAACCAATTGCCATTGATACGACGGTGGGACTATTCGGTCCGATCAGGCAGGATACGATTCAGGGGCGACGCATCAAGCGGCGCCATTCACCATAGAACCGTTTTGAAACGGGAGCCCGCCGGCACGATCAGATAATCGCCAATAAATTCTTTCGGCGGGAGGACACCTATGTGGCAATTGGTTGGCACCGCGTGTTCGAGCAAAAGCTGGCAATGTTCCGCGTCGATGGTTCGTCGCCTAGTCGGAGCGGAACAAGCTTTGATTCTCACGATCAACAACGGCTGTTCGATATTTGCCATCGGCGTTGGGAACCACCGATGCAATGTGCCTGTTTTCATAGCGGGACGACGACCGGGCCATCCTCCACCCCAAATTTTCGAATTTTCACGGGCGATGTTAACCGATGCCGACGCACAGCAATCATATATGGTCGCCGTCCGAAAAAATGATGCGCTGACCATTGCTGTGTCGCGGCATCTTGGTTATCAGCAGCCGCCACAGCCTCGATCGTTCAATTGGCAATTGTTCGTGCTTCAGCGCGGGTGCCATTCGCGACAAACCGGCGACCAGGAACCAATGCCAGCTTTGCTTTTGACAATGACAGCGGCGGATCGGACTCGATATTACAGCTGCCAAAATGCTGTTCCTTTTGGCTCGTCGGTTTCGACCTTCGCACGAACGGAAATAAGCCATCGGCAACCTTCGTTCCGTGACCGATTCCATTCGTCGCCAACAACGCGATTTGGTACGCATGAATCTGTTGCTTGAAAGCCACGGAACAGATTGTACACGCTCGCGGCGGCGCATTATCGGTTGCCAACGCAATTTCACGGTGTCACGTGGCCGGGAAACCGACGGCGAGTCGGCGGAACGATCAATTATCAATGCCGATCAGGTGGTTTTGGTTGATGGCGATTCATCAGCGGGACTGCTGGTAACCGGCGATCTTGGTCGTGATGCCAGCGCACCGGACTCGGACGATTTTATCCCGTTCGCAAACAATTGGCGGCCACGGGCATCGGACAGATGCGGTCGGTTGGCAGATCAATATTCAATATCAGCGGCGGCTGGTGACCTTGTGGTTGGCGGCGCTGGCCCGGCAATTTATTGCCAGCGCCCAGGCGGCAAGGGTTGAAAATCAAAATGGGTCGGGTTCAGGCGGCAATATTCAATCTGGATACCCAGCGGTACGTTCAGTGTTACCGGCACATACATTTTTTCGAAAACCTCCAGGCGATAGAAGCACTAAACCTTGATAAATCGGCGGCCAATGGCCCCGGACTTGATTTGGCAGGCGACAGTATTGGCCTGGGAACGTCATCTCGCTTTTCGGCGGTACCGTTACACCGGCAATATTTTGTGAAATTTCTGAACGCGATTGTTCTGTGGCTGTAGGCCGCCCGGTGGTGTGACAGAAGCAATGATAGCCACGTCCGGCGATTTGATCTGACGGTTCACCGGCGGATCCCATATCATTCATATGATCTGGCATTTACGGCCTGGCCGATGTCCAACGCCGGGTCGTTCGATGCATCCGCACGGGAAATTTTTCCGGATTCGCCAATCGGAGCGCAAATTTTCTTGGATCGATGAGCGGGCAGCCTGACCGTCAATTCCGACATGGATTAGCAATTTTCAGGCACCTATGTATTTCCGCCGCCAGTCCAGCAGACCGGGTGTCACTGACGGTTCAGAATGGCGGCACTTTGGCGGTCACAGGCGAGGTTTTTATGCCAATACCGGCTGGCCTATGATGCATTCGACACCCACCAGACCGGTGGTTCGATTCCATCCTGACGGACAATGGAAACATTACGACCGGGGTGGGAAGTTCCTCGACTTCCTCGCAAGGACCGAACAGCAGTTTCTCGTTCAGTTCCGCCGATGAAGGCGTGATTTTCAGGCCGGCGAACATGAGCCTTGTTGCCCAGAACGGCGGCTCGTTCACGGTCCGCATTTCTCCTATTTCACGAAGGGCTACAGGCAATGATACAATGCTGGCACCGGGCACGGGCGGCAAGATATTCATCCATGCCAATAATGTGCATAAACTTTTACCGATTTTCGTTGGTATCGATGGCAGCGGCGTTGGCGGCTGTCGATGGCCACCAAAGACCAATCATGGCAGCCTGGGAATCCGGGCAAGGCGGAGCAATCAACTTTGCGCGTCGAAGGTTGCTGGGTGGTTTCGTTGTCTTTCGCCGTCTCGACATCAATTTCCGACGGTCCATTGCCAATGACGGCGAAGGCGGTGCCCCCGCTTTCGAGGGCGATGGTTTGGCCTTGGCTTTGCTGAGAGTTACGTTTGACCTGCTCGTGGGACATTCACAAGGCCGGCGAACATTACCGTTGGGTTCAGACGGATCGGGCGCGTGGGGGCGATTCTTGGACATTGCGGTGCCGCACCGGCACCATCCGCAACTGCGCAAGCGACTCCTGCCAGATTCTCCACGTCGTGTGTCAACGCTCCGCAGGCTGGCGGCGTTCGGCAGGCGATGGCGGGACGGCAAGGCGGGAATGTTACCTTTCAATCTCTGGAATGGCGGCAAACGCAACGGTCACCAATCTTGACATTTCGGGCCAACGGCTTCGGCGGCAATGGAAGCGATGGAGTACATTAACTTCGGGCACGGCGCGGTGGCAATGGCGGCCAGCGGTTATCGAGCCGGAATACAGTCTTAATGCCCAAGCGGGTTACCCTGACCGTACACCAATACTTCTACCGTATCCCGCTGACGCAACAATCAATATAGTTGCCCACCTTATGGATCCAGCGGCCAGCAGGCGGATTCGGCTATGGCTCGGATGGCGATCTTGGCGGAACCAGATCGGCGGAACCGCAACTCGTTCAAATCTGGATGCAGCGCGGTAATCAACGTCCAATATATCGTAGTCCAGCACCATCGCCCAATGAGCGGAAATGGCGGTTCCACCACCAAACGGGCATTTTCGACATTTCCGGCAAATTTTGATTAGGCCGGAATCGCCGGAAATGGCAGGTAATGCATCTGGGCGGCGATGCGACGTTCAACAATTATTGCCGGTACATTGAATTCAGCCAACTCTCGCGTAACCTTCGACCTGAACGGCGGCAATGGCGGCCAATGTTTTCGCGTTTTTCTTACCGGCGAGGCGATCAATATTCGCCGGCGATGGCGGGGAGTACCGGTACCGGTTGGCAATGCACGATCATATCATCAGGATGATCTGAACAATCCGGTCTATAGTCGCGTCGATGCCAGTTTGTGTCGGCGGTGATGGCGGCGATGGATCTGGATGCGGATTGTAAGGCGGCGGCGGCCTTTGGGCGGCGTAGCGGCGATCAACATCAACGGCACCACAAGGCAGTTCTTGATGACCCGGCCATTTATGCCAATGCACCGGCGGAGCCCGGTGGTCCGGGGCCAAATCAACCGGGTGCCACCTTTTATCGCCGGCAATAGCAGTAATGGCGGCAATGCTCTGGCCCGGCACGGCCCGTCTGGAGTGTTACCGGTGCTGGCGGGAACATCGATTTTCTGGCTTCATCACTCTGCAATCCGACGCATTCGGTGTGTCAGGGCGGCGTTAGGTTATAAAATTTCGGTGATGGCGGCAGCGGTGGGCAACGGCGAAATTGCGAACGTCGGTCGCCTCAGAACTGGTCGCTCGAACTGCGGCACGATCAATCTGACCGCCAGCCATATTGATTTTACCAGCCCACCGGAACCGGAGCGCCGGGCGGTGATGGCGGATATTCCTATTTTTAACACACCGGGTGACGGTGGCGATGGTTGGATCTGGCACCGGCGCAACAGTTCAGCTTTTGGCTCAAGGCGGGCACCATTCACCGCCGGCAAGATGTCAACTTTCACCGGTGGCAGGCGTCGACGGGCAACGGCGGCTCGTTGGTGGCGTTTTACCGGTTACTATTATGGGAGGCAATCCGATGGCATCACCGGCACCGCCGGTACGCGGAACCGCGGAACGCGAAACCATCGGACGTTTCAGGAAGGCTAGTCCGGCATTATAACCGTCGGCAATGTCACCGCGATAGCAATGGCTATAAGCGGGGATGTTATCGGTACTCCACCGGTATCGTCGGACGCTTTCGAAACATTACTGACACTTCCCACGATCCGCAGGGCCTGATCACGCTGGCATCGCTCGATGTCAGGGCATGAAGCGCTGCGGCGAAGCCCCATAAGCGGATTCTTCGCGACCGGAAACAGGCGGCGCCATTAGGCCATAGTCGGTGACCTGACCGTCAATGTCGCGGGCAAATATCGAATATTGATCTCGATGGCGACGGCCAGATGACGGTTGGCGCAATGCCGCCTGACCAGCGGCCAGAATATCCTGGCGATCACAAGCAACAAATGTGACTCGGTGAATTCGTCGACGTGATCCAGGCACTTCGTTGCGAACGGCGCAGCCGATTCATTCAGCACCCGCCCGGCTCGCGGATCAATGCCGCTGCACTAGCCCACTCGGTTCGCACGGGACAAAAATTGCCACGGTCGCCGATATTGCCGGACAGTCGGACTGTAGTTGTATTTCGCCATGGTGGCGATTTGCCAATGTCACCAATGCGGCGGTCCACCGGCTAATAGTCACTTACGCCGACTTCTGGGAGGAGCAGGGAAAAACGGTTTGCTCGGACCGGCAAATTGCGATCCAGGCCGGGCACGAATCCCATCGGCACGCCAAGTTCCCACACCGACCGCAAGCTTTGATCGAACTATGGATGCCACAATAGATTGGCGGAGCGTCACACCACCGGATTGTGACGATAAATGCAGGTGGAAGCGGCTGTTCTATGTCCGGCAGCAGCACGGTTTCTGGGACAATGGCCTTGACCGTCAGACGGGCATGACCGATCACATCCAGACCGGCGCGAGTTGTCGTTGCGGCAATGGTCCCGCGACAACCCCGAACACTTGGCAATTCCTTTCCCGACGCAATAATCTGTTCCTGCAAGCGGGCAGCCTTACGCCACTGAGCACAGACCACAGGTCACACCCATTTCGCACGATTGTCGCTGGCCGGAAATTGACGCCAATGGTTTCGCGAGGGTGGTGATGTCGGCCAAACGCAAATTGACGGCCTGCCTGGCGGCCAACGATCACGCCAGTCGCTGTCGGCAGACATCAACGGATGCCCACCTCCCAACGCCCCGTGATCGCCGCGATCGAACAGTCCGATGACAATGGCCTGCTGAGGTGGACAAATGTGATCGAAGGCAATAATCTGCCTGGCGCGCTGAACGCGGTACAATTTCGTCTATATTGGTCAGCAAGCAACAATGACGTGGTTCAGCCGGCATCGTTGAATCGGGCACGGTTTCCGCCAACGACATATTGGTCACCATCCGCAACGACATCATAATGGGCACCGACGCATTGCCACAGTCTCGAATGCCTAAACCAAGTGCTGTTGTCGAAAGCCACCGAAGGGCGATTGTCGGACCTGCGCGACCGCCTCGATCAACAGCGCGAGCTGCAAGTCGTGCCGGTGAACGCAGTCTGCTGGTGGCACTCCGCATCGCTGACCAGCCACCAATGATATCGGCATCACGGTCGGCGCTGACATAACCCGCCGCATCCGATCACGACCGGCGGGCAATTGACCACCAAATTTGCGCTTGGGTCGCGCGCCATCCGGAAAGCCTCTATTACCGGTTCCCTTGGCCAGCATCAAGGTCGACGCCTATTCCAGGGCGCCGCACAACGCTTCCGCGTCGAAGCGGGCAATGAACGCCTTGTTCGGCCAGATCACCGTCCCCAATAGGCTCAATCGAACTGATTGCGACGCAAAGCGGAACCGGGGCGATGATCCTTGGCACAACCAGCGGCGCCAGCAGCCCCATTCATCCTGCAAGGCGAGAGAACAATCGTCAGCTTTACCGATCTCGACGGTACCATATTCCGCAACCAGCAGCAATTAGGATATTGGCAACCAACGGAGCCATCACCGGTTGGCGATTCGTGGTCCAGCTTCACCACCGATCTGGATGCGAACGTGGGGCATTCTCCTTCGGTTCGCTTAGGCGCAAACAGGCGCCGGTAACCAGCAACGCGGCGGGGGATTATTGCATCACCACCGTTGGCTGGCTGGCGGGAACACCATCATGATGACCGCTGGCCCGGCAGGCATCAGCGCGGTTGATCTGACGGCGACCAATGCGCTCAGTCTGACGCGGCAATATTGCCATCGCGACCCGCGACCGGCGAAATACTCGGCATTACCAGTTGCCGCCAATATCCTTGCTTCAACAGCCTCACCTCGCCCAATGCCGATTCACGCTCACCGCTGCCAACGGCACCATCGGCATGAACAGCCGGTTGCTGGCGATATTGGACAAGCCGGAGCGATGTTGATTTGTTTCGCACAAGCCGATTGATGCCGGGCGATGTTGGATCTCTGGCGGTTCGGTTACAAGCCGATTGCCACCGGCCGGCAATGCCGGCTTTGGCACCGTCGGACGCGCGCCAGCGAACATCACCGTCGACCGCAAAACCGGCACAACCCAACGCTGGCCGATGCAATTCCAGGGGCGCAACACCAGCATTAACGGTGCGGGGCTGCTGGCGGTAACGCTGCGCAACAAACTCCCGGACACAATCGGCGCAATCTGACCCTCAAGCCAACGGCGATTTCATATTGGCAAGCAACGGGACTGGTTTATACGCCGCGCGGCCGCTTTGTCTCGATGCAACCGCGATTGTTGGGCTTCGGCGCATCTTGACCGCGCAGGGCGGCACCTTCACTTGTCGACGCCGGAGGCAATATTCCAATTTCACCAGCGCCACCAGCAGCGGTGACATGACGCTCAACGCCGGCATGGCATATATGCGGTTCGGCGGACCCGCAACAGCGCCCCTCACAATTGAAACGCAGGCGGGCTGTAACTTCTGGACCAAGCCGACAGCGACGAAGCGCTGCTCATCACCGGCAACGCGGGATCATCATCACAATGTCACGGCGGATCGGAGGTTGCTGGATTCTTGGTTTCAGCCGGCATGGCGCTCGACGTTTGTAACGGGATTATCTTCCAATCGGGTGACCGGCGGCAATATCGATTTACAGCCGGAGGCCAGCCATCGGCCGGCGATTTCTATTACTCAACTGGCCACCACAATTCGGCCTTTCCACTCGCGCAAAGCGCCTGCGCGACATTGAATCTGGGCATCGAGCAATGGCTCGATTCTTATGATTCATTTGGCGATTGATGCACTCCTGGCAAACGTCGCATCATCGATTGCGGGTGACTGACGTGGTTTGCCTACCGTATGACCGGGATTTGACTCCGGCCACAGTGACATTTCGAATCCGCTGGCTTGGCTGCCCGAGGTAACGCGATAGGTTACACCATTATTCACTATTTTGTAGACAGTGTCACCGGCGGTTCAAATGATCCGATTCACAACCTCCGTGGCACCAAAGGACATTAGCGTCGGATTCGCTCGACAGCGCCACCAAACGTCATTGTCCTGGCCAAGGTAAACTTTGTCGCAGGACGAAGTAAATGCAGCGAAGACGGTCAGGGGGACAAGGTCGCATCGATGCCGACATACGGCGTTTGGCCATGCGGCAATTCGTCTCAGGCAATGACATATATCTTGACAGCACCAACGGGCTGGTTCAATGTGACCAATAATGTCGATGTGACCAACATTCTGATCCGCTTCGGGTGAGGCCCGTTTCCTTTCACACAGCAGGGATATGCGGTACAGTTGGCCGAGCCACAATGGCAAATATCGACTGCCTCCGCGCCAATCTGGATGGTCCAGGGCTGCACAGGCGACCGGGCAATATCATATCGCCGCAGGCGGTTCGGCAACAATCAACGGACACGTTCAATGTCGCGTTTCTCTGCCCCCATCTGGTTCCTCAATAGCCCGCAAAATACCATCACAAAACCGCGGTGACATCACCATTCACGCCGTCGGACGATATTCTGATTCAGCAAGCCTTGGTTGACGCGGCCAATGATCTGCAGATCCACCGGCGGGCGGAACTGATCGACATTCAGGCGAAATGTTTGTCGGCAACAATTATTCCGGACGGGTCAGCGCAAACATGAATATCGCGTTCGACCCGCAATCCTGGCCAGACCGAACTTGACCAGCGACATCCAGATATTTCAGCGAATGGCAACGACCACAGAGTCGGTTGCTCGGGTGACGGCACCGATCTGATGGTACCTTTTCGCTCAACAATGACGAATTTCAGCCGGATCCATTCGGGCGGCGACCTGACACTCACCGCTCGTGCCGACATTCGATTGGCGGGTACGATATGGTTGTCAGCAGAACCTTGAGGCGGATTCGGTGGCGCATAATGTCAGCGCCCGCATTCGGCCATATCGGGACTGAGCAACGCTCTTCATCTGCTATCCCGGGCCAATTCGATCACGGTTACCGGTCTTGTTCGATTTCAGCAACGCCAATACCAATTCTTGGTCTCAATTTCACGCCGGTTCAGGATATCTTTATCGGACGCCGCCGGCGGCATATCATCAAGATGACCGACGCAAACGGCAATTTTCTCTTCCGGCAGCAGCGCAACCTTTCGATCAACGCCAAGCCAATTGTCTATGCGATGACCAGTCCAAGGCGCTCGCAGACTCGCCGGTCTCGGCACCGCGATATTCGGACATCCGGCTGGCCAGCAATGACGGATCGACCGCCGATGGCTTGAATCCGGTGCTGATAATGTCCAACTGGCGGTTACCAATAACCTGCTGATTCCAGGAAACGTGCGAACGGAACCGATTTCGCTTGATTCGTCGCGGGTTCAATGTTTGGCACTTTATCGATCTTCAGGCCCGTCAAACGGCAATGCCAATATCTGGTCGATCAAACGGCATCGTTGGCGGTTGCACCGGTCTGGATACGATCCCGGCTACGAATGTTGGCCGATCGGCTTCATCCTGCCTCGACATCAATTGGTTGCGTGATCAACAACCCGGGCCATTGTGCGCCCACACCAACTCCGATCTTCCGACCCCCACACCCAACTCCAAACTCCCAACTCCAACTCCAACTCCGACGCCAACTCCAAACCGCCCGACGCCAACGCCGACCCCCCACACCCAACTCCCGACAACCTGCATCCGGGAAACCCCCGAAACAAATGATCCGGTTCAGGAACCGCTGTGTGCATTGAAGAAGAGGTGGGACGCCGGAAAAATATGGGTCGGACCCGTTTGCATCCAATCCGATCGAGATAAAGGGAAAACGACGGAATTGGCTTAACGAGCGCTTGATCGACGAACCGGTAACCGGTTGCAGGCAATGACGAACCTGGGTCGGACGACGAAGAGGGACAGGGACGACGAAGAGGATGAGCAAGAGTTAAGACCTTTGAACCGGCCGAATGATCCCGGCAATCAATCTGATCTGTTGACCTATTGCGCAGAAAGCCATTAGGCGATGGTCCTGCCTTGCAATGCTTTAATCCAGCACGGTAAATCGTAGGTTTGCAGTGGTCCAAACCCTTGCACTAATCACGCAGATGCCCCTGCAATTCTGCGGTTTGAAAGCAATGCAGCAAAAGCACTCGAAGAAGAGTTAGCCTGAAGGAAAAAACGCTATAGATATTTCCGAGGCAATCAAAGCGAAGAAATGTCGAACCCGCGAAAGACAAAAAAGCCGTATGAATTTCCATGATCTTTGCGTAGAGACCAGGTCTAGACTTCCGTATTGGCATGTCATGATTACAAAACCAAGGAAACGCTTCATTGATGCCAGATCGTCGCACTTGGACATCTGTGCTAATGGCAATTCCTGGTTCCAGATTATATCATTGTGCATCGACACTAGGCTATCGCAGAATTCACTTCCCAATTGCGAACAATCAATTACAGAAAACATATTGAAATCATCCAGGGCGCCATCAGATTTGCGAAGCGAAGTACATTAGGAATACCTCTTGAATTGCTAACCAGGGTAATCAAGCTCCCATCTCACGTAATTAATCCAACCTGAGGTTCTTTGGATCAGTCGGTTAGCGTTCGGCATCTCATCCCAAATGGGATTCTCACGGCAGTTGCGGATACCCGATCATCGCGATACTAGCCAGAAAACAGAACTTAAAGCTTGATTAAATTGTGACCGTGAAATCGTTTTCTTGTCTCAGCGATTGGCAGGATGTAATATAATGTGAAGCGTTTGGAGTTGCATCGAGCTGTTGATCAGTGCCCACTTAGCACTCGCCATGAGATTCCCAAATGAGAGACCCAAGATCAAATCTCCAGCCCAGGCATACTCCATGGGCAAACGCAAGAGTTGGCCCGTATTACAAACTCGTTTTCCGCAGTATGCTCTCCGGCATACATTTCAGACTGTTTGCAGATTTGAGATTTTAGCAGGGACGGGAGTCGCTCGTATTCGTGGTTTCTTGAATTTACTTTTTTGGAAAATTGAGGGAGCCAAGGTTATTTTGTAATTCTTTAAAAAGTTAAAGTCTGGACTCCCGTATGGCCTTATACCTGCACTATCCTTTTGTTATTTTATAATGACGGGAATTATGATTTTTACGGAATTGATTCCAGAAACCTAATTTCCTTGTTTTCTGGATCTAAGACGGAGACCGAAATTTTTGCCCAAATTTAACTTTCCCTTAAATTTTATATGGTTTACACAAAGTAACTGACCGAAAAGCGCACACTCAAGTAAAACTTCTTCAAGAAAATGTTTTACTTGATACTAATTGAATCATTTCCCAGAGGTTAATTCCATCCAAGTAGATTTTAAACATCTATATGTTATAGTTCTCAAATCGGCAATTTAAATTTCAGTGCTCAAGACAGCAAGGGATGCATTAGATGCCAATCTCTACAAATTGGGGTAAGAATAATTATTTAAATCCAAATGACCAAGAGACAAAAAAATTTCCAGCACGTAAGTACCTCTGGGATGCAGAGAATCCTCAAAACTTTGGGCAATGAGGGTTTAGACCTATTGATCTTATAGATTCCAACCATTCTTGGGTGACCTTAGAATCACGATTATGGTGGTGAACGTACAGTTGTAGACTTTTGAAAAGGTCCTATTAACGAAGAAGAAGTAGAAATAAATGGTGGGTGAAAGGTTTTCTGGAGTGAGGGGATAGGAACCCTAAAGGAAAATTTGGGCTCGCCAGCTTTATGTAGATAGGTGAGGTCGCTAAT
>Ga0163217_1067029_pt1 | contig 12205 bp, 13 predicted proteins | sample SynspAceP_FD_185933 | JGI IMG/M metagenome (GOLD analysis project Ga0163217, IMG submission 185933) | Saline lake microbial communities from Ace Lake in Antarctica - Synechococcus sp. Ace-P (PacBio error correction) | ecosystem: Environmental > Aquatic > Non-marine Saline and Alkaline > Saline ... | reverse complement strand
TGCAGCCCGGCAGCAGGGCTCTGCCAGCTCGACTTGACGGACGGTGGCCAGGGGAACTGGCTCAGCCCAGCCGGCGCGACCTGCAGATCAACGCGGCCTGGTCCTGGACCATTCGCCGGAGCTCCGCGCCCCGACACACGCAAACTGCCTCGCCTGCTGGAGCTGCGGTGGAGCTGACTCAGGGCGTGATCGGGTCGAGGCGATACTGCACCAAAACACCTGTGACCTGGCCCATGAGATGGAGCCCGGCGGTCGCGCTCCAAGGCCCTGGCTCTGGTGCTGTGGCGAAGCTTCCGCGGCACCAGCAGCCGGCCCGGGCTACCGCCTCGCCCGATAGCTCGCTCACGGCGCCCACCCTGGCAGGCGCACGTTCTGGCCACGGCCGCCGCGGCGCCCACCCGAGCCAGCAACCTCTCCCGCCCAAGCCTGGCGGCGCTCCAGCAGCGGATCGGCGGCTGGGCTGGAAGCCGGGGCAAAACATACACCCGCCTCGCACTCTGGTCACCCCTGGCCCGGAACTCCCCGGCGCCAAGGCGCGGCGTGATCGAGGCCCTGCGTGGCCGGGGCATCGTGTGTAGCGGCTGGGATCACACAGCGTCGCCACTTATAGCCAGAAGAGCCGAACAGCGCCTTCACCGGCTCAGGCGTTTCGATGGCATCACCAAAGCTTCAGACGCGATGCCCCTCTGCCTGCACCACCGGGCGGCGGGGTCCGATCGTCGGCACGGCACTGCCGGCGCGCACTAGTCAGCCTCGGGCTGCACCCGATGGAGCCGCTGATTTGACTATGAAAACACCGCCCTGACCGGCCGCTGAAAATCGTTCACACTTCTGCGATGCTAATCCGGTCAATGACCGTATATGCCCGTGGTGTTTCTGTTCTTTTCATTGCCGGCATGATGGCGGCTCTGATGATGGCAGCCACGGCCTATCTTGTTCACACCCGGCCTGCGTTCCGGCAGGCCAGGATGTGTGCATCGGGTGGCACGTCGACCCCATGGCGTGCTGATTGAGAGCGGGGGCATTGGGGCCCTCGGAGGAGCGGCGTCGGTGCTGGCTGTCAGGTTGAGGTGCCCTCGACTCCCTACGGGCTCGAGGAAGCGCGCCGGTCACAGCTGGGGATGAGCGCGGGACCGTTGGCTGGGTTGGAAGGGCGGCGCTGCGGCTGGCGGAGGACGCGTCAGCTCTGCTGGGGCGGTCACCGCTGGGCCGCTGCTGGAGGAGGTGGTGCGGCTGGGCCCGCTTGCGACGAGCCCCGAGTGGGCGGGGCGCGATCGCCGGCAGCCCACTCCACTGTGCTGCTGCAGACGGGGTTGCTGGCAGATGATTCGCGGCAGCTAAGATAGGCAAAGATGCTGGTGAGGCCGACCTCCCCCTCGGCGCCGCAGGGACCCTGGCGCTGGAGCCGCCCGGCGCGCCGCGCGCATCTGCGCTGGCGGCGGGGCCGGGGCCAGCTGGGCGGGGCCGGGGTCTGGGGCGGGAGTCTCCTTAAGATTCGGCCGGTTGCAACCCTGTCTCGATTGTCGCGAACGTTGGCTGGGAGAAGGGCTCTGGAGAAATTAGCGGAGCGGTGCGCGACTACGGGTTCAGAGCACGGCACGGGGCTTGAGGCGGCTGGAATCGGCACTTACAGCGACTCAAGCGACGAAGTGAACAGGTGCCAGCGTTGATACCTCCGGCATCGGCCACCACGAAAACCGTCGGAAATCTAGGTGCGGTGTTGTGCTTCGCAGGAGGAGGGGCAACCTGGCTGGGCGCAGGCATTTCCTCGAATGGCGCCCGGCTTGGCGTCGGCAGCCCTCAAGCCTCCTGCGCTCACTAAGACTCGTGCCGCAGCCACTCGACGGCCAGCGACCCTCCTCCGAGGCGATGCGTGGAGACGAGGCGGGAACGCCGGCCGTCTAGCGCTTCCTGGATCTCGGGCGAGGAAGCGCACTCCATTCTCGAGCGCCTGCACAGATCTCTCTTGAAGGGACCTAACAGCGAGCCGCTACGACACGGTGATCGTGCCTGGAGGTGTGTTCATTTCCACGGTCTACACCACCAAGCAGGTTAGCCCGCTCGAGGCACGATGTGTGCGGACACAACCTCCGGCCTCGATGGCCGAGCGCCGGCTGCTGGTCAGCTTCGCCCCACTATCGGACCCTTGCTGGCCGCGCTGAAATACGGTCAGGCTCTTTCCCCGGCCCCAGCCAAGACCACCCGCGCCTTACACCCTGCTCGCGTATGACGCATCAGTGTGGAGCCCCGCGCCGCGGGCACGCAGGATTCCAGCCCTTACGCGCAGCCTCAACACGGCTCCGTGTTTACTTGGCGTGCGCGGCTGCTCGAAGTGTTGGCCCAGGAGGGCGTGACGAGGAGGGGCCGCCGGCAAGGGCGCCTCCTAGCGGCCAAGCTTCCTCCCCCCTCGGCCAGTCCAGATTCGCAAAGCGGGGGCCGCGGAGAGCGCTGTTAGCCACTTTCGCTTGCGGGCGGCCTCATCGCGAGCCCCGCGCCAGCTCCGATAACAGGCGGATCGCCCAGCACAGCGGCGCACGACCCCGAGGCTGGCGGGTGTGATCTGGCGGAGTTCTGAATTGGGCCGCTCTGGTCACAGATCCGGGCCACCTCCACCTATGGTAATCAGCCTCAGGGCGGCTCTCGATCAGGGTTCAGCTGGCTGAAGCGGCCGTCAGCGGCTCACCCCACAGGGAGCTCTCCGGTCGGCACGGCGCACCAGGGGACCTGCCCAGCCGGGGATGTGCGGGGCACCCGCGCCCTCGATTTCGCGGCAGTTGGATCACAGCGGCTGACCCACAACGCGGGCTGCCTGTGGCAGCCCGGACCTGATCAGGGCGCGATAAATCTTGGATGCGCGAGCAAAGAGCGCGGATCCGCTCTTTGCGGCAGCTAGGGCACTGAGACCAGTGCCCGGGTGGCGGAGCCGGCGCGCGCAGACCAGCAGCCGAGGGAAAGACGGCCCGAGGGCGGAATCGCGCAACCGCGGGCCTGAGAGCTGGACCCTGAACCCTGGCGCCAAAGGCGGGCGCTCCAGCAGAGCGCGGAACAGCGTGGCTAGCTCCAGGGTACCCCGGCGGCGGCAGCACCGGCAGCTCTTGCGACTCGGGCTTCTGTGCGATCACCAGCAGGTCGACCGTTGAGATGCGCTTGGAATGACTCCCAGTGATCCTGGCACCGACGGCTTCCAGGCCAGGGGGCCGCTGCCACGGGGCAGGCGCACTCACCGCTGGATAGGGTTGAAATCGCTGCGCAGGCGCTGGCCGTTGCCAAACCAAGACTTCGCCGGCCGCGAGGACGCTGCGCCAGACGCCCTGACTCGGAATGGCGCGCTAGCCGCGCGGGCGTAGAACGCGCTGAGAGGCTGGCCAGCACTCACGCGCCGACTGCGCGTCGCGGTAGGTCCAGCCGTTGTTGGCCACAGCGGTCCGCCACTGCTCAGACAACCAGGCGTTCTCCAGGCCGTAACGCACAGTTCGGTGCGGACTAGCGTGGTGCTGGTTTTGAATGACACAGGCCGGCTCCACGTAACTTGTCGCGGACTGTTGCCCGATAGAGAAAGTTTCGAGGCCGTCTGGCGATTCTTGTCTATTCAGGCGCGCATAGCGCCACCAGCTGCAGCACAGACGTTGCTTTCGCTGGGGAGTGAACTCATGGCAGCACTGCGAGGCCGCCGCACCTTCTTGGTTGTACCCACTTCGAGCTGCAAAGGAGACGGAGTCTGCGGGGTGATCTTGAGCCGTACGCCATCTGGCCGATTGTCGGCCATCGGCGTAACGGGCGCCTCCGCCAGCAAACGCTCCTGGCGCCGCACCACGTGCGCACCCGGGCCCAACCAGCTCTCGGGATCAAAAGGTTTGGGGATGTAATTCGGTCGACGCCCCTTGGAAGCCCTCAATGCGATCGGCCCGTCATTTGCCCTTTGGCGGTGAGGAAAAGATCACCGGCGTACCGCCCAGCGTTCATCGGAGCGGCAGGGCGCCGCAACGTTCTGGCGGGATAGCCGTCGCAGCGGGCATCATCACGTCGCTGATCACCAAGATTCGGGCAGAGGCTCCTGGGCTGCCGCCCAGCCTGGTCGCCATCGCTGGGCGGTGGTGACATCCAAAGCCCTCGTTCCTCCAGGAGGCCTGGACGGCGTTGCGCAGACCCGGTTCGTCACGACCAGCCCAGGCAGCCGGGCGGCGGCAGGGGGCCCGCTTCAACGGGTGCCTCTGATTTGTTTTGCAGGGCCCGCCAGTGCCCTCAGAAGAAGTGCCCTCTGACGCCGTGTTTGCGCGTCCTGGGAAAGGGCGGGGATGTCTTGGGCTCATGAACCAAGAAGCACATGTTGGGAAGGTCTATCCAGGTACGGCTCACGGGGAGGCCCAGAGGCGGAAGCCACTTTGGCTCTCCGCTCGACCCGAATGAGCGCGCTGTACAGCGCACGCGGGATGGAGAGCGCAACGGACGGCAGGCCGCGGCGGCATCCTTGTCGCCATTGCTCAGGGGGGAAAAAACCAGTGGCCCACACCACGCACCCGAAGTGGTGCGCTCCTCGAGGTTGACGAGCGTAGGCGATCGCACCCACCGGGGCGCTATGGAGTCTCGCGCAGAGATCAGAAAGAGCGGCCGTTATTGGCACCCCGCGTCGGCGCTCTGAGGGAGCAGCGGATCGTTTCGCTCGCACCTTCACGTCGTCGGTAGTCGATTACCTCCACAAACCTGAGTCCGCCGAGAGAGGTCTGGCTGTGATGGATCCGCGTGTAGTCCCCGCAACACCCAGCCCAGCGCCTCGGACCACCCGCGGATGGTGCGGCTCCGATGGCAGCCACGGCACATGCCCGCCAGGGACTCCGGTCTGGGCCGGGATGCCGACCCTGGTGCCCTGGGCGACGCAGAGACAACCAGCGCGGCCCCCATGGCAGCGGCAGGGCGCCGCTCGATCACGCTGTCAAAACGTGCCATCGCTTGCGCTCAGCGACCGGACCGAGGCTTCGAGTGATCCTCGTTCTCCTGGCCATCGGACTCGGGCGTGCCTCACGAGACAGACGATGGTTGTCAGCATGGAACGCCGTGCTCGCTTCTCTCGCTGAAAAAGTACAGGAGCCGGATTGGCCACGCACTTCTGCGCGGTGCACGGACGGAAACGGTGTCGCTCCAGAGAATTGTGCGACCACGCCCCCCCTATCTTTTCGACGTCTATGGCCAAGTGCCCAACCACGCCCTGTGAGCCTTGCCAGTAGGTCGCGAGCGATGGCCGGGGCATCGCATTACTTTGGGGAGTGAGACACCCTTCGTCCCCACCCGGCCAGGGCGCCTGCACCTGGCGGGCCAGGCGCTGTGCGGCCGCGCGCGCAGGCTCTTCGGTGGAGCGAGGCCACGCCTAGCGCGCTGGAGAAGTGGCAGTGGTGGTCGTGTTGGAGGTGCGCGAGCCTCTGCGCGGTTGGTGTTCACCAGCGGGCGCCACCGAAGCGAACAAACCTGGGCCTCAAGGGCTTGGGCGCGGTAGTTGACGGCGGCTGCCAGCGCGGGCGCGCACAAACGCTGGTTGCTCGCGCCAGCGAGCACCGAGGCTCCCGCCCGTGCTCGCTCCGCTGCGCTACCTGCCCGCCACGGCTTTGTCCACTCACGTGTGTCCGTAGGGCGCGAAATGGCCTGGTGGACCTAGGGCAGCCTGGACGGCGCATCGTAGACGGGCGCGCACACTTCGCTCGCTGCGTCCCATGGGAGTGCGCGCCAACACCGAGAATCAGGAAGGTTGCTTTCACATTCCTGGCCTCGATACGCTGACTGTCTCGTTGCTCGCCTCGGCGGGATACATCCGCCTTTCCCACTGATGCGCGAAGACGCCGCGCGCCTTCGGCCAGTATCCTCCTGGGCACGCGGCGGAGCTTGGGGCATCGATTCTGGCTCAGCCTCAGCGGGCCACCGAAGATCTTACACGCGCTCGTATGAAGGATTCGGCGCCCTGGTGCTCGATTCCAGCCCTGAACTTGTGCCGGCCCCTTAGAGCAGCACGAGCGGCGGCCAGGCGAAGGGGGCCTGCGCGGTCGCCCCTGCCCGTTCCCCTCGATTCGTGGGGCCTGGCAGAGTGGATTCTCGGCCGGGAAGCTGCGCTATGGCCTCGTAGGGCCGCGGAGAGCCCAGCGGGTGCGAGCTCGGAACGGCTGCGCGACCGGCTCGCTGGGCCAAGGCTGCGTGGCCCTTGGCGGGGTGCGGGCCTCTACGAACGGCAGCCTGGAAGATTGCGCGCGACCTGGCCCCAAGTTCTAACTCCCTCAAACAGACCTCTGCATTGACTTTCGCCGGGGTGGATAGGCAAACCGCCTGCCACAGCCTGCTGCGGCGGCGGCTGGCGGTGAGCGGCGGTTCGGCCTGCAGCGGAGTTCGAGCAACGGACCGGGCCTCCCTCGACGTGCTGGCCGCCCTCGGGGTCGCACGGACACGACGGGCGGAGCTGGGCGTTCAGTCGATCGCTTCTCGCCTGTGGGCGCAGCACCACGGCTAGAGGAGATCGATTCGGCCGCCACCGCACGCCACTGTTGATCGAGGGAGCGTGGAAAACCCTTGAGCCACAACCCGATTTTGGACAACCGGCGCCCTAAGCTGGTCTCTAAGCTCGCCACAGCTTGATCTGCCGCTCGGTCCAGGGACATCGAACGGGCCAGCTCTCGGGCGATTGAAGGCCGATCCGCGAAGCGGAGAGCGAAGCGGCAGCGCAGCCCCTGCAACAGCGCCGACTCCGTTTCCTGGCGTCGCTCTGAATCGCCTTGCTGGGCCTGCTCGGCACGGCCATGTAGTGTGTCTGCGGGCTGGCCGGAGTTTGGGGGGTGGATGGCAGCCAGGCCACCACGGTCAAGGGGTCGTGGGCGCCTCTGGCGGCTCTGTTGCTTGCTAGCTTGGCCGCCATCCTTCGGCGCGAGCGCGCGGCTGGGGCCTGCTCGCGGCCGCTGAAGGCGGCCAGCGGCGCGCCAGCCGTCTGATCCAGGCCATCGGGCTGTTTCCCTTCCCGGCGATTGGGCGCGTTCGTGGGATCTTTCGCCTCGGTCGATCACCCGACATTGAGAGGGCCTACCAACCGCCTCGTGAAGCGAGGGGAGCCTGGTTGGAGTGCTGAAGTTTTCCCTCTCTTTTACTGGGGCGGCAGGGCGCTTGAATCGGGGCTGCTCTGCTGACCATTGGTCTCGGTATCGCCAGCTCCGGCCTGGGCCTCCTGTGCTCGCGACAGGGCGCTTGTGGTCCTCACGGATTTTCGCCCTGCTCTGACTGGTTGTCGTGGGCCGGGAGCGCGCAAATGGCTCGGGGATACAGACGATCTCTCCAACATGAGGACACTCGCCGGAGTGTTTCAACGAGGTCATATGCCCAGCACCGAGACGACCTGCAGACACCAATGGTGGGGTTCACAGCGAGAAGCTCTCGCTCTCATATGCTCCTGCCTGGAGCCTCGAGATGCGGCTCTCGACGCGCACCCTTTCCTGGGCGTGTACACCACGTGCTTGCTAGCCTCTGACTCGTACGCGGCGTGCGTGCGTGACGACGGCAGCTGCTCGTCGCTTCTGGCTCGGCCGTGGATGGGCGTCTTACGCGGTGGCGCTGTCTGATCGGCTACTTCTCTGCTCGACACGAGCCATTTACATCCTCGTGTGGGATGGCGCTGGGAGAAGCGCAGAGCCTCGACGTGCCGGTTCTGGTCACCCGCGACGGCAGGATAGAGAGCGGAGCGCGCTCTTCGCCTGGAGTGTTGCTGCACGCCTGGCAAAGAAACTACCTTGCCACTGGGCCGCTTCCGATCCGCAGCAAAACCAGCTCAGCCCGGCAGCAGACAGCGGGTCTGAGCGAGGCGAACACCAACACCCCGTACCGCCAGCAGGGCCTGGGCCACCCGGCTGGACCAGGCATGGCCGGCGAACCACCGCCAGGCCCACCAGCAAGGGAGCGGCGCTTTAAGGCCGACAGCCAGTCCGAGGGGCCGGGGCCGGAAGGCGCTGGGGCGCGGCTTGACAGCTCCCCCAAGCGAGGCTCCCGCCAGCGGGCGCCGGCCACCAGGGCTCCCAGCATGGCGGCCGTCTCGCGAAGCAGAGGGCCACGGCCCGTCAGGCCGGGAACAAACTCCCAGCCAGCGCAGGCCCGCAGGGCCGACCAGGCCGATTTGATACGACCCTCATTCGGGTGGCCCTGTGCTAGTGAACGCTCTCCGCTGCACTGCGCCAAGCAATCCACCCCGAGGGGCATCGGCCGCTTCTCCAAGACCCGAGCAGGCAAAGGATCACAGATTCGCGCCGAGCTTACTCTCTGGCCAGGCGGGCGGTGGCCAACCGGACCCCAGACCAGAGCCGGCCCCGAAGCGTGGCAGACAAGATCAATCTGGGGCAGAACCCGCGCAGCAGGTGCCGGGGGATCGCCAGCAGCTGATTGCCGCAGCGCCGGACAACACCATCTCACTCAGTAAGCGATTGTCGTGTCTGCGCGGGGAGGAGCTCCGGCAGCGGAAAGGTCGATCACGGCAAGCGTCGCGCATTCAAGGACGCAGCTCCTGAGCGCGAGTTCGGCTGCAGGGAAGAATTGGCCTCCTCGTTCGCGCTGCGGAGAGAGCACCATGCGAGCTTTCCTGGGTGATTTTCCGCTCCAGGGCGTCCATCGCCCAGGGATAGGCCGTTTTGACGCGCGGTCTTCGAGCGAGTGGAAGTGATCACGGCCAGAACCCCTTCCGGGTTGCAGCCAGTCGGGGGCGCGCAGCAGCCACTGATCTAGGGCGGCGAGTTCATGTCTTGTGGACGGCGTATGCGCAGGGCCTGAAAGGGCGGGCTGGCTGGAAGGTGCCCAGGCGCCAGAGAGGCGGTGCCTTTCGGGCGGGAGAATAGCAAGGACAACCGGGCTTCACCACTAACCAGAGCAGCGATTGCTTCCACTGCGAGAGCGCTCCAGGGCCGGCTTCTCGACCGATCCGCCGGGGCGACGCCGGGAAAGGCGCTCCTCGCCGTAGGCAATAGATTCAGATCGTATGTGCCGTTTTCAAAATTACAAAGTTGGACCCGCGAAACCTTTGAATTCTTCCCCCATCATTCTGAAAAAGCCGCAAAAACATAAAAAGGAACTTCTTGGCGACCATCACAATCCGGTGATGTCACACATTCACCCGTTTGAGAACCCAGGTCTCTGTTGAATTTGGTCTCAACCCAAACCATCTTTCTTGCCACGACATTGACACACCCCAGAAGTTGCGACTGCTGGCAGGTTCAGAGAATGATTCGACAATTTTATGAGAGCTTCTTGGATAGTCCTGCTTGATTCTGAAACCAGGCTACACCTAAATCCCAAATGAGCAGAGAGTCAGGCCGAAAAAAATGTCTAAAGAAGTCCTTCTGATGAAAAGTTTCTGCTTCCGGAAGGTTAATGAAGGAATCCCCAGTGGGAATTAAGTAGAAAATAGGCACGAGCAACGGCCCCTGAATAGATGGCGCAGGCCAGCTCCGGGTTTCGCTGAGGACGATTCAATCAAGCTCGGGCGGCCGTTTCCCCCGCTTGGGGATCCATGCGCATGTTCGAGGGGGCCATCGGAGCGGAGCTGGAACCCCCGTTGGGCTTGATCCGCTGCGGACTTGCTCACGCCCAGGTCGGGGCCAGCACGCCCCGCCACCGGCAGGGCGGTTCTGAACGCCGCGAAATTGGAGGCCACCAGCCCGCTGCCGATCGCCGAAGGGGGGCCAGCCGATCGCAGCGGCAGCCAGGGCGGCGGGGGTCGCGGTCGCAGGCCGTTCAAGGCCATGGCGGGGTGAGGCCTCCAACAGCAGGGCGCTGTGGCCGCCGCCGCCAACGGTGGGCATCGATCAGCCAGGTCGGGGCAGGGGGGGCGCAGGGACAGGCCCAGCGGCGCAGACCTCGGCAAAGCCGCGATCAAACGCTTTCGGGGCCAGAACTGGAACGTTGATTCAATGACTAACCATGGGTTTCCTTCCTAAGGATCCCGGCCATTCGCCAAGCAGTTCTGGGACCCCATGACCGCAGCTCGAAACCCGCCACCGAGCCGATGGTGGTCACTTCGGCCCCATCACCCCTCGAATGCACGGAGTTTGCGGCGTGGTGACCCTCGATGGCGAAAGACGTGGTGGGACTGCGAGCCGGTGATCGGCTATTCTGCACCGCGAGCATGGAGAAGATCGCTCCGAAAACCGCAACGAACGTTGATGTTCGTGCCTATGTGAGCCCGCTGGGACTTTATTGCCGGCCGGCATGTTTCAACGAGGGCGATTCACGCGTGAACGCCCCTGGAGCGGCTGGCGGACATCACGGTCCGAAGCGGGCCAGCCACATCGGGCTGTTGATGCTGGAGCTCAACCGGATCGCCAACCACCTGCTCTGGCTTGGTCCATTCCTGGCGGGAATGTGGCGCGCACAGGACCCCTTCTTTACATTCTTCGCGAGCGGGAGATGATCTTGACCTACTGGAAGCAGCCACAGGCCAGCGCGATCAACAAACAACTATTTCCCGCATCGGTTGGCGTTGGCGGCCGATTCTCCCCTACGGCTGGTTGGAGAAATGCCTCGATTTTTGCGACATACTTCGGAGCCAAAAATCGATGAATACGAGGAAAAGCTATCACAACAAATTCCGATCTTCAAACGCCGCATTGAGGGTCTGGGGTGTGATTCAGCCGTTGAGATGGCGATCAACGGACCTTTCCGGGCCGATGCTGCGCGCCTCTGCGAGTTGCCTTGGGAATCTGCGCAAAGGTGGCATCAGCGTACGTAGTGCTACGAATCGAATTTCGAGGGGGAGCGGTGCAGCTACCGCGTCAGGCAGAACGCGAGCTGCTAACGCCCCGCTATCGGGTGCCGGATCGAGGAAAATTGCGCCAGTCGCTGAGGATCCTCAAGCAGGCCGCCAAGGCCATCCCCGGCGGTCCTACGGAGAATCCGACCACGCCGAAGCGGATGATAGGAAGGCACGCGCGCGTGCCGCAAACTCTCTAGGTTCGTGGCATTCATTACCAGTAGCAATTCGCCAAGAAAGGTGGCTCCAACCTGGTCAAGATTGCCGAGAGGGAACGTCGGTGAAATTTACCGACCAGACACTCGCGGACCTGGGGAGATACCGGAGAACATAGGAGAAGAACTGAGAGCGAGGTTGCTTCATTCATAGGGCAATGTATTGATGTCACTCCCTTGGCGTTGCGAAGATCCGGGCGGGTGTTCTCCGGAATAAGTCAACAACTCCACGATCCTCCCCAAACATCCCCTGACGCGGAGCAGGTCAGAGCCTTACATCATTGGCGATCCTCGTTGTCGAAATCGAGTGTGACTCAGCTGGCGGGCTCCGTCGACCGGCGCTCAACGGCTGGTCCCTGAGACGGGTTGGGCCTCTGAAAATCAGCTCGTCGCCGTCGCTAGCGGAGCGTCCTGAATCTCGATTGCGGCATCCAGGGCGTATTTGGTCCCGGCTATGGGCTTGACGGCTACCCTGGCGCTCAAGGGCCGTGCCCCGGGAATCTGCTGGCTTGCGCGCTGTCCCTTTGGGCCGGCGCCCCTGACAGGCATTCCATGCCCCACCTGCTATCTGACCCGATCCATCAGCGCCAGCTGCGGCTGTTTCGTGTCCCTAGAGACACTTCTGGGAGAATCCCTGGCGCCTTGCATGCCCTCGGCGGCCGCCTACACGCCGCGGCAGGCAGGGATGATCTTTGGTCGCTGCAGGCGATCCGCCCGGAACGGGAAACTGGTGGGGCCTAGGGAGGATCTGCAATTCTTCCGGCCGGTCTGGTGGCGCCCAGGCAAGCCCTGCTTGCCGGGCTACTGGGCGTTTCCGCTTCGGCATGACACTACGGCGCCGGAATCAATCTGTTTCCGGCGTTCTGACACCTTGGGGATCAACCGCCACCAGAACCTGAGTAATAAAACAGCGTTATGAGATAGAAGCGTGGAGACAGGAAAAGGTCTACCACGGGCGGCCAAAGCCGCAAGTGTACGGCACAGGGGACCAAACGCCTTGACGCCCCAGACGATCACCTGCAGCCCACGAACGAATAAGGCCATCGGGAGATTATATAAACGGGCCTGAAACGAAGAGGTGAAGCTGAGGTGGTATGGAGTTTCTTCTGGAACAGGGCCGCCATCGTTTAACCTTTGAGGCGGTGGGCACCTCGCCCCTGAAAGGGGCTCCTACCGATGAAGCAAAACGCCCGTACCCACAGCCCAGGAATTCAAGGTTCCAAGGTCGCGCATGGAA
>Ga0163217_1022112_pt1 | contig 12205 bp, 17 predicted proteins | sample SynspAceP_FD_185933 | JGI IMG/M metagenome (GOLD analysis project Ga0163217, IMG submission 185933) | Saline lake microbial communities from Ace Lake in Antarctica - Synechococcus sp. Ace-P (PacBio error correction) | ecosystem: Environmental > Aquatic > Non-marine Saline and Alkaline > Saline ... | reverse complement strand
TAGCGGATTAGGCCCGCTTTACCAGCCCAACGTTCTTATTTTAGACAAGTGAACCATTGCAGATGGCCACCGGTATCTATGTTGATCGCATAGAGAAAGAGAGATGCTCAAATTCACAGTCTAAAAGCAGCATGTCCAACACCCTCACGAACCCATGATTGAGTCCTACCATGTTGGGATTTTCTCGGTGCTATTTTTATTGTCTGACTTGCCTCTAGACTCTTCTCCTGCATCTCACTGTCGGTCATTCAATTATAGTTTACAATTCAAGTCCCAATTTTATTCCCGACGTCCACCGCAACAATTGTATGTAGCAGTCCTGATTGAAACTGGCTTGTCACCCGGTGCGATGGTGCATAACCCACCGCGTTGTTGAGAAAATTGTTGACTAAGTCTTTGAACTGAGCAAATCTTTGCTACATGGTTTTAATATCTTTTCTTAGAATAGTCTACGTTGGCGTACTTAGTATCCAACGTGTATGTGGCATGTTAGACCCTACAGTCGTCTCTCGAGACATATAAAACAAGAACAGAAAAGTTGCCGCCTGGCCTTTAACGACCACAAGTGTGAAAATCATCAAAATTGTGACAAAAGCTGAGTCGCTGAGCAGCAGTGTTGAAAAATTGACCAAGTCGCCCAGCTTTCGCGAAACATAACGCAGATGTCCTCAACTTCGTCTTTGGCAGGTAGCCAAAAAAATAAACAAACCTAAAGAAGCCGCCAATTGCAGCCCCAATCTACATTAGCCACCAAGCCCCAAAATAGACCTTCAGCACTGCGAAAATGCCAAACAGCAAGGCAGTACAGAAGAACATGACCCTTACACCGTTATCTGAAGAGTTAATAAAAAACAAGAATTGGTTGTAACACAAAAGGCCTAGCGCGCAAGATGCCACGACAAGGTATTCCGGCGAGTATTACACAAGTTGGGACTACGATATACTCGCAAGAGCAAGTCTAGGTGCGTGACTTGCACTCCGAATCCGCCATTATGAAGCTGCCCGTGCCGGGAGCAAGCGTTTCGTTGGATCTATTATCTTCGCAGTAGTGGCATGACGAAGTTGAAGAAACGTGTTAGGCCCAGCTAAAATCACGGGCAGCAGTAGCACAGAAGAATTTAACAGATGATTACCAAACTGCAAAAGCGGTTCTCGCTCGAGCAGTGACAGCCATGGAGCAATAGTTTATTACTCGCCGTAATGTTGCGAGGAATAGTCCACCAAAACCACTAAATTCCCTTACCCGAATGATGAGCTCAAATATAATTTCGTAAAAACTGACGACTCAAAAATACGCAAATCGCTGCCGCAGCAGAACAACCAAAGCGCAGTAGGTACAAGAGTCAATAAACGCTACTTGCGAACGGTTAATCGGCGTCAAATAAACCAGCCTGAGCGAAAATCGCCCGACGTCACCCCAGGGTAATGCAGTTTACAAGCGGCGGGACAAAACTTAAGCGCTCAACCAATGAGTAGAAGACAAGTGTAGCAACATTGTTAAAATATTAAGATCGAAGAAGATCGAGGGTCAGAGCCATTTAAATTTAATCTAGTTTAAAATCGAATAATAACATGATTAGGCATTCGCTCCCGCGCCGCCGCACCATCAGCCAATATGATCACACTCTGATCGTGCCGCTAGCTGCTAACGCTATCGCGGACAGACGCCCGGCGCAGCCTGAGCCGGTCGCTGGAACCGCTCTCCGCCCGCTTTGCAAGAAAGGAACCCTTGAGCGGCCGGGCAGGCGGGCCCGCCTGAGATGGTGTCGTCGGCGGGCGATGCGCTGGGAGCGCTGCGATCGCCCCGTGTAAACCACGCAGCACCTCGGCCAAGGTGTCCCGGTGAGCCAATTGCCGGCGCACGATCAACAACAGGGGTTCGGACCGAGGCACCCGCCCGGTCTGCAAAGCCTTAGTAGAGCCAGGGCTCGATGCAGCTAGGGTTCGGCGCTTCACGCAGCAGGTTCTGCAGGGGAAACCCGGTGAAGGCGCAGAGCCGCTTCCGGCCGCTCCCGCGCCGATGCGTCGCCAGCTACGGCCAATGCCCGGAGACTCAGCCGCGGAAAGGCGGCCACCAGCGGCCTGGCGATTCGAGGCTGTCAAAATTCGCCCAGCTGGGGCCAGCAGCAGCACAAGGCCGGCGGCGGCCCGATCCCAATTCCCTTCCACCTGCGCCAGCAGCTCCAGCAAGGCAGGGGGACCGCACAGGCCAAGCCTCGGCCAAAGCGGCGGAATCGACGGTGGACACGGGGGCTCGGCGCACCCGCATGAAGCGTCCATCGTGGCGCGCCAAAGAAAGGCTGCCGCGATAGCGGCTGTTGGTTTCCGGGCAGCCTGGTGCGTACCACGAGCGGGACTTGATTGGCCTCGACCCTTGGATTGGCCCCCCGATCCCGCCAGCCTCCGGCCCCTGCCACCACACCCGCGTGAGCGGGGTGCTCGAGACCCTCGTTTTGCGTGATCCCGGTTTCCCGCTCCGCGCTCTTGAGCGCTACGGCGATGTCTATGGCACCACCTGCTTGGGCAGCGCACCGTGTTTCATCCGGGGGGAGAAGGCGATCACGAACTGCTTCGCTGGCGGCGACTGCCCTCGAAGGCTAGGTGGGCCAGACCAGTGTGCGCCAAAGCTTGCTGGGCCCCCTGTCGCTGGCCAACCGCACGCGCCGATTCACAAGGCCCGCCGCCGGGTGGTCGGGACAAAGCTGTTCGCGCGTTCTGCTTCTCAAAGCGCTACAGCCCGGCAATCGTGGCGTGGTCGCATGACTCAACAAACGAGCTTCTCAGCGAAGAAGGCGCGCTTGGCGCTGGTGCCCAAGCTGAGGCGCTTTGCCCTTCAGCGCGCGCGTGATCGCCAGCACGGTGCTGGGGCTTGAACCCGTTGATCGCGATGCCCTGTTCGGCGATTTCGAACTGGTGCCAGGGAGCTGTCTCCTGCCGTTTCGCCCTGCCAGGCAGCCCCTACGCCCCAAGCCCTTCAGGGCCGTCAGCGCCTGCTCGCGCCTCGGCGCGGTGCTCAGAGAGCGCAAGTGCGCTGCAGCTGTGTAGCCTCTTGCCGCATGGCGGGCTAATGATCTGCTCGGCCGGTGCCTCGCATGAAAGCCGGGCCTTCCCATTGGCCGATGACGACGTGGCCGAGCAGTGTTTGCGGTTGCTTTTGCCGGCTATGAGCCACCGCCTCGTCCCTAGCTCCTGCTGCTGAGCCTTCTGCGGCATCCAGACCGAGCTGGCCTGGCTGCAGCCAAGAGCTTGACGGCCTTGCCCTGGCCTCCTGCGCGGGCTGAGCGTAACCGCCTACGACGCCAGCCGTTGCGCCACGGCTCGATGCCGTGTGAAGACGGTGATGCGCACTGACCCCGCGGTGGGGGCTTCTTCCGCCGCACCGCAAGCCGCTTGCCCTGGCGGATTGTTGCTGGTTCCAGCCGATCAGGTGGTGCGGTTGAAGCATCACCGCCAGCCACCGGCAAGGAAGCGGAACGAAGATCTGGGGTCTTCCGGCCGCAAGCGCCATCTTCGGGAACCTGCACCGCCACCCTTGCTGCCGTTCCGGTGGCGGAGAGCGGGTTCTTGGCCCCATGGGTAAGGGCGCTGGCCGAACTGGAGATCAGGCTGCTTGCCGTGGGGCTGCTCAAGCAGCTGAGCTTTGGCGCTGGAGCCGATCAGGACTTCACCCTCCAGGGTCTTCCCAGCCCTCCCCAAAGGACGGCCTTTTGGTTCGCGCCACACAGCGGGCCGCCCATTCTTGAAAAAGGGAGCTGAACTTGGAGCGCTGCGCTTGAGCTGGACTGGTATCGATTGGCTGCTTCTGCTTTGTTGCGTCAGCGGCGGCGATGATTGGATTGGCGTGATGGCCTCCGGATCGGGGCGAAGGCCTGGCATTGGGGCGAAGGCTTGCTTGACTGTTGGGCTCTGCACTCTCTCTCTCTGTAACTGAAATCACGCTAATGAGACTCTTAAAGAGGATCATTAGGATTTTCTATTGCCTAATCGCGACCGAGCAAACCTTCCGTGGTTTCGATAATTTAAGCAAGTAAGCATGTCAGTGGATTTGAGCTACAATGGTGATGAGTATATTTTGACCATGCGAATTTCCTCCCTGGCTTGGCGCGCTCCTCTCTCCTCCCGGCCCCGGTGCAGAGGCAAAACAACCAGGCTTGGTGGTCCGGAGGAGCCCCGCCGATGTCGAGAAGAAAGCCCAAGAGAGCAGGATTGACTATCCCGACGGAGAGATGAAAGTGTTCTTCAAACACAATTGCACGCAACGCTGGGCCCAAGAATGAATATGGAGCCAGCCGTGCCGCATTACACAAGCCTGATCAGGTTGGCTTCACAGGCCGGAATGATCAGCCATCGTCTTGCTCAGTTCAATCTCACAGGGATGTGGTGAAGTGCCATAGCCCACTGCCTGAAAGCTCAATTTGATTTGGCATAGGGCGCAGGAACCTTGCGCCGTTCCGGCGGCGAAAGGCCTCTGCCTGCCTGATCGATCAGGCTGGTGCGAACGTTTCCTGAGGTTTGTCGCGCAGAGGCCCTGGAAATTCACTCAGCACGGGGACTTGCCGCCTGTTTGGCAACGCCCGCCAAGGCCTCTTATCCAGCTCCTGCGTCCGAGCTTCACTGCAGGACCCCTTGACCAGACAGCTGGCTTGTTCGACCGTGGTCATGGCATCGCTGCAGGCGTCCTGTTCTGCATGGAGCTGCTCCCTGCAGCGGCAGCTGGCAACAGGGCCACAGCGTTCCGAGCGCAGCACAAGGGGCTTCAAAAGGTAGAGAGATTTCGATCAGGCCACCTTTCAGCCGGGTCCGCTCAGCGGAGGCTTGGTTTATCCTGGGGCATCGCCAGCTGCTGCGACCCGCGGTAGAACCACCGGTTGATCGCGGAGCGCCGAAAGACTTGAACAGAACGGCCAACCAAACCACCCAAGCTGCGTATGGGGCAACGCGATAGACAGTCCGGCAGCTGGCCGCAACCCCTATACCCAAGTTGCCCGGCCAAACCTCCCCACCCTCCCGAGGCGCTTCAGGCGGTCCCAGCCATCGCCTTGTCGCTCCAAGCATCGATGCTCTCGGCCAGCCCATGATCGGCTTGCGCGGCCAACTCACCCAAGGGCAGAAACCAGCGCCACGGTCGCCCCAGCCGGCACAAATGGGTGGCGCAGCAACAGGCGGCCATCAGGCCATAGCGGCCGGGAGGCGCCAAGCACAACGAACAAGCGACGCAGCGATCGCGCAGGAAGATAGTGCGCTGAGAAACCCATGGCCGAAGTCGAAGCAATTGCCGCTCCCCAACTCGCGCACCAGAGGGCGATCACGCGAACAGCCCCCCGAAAACACTCCCCTGACCCAGGGAGCGGCATGCACTGATCCTGACATGGGGACGCTGAGCGCTGGTCCAGCTCCACCTGTAACGAAACTCTTCTAACATAACCCCGCCTCGGCCCCGCTCAGCACGCAGTGACACCAGCAAACAGGGGCAAGCAGCGAGCAAAGGCGTGAGTAACTGGGCCAGGCACGGGCCCAACGGGAAAAGCACGCCCGTCAAGCACCGTTGCGATCCATTGCCCCAGGTCCACCACTCGACGCACTGATTCACGCTGAGGTCGAAGCCCCTGAGACAAGGTCTGCTGCGATGGGCAGGAACGGCTGATGCGTTTCACCCAGGGCCGAGCAGGAACCGCAGCCAGGCGAACCACAACGGTGAACGCCCAGGAATTCCCGAGGTGGCACGCAACAAACGCAAAGTACGGCTACCAGCTTGAGCAGATAGCCCCGACCGCCCGCCGTGGCAACGCAAACAGGGCCGGGCACCTGCTGAGAGCCGGAACATCGCGTTCATCAACCGGCGATTGGGTCAGGCCCACTCAGCAGCCAAGCGGATGGAGGGTCTAGCTCAGATTCCTCCTGCGACAGCACTGCGCCCAGAGCAGGGGACGAAATTGCAGGTGACAATCGCGGTAAGTGAAACGGCGCTGAAGCCTTGGGAACCTTTGCTTCTTCGCCATAGCGACAAGTTAAACGTCTCCAGATCCCTCTCTCAATTCTGGATTTTTTCTCTTCAATTTTATGGTTTTATGTATAAGATCGATACCTTCCACAGAACCACTTCTCCCTGAAATGCTTTGGGCTGCCATCTGCTCAACAAGTTTGGCTTGTATGAAGCTTCTTCAACTTTATTTTGATCAAAGCCGCTTGGAGTAGCTTCGACAAAGAAGCGACCGAATCCTTGATGCCACACAGAACTAGGATGCTGCTTTTAATTCAAAGATCCATTGGATCTATGCAAGCGGTTTAGCGTGGATCTTAACTCCATTACTGGCTTAGTCATTGCCGGAGAGCGTTTAGGCTGTAGCATACGCACAGATCGGCCGGCCAGTCAGCATTCTTGAGGATAACACATAAGCTGCCTTCTGTTTGAGTTATTGATAAAAATACATTTTACGGATATTTGTCACTGTTGCAGCAAATTATTCCTGTATTGAGCAAAGACACCAGGCCTGCCATTGATGCGGCATGCCAATCAAGTGGCCAGTTTTTGCAAATAGCAAGAAGCTAACAAGAGCAGGCTCTGATTCCAGTTTCTGGCACAACCAAAACTCTTCCAAAGAAGCTGATGCTGGTCAGCGTCCAAGCTTCATGCCAACTCCTAGCTGAGGCTGGATCTTCCACCAGCAGCTGGCCAGGTTGCCGCGACACAGGGCAGAGCTTCATCGCCGACTGCCTGCAAGGCGAATGGGCTCGTCATCGGCGCGGCGCAACTCCTGCGGCGGGCGCTCCAGGCATTCTCACAGCGCAGGCTCGGAGTGGCCATCACCTGCCTTCAAGAATCCCATGTCAGACTGGTGATCCCGTGAAGTCCCCTCCACCCGCTCTCTCGCCAGGAATGCCCCGCTCCTGGCACTTGGCCACCTAGAATAAAAGTGCTGGCAGAGCAACAACGAAAGCAGGTAAGCCGGAACCTGTGTGCTGCAGGCTTTGGTGTTGTTGCTTGCCGTCTCCGGAGTCAGGCGTGGAATTCCACCAGAAGTTCATCGCTGGCTGGGGGGCGGTCAGCACCCGGTGGCCTGCTGCACAGCCGGGAACTCAAGTGCGTCGTGCTCATGGCATGGCCTCAGGGATAGGGGAGCAGGAACGGAGCTGACTCGGCGCGGCACGGTTGCGCACGTACGGCGGTCTGGCCGTGGCGACACGCCCCTCCCATGCTGCAAGTGAGCAGGGCGGCCCCGCATCCAGCAGGGCCCGCACAAACGCCGCATAAGCTCTGCGGGTCCCAATTTGAGCCGGGGGGCCAGGCCACTGGCCCAGCCCGGCGCCGAATCGCCCCGCCAGGCCAGCACGGCGCAGCACCAGCGGGCAGCTCGGACCGACCGGCCAGGCGCCCAGGGCTTCGAGGGCCACCAGGCTGTGGTGCATTGATCAGCAGCAGTGCTTGGTTGCCACTGGCCAGCGCGGCATCGGCAAACCCAGGGCACCCAGGGCCGGCACTAGCGCGAAGCCTCCACAACGCACAGCCAATGCCCCCCGGTAACGCAGACCCACCAAGCCCCCCTGGATCGGCCATGGGCGGCTGCCCGCGCGCACGCGATCCCGCTGGCTGGTGGGTTGCGATCATCCTTCATCTGCGCCGGGCCACGCCGGATTGGAGCAGCCAGGAGGCACGCAGGCCGCCACAGCGAAGTTAGCTGCACCGGTTCGCGAGAGTTCAAGGCCGCCTTGACGAGGCTGGCCGCCGATCCAGTCTATCCCGCCAATGCCGGCACGCCCAACACCAGGGCGTGTGCCGGCAGGGCCACTGGCGGCGGCGCAGGTAGGGCGATGTTGGCAGCGCCAACCACAATCACAACCACAGGGAACATGGGTCTCGTGAGTATATGAGCCGCCTCTTGGCCGGCCACGCCCCTCGCGGCACCGTGAATCACGTCACTCATATGAGCACATAAAGGTAACAGCGCAACCGCCGGAGAGGCGATTCAGGGCGTCCCGCGAGCTCAAACAGCAGCGGTCGAGTGATTTTCCGGATCCAGCGGGCAATGGCAGCAAGCCAGGCGGGCCGATGCCGCACCCGCTGACCTCCGGCTAAAAACAAAGGGCCATGCCCCCACGAAGCCAGCAGCCAGACCATCCCAGGTGCCACCGGTGCTTGAGGATCAACCGAGAGCACCCAGCCCCCGGCCGCGATCTGCACCTTGGCGCAATCAGCGCAGGGAGCGCCGCTGGTATTGTGGATCGGCAGCCCGCCTGCTGCCAGCGGTCGATGCCGCCGCTGAGATCGGTGAGGCGATCAGGGTGTCCCCGCCGCCGAACAGCTTCGGCCAGTCCCTCGCGCTGCGGTTTTGCCGCGCTGGCGAAACCAACGCCATGGCCCTCGGGGAGGAGGTGCGGCCAAGCTGGGAGAGGGGAATGTTGCGGCTGCCGGATCGATCCGCTGCCTGGAATTCAACCGGCTCGCGCACGTCGACGACGCTGATCGGGTTCGCTCTTGAGCTGGTTCGGCCAGCTTGGCGTGGGGTTTGGGGAGGGTCATGGGCGTCGTGTGTCAGGCATTTGTGGTCGAGGCTGTGAGGATGAAGCGGTCCGGGCCGAAGTTAGAGGGTGGTGGTGTTGTTGGTAGCCATGGCACCTGCCAAGCCGCAGACCGCGCGCGAGGTTAGGCCACCTGGGGAGTCCTGCCTGTGAGCAGGAAGCTGGTCCCAGAGCCGAGGCGACTGCCGGAGTGGCAGAAGCACCACGACGGGTTGATCCTTTGGGATCTCAGCGGTCCGTTGCCTCCAGTTCGGGCAAGGGATTCAGCAGGCTGGCCGGCGATGCGACCCATTCGGGGACCATCGAATTCCTCGGCCGGCGCACCATCCACACCACCGCGGCCTGCCCGCATGGCTGGAGCCAGGCCGGCGGCAGCTCGGCAGGCCGGCATATACTGCGCTGGACCTGCGCCCAGCGACGGCAACCTCCGGTGCCGTGAATCCTCGCGGGGCTTTCGCCGGAACGCGATTGCCGGGCAGGGCGATGGCGATGCTGTGTTGGGGGTCTGGGCAATTTTCTCGTCTCCATGTAGACGACGAAATCGCGCTTCGTTGCCTCGCCAACCGAGGCGGGCGTTGAAAGCCTTCTCCTCAGCCCACCGAGGTGACGACGCCTCGGCCGGCACTGTTAGTCGTAGGCCTGCTAAAAGCAGGTCGGACCCGGCAACGAGAGGAGTGTCGTGATCGAGCGATAGAGGTATGGGGCGTCGCCCTGCTGGAAGTCCGCAGCGGCGCAGCCCCGCACCAGCAAGGGCGTCGCCACAGAGGCCAGGGCTGTGGGGTCGTTCGAGTACAAGCTGAGACAGCCATTGGTGTGCCCCGGTGTGGCGCCGCACCTCCCAGGGACCGCTCTCCGCAAGGCACCCGATCACCGTTGGCAGGGCAGGCTCACGTGTTCCGCCCCGACCGCTGGCGGCCAAACCGATGGCGCTGCCGCGTGGCGGGTGCACAGCAGCTGCCCGTCACGTGGTCGGCAGCCGTGGGCTGGGGTCGAGGCAGGCAGCAGTCGATGCCCAGTTCGCGGATCAAGGAGGATCGCGTCGTGCTGCTCGAAACCCGAATCGATCAGGCCCCCCAGGGCCCCCTTGGGGCGGGGGGGGGGGGGGGGGCTTTGGGGGGCATGACATTCTGGCGAGTAGGTAGGTGAAAGGTGCCGGTGCCGGCCGTCAAAGAAGCTGGCGGAGAGCAGGGGCTGACCACCGGCTGCAAGCGGCCAGGGAACGGCGGCAGACGCTGCGAGCGCGAGCATAACCGCATGGAGAGCAACGGCAACTCTATGAGCATAACGCTAAAGAGCTTAGAAGCCGTTTTTTTTTATGAGGCAGTGGATGTTAGGCGCCAGGGTGACATGTTTTTGGGCATATGCTTTGCACGTCATAAAGACCCATTCCATGGCCGCCCGCCGATTTTCCATTTGCCCAGCCCCGAGCTCCTCGCAAGAACTCAGACGGTTTCCTTTCGGCCCTGAGTGACCGGCACGCCGTGCAGTGCTTCTGCAGCTCAAGCACGGCAGGCCAGGCGATGATGACCTCCCCTGATCGAACCCCACGGGCTTCAGCCAGGTCGCACATCAGCCGTCAGTCGGCAACTACAGCGTGCCGGCCTGATCCGTGCGAACGTTGATGGCACGCGCCTGATTTACACGGTGGCCAGACCTCGGACTTGGAGTGAACTCCTGCAACCTGGTTCATGGCCGCTGAGGCTCAAGCGCTTGGAGAAGCAACTTCGGCAGCTGCAAGGCGGTCTGATCGATCCGGCTTCGATCACGGCTTCTGATGCGCAGCCCCAGCCAGCGCACCAGCACTACGGCTTGAATGAAACGACTTTCGAGCAAGCGACCCTGTCCAGTACCGATCTCCAGGTACAACACCAAGGGACACTCGGTTGTCCACCAGCCACATCGCTCCAGCGCTCCTTTGGTGGAATCCCACGCGAGGAGCGAGCGACCGGCTGGGGAAGCTTGGTAGGTCAAATTATTCCGCCATCAACCCTACTGCGCCCAAACCGACCGTGATACACGGGCAGCGCTCTATAGCGCGTCGTACTGGGGCCGTAGGGCGCAGGCATCGGAGCTTGGGCAGCAGGTGGCCCACCAACACCGGCGGCCTGGCCCACGGGTATGGCGCCCAGGCTTCTTGACGGTGGCCAGAGAGCTCACATCACGAGGCGAACACATCGGGCAAGCGCATTGCTGGCAACGCTGGAGCCTGTTCACGTCCACCCAGCCACCCGGTCTTTGAATGGCCAGTGGGGGATGGCGCTCACATCAGGGCCCGACACGCAGGCACCACATGCAATAGGTTCGAAGTGGATCGCCTCTTGCTGGGGCGGCTTACCTTCTGAGCTGACCTCGAAGATCGCCAGCTGTTCCTCGGGCCGCGCACCTCGATCAAAGTGTGGAGCAGACGGGTCTCGACTCACCCGGCGCGCCACGACGCGCTCAACCGTGGCGTTGTAGCCTTCACCGGATAGAGATGGGCCAGGGCCGGTGCAGAAAGATCCCCGGGCGTGTCACGCCCAAACCGCTGGTGGCCTGAAGATGTTCATCGGCCAGTACATCACCTCTCTGGGAGCACCGCCGCATTTTGATCGGGGGCAGGTGGGCTTGAAACAGCCGTACCACCCTTGAGTGCGGGATCGCTCCAGAGTTGTCGCGATGTGGGCGTCCGTGAGTAGTGCTGATGATGCGCGTAGCTGCGCGAGTGCTCCGCGCAGCCCCTTGATCTGACTCCAATTGAAGGTGGAGACACCATTGGCCACCACCAGCACGTCCGTAGCTGAGGGCTTCGCCGGCGGCCGTGATCACCCGGCGGGCCTGGGTTCAAAAATTGCGGCGCTTGCCTGAATCCCGACAGGCCCCAGCCGGCGATCACGTGGCCTCGGGAACGGTGGGTCTGCTGCGAGCGCCAACAGGGGCCAGCCTCCAGCCGGGATCCAGCCGGACTGGTACTCGTGGACGGGCTGCGGGCTCCAGGATGGCCAGATCCAGGCCGGGCGAGCCCGCAGCAAACTGGGCCGCGACCGATGAAGGGCCCGCCGGAGCCGGCCCACCGACAATCAAAACCTGGATAGTGCCTTGCGCTGGAAGCAGATTTCAGCCATCTCATCCATCCCGAGCTTCAGCCTTTAGCATCGTAACCCGGGCCTGGGCGCGCGTGCCGCCATTGGCACATCTGTTGATTGCGTTTGTAGCCATAAGCGGGTAAGAGCCAGGCCTGGGCAGCACGGCGGAAGACCAACGCCAGTTCCCCGATTGCTGTGAGCTAGAAGTTGCTAGCCTTTACTTGCGGTATTAGAGCCAGATGAATTTGCCTTGCCGGGAGTGAGGCTTCGTCCGATTGGCCAAATGGTTGCTGAGGCGCTCCCTGCCCGCTGGCTGATTGGCGTTGTTGCTGGCGAAACGTCGCCAGCCCTTGCGGCGGATTACTGGTCCGCTCAGCGATTTTTCAGGCGGGGCCATCGCCTTGCAGCGCCCAGGTGACTTTTGAGCAAGCCTTTTCCCGGATTAACCCCTCTGGCCTGCGGCATCGCTTCAACGCCGCCTGGATGCCAAAACAACCCTGGATCACGGGGGACCGATCTGTCTTGAGCGATTCGCTGGGGGGTCAAGGGAAAGTTTGGAACCTTTTGGCCCAATCCGCAAGCGGGAAAAAAAACAAAAAAAAAAAATTCTCTCTCTGGGGTTGTGT
>Ga0163217_1030697_pt1 | contig 12206 bp, 9 predicted proteins | sample SynspAceP_FD_185933 | JGI IMG/M metagenome (GOLD analysis project Ga0163217, IMG submission 185933) | Saline lake microbial communities from Ace Lake in Antarctica - Synechococcus sp. Ace-P (PacBio error correction) | ecosystem: Environmental > Aquatic > Non-marine Saline and Alkaline > Saline ... | reverse complement strand
ATGAAACCCCATCTCCTGGGAAGATCCACCTAGACCACGACTAGGATAAATGCGCCGCAACCACACAAAGACAAAAAAGCCTCAAAGGGTCCACCACGAACCTTGCAGCCCTCGAAAAAAAACCAGCGTAAGCAAATGCGACCCGTATAAATCTGGGTTCACAAGGTACGGACAGAATTTATCTCACAAGGCCGCAGCCTAGAGTTCCGATGGCTGATAAAGGTGTAATCACTGCGTCACCCCAGCCAAAGGCCTTACCTGAGAATTAGGAACCCAGGCGGCAAAAAGAAGGCAAGATAACAAAGGTGTACGGAATCGGCGTCAATCGTTCCTCCAAAAAAAGAGTCAAAGGAAAAAGAGGGAAGCGATCTTCAACACCAGCAAAAAACAAAGCAAGCGGACAGGCCGAGAAACCGGGACGACAAGCCAGAATTTTGATCGACAACAGGCCCGGGAGGAGCAGCAGAACAACTGCACAAAACCAGTCACGCAATTATTGCAGTATACAGCGCCAACAGGCCGTGATGTTCAGGCAGAAGCTCAAACGAGATTGATCAAAACAGGGTTAAGGTCGGGCCAGGGCCTCACTGCAGAAGACAAGCTCAGCGTAGGAGAAAAGTAAATAATCATCAGGCCAAGCACAAGCTCCAAAACAACAGGAAAACAAAAAGAAAGGTGAAATCTTCCAGACTGCAGGAGATTCAGGAACCCCAAAGCACGCCGGCCGAAGCTGCCCGGCAGGACTCCAGCTCCTGACGCTTCCGGTAGTCGCCGCATTCCACCGCTCCGGCGCCGTCGTTGTTTGAAGCCCATCCGGTTTAAGGCGGCCGCTACACCACGGGCCCCACACCCCACTCCCGCCACACCCACCAAGGCGGGGAAGAGGCACGACGCGGAAACAGGATAATAAAACAGAAAAAAACCAAACGTAGGATCTCGGCGTTTCCCGTTGGGCATGGACAGAAAGAGTGCCACGTAGACTGCCCCCAGAACATTCGGCAAAGCCGAAGCCAAATAGATGCCAGACGCCGGACAGCCACGGCTTCATGTGTCGAAGCGGGCACCGCCAGCCCCACCGCGTTGGCAAAGCGGCAACCGAACAGCCGGTCTGCTTCCAAGGCGCAAACGTCGAAGCGCCGTTGCAACTCGCCCCGAGCCCGGCCAGAGCTGCGGACCACCAGCAGGCCAAGGGCAGCCGCCGCAGAAAGGCCATGCAGGGCCGTCAGAGGTGAGGCAGAGGCTGAGACCCTGCATCGCATCGGCGCCCTTCCGCTTCCTGCTCCAAGCCAGGGGTCCTGTCACCCAGCGCTTGTCAGAGCGATTCCCAGTATCGGTCCAGGGTGGTGTTTTTGCGCCCCCCTGGCTCAACCACCTCCACTACTCCGCGCTCCGTATCCAAAAAAACCGCCTCGCGGGGTGGTAGTGGCCATATTCCAGAGACACGCTTCCAGCTCCCGCCCCCACGCCCCCAGACGATCCTCACCGGCCGGCGAACGCATCACCTTCCTGCCAAGTCGCGCCAAGGTCCAGGCCTCCTCCTTCTCCTCAAGCCTGCGAGAGGGCAGCTCACCGCTGGGCCAGCTCGGGCAGGCGCAGGGCATAGCCACGACTGCAGGCCGATCCGCCAGCTCCAGACGCTCAGCAGCTGAGCGAGGGCCGCTGGGCTGGATTTCACCCGCCCACTGCCGCAGCGGCTTTCGGTGGTTGCAGCCGCCAGGCGGTCGCCAGCCTGGAGGTTCCGCCCTTGGGAAGGCACCTCGGCGAATGGGCGTCGCAGCGGTCGTTGTCGGATCGCCGGTGTGGCCGCGCCGTGGACCCAGGGCACGGCCGGCAGGCGGGCCCGATCGAGGGCTTCCCAGAGGGTCCTTACTTCCAGCACCGGAGCGCCAGAAGGCTGTGCGCCAACCCTTGCCGTGTTCCAGCCCGACCATCCACTTGCCCAGTCCATCGATCAGGTGCGCGTCGGTGCGCAGCTGCAGATCGGAATGCCGGGGAGCTGCTATGGGCTACTTCGAGCACGCCAGCGTCGATCATGGCTCTCTGGTTGGTTGTTGGGCTGGCCGACGCCCCCCAGGCTCCAGCACCGAGCATCTTCAAAGCGCAGCAAATGCCCCCAGGGCAACCGGAGTGCCGTAGGTTTGCCCACATGCGAGGCGCCATCGGTGGGCCGCAGGCACAAGCACACCGTGGATTCGATCAGCAGCCACTGGCGTTCGGCCCACAAATCAAGGTATCCGATTGGAGGCTGTTACCGCTTGTCGGGTCAGCCACCCATGAAGCGAACAAACCTTGCCTTCGGGCCGCTGTAGGACCTCGGCCGCCGCGTACATGCAGGAGGCCCTTCGTTGCCGCAGGCGCAAGCCAGCTTGGCATCGAGTTCGACAGCCGCGCCCGTGGACGCTTCCAGGCGTTCGCGGTTGCTCGCCAGGACGCAGTGGGCAGGGTCCGGACTGGTTCGCCTGCTGGCTGCTCGGAGCAGATCAAGGCCAGCCGCTCTGTGCGGAAACCCGTCCGGAAACACAGGCTTGATATGCACGCAGAGCCCTCAACGTTTCCAGAGCATTCACCGAATCTGTAGCGCTAACATCGACCAGCACCGCTACTCCCTGCGCACGGCCAACCAGGACCTGGGCGGCTCGTTCCGGCTGCGGCCAAGGCAGGTGCAGAGGAGCATCGCAGCTGCAGGCGATGAGCCCCGATGGAGAACGAAAACACGATCGTGTGCAGGGGCAAGGCCACCGCGTGACGCGATGCTGCGTGGCCGATCACAGCTGGAAGTCCAAATCTCGTGGGGCAGTCGGTCACGCCAAGTGCTCTTCCGCGAGGCAGACCCTCAAGCCATCTTGTGAACATTCCCAATCCCACCCCAATGGCCCGCTGTCGCGCCGCCGCGCCACGACCAGGTAACTGGCAGGCAAGAACTGATCGCCCGATGACCCAAGTCTCAACTGATGACCTGCAGGAACGATATGATCGCCCTGCCGAGTAGATTCCTTTCGTCAGAATAGCGCCAGTCACAAGTAGGCCAGGAAACGACGCTTGCTGCTGGACAGTTCAAGTAGCGAACACTCTTGCCCTAGCCACAGGCCTTGAGCAGGCGTTACCTTTAACCTGGTGTGAAAGGGATGCGGACACCACTGTTGGAGCAAGGTCGAACACAAGGGGAACAGAACTCCAAGAACGTTACCACCTCTTAAAGCCCTGCCTTTCGGTGGGGTTTTTTTTAATAGTCCATGCACGCATAACCCGGCGGCCAATTAGAAAAAAGCCGGCCACAGGGCCAGCAGGCGGCGAGGGCCGGAAAACCTCAGCCAAGAAGCTAGAGAATCAGCGACAGCGAGATATCACATTGCGGTGACCTTTGCCGCAAACCTCTTCAACGGTCTTCTTATCTGGCGGCTCCTACTTTGGAAACAGACTTCCCTGGCATGCCTTGGAGAGCGGCTTCACAAGGGCCTTTGGCTTTCGCCAGACCGAGGCCGCTGACTTCGCGGACAGCACCTTGAGGAACTTTGAATCTTCGACCAGGCAGACATCGAAGCTGGCGAGGATGGCGTCGAATTCGGTCTGCTCTTACCACCGCCACTCTCGCGGAGCGGCGGGAGCAGTAGCCACATATCACGCGCGCGCGGGAAGCGCGGCGGAAACGCCGAAAGCTTTACGATCTGCTGACGAGCTCGGAGCACTCAGCAGGCGAAAGGCTTTTCAGTGATTCGAGAATCGTAGTACGGTTTTTGAGTTGTCATAGTTTGAGAGAGGCGGGCAAAGGTCCGGGATGGAGAACGAGGGAAAAGGATTCGGCTCAGATGCGTCGCTTTCGCGTGCTTGCTGAGTGCCCGGGCGGAGACGGAAGGAAACTTCGTAGATAGCCAAAAGCGGCCAAGTTGGAAGATAGATCGAACACGACATTGATCGCACCGAGCGAATCTGAGGCCATGAGACGTCCTGTGAGGGAAGCTCAACCCGATGGCACTGAAGTGTCGGCTGGGACAGGACACTTCCTGTGTGCTCGAAGGAGGCCTCCTATTCAGTTACGACCTTCTTCGCTGTCCTTCTGGAAAGAACTGAATGCCTTGACGGCACTTGCCGACATCGCCCTTGATTCAGCGAAAAGCATGTAGGTGCGGTGAGCAGGAATCGAGTTTTCCCCAGAGAAACCACCCCAACCCACCCCCAGGCCTGTCGCCATCCAAATGGCCAGACGCCAATCAAGATGTTTTTGGTCACCTTGCAAGACGCCTTGCCGGCCTGCAGACGGGATACGCAGATCAGTCATTATACCTTGATGACAAGAACCCTTGTAATCAAGAGACCAAGCCGCATTTCCAGGTCCCAGATTGAGGAGCCCCTTGGCTCTTCGACATTGTTGCTTAGCTCCTCCAGGTAGCGGCCCATGAGTAGTTACGAACGACGGGAACAGCCGAGCAGCGGACCCAGCGACCGATTCCCGCTGATCATCGGCCCGGATCCGAAAGCGGTCGGACCAGCGCGATATCAAGAGAACCCGCACCGGTGCAACCGGACACGCCGCGAGCGCTGCATTCGATGATCCGACACCCCTGGGGACACAAGGAAACAAAAACCTTACATGCAATGCACCTCGGCAGAAGTTTAAGGCCAAATTGAGACCAACCTGCCTGTCTTGGCGAGGCGCGTGCCCCTGCCGAAGCCAGTATCAGGAACTTTAACATCACACGAGGCGCTCAGACTTCCTGCTTGATGTCCTGGAGGGCGGGAAGTCAAACGATCCGATGCCGGGCCCATCCGTGGCGCTGATGTTGAGGCGGCGCCAATAGCGGCTTGGACGCCACTGGGTTTCTTGGCCGGAGTCGATGGTTTCCCTGCACGCCTATGAGAAGGGTCTCCAGACAAGGTATCGGCGTTGAAGCTGGCCTTGCCGAAGCGCACGTGCACACACACAGATTCCACAGGCTGCTGATCGGACGCGGGAAATCCGAGCTTGCCCGCCTTGAAAAAACTCGCGGACGCGCCGCCAGGTCGGATCGGATAGACAGCTATGCACCGGCACATGGGGATTGGAGGCATTTCAACGGCCGCGTCCCACGAGCACACCAGACCAGGCATTGGCCACCCTTTGACGGCTCAAATGTCCGGGATGGACCAACCCACACTAGTTTCGATTTCAGCAGTCGAAGTCCATCTGGCCGCCGGCAGCGCACTCCACCCATATCCTCACCATCACCAGCAGGTCTGCACCGGCGGCGTGGACTATCGGCCACCTTCTCGCCAGCGGGCGATACACACGCGATGCGGATGCTCTGGCCCCGTGCCGTTCGGCCAGGGCGACGGTCGGAAGTGCGCGAATTGCTGGTCGAGAATTGTAACTTCGGAATCAATGCCGAGCGGGCAGGGGCCTCGATCGATTCATCGAATTTGCCGATTTGCGTTGATACTAGCGACCGCTGACACGCTTTCGAACGGTATGCATAGGGAGCCGCGTTTCGACTTTTTCGAGCAGAGGCTGTTGAACGCGTTGGAGGGTTTTGTCATCGTGGTGTTGGGGTTACTGGGCGACGGGACGGCGGGCCGCTAGGCGCCGAGGCGTCCTGAGAGTCTCCCCCGGATTAGGGTGGATGAGGGAATGGAGCAGGTGATCGGACCGGCGCTGGGGCCACCGTGAAGGCAGCTCCCGGCCTGACGGACGTCGGGACAGGTGCCTTCGATGACTGCGTGCAGAGGCAGACTCAAGGCGACGTGTGTGCACGTTGATAGGGTACGGGGAGTTTAGTACCCATTTGGCGATCCTCGAGTCGCGAGGAACTGATTCGCAGCTCCACACTGCCTACGTGGAAGTGCGGCACCTTTGTCGATGCCTGCTGCCCTTCAGATCCAGCACCCAAGAAGCAAGTCGCTCTAGGTCTTCAGGTCGTATGAATGAATCTGCTCGGTGTCAATTCCGAAGACCCGCGCTTCGCGATCTTCCTATGACGACCTGCAGCTTCTCCTGCGCATAGGCACCGCTCGTTTGTAAACTCCCTTGCAACAACGCCCAATGATGTTGACCCGTTGCTGCCACTGAGGCGCAGAGAGCCCACCGGATGGGGCCGAATGGCTTTGCCGGGCAATGCAGAGCCAGCTTGTCACCACGGCTCAACAAACCTTCCATTGTAGTACGGCTGCGCATCGTGACGGGAACAGAATCTCACCCTGCGTAGGAGTGGGCAACAAAAAAACTCCCTGCGAGAGAGGACTCGCGAGAAATCGCCTACACCGAGCGGAGGGCGTGGTGGTGGACCCCGCCGAATGCCGGACGGAGCCAGCCGAGGCGCCACCCCAGGGAGGCCCGGCTCATACGCGAGGTGAATCAACTGTTGCTTGGTGCATATAGGGAAGAACTTCCAGTTACCACTGAAGGTTCCGTCCTGCAGAGATCGAGAGCACGGGCTCCGATTAGAACGCTATGGCTAGCGTTCCCGACCCGGAGCTTCGTAATCACCTCGCCCGTGGAGAATCGCGTTGAAAGGGCCCGAGCGTGACAAAGGATCTGATCGCCCTTCGGTGGATGTCGTAGCCATTTGACGAACGGAGCTTTCTTTCTCGGCCGCCCGCCCTTGGAAGATCGCTCACCTCGGCGCGTGCGAAGGCCGGGGCTTTTATGTAGGCACGCGACGAGGCGCAGGAGCGGCTGGCCCGCAGCTTCCTCTGCCCAACAGAAATTTGATCACGTTTGGGGATGTGCGCGCACTGCCGGCATCGTGTGCTTCATCCGAGGAACCAATGCGGAACCCAGCACCGATAACCGGCTGACATGGGACAACCCTTTTCCCTTCTGGCTCCGTGGCGCCATGGGCTGGTGCTCGCCTGTCTCGTTCGTTCAAGCCCTTAGATAGCACTCTGACTAGAGGAAGACGTTCATGCGCGGCCGTCGGGTGCGCACGAGGTAATTGAGCCAGTTCGGCAGTGCTCGTGGAATCTCTCGCGCGATCTATCCCGGTTATCCACGCCGTGAAGCGGTGAACTGGCAGCCGCCCCGCCTCAAACGGTGGATTCCTTTCACCTCTCTTCTCACAAGCTCAGAGGCCAACACTCACTGAACGGACTTACGTCAACCAGGCCGGAGCGTCTTGGTGGCTTTGTCCCAAGCTAGCCGCTCTTTCTCGAGCACCTCCCTGCACTATCAGACGGCAAGTGCCAGGAGCACTCCCGCAACCTCCCGCAACTCCGGGGTTGTTCCTCCCGCTGTTTCTGGCCAAAATAACGAACGTATTCGCCGTGGTATCGCTGCAGGTGCCAGGTGAGGCCAGACAGGAGCTTCCCAGACACCCGGCCTGGAAAGAGGGGGCGTTAAAAAGCCTGGAGGGAAAGACACTAGGGCGCGCGTGGCCTGGGCATGATTCGCCGCCGCCGCCTGTGGCCTAGTTCCGCTTAGCTGCAAGGAAACGGCGAAAGGAGCCCAGCTGTAGAAACCCGCTACCGGCGGGCAGTGATTAGCTGCGTCGTTAAAGGCCGCACTTGCGCGACCGGAATCAGCCGAACCTAGGCGAGAATCAAGCGCCGGTGGGAGACTCCGCCGGTTGCGCGTATGGAGGCCGGGCCTAGGCCCCCACCACCCAGTCGCCAGCCCCCTCGGAAGAGCGCTAGCCCAGCAAAAACCACTAGGGGTAAGCCCTGTCAGCTCCCGAGGTCCGGAACAGGAGGGCCAGTCCTATCGCAATTTCGATCGAGGGCTCGAGCCGGATCAAGTCGTTCCCAGTCGCATGGACCGGGTGCTTTACCCCACATGCCGGCCCCCGGCTACCTGCTGACAATCGAAGCCCCAGTGCCCCCAAGCGGACCCCAAGCATCCCAGCCCTTTGCGAAGGCGTGTTCCGTGTGGGTTCTTCCGCGCGGGGCCCGCGCAAGGGCGCCCTTCGGTAAGTCAGCCGCGCGCGGTGAGGATTCCCTGCGCCCAGCATTCTCACGACCCCTCCTGCACCCTCCCTCCGTGCCCTCCGTGTGGGCAGTAGGTGGCGTGCTTAGCCACGGCCTACTCTCCGGCGCTCGAGCCTCGCAGGGTTCTCGATCTGGCGTGCGCACCACCCGTCTGTCAGCGGCCGCGCTCCGTACTCCGGTTCGTAGCTCCTGGCTCGGCGCCGGTTCGACCCTCGCTCTTCCACTTGCAGCTCCACAGCCTGTTCGGCCAAACAGGCTGGCTAGCTCAGCCAGCTGCATGTCCGCCACGATGCGCGCTCGGTAGATCCGCCTCCTATACGATGGATGAGCGGCGGAGATACCAGTGCAACTTCTCTTCTGATGCTGAGGACTTGCTGGCGCCACTGGGCGGAGAGTGCCTGCTCCACGCCTATCAAGAGGCGGCATCCGAGTGTTTGCCTGCGCTGTCCGTAGCTCGGGTCCTGACGGAGCGCGCTCCAGAGGATGGCCGGGAGCTCTAGGGCAGGTTGCTGGGTCATCACCACACCGTGCTTGCGGAAGTCCAACGGTGCGGTCCCTGGGACTCTCGGTGTGCAAGGCCGGCCGTCATCGATCACGCATTTGTCAGGCGCAAAGGCTTGGAAACACCTCGGGTGTTGCCCTTTCTCCACCTCATCGAGCGAGCAGAGACTCAGTAGGGGCGGCGCCGGATCGCCTGCGTGAGAGTGGCCGCTCCTCGTAAGCCCCAGTAGCCGGAGGGCGCAGCAGGCGGCCACGGCGTTCTGCGCGCTCCCATGATTCCTCCATAATCCGAGGCGCCCAGGGGCCTTTCCCTCCTTCATCGAACAGCGCCGCCCGCCAGGGCCTTGGCCGGAGTCAGGTCTTCGCGCGGTGGAGGACGAGGAAGAGCGAAGCGAACCCCCGGCCGTCGCGCTCCTGACATGCACGGGCCCGGCCCGGCGACGATGCCGTTCACCCGCCCGCCACCGCCTCGGCTGCCGATGACCCGCGTCCGGCCACCGGTTTCGAGCTCACAGCCTTTTCTGGCGCTTCGGCCGGCCAGCCAAGGCCGCTGCATCGGGTGCCCGTCCGAAGCGGGCCCCACATCGGCGATTAGTCGGCCTTCCTCCACTCTGCTTACGCAGCAGGGCTCGCGCGGGAGCCGCTGGGCGCCCTGAAGATCGTTCTTCGAGGTAGGGGCGTTGGCTGCCGCCATTGCACGCTCGGTCGCGTATTGTGTGCAAGCTGGGGCCGGCCTCCTGCCACACTCCCATCGCGATCAGGCTTGCTGGATCGCGTGGCTCAGGTCTTGGCGTCTTGCTTGTGTAGCAGGTCGGCGCCAGCTCTCGGCCAGGCTCGGCTCCGCTCGGCCTGCCAGCGCTAGGTTGCTAGCTCCTTTGCAGGCCGGCTCAGGCAAGGCGGGTCGCTGCTCTCTGGTGCGCTGCACCCTGGCTCGGTGCATTCCTGGTGGGCTTCCGCCGCCGTAGCAGGGGCCAGTTACGACCCGGCACGCATTATTCGAGCTTCGTGGTCTCCTTCCCACACACCTGGCTGGTTTGGATTAGTGACTCATATGCGCTGCTGGGCGGTTCGGCACTCACGTCGATCAGGTCGGATCGCCTTGTTCTCGAGGCAGCACGCGGTCGGCGATTAGCGATCGGCCAGCACGAGATCGCCAGCCACCAGGAGCCCCGTCGGTGATGGTGACGCCGTGGGCACATAGCTCATAGATTCTTGACGCTCCGCGTCTTGAAGGATCTCCACGCATAGTCCTGCGAACCCGGGACTCGGTTGCGGCTGAGTATCAGGACTGCGGTGAGAGAAGCGTGCAGGCGGTGTCCTCTACATCCACTGCGGCGGGAAAGTCTTCCGGGGTTGGCTGGCGCGCCCGGATCCGCGCGCAAGTTCCGCCGCGGGCAGCCACCGGCATTGAGGATGCTAGCCTTCATCGGCGCTTGAAGAGCGCGATCGCTCCTCACCACGGCTGTGCAGACAGTTCCATCGAGTGAAGAGAATCCAATGCGCCGCCAGTTTGCCGCCGCATTCCAGCTTTCGCTCACTTCGCTGAGGCACGCTGCGCATGCCGCTTCTTCGAGGTTGACTGAGCCGACTCTTCGCGCGCGAGCGATGAGCGGGCGCCCAGATCGACCCGAACACGCGATAGGCGTGATACCCTTGAAGAGATCGGCGGGCACTTCGCCGGCCCGATCTTGAAGGCGAAGCAACTTCGGCCCGATGGCCGAGGTTTTTGCCACACCGCACCGCTCAGCCAATCCGCAGCGGAACTTGTTTTGCTGCGCCGCGGAGACCGGATCAGGCGGCGATTTTTCGGATGTCGCGGCCGATCACCGGGTCAAGCAGCCGGCCCGGGCGGGCGGCGGTTCGAGATCACGGCCGATACTGCTCCAAGGCGGCCCGTTCGGCGTCCAGCCTCAGGTGCACTCCACCGCCACTGACCCTGCCACTGTCGCCATTCACTCGGGGCGGCTGGGGCGAAACCGGGCAGAAGTTGGTGCGGCAAGGAGCAAGCGGCACGCTCGTCGATCGGTAGGAGAGCGGATGTCGATGGGGCCGTCGATGGGGTTGGCATCAGTCGGTCACGGCCGCTAGCCGCCGCTGCGGGCGCCGCTGTTGCTGAGGAGAGGCGGCGTAGGGGCCGCGTGGACGTTGGGCGGCAGTTCCTGCGCAAACAGGCGCTCCTCACTGGAGCCCCTGGCCCGCCAGCAGGTCCGCGCCGATTCCGTGTTAGAGCTCATCGCGCAGGCCAGCAGCAGGTGGGGGATGTCGAGCAGACGGAACCCCAGCTGGCGCGACGCCGGGTCGGCGGCTCGAGGCAGGGTTTTCTTCCAGGGCTACGAATATGAACAGCTCTCGCCCGCTGGCTGAGGGTTGTCGGCGCAGAGCCCTCCAGCTGATCCAGCAAGGGGCGCCGTCGATGGGCAGGGTGTCACGCCGCTGGAAACACGTAACGGGGATCCTGGGAAAACGCACCTGCAGCAGGTGTTCCACATCGAAGCTGGGGCATGTCGTGCTCTGCTCGGTGGCCTGGTCCCTGGCCGGAGAGCAGCAGGTTCCAGGCCGCCTTCGCTGAAGCATCGGAAGTCGCATGGCGTCAGGGCTTGCCCTGGGCGTTGAGCGCCCCTCAGCTACGCGGAGACTCGAAGCGCTCAGCGGGCTGCAATCCTGCTCCGGTCTGCGACTGGTATCAGTTCCACCTTGTAAGCCATCGGGGTCTTCAGATTGAAGGCGATTCACGTGCTGACCAGTGCTTATCGGGCCGGGTGGGCCGCACCACTTTTCGGCCTTTGTGGCGATGCGGCGCAGTGGCGGTATGTCTTCAAAACGCCGATGCGATGTGGCCCATAGCCGTCACCGAGGCGTAGCTTTGGTGCGTATCCCAGTTTGGAAGCAGTGAGCTCCAGAACGGAGTATCTCGATCTCGTTCTTCCGTTAGCCACGAAGGCCAGGGTGTGAAGGACGTCTCTGGTGCGTGAAGCGACGGCGACGCAGGCAGCGTCATGGCCGCAGAACGCCAGGTGTAGACGCGCTAGGAGGCAGATCGAGATCGCACCACTCTGAGCAGTGGTGTGGAGCAAAAAGTCGCTGGGGCGTCTTAGCCGATGCAGTCTGCCGAATCTCGCCCCTTGATCGGCCGAGCTGTCAGCCGTAGGAACAGGACACAAGAGGTCAGGCCTGGGGATGCCCATAAGATCCGTCCCATGAGGCCCTTGATTGCTCCGTGATTCGCCTTCCTTGGACCTGGTGATTGATATCCGTTCTGGCCAGGGAAGTGCTCGGTGGTTCGCGCGCCGGCGGATTGCCCAACCGTCGAGGCGAAGTACGCCTAGGAGGGCGGCGCCACGCGGACTGGCGATCGTGCCAGCGGTGCCAGCACAGGCGCCATGCTAGGCCGGCCATGAGTTGCGTGATGGCGGAGCCGCTACTTTCGTTGCAAAGAGGTATCAGAAGCGGTGCGAACATTGAGGAGAAGACTCGCCCGCCCTGTGCGTTACAGCCGCTCTGGAGAGCAGGGTAAAGTGGATTGCGACGAATGCCGAACTCGATTGAGAGCAAGCGATAACAGTCGTACTGTGGGCCAATGCGATATTTGCGTGAGCCTAGCGTGCAAACGCGCGCCGCTGCCAGGCGTTGAGACCAATGCCGCATGTAATGGCCTAACTAGAAGTTGGACGATGGCGCACCCTAAATGCCCGAAGAGATGAACCAGCGATGAACGAGAACAATGGCGGACAATAGCAGGGCCAACAACGATTTGGCTTTTCAGGAAACTTGGCGATGCTAGAAGTGAACCCCCACGAGCAAGCTGTCACACG
>Ga0163217_1022655_pt1 | contig 12206 bp, 20 predicted proteins | sample SynspAceP_FD_185933 | JGI IMG/M metagenome (GOLD analysis project Ga0163217, IMG submission 185933) | Saline lake microbial communities from Ace Lake in Antarctica - Synechococcus sp. Ace-P (PacBio error correction) | ecosystem: Environmental > Aquatic > Non-marine Saline and Alkaline > Saline ... | reverse complement strand
TGAAACAGACGCCTGGAGTTCCTTGAACAGCAGGAAACCCGAGAAACTGCGACACGCAGGGGAGCTACCAGAGTGTTCTCGTCGGCCTGCTTCTCCTCGGGCTGAGCTCTGGAGACGGTTCAGCGCACCTTGCGATCAAAGTGGGCCGCGCTTGAAGTTCGCTCTTCCTTTCGGTTGAGCACCGCTCGAAGCCCGGGCGCGCCGGTGGGGTCGTTGCATGCCGCCTTCCGATCCGATTGGAGCAGAAGCGCGTGAAGCAGTTCCATCGCGCAGTTGCGCGGGCTAGCTTGCGAAGATTGTCTCTACGGCACCAACCTGCGCAACGCCGATCTGACCGCTGCCGATTCTCAGCGGGCCTGCCTGTGGACGCTCGCTGCCTGTCGGTCCCAAGGATCGCGGCTGAAAGCTGCTGATTAGGTGGTGGTGATCCTCGCGGTGGCTGGACTGGCGGGGCTGGCTGTGGCTGGGGCGATCCAGCGGCGGGCCCTTTGAAGCTGAGTGGACGCAATCGGAGGGCTACGAAACGGATCTCGGGGCCAGGATCGACTGCCGCTGTGGCTTAGGTCACGGTTCGCGAGGGGAGCGCCGTCAAGGCCGGAGCAGCTGCTGGTTACCGCCTCGATGGACGAGGGAAGGTGCGCGCCCGCCTGCGCGAGCGCCCAGGCGCGCTGGCTTTCCTCCCGCCAGCAGTTGAGCAAGGACTCGCTCTCAGTCATTGGTCGACAAGCCAATCGCGGAATCCCGCACTGACCGTGCCCAGGCCGAGCAGGCAAACCGGGACCGGGTGGTGGCAGGCCAAGCCTACCTGGCCAGCGCCGAAGCCAGCTGGCCCAGGCCCAGACGCCAGCAAGGGTGTCCAAGTTCACCCTGGGCGCACAGGACTACGTTTTGTGCGGCAGGTGCGCCTTTCGCCCAGGTCGCTGGATCAAGACCGCACCGCCGCCTCAGAAAAACCGCCGAAGCCGTGGTCGACGCCCGAGCAGCGCCAGGTGGAGGCGCCCGCGGCGCCCTGGCCCGCTGGCCGCACTTCACACCGGTCTCAAGCCCTCATCGCGCGCCCAGCTGCAGCGCCCTGGTGACAGCGCCAGCGCGCCTCTCCCGGTGCTGGCCGCAGAGATGATGTGCGCAGTGCCCAGGCGGCGGAAGCAGGCAGGTGAAAGCGGGAGCCGCTTAACTTGAGGCACCCGCTCGGCCCCTGGCCCGTGTGAAATCTCGCAGCTTGTCGAGCCTGGTGCGTGGTGGCCAGCGGCCGCATCCTGCTCCCCTGCTCGATCCCGCCACGGTGTACTTGCGCGGGCTTCATTCCCCAGGGGATCCGCCGGGTGCCCTGGGTGCAACGGGCCGGATCTTCCTGGATTCCGATCCAGCCAACCGCTGGCAGCCCCGGTGGTGGAGGTTGATGCCAGGCCTCTTCACTCCGAGACCATCTATTTCCAGCGCGATCCGGGTGGCCAGTGTTCGTCTCAAAGCTTGGCGATCGACACCCGGCCGGTAACGCCAAAACCGGGCATGCCCGCCGATGCGAGATCCTCACCCCTGATCCCGCCGCGCCACGCTGTGTGGTGAGCGTCAGGTGGCTGCACAACGCTACGGCAGCCGCCCGGCTGTGGCCGGTCTTGGAAATCAGCGTGCGGGCCGGGGAAATCTTCGGGCTGATCGGTCGATGGCGCCGGCCAAAACCAGCCACGTTTCACATCCTCGCTGGGTGATTCGGCCCAAGTGCATGGCCAGGTGAGGTGCTGGGCGGCCGCCCCACGAGCCGTGAGCGGATTGCTACCTGGACCGCAGTTCTCCCAGTACGCGACCTCAGTGGTGAGAGAGAACCTGCGCTATGTGGCCGGCCTGCGGCGCTGCGTGCCACGAGTCTGGACGGGAGCGCGCGAGCTCCCTGCTCAGACGCCTGGGTCTGGAGCCTTCGCATCGGTGCCAGCCAGCTCTCCGGTTGCATTGAAGCAGAGCTGGCCTCTGCTGCGCCCTGATCGACAGCCCAGCTGTTGCTGCTCGATGAACCCACCACTGAGTGGTCGGTGTCGCGCCCGACTTCTGGACGTGCTCACCACCTGCGGAGAGGTCACGATCGTGGTGCCACCCCCTGATCTGATGGAGGCCGACGCTGCCACCGCATCGCCCTCTGTGCAGCAAGGCGCCTCGAGAGGCCTGGCAGCCGGGCGAAGCTGAAAACGGAGAGCTGGGCTGAGCCGGCTGAGCTGCGGGGGCTGCGCGTGCGCTGAACCGTGCTGCGCGGGGCGACGATCGTTGACGTGCACGACCTTTGGCGATCGGCTCGATCTGCTGGTGAACGATGCGCCGCGGGCGAAGCCCCAGGTGCAAGAGCTGTTTCCCAGGAGGGTTTGCCGCTGCAGGAGCTGCGCCGCAGCAGCCAACACTTGAGAATTGTGGTCGTGATCCGCCCAAGCGCCGCCAGGCCGCGGAGCTGCCGCTGCGCCCTTCCCCCAGCCCCAGCCCGTGCGCCGCCACCGCTTCCGATCTCGCATTGACGCCCGCAACCGAGCCGCCGTTTCGGGAACTTCCGAGGCCGTGCGGGCAGCTGACGCTGGAGATCGCTACGGCGAGATCTTCCGGTCGGCTGGGCCAATGGTGCGGGCAAGGACCACACGATCAAATTGCTCTGCGTCTGCTGGCCCCACAGCTCCGGCCAGATCGTGCTGGCGGGGGAGTCGGAGCAGCTGCGGGGCCGGATCTGCTGCGCCGAGTCGGCTTTACCATGAGCCATAAATTCCCCACCCTCTACGACGATCTCTCGATCCGCGAGAACCTGGAGTTCTTACGCCGGGGTCTATGGCAATTCCCGGCCCCTGCGCCAACACGCCGACATCGGACTGGGTATGCCAGCTGCGGCCTCCAGGCCAGAGCAGATGCTCACCCGCGCGGGCTGCCCGGCGGTTGGGAAGGCAGCGGGTGGCTCGGCTGCGGCAGTGCTGCACGCATCCGGAGGTTGCTCTTTTCTCGATGAGCCCACCTCCGGGGTGGGCATTCCCCTGGGCGCGGCGCCGTTCTGAGCCTGACATCAACGACTTCGCCCCGCCGCGCACTTGCCATCTTGGTGACCCACCCACTTACCTGAGGAAGCGGAGCAGTGCAAACCGGCTCTGCTTCATGGTGGCCGCGAACAATGTGATCGAAGCAGCCCCGAAGCGATCAAGGCTGCCAGCGGTCAGGTGTGAGCTGGTGATTGCCGCCGGATCAGCTCAGCGCGCCACCCTGCTGACTGCGCCACCACTGGCAGTCGCTGGCGGGTGTAGCGTTTCGGGAGTCGGCTGCATTCTTGGTTGTGGATGACCCGAACGGGAGACGCGAGACGCTGACGGCCGCTGCTGGCCAGGCGCAACTCAGCCTGGAGGAGGCTGCGCCGGTGCCCCAGTCGCTTGAGATTGCCTTATCGCACGTGCAGCGGGCCCAAGGCGCCGAGAAGGGCAAGCGTTGAAGCGGAATCCTGGCCAGTGCGCCCAAAGGAGCTGCTGCAGTTCCGCGCGACCGGCTCACCCTGGGGCTTGGCGTTTCTGCTGCCGCTGCTACACCCTGCTCATTTTCGGTCTCGCCATTTCGCCTCGAAAACCAAAGGTATCCCTCGTGGTTAAGGACTTCATCGCGGAATCCGCTCACGCGCCTACACCGATCGCCTCTTCGCCACCGACCAGTCAAGGCGCTCCCTGCTGGGCAGCGGCACCGGTGGCCGCTGCGATCGATCGGGCCTGGCCAAGCGGCGGGATCATCGCGGAATCTCAGCACGCCGCATCAAGCCGGTTCAGGCGGATGGAGGTGCAAGGTGCTGGTGATGGCACCGACGGCCAACAAACGCCCGGTGATCCGCAACAGCATCCAGGCATCACGGCTTCTTTCTCTCAGAGAAAGGAGCTGCTCAACAATCCGCCGCCCGGGGATGCGGCGCTGACGCGCTGTGGTCAACCCCGGCCGCTAAGAGTCGCTTTACCATCGGTGCCGGGGTCTTTATTTGCCTGGTGCTTGGATCCTTTCCCTCTCTTGCTGGCCGCTATCGCCATGGTGAAGAGAAAGGCACAGGGCACAATTTTGGCAGGTCTAATGCCTCGGGTAATCCGCCATCGGAGCTGCGCTGGTAAGTCCCTGGCCTACCTGCTGGTGGGTGAGTGTGGCTGTTTGGGTGGTGATTGGCTGGGCGGGTCTGATCTTCCAACTCAGCTTCGCGGGACGGAACCCAACACCGCTGCTCTGGTGGGCACCACCGCTGTGATCTGCGCGGCGGTCGTGTTCGAGTTGTACCTGGGGTGCGCAGCGCTAACCAGAATTCGGCGGTGCAGGGGGTGTCGCTGCTGGCGTTTTTCTCTCGGCCCCCCCCCCCCCCCCCCCCAAGCAACCCCCCCCACTGCTGCTCTCGGCTTCATTTATCGCTCAAGCAATTATTCGCCGCCGCTGTCGCTTGGATGTCGGCCTTGATCCCAGCGCGATATTTCAATCGTGATTCAGCCGTGATGCCTTTGTCAGGGGAACGGGCTGCCGGTGTCTGGCTGGATGTGCTGATGATCCTGGCCCTCGGAGGCGCATGCTCTACGTGGCCACGTTGCGCTCGCTGGGCTCCTGCAGCTGGACCGATGGCGCAGGATGGTCGTGAGGATCCTTGCGTCACTGTGGCGGGTGCTCTCGGTCAGCCGCTTCTGGGCCTGGTGCGCCAGGAGGTGGTTTCAGCAGATTCCTGCGCGACGGCAGACTTGATCAAGTTGCTGATCATTCCCCACTTGGCAGCTTTGCTGATCTACGGCTTTGGCCCTCAACCCCGAGGTGCACAAACTCAAATGGGGTGGTTTTGATTTACGCGCAGAGTTGCGCGCCAGCGGGAGCTGGTGTCGGCCCTCACCGCCAACCGCATCTTTCTGGCTTCCTCCTATCCCGCAGTGAGCGGGAGCTGGGCCCAGCAGGTGGAGCGCGGCGAGCTCACCGCCGGCCCTGGTGATCCCACCGAACTTCAGCAGGCGGCTGGCGGTTGGCGACACCGCGAGGTGCAGAGTGTTCATCGATTGCGTCGGACGCCAACAGCGCCGGCATTCAAGGTTACGAATCAAGCAGAATCCTGCGCCGCTTTCGGCCCGGAGCCGGGGCATTGCCGCCAGCCGCCGGTGGTACCCAGGTGAGCTTTCTCTACCAACCCTGGCCTTACCAGCAGTTGGTTCTTTGGTTTGCCGGGGGTGATCGCAATCGTGCTCACCTTGATTCGCCACGCTGGTGTCGCGTACGTGGTGCGCGAGAAGGACACCGCACGCTGGAGGCGCTGCTGATGACCCAGCTGCGGCCTGGGAGATCTGATGGCCAAGAGATCCTGCCTCTGCGGCTCTGCTGATGGGCGATGTGCTGCTGAGCGCTGTTGCTTGGCCGGCTGTGTTCCCAGCTCACGGTCGTGATCGATGGCGTGCACATCTGCTGCTGCTGGTTGCAACTCCATGGTACGCGAGCACTCCTCATCGCTTTGTGGGCAGATCGATGTCGCCGCGGTCATGCTCGCACGTCGGACTCGCTACCAGCCAGCAGGTGAGCTACACGCCTGTCGCTCGCTCACACCTGCCGATGGAGTTCATGGCACGTCCGGGAGCGATTGCGTAGCCACCGATCTGCGAGAAGAGCATGCCGCCATGTCTTTCGGTGCTCCTCTGTGCCTGCTACTAGCCTCTCTTAGTCGCACTTACACATATCTGCGACCTCTGCGCGAGGGTTGCGTAGAGACTTTCTGCACAGGGTTCGGACCTGGATGTCCCGTCTGCACCCATGGCTATGGCCCCTGCAATAACCGGGTGATGGACCTGCTTGCCTATTGATCGCCGCGATCCAGCGATGTCGCGCCTTTCCCAGCCAACTGCTGATCGCGCGTCAGTTTGGCGTCAGACATCGCTTTCAGTCCCGCCATGGCCCAGCTCCTTGCCGACCCTGGAGAGTCCGCCAACCCGCGGTGGGGGTTCGGCTGGGGGGCGGAGCGCTGAGCACCGCGGCCGCCACACTCCTTCACCTAAGGGCTTCGGCCGCAGCACCAGCTGGCCTCGCTGTGTTGAATTGCGGTGGCTGATCAGCTCCCTTGCTGGTGGGTCACGACTGGGCTGGTTGGACCCGCTCACGGCCATCGGCGTGGGTTCTGGCGAGTGGCCTGAGTGGTTGCAGTTGCTGCGCGATGCGTGTGATGGTGGCCCTGCCTAACCGTTCGGCTGGTGTGGTTGACGTTGCTCACCTGCATTTCTGGGCGGATGAGCACCTCCCAGAACGCCCTCACGGGCCCGCATTTCGCCAGGGCCAGCTGTGGGGCAACGACATGGAGCTGCTGCATTTGGGCCAAACAGCGCCTGGCCCGCATTGGCATCGCCCACAGCCACCCTGCAGATGGAGCTACCACCAGCACGCCTGCGCCGGCAGCCCAAACACTTCTGAGCAACACTCAGATCTGATGTCTTAACGCAGGGCGCTGGCATACTCCAGCTTTCTGGCAGGGTGGTGGCATCTGATCAAAGGTAACGCTTCGGGAATCCCATTCGACGGCGATTTCACCGGCCTGGAGCAGGCCATCGCCTTCAATGAACATCAGCCAGCTCGATCAGGGCCACAAGGGTACTCCGTTTTGGTTGCTGCAAACTCACTGATCACGCGTGCCCCCCACCATCCTGACAAGGGATCTACGTTTTTTGCGTGGTTTGGGGGTGACGTCACGCGGCGCACGCGGTGCGGGCTGGGGAACAGGAAGGAAGGCCTGCAGCGGCGCAGAATCTTCGCTTCGCGTGCTTCCAGAGCGTTCGAAATAGAGAACGCCACACCCAATGCCTTTCTGCTGACGTCTGCAGCCTGAGCCTGAATCAGCTGCATTGTGGGCTTGGTGGTACCTCTCATTCACTCCGAATCGCAGGTGGATCTTCTTCTGGGTTCCCGAAGTTCGGGCGGGGGCCACTCGGTGGCGAAGCTGGCCACATCAGCCGGTAGAGCTGCACGATTTCACTTCATCGACGATGTTGCGCCCGCACCCAGGCTAGCCATCCTTGCATACTGCAGCTATGTAGCAAGTCGTAGATAGTTGGGAGAAACGGAGACGATCGCACTTGGCTTTTTTGCTTCACAGCTTTTGGCAGATGGACCATGAGGCTAAAAATCTTGTCAGCGCGCCACTTGACCAGGCCTGATCCATCGGCGTTGCTCGGCACCGCGCGCTTGGTTTCCCTGGTTGTAAAGCGCTTTGCTGTAACTGTCGTAGCCAAATTCATTGGCAGGCTCAGTGTGGTTCATCGAACTGGATGCCATCGCCGGTGCGTAATTACCCACCACTTCCAGCACTAGTTCGGTGGATGAACGTGCTGCACCTCAGAGCCTGAACTGGCATTCAGCCAAACCACTTCCCCTGCCGCGCTGATTGAGGTGCGGCTCCGTCTCGCCGCTCAGTGAGCCAGTGGGGTGTTTTGAGGGCCAAGTCCGAGAATGGCGGCGCCATGAAGCCGAATTTCGAAACCAGGAATCACGAGCATGCCTTGGGCATGCCTCGCCTGATCACATCGGGCGATAAGTTCTTGGCTTCCAAGCCTTTATAGAAAAACGACTGAATCTGCCGTCCCTGGTGACCTCTGGTATGAGATGGCGTAGCCGGAATTCCAGACCACCGGATAAACAGTGTTGAAGTGCATTCTCCTTCAACTGATCCATCGGCCGCTCCCCGCACTTGGTGCGCATCACGCATGTGTCATTCGTTGTGGTCATTCCAGACCCCCCGCATCTCGGCGACGGCGCCCTCGGCGCCGTAGAGGCGCGGCAGAGCGGCACCATTCGCCAGCAGCAGCCCGCAGAGCCATTCAAGACCAGGCCAGCAGCACGCGTTCGTTTCATGGCGCCTTTGTGATCAAAAGCCGGCTGACCTAGCGGCAGTGGCGCCCTCCCAGAGCCAGAACTTTGCGGGCCGTAAAGGCCAGCAGGTTCCGAAAACGGAGGGGTGGGTTCGAAGCGGCGAAGCTCCCGTTCTCCCATTCGCCGGTTTTCAAGACGGAGCCATTCACCACTCGACCACCCCTCAAAGGCCCTGTCAGTTTTTCCCATGGGGCACCCACGCTCTGGGTGGGCTGGGTCGAGGATGAATCGCGCCAACGGCAGCACCGGAACCATGGCCCCACCAGTCGCAGCGTCGGCTCCAGAGGCCCTCTCCCTGGGGTCGCCACCTACGTGATGGGGGTTTGATCAAATCATCACCCCTGATTCCTTCATGTGGTGGCCGTTTTTGATCGGCCTGCAGACGCCCTCATCAGGCCCGAGCGATGTGCGCCAGGGCGGATTCGCTGGATCTGGGGGGCAGAGCACCCGGCCCGGCGCCATGGAGATCAGCCGCCGGGCAGGAGCTGGAAGCGGGTGTTGGCCGGCCCTGGAAGCTGATGCGCTCCGCCTGCCGCGCGCAGCCCTGGCGGCCCCCGTTCCGATGAACACCTTCCGATCAGGCGTGCCGCCGCTGCCCTGGCGCCGGAGCCCACTGGGATCCAACGGACGTCGACGGCGGCGCCGTGACCCCGCCATTCTTGGCGTGGATGGCGGAATTTCGGGCTGCCCTACGATGCTGATGCACAGCCGCGGCGGATAGCCGCCAGCATGGATGGCTTGGCCGTGTATGGCGATGTGGTGGCCGAGGTTTTGCGCCAGGAGTTGCTGCGCGCCACAGACAATCGCCCTGGCGCGGGTGCGGGCCCGCATTCAGCTGACTCTGGAATCCGGGCTCGGGCTTGCCAAAACACGAGCAGACCTGGCCCTGCTGCGGAGGCTGGCGGAGCTGCGCCGCGAAGGGTTTCCCCCTGCTGCTGGGCCCATCGCGCAAACGGTTCATCGGACGGTGCTCAACGAAACCAGGCCCGATGCCCGGGCTGTGGGGCACGGCGGCCCGTCTGCGCCCGGCGATCACGCTGGGCACCATGGCTTGCGGGTGCATGGACGTGGCCCGATTGTTCAGACCGCCCGGATGATCGTGCGATCGGTCCGCCCGCCTTTTTGCGCTGCGTTATCCGGTCAGCAGTAGCTTTGCGGAAACCAGTCACGGCCTCATTCACCTTGCTCCAGGCCGCACAATCAAGCCACGAACCTGGCGGATCCATCGTTCTGGGCATACACCTCCGCCAGCGGCCCGCAGCTGGGTAATGGGCCAAAACACCAGATCAACCGGCTGCCCTCCAGCCGCAGTTCGGCCGCTGTGCGGTCCACGCCCTCAAAGCTGTCTGCGGGCTTCAAGAGGTTGGCGTCACACACCGTGGCCATTATCGACAGGTTCACGAAGAAGTCGGTGCTGAGCGTGCCTGCCTGTGGGTGAAACACCCCATACGGTTCGAGCCGCCGAATTGGCGCCGGGCACCCGCAGCCCTCCCACAGCACGGTCATCTCCGGCCACTCAAGCGAAGGCAGCTGGCGCCGATCAACGCAGTTCTCGCCCGCAACCGTGAAGCTGCGCTTCTGATAATTGCGAAAGCCATGGCCTGGGCTCCAACACCGCAAACGACTCCCACATCGTTTGCTCCATGGGAGCAATCGCTGCGGCCGGGGCTGAAGGCACCTCCACGCATGACCAGCGGGCGCTGGCCGCGCTTCCACCCGCTGCGCCACCGGCCAGCACGACAGATCCGCCGCGGACACCTGGTGGTGCATCAGCCTGAGCGGCATTGAAACGCTGCTTGAATCCCTGCCAGCACCGCCAACACTACCGCTGCAGTTGCTCGGGCTGTTCACCTCCACTGATCTGGGGGGCCAGGCCGCAGCGGGCGCATGGGCGCCGCGCGCTTGTCGGAGCCCGATAGTGGAGGCCGCGCCCAGGCCGTCGCCCCAGCTTCCGCCCACCGAGAGCCTGAAGCCAGCAACCTGGACTTGAGTGTTTGGTATGGCGGCGACACCGATCAAGGAGTTTGATCGGGTGAATAGGGTCCATCCAAGATCATATTTCGCTGCACTTCGGGGCCGAGATAGACGCTTTGGGCGCCCATGTTCGCGGTGGGTGAGCTTGAACCAGGCTCGGGCGAAGCATCAGCAAAGGCCTGCTGATCCTGGAAAGCGGCCGGAGATACGGCTCGAATCGGTCGAAGCGCAGCGACAGATCCGCGGTGGTTCATTCATCGGCCGATGCGCGCTGTGTTGGATCGTGGGCGCAGGAATCAGGTGTCCATCGCGCCCACAGTCTGGCCGCCCACTGCCAGGCGCACGGGCAGGACTCTTTCTCCAGCTCCCACTCGTAACGAAGAAGCATCCGAAGTAGACCGCGAATCCCAGGATGGTGGCGGTTGGGTTTCCAGGGCCCCCTCCGATCCCCGCTGGTGGTGGAATCACTGCCCTTGCCGCTGCCGAACGGTTGTGCCAGCCCAGCCCCTGCTCTTCAATGGGCCCCTCTGGGCGGGCCCCATCAGCTTCAGGACCCCGCTCCATGGCCTTGCCGAAGGTGTGGCCGCGGCAACCAAGCCACGGTTTTCCTCGTCGATCATCGCCATCGCAAAGTTTCGCGCCACATCCGACCCAAGCCACCGGAGCGCATTGGGGCCTTCCGGGTTCACATAGATCAAAACCCATTCTGCACAGCGGGAGGGGTTCTCAGCTCGCTGTTCGCGCTGTGGGCGGCATACCCATCAGCTGTTTTCGTCTGCCCCAGTAGATGTCTTCTTCCGGTTGCCAGATAATCGACGCGCCCACCCCGAAGCCGAGGTGGGGAACCCATCGACTCGAGGGCAACAGTGCCCGTGAAGCACGAATCAGATCAGCCAGAGAGGGCGTTGCGCGGTACTTTCTGTTTGATCGGCCAGAGCAGCCCGGGCCTTGTCGAGGTTGCCGTATCAGGCCAGCTGTTGCATCGGAGCAAAGCCTTAGGTTGCCCGGGTGCCCCCACCGCCACGGCCATTCCCCGTGCGATAGGTGCCGGCCTTGTTAGCCAGGCACATTGCGGTATTGACAGACCGCCGTAGTGCCCCCAGTCGCGGGCACCAGTCCTTGGTAGTCGGTCATCAGGGCGTGGCAGATCCGCTTGACGGCAGCGAATCCAGCTCGTTGAAGGGCCTCGGCAGTAGATTGAACGCTGCCCGAGCGGATTGGAGGCGGTGCTGGCTGATGAAGGATGTCCAGTTGAGCTCGGTGGGGCCACCACTGCGATCTCGGACTGATCCCGGCTTGTGGGGCGCGGAAGGCGGCCCGCCAATGGGCACTGGCTGATGCATCATCGACGTTTCCTAGCAAGGACGTTGGCATGGCGTCATCCCTCTCGACCGTATTTAAGCAACGCCCGGGGGAGGCAGCCAAACACAATCCTTAGCGCTGAGGACAGGCCTAAGTGGCTTCGATTGTCAGGATTCCTGCCTGCGTTGTCGGGCTCTCTGACTCGAGGGCAAATTCAGAAACGAGCCCGATCATGGTCAATCGCCAAGGTCGGCCTGCGACGCACCTAAGGAGCGATTGTCAGCTCCATCCAAAGAAAGAGAGACCCTGAACAAAATCACGGATTCGGCCACTGGCCAGGAATAAGGCCACATTGGCTAACTTCTGAACGGCTCTTTCCAAAAGCGATGCAGGGTATTCTTTGCTCTTTTCGATTGGTCTGGGTTTTTCATGGAAGACTGTCCCAGATGTCATGCCCATTTGGTCAGGATAAACAGTCGGGCAAGAGTGCGTTGATATGATATATTGTTTTGTGGCCCCCATTCAACGGCCCATTGGTTCCTGGTCATTTGGTTGAGGGCTTGCCTTTGATGCCGCATATGCACTAGTCCAGAGTGCGAATGAAGGGCTCCAATCGATTGAGATGTTGACCAACTTTTTTTGCCGTGTCCCCCTCTTGATCATCCATGGGGAACATGGCACTGAGAAAAAGATCAAGGCTGAAGCGAAAGATGACTGAAATACCAATCACTCCAGGTCCGTCTGTGTGATTTCAAGGAATCGACTAAAACCCTGCGATTGCCGCATTGTTGACAAAAGACAATTCCCATTCCCGGGGAAAAGGGCTAGTGCTCCATTTTCAACCTTGTCCGTCCTGCTCCTCGATCGACGAAACGTCTTCTTCGATTTCCCGACCCAGGCAGTTGCGATGATTGTTTCTCGGGGGGGACAATACCATATTTGATTCCTTGCTTCCCAGTCCCCTCTTGTCCGCTTTTGCCGATCACTCGATTGTCTTGCTCCAAGCTTCGGGGAAGAATTTCTTTTTTTCAGCCGGATTGGCCATTTTCTCTCTTTTTTCTTTGGGGTGTGGA
>Ga0163217_1107840_pt1 | contig 12207 bp, 1 predicted proteins | sample SynspAceP_FD_185933 | JGI IMG/M metagenome (GOLD analysis project Ga0163217, IMG submission 185933) | Saline lake microbial communities from Ace Lake in Antarctica - Synechococcus sp. Ace-P (PacBio error correction) | ecosystem: Environmental > Aquatic > Non-marine Saline and Alkaline > Saline ... | reverse complement strand
AGCGGCACGGGCCATGACCGCATTTGAAAACCCAGATTGACTGGCATTTCCGTTATCGATGGGGGCTGTACGCCCCACCCCCAGGGGCAAAGACGCTCGCGGTGATTGCAGGTCTTTCCGGCGGGTCCCAATCGTTTTTAATGCCGTCAAAACCAGTTGCGGGTTGCTGGGACGCTGGGATGCGGATGGGACCATCCCAACCAATCCTCGGTTTACCTAAAGCGTTCAATGGGAGTTTGATGACAAAACGATCGGCATGAAGCCCTCACCGTTTCTATGACCGAGATCGCCGACGTCATGCGAAGAATTGATGAAATTCACCCTGCTGCGTACGAGACCGCAGTGCCTACCTGACCGATTTCGCTACTCGAGCGCAAAGAAAGCGCAGAAAGAGCTATCGAAGCGGGTTAATCAACGAAGCTATCTGAGGAGCCATCACGTTGAATACCGGGGTATTCAACCGAACATGGGACAACCGCCTGAAAGCCATGGGCTTCTTTGAGCGCTACTTTAACGATCTTGGGTCGCCTTGGCCATTGTGGCCGGTGTCGGCGCTGGGGCAGGTTTGCCCCGGTAGCTTGCCGGAACGCTATCGCGCTTCGAATATGCACAGGTGCCATTCCGCGTCGCGATTCCTGATCTGCGGCCATGATCTTTCCGATGATGGCGCAAGTTGACTTTCAGCGCGGTTGCCGGGTGGGCAGACAGCCCTAGGGGCTGGTTGAATAACACCACGGCCGTAACTGGCTGATCAAGCCGTTCACCATGTTCGTCATCGCCTGGTTTTCTCACGCTTCGTGTTTGCGCCCCTGATATTCGATGAGCTGCAAGCCAGTAATCTGCAGCGCCATCCTGCTGGGGGGCCGCCTCCATGGCACGGCGATTGGTGTTTTGTCTGGAGCTTTCTCACCAAGGGGGATGCGGCCTATACGCTGGTGCAGGTCCCGTTAATGATCTGATCATGCTCCGGTGGCCTTCGCGCCTATCGTTGTCCTGCCTGCTGGGTATATCGATGTTATCACAGTCCCCTTGGGACACCGTCGTGCTTTTCCGGTCGTGCTTGTATATCGTGATCCCACTCGCTGCCGGTTATCTTACGGCGCCGGGGCACTGGTTGCCCGAAGGGCTATCGGACTTGGTTCGACAAATGTGTTCATGAAACGAGTGCGCCGGTGACGCCTATCGGGGCTGATCATTACCCTCGTCCTGCTGCTTCCGCGTTTCAGGGTTGAGGTTATCCTGAAACAACCCCTTTACACAGTTGTCCTCATTGCCATTACGCTGACGCATACAAAACGTTCCTGATCTTCTTCATCGGCTTATGGATGGGCCAAAGGCTTGGCCGTGTGGCCACACAGCGTGGCGGCTCCCGCAGCCATGATCGGTGCCAGTAATTCTTTGAGCTCGCCGTGGCGGCCGCCATTAAGCATTGTTGGCCTTTGCCAATCCGGCGCGGCGTTGGCTACTTGTTGTCGGGTATTGTAGAGGTGCCGGTGATGCTGATGCTGGGCGGATTCGCAAACAGAACACGGAAACACTTTCCCTGTTTGAGTTTGAGAATAGGAGTCCTCTCATTTCCGATCTGCACCGTGGGCGAATGTCTCTGACGGCCCCTACTTGCGTCAGGGCGTCCCCGAGGGGCGCATTAGCTTAATCAGCGGCCCTTAAAGCTTCAAAGAGCACTTTTCTCACGGAGCAGGTTGTTTGCTTTCTCTGAACGAGCCAGGTTCCCCTCTCCACCTCGATGATCTGCGCCGGCCAATTCCGCTGCGTCATACGCAGCAAGTAGTGGTAAACGCCGGCACTTCAGCCGCGTTGGTCCCGGTGTATTCCCCTGTGCAGCACCTCGTTTTACAACGCGCCGCCGTCGTTAACCGGCTTAGCGGCTTCTTCGTAGAGTCTGCCGGACACTCAGGGTTGCGCAAAATGGTGCGATTTCAGAGATGGCCATTCTCCGCCGCCCGAGAGTTCACGTGTTGCTTTTTTGGCGATTCGCCCGAGGGTGACGGGGTACCCGCCTCCTGTCTATGTCTTGATCGCTCGCCGTACGCTTTCAGTGCTTTGATTACGGCGTTTGTGGTGCTTGCGTCTCAAACCTGGCAAGCGCAGCTCGGCGGCGAGGTGACTTGAGCTGCTTTAGCCCACGGGTTTCCTTCCCTTGATTCGTTCAAGGCCACAGGCGCTGCGCTGCCTGCCGTCTGTTTCCTCAGCAGTTTCAGCTCCGCCAGTACATCATCGCAGCTTGTAGGATTTCTTGGCTTTCCCGGCGCTCAGCAGGGCAGGTTCTGCGTCTCCGCCATCGCTGCCATGTCGTCACGTAGGGCTTGCCGTACGGCCACTACCTGTTTTCTCGCTTGTGCCAATCAGGCGCGTTAACCCGCACAAGCCGATACAGGCAAACTTTGCAGGACACTGATTTGGCTACAGTACAGCTCGGGCACCATTAACCGGGATCAGTTGCTCCTACCTGATCTTGCGCTGCTTTCAATTTGCCGCTTAACGTGCGCCGAAGAGCGGATATGTGTGCGCGACAGTCCACTCGGCTTCAAAAGATTTTTGCTGTAGCTCCACCAGTTTGGCCGGCGCGCTGCCGGAGTAGTATTCGGTGACCCTTGACATCCCCGCTGCTTCATTGAGTAATTGCGATCACGTCAATCGGCGTATCCCAGCGCCCGCATCTTCTGTGGCAAAGCCATGGCGTAAGAGGTGAGGGAGTCAGGCGGACAGAGTTGCCCGCTGGCGTCTGAAACGTGATGCCATGGAGCATAATGCACAGGCTGCGTTCACATGCCCATGATGAAGTGTCGACCGCAGTGCTGCAGAGAAAGGTGCAGGGCTTGATTTATGTTCAGGCGTCCGTGGGAGGTACAAACGCAAAGTTCTGTCGCGGTCCGCTGAAAAGAACCCACCAGCCATGCAGGCCTTTCATGCAGCGCTCGTCATATTTAGTAAGGCTCCTCCGCTTTACGACTTTGGAATGGCCCGGAACAGGCGATGGCTCACGATCTTTCGCGGAGGAAAAAACCGCGGGATAGGATATTCCGGCGTCAGGCGAATCTGCAAAGGAAATTGTTTCATCCGGCTCCGGTCTTGGTCATTTAATTTTGGATCGCGGCATGTCCTACAAGGCGGCAGCATTAAGCCGTCGACCGGGAGAAATAGACCATGCCTAGGTCCTTTCGATATCCGTTCCAGCCATTTGGATGTCGAAAAGAATCCACATTGATTGAGGAGGGAAGTAGGAACGTTTTCTGCGGATAGCCATTCTCTTCATGAACTCCGGCGCTTATTTTGATAGGCCCAAAGGCCCGCGCCTCAGGCAGTTCAAAACAAACCGTAAAGGCGCACCTCGCCAGAATTTTCTTCGGATTGCCTCCCTCGTAGCTCAGAAAATAGCGCCCCTCCTCATGAACGATGTGTGCTTGTGTGCGGCCGACGAGAAGAGAAAGTCGTCGGCGTAAGGCGCGGGCGCGAGGCGCAGGGCGGCGAGCGGCCCACAGCTGAAAAGGCGGCGGCACCGGCGAGCATGACCGGAAGCCAATGGCTGGCGCAGCCGGGTAGGAGGAAGGGAGCGGAAGGCCGGCCGCCGGCGTGGGTCAGAGGCGCAAGGCAGGGGGAAGGCGGAGGAGCGCGCGAGCGGGATGTGCCGGCGCCGCGGCCACAGTCGCCGAAACAGAGAAAAGGGCAGGAACTTACGGCGGGAGCGGCGTGGCGGCGCGGGGCGGAATCCGCCCGGGTGGCGGCCGGGAAGTGGGGAGCGAGTCCAAAAAGGAGTCAGCCACCATCGTGGCGAGCAGGGAGGGCGCGACGCGGGGGACTGGGCGGGCGGCAGGCGGGCGGGGATAGGCCCGGCGGGGCGGAGCAAGCGGAAAGAGGCGGGAGGAAGGGACCGCGGGGGGACGAAGTCCGCGGCCGAGGACGAGGCCAGCGTGGGTACGGTGTCTGAGAAAATGGCTCGGGCGCCAGCGCGGCGATGGCTAGGAAAGCGGTGAAGGCGGCAGGAGATCGGGCCAGGCGGGCAAAGAACACCGAGTGGCAGGGCGCCGAAGGCCAGCGCGAAAAGCAGCACAAAAAGAAAGCGACGGCACGGAGGGGCGGCGGCGAAGAGGGGGAGATCGGCGCAGGGGGGAGGAAGGAGCGGCCCAGCGCCGGCGACGCGAGGAACGGCAGCGGGAGCGGATGGCAGCGCGGAAGACACCCGAGCAACGGACCAGGGCGAGGGGGAGGGCCGGCCACACGCGCAGAGTGCGGCGCAGAGGCCCGGGGCCGCGGCCCAAACGCGGGAGGGCCGGCGGGGGCGGGAGCGTGGGAGCCCGGCGACGCGCAAACACAGCGCGGAGGCCACCGGCGCCCCCGCGCGGGGCGGGTGCGCGAGGGGCAGCCGCGGCAGGCGAGGCAGGACGGCCCGGGCAGGGCGAGCGTAGGGCCAGGGAAATGACGGCGGAAAAGGAGGGGAAGCTCGGCGCCAACCCGGCAGAACCGGGCGGGTGCAACCCGGGGGCGGAGGAGTGCAGCGCAAGCCCGCCGCGACGGATTGGCCGAGAGCCAGAGCGAGAGGAGCGCGAGTGCGAGAAACCGAGAGTCGGCGCAAGAGCGGCCAGGGGAACGGGGCCCAAAAGGCGGGCGGGACGACCCAGGGCGGCCCGGAGGACGTGAGGCCGCCGGAGGAGAGCGGGGGGGCGCCAAGGAGCGCAGCGCCGGCGGAGAGGCGAGGGAGCAGCAGCGGCCACAGACACCGACGGGCGACCGGAGGCGCCAGGGGCGGGGCCCCAGCGGAGGAGCGCCGCGGGCACCGAGGCGGCGAGCCGGGACCCGGGATGACCGCACCGGGGCGAAGGGGGGAGGGCCGCCGCCGGCGCGAGGAAATGCGCGAGAAACAAGACGCAGAAGGCGGCCGAATGACCGGCGCGCGTGGCGGGGGGACCCGAAGGAAAGATCGAAGCGGCGGGAAGCGCGGTACCCACCGGACGGAGGCCGCGGGGAGCGGCGACCAGCGCAGGCAGAAGCGCCGCCACAAGCTGCGCCGACAAAGCGGCGGCGGGAAAGCCATGTAGTGGGCGGGGCGCGGCAGAGCCCGGGCACCGCCACAACGGCACGGGGGAAGAACGCAAGCCAAGCGGGCGCCGGCGCGCAAAGCCGCCGGCAGGGAGGGGAGCGGGGGCCCCGGGAGAAGGCAACCGACGGGACCGTGCCGGGGCCGAAGCAGGGGCCCGAGGCAGCGCCGCCAGCAGCGGCTGGGGGCGGGCAGGGCGGGCCCCGGGGGGCGGACGGGGGCGGGCGAGGCCAGGGCAGCCGCGGGGGGCGGGCGCCAGCCGGACAGGGAGGGGGGAGGCAAGCGCGGGCAGAGAGGCCGCGAAGGCCGGGCATAGGGCGGGAACAGATGCAGGCTGCCCACGCCAGGAAGGGTCACGGAGGGCGCCGCGCGAGGGGGAAGCGCGGCGGCAGAACGGGAGCGGGGGGGGACAGCAGGAGGTGCCAGAGGCACGAACCAAGGGGACGGACCGGGGGCAGCGCAGCGGGAGGCCGGACGCAAACGCAAGCGGCGAGCCCAGGAGCGCGCGGAAAGGGAGCCGGCGGCCAGGGGGGCCGCGCGGGCAGGAACAAGGGAAGGGCACGCAAGGAGCGCGGGCGGCGCGGAGCGGAAAGCGGCCAAGGGGCGCGGAGAGGGATCGAACAAGCCACGCGCGGCCGCAGCCACGTAGCGCCGGAAGGACCGGGACCGTGCGGGCGGGGAGGAAACAACCGGGGGGGACGACGGGCCGGACGGCCCGGGGGTAATGCGAAACCAATGGCCGGCAGAACGGCGAGGGAACCAGGCCGCCAGAGGAGGGGACAGGCGGCGGGGAACCGACAACCGTTGGGGCAAGAGGACCCGAACCAAGCCCAGCGCGCGCAGCGGACCAGCCCCACGGGCGGCCGGCGGGCACGACGGCGTGCAGCACGAGGGAGCACGAGAACGTCCGGGAGCCAGGGGCGCCGCGCAAGCGAAAGGACGCGGCGGAGAACCGAACCGCACGGACGAAAGCCACGCCACGGGCAGGGGCAGCGGCCCCGACCGGCGGGGGAGAGGCGCGGGGACGAAGCGCCGGCCGCCGCGGCGCAATCCGGGCCGGGCGCCGGCAGCGGCCATGGGGTGCGGAAGGCGGAGCGGCCCACAAGCGGGAAGGGGCGCCGGAAAAGGAGCGGAGGCGCAGCGAGCAAACCGGGCCAGGCGGCGACGGGCGCCCCAGGGCGCGCAAAAGCCGGCGGGGGCGCAAACCCAAGCCGGGCGGGGCCCGGAATGCCACCACGCACGGCAGGGCGGAGGGGAAAAAGAAAGCGAGGAGAGCGCGCACGGGGGCCGGGGCGCCGAACAACGGCCAGGGGCGGGCGGAGGACGACGGGAGGGACCGGCCGGGTCCAGGGAGGCAAGGGCAACCACCGCGTGGGACATAGGGCCACGAGCCGGTGCGGGAGGAAGGAGAGGGAGGAGCAAGCAGGGCAGAGAGAGGGAGCGCGAGGGGCGGGAAGCCGGCCGGAGCCAACCACGGGGAACGGGAGAAAGCCCGGCCGGGCGAGGAGCGGAGAAGCCGGCAGGGCAAGGCAGGGCCCAGAGGGAGGGGAGGGAGGCAACGAACACAGGGGGCAACCAGAGCAGGAGGGGTGAGGGAAGGGCGACGAGAGCGGCACGGGAGAGGAAGGGAGCCAAAGGGGCGAAGGCGGGGGCCAAGCGCGGAAAGAAACAGAACGGCGGCGGGCGGCGAGGGAAGCGGGGGAGCCGGAGCGGGCGAGAACAAACGCGGGGGAAAGCGCGCGGCGGGGCCGCCGCCGTCCGGGGGGGTGTGGAGAGAGAGGGCCAGGCAGGGGGCGCGCCGCGGCAGGAGCACAGAGAAGCCAGCACGCCGCCGGGAGGGGGCGGCCAGCGCGGGGCAACCAGAAGGCGCCCCAACGGGGCGGACAGACGCCCAGGGCAGAGACGCCACGACAAGAACCAGCGAAAGGCGAGGGGGAAACAGGGGGGAGGGGCAGAAAGCAACCGACGAGGCGGAAAGTACGGCCCAGGCAGGCGGAGAAGAGCCGGGAGAACCGGGACGGAGGAGGCAGGCCCACGGGGGGAGCAAGGACGGCGGGACCGCACGAGAGCGCCACGCGCGAGGCCGGCCAGGGGCGCCGAAGAGCAGGCAGCACGCACGGCCGGGCAGAGGGCAAAGAGGGGGGGCCGGGGCAGCCGACGGCAGCAGCCCGCGGAAGCCGACAGAACGGCAGGGGGAGGCGCCCCGGAAACAAGGGGCGAGCGCGCCGAGCGGGCCGGGGGCAGGCAGAAAGAATAGGGGCGGGGGGGCCAGGAGGCAAGGGACAGGCGGGGCGGGAGGACACCGCCGGAAGGGAAGGCCGACCCGGGGAGACCGGGAGACGCCGGCGAAACGGGGCGGAAGCGGCGCCAGAGCCGGGGACGGCGCCCGGCGCGGGGGGGGGCCGCGACCAGGACGGACAACGCAGGGACGCGGACGGGAGCCCGGCAAGGAGGGAGAAAGAGGCGGCGGCGCGGAGGCACCGCGCAGAGCCAAACACAGGGGCGGGACCCAGGCCCCCGGAAAGGGAGGGGAGGAGGACGGGAGGGGCGGGGGCGCCGCCAGCGGACGGGCGAGGGCGCGGAAGAACAAAGGGCGACCGGAAGGCGCGAGGAGCCAGCGGGTGAGGAACGCCGGCGGGACAGCCGAGGACCAGGGGCGGGGCGGAGGCGAGAGAGGGGCGGGGGGCGGGGACGCGGGGACCACCGGGGGCGGGGTACACGAAGCCGGGCACCGCACGAGGGGCGGACGGGGGCCAGAAGCGGGGCAGGAAAAGGGAAGGGGGGGCGAGGAACAAGGCAGGCACGGACGGCGGACCAAAAACGGGGGGGGAGCACAGACGCACGGGCAAGGGTCCGGCAGCGAGGACGGGAGGCAGCAGCGAAGGGCGGGGCGAGCCCGAGCAGCGCAACGGGGCCCCGCGGGCGCGAACGCGGCGACAGAGCGCCGGCGGTGACAGTGCCAGGGGCCGGACCAAGCGAGGCAACACCAGGGGACCCGGGAGCACGGGCGGCGAGAGTACGGGGCGCCCGCAAGGAGGGCGGCAGGCCGACAGCGGCGAGGCCACCAGGACGGGCACGGGGGCGGGGGACGAGGCCCGCAAGGAGGGCCACAAACGCGCACGGCGAAGAAAAGATCGGCAGAACGCGCCGCGCGCCAGACGGGAACGCCCATGGGCGGGGAAGACGGAGAGGGGACCGACGAGACCAGGCCAGGCGGCGCAGTAAGCGGCCAGAGCCGGGCGCACCACAGCCAGGGGCCCGGAGGGGAGCAAGAAACACAAGCGCGGGCCCGGGCGCGCAAAAAGAACAGGGCCGCCACAAAAGGGACCGCCCGGAAAACAGCCAGCCAGGCAGAGGCGGGAGGAGAGGCCGGAGGGCCAGGAGGAGCACCGCAGGGCAAGGCCGGGGAGCGAGCACGGGGACAACGCGCCAGAAAAGGCCGAGCGGGGAGCGAAGCGCCAGGGAGGGGCCGGGCGGCAACCGGGACGGGGGGGCGTGGGACAGGCGAGGACCGAAAGACCAAGGCAAGGGCGGACCAGCGCGGGGGCGGCGAGCGGGGGAGAGCGGCGGAAGGCGCGGGGAGACGAGCACGAGGCCGGACGGACGGGGGGACGCGATGGCCAGACCGGCGAGCGGGGCAGGCGGGCCACAAGAAAAAGCGAGCAGGGCAGGCGCCGCGGGAGGGCTGCTGGGGAGTCGAAGCAAGGGCAGCGAGAAGGCCGAGGAAAGCACCAGGACCAAAGGCGGGGGGCCCAGCACGGGGAAAAGAGAGACGCAGCGGGAAAGAGGAGAGTAAAGCCGGGGGAGCACGAAAACGGGCCAGAGGGAGAACGGGCGGGTGGAGGAGGGAAGCGGCCGGCGACCGCGAAGAGCGAAGGCGGCGGAGAGCAGGGCGAAAAACCACGCGCGCAGGGCAGGATGAAGACGGAAGCAGGGCAGAACGGGGGGCGTGCAACGCCAAGCGGGGGAAGCCCGGGCAAGCGGGCGAGCGGAGAAGAAGCGCGGGGAGCGCAGAGCGAGGAAGCGCGCGAGGCGCGCGCACGACGGAGCGGCAGCGGCAGAGGAACGCCGCAGCCACCCAAGGGGAAAACCCGAGAAGGGGAGAAGGGGGGCGCAGAGAGGACAAGACGGGCCAGGAGGCCCGGGCCAAGAACGCGCCGAAGCCAGGGAAGGCCGGACGCGCCGGACGCGGGCGGGACCATAGAGCACCGGCACCGCGAGGGGGCAGACGGGGGCCGACAGCGAGGGGGGCGAGGAAGCCGGGCAGAACAGCGGCCCGGACAAAGCAGGAAGCCAGCGGGGGGGGGAAGCGGGAAACGGACAGCGATCCCGCCCGCGGCGCGGGGAAGGAAAGACCCGAGCCAGGGCGGGGCGAGGGGGGCAGCCGCGCGGCAGAAAGCGACCGCGGACGTGCCGAGATGGCGCCGGAGAGGGGCCGCGCCAGGCCAAGCAACCAACGGCGAAGGAGCGAGAACAGGCGCGCAGCCGAAACGCGGGACCGGGCGCCGGGGGGGAGGACGGGCGCCGAGGGCAAGCGGCCGAAAGGACAGCGGGGGCGGGGCCAGCAGGGCAAGAGAGCGGAGCAAGGACAGGCGGCGCGACAGCGACGCGCGGGAGACCGCAGCCAAGGGAAGCAGAAGTGACCACGAGGGACGGGCGGACGCCCGAAGAGACGGCGGCAAAACGCGGGCGGAGGCTCCAGACTGAGGCCGCGGGCGACGCAAACAGGAAGACGAGACCGCAAATCGGGACGCCGAAAAACCGGGGTGTGAAAAACCCCCCCCCCCAAAAAAAAAAAAAAAAGGGCGGGAGGGCCCCCGGGGGGCCCGACCGGGCCGGCGAAAAGCTGGGGGAGGAGCAGGGGGGCAGACGCCGCCAACAGGCACGGAGAAACCCCGGGCGAGCAGGAAACGCCGCCCGCAAAAAGAAGCGACCGGCAGGAGGGGCAGGACAAAAAGGGGAGCGGGGCGCGAGGGGCGAGCCGAAGCAAAAGCAGGAGAGCAGCGCGGACAGACAGCCGGCACCAAGCAAAGGGGCGCAGCAGGAAAAGACGGAGGCAGGCCGGCCGCGAACCGGCGCAAGAACGGGAGGAGACAGCAGGGCGGCAAGGGGAAAGGCGCGAAAGGGGAAGCAGCAGGGGAAGCGGGAACGCGACGGCAACGCCGCGAGCGCCACGAGCCGGAGGCAGAAGAGGGCGAGGATCGGCGGGACCAGCAAAAAAGAACCACAGCGGGCAGGGAGGAGGGCGCGAGGGGCGGAGCGACGAGGGAGGCCAGGCCGAAGAAAGGCGGGCGAGGGGGCGCCGGACTGGGGGGGGGGAACGGCGAGAGGCGGCGGGCGGGGGGCGAGCAAAAGAGCGCCGAGGGCAGGAAGAGGAAGGGCGAGCCGCAGAAAACGGGCCGACGGCCGCCGCAAGCAAGGGGGGAGCGGGCGGACAGCAAAGGCGGCGAACGGAGAGCGGAAAGACCGAGGCAGGCGAGGGCGCCCGGGCGACGGCCGGGGGGGGAGAGAGGCGGCCTGCCGGGAGGGACAGTGCCGCGAGCCCAAAGGAGGACCAAGACCGGAGCCCGGGGAGGAACGGAAGGGCGGGCAGAGGCGCCGGACGCCGGGAAGACGAAGCCCGCGGGGCCCGGCCCGAAGAGGCGGGAAAGCCAGCGCCGGCGGGCCAGGCCCAAAGGGCGGAAAGCGGAGGAGCCGGGGACGAGAGAGACGAGCGCGGCAGGAAGGCCCGGCAGGGGGGGGGGCGGCAGCGGGACCGACCGACAGAACGGGGGCGGGGGACCGCCCACGGACAAGCCGGGAAGCAGAAAGCAAGCCGGGCCACCGGAGGCGCAGGGCAGCACGGCGGGCGACACGGCAAGCAGGGGCAGGGGAAACGCAGCCAGGGCAGGAGGCGCCAGGGCATCACGGGACAGACGCCAGCGGGCAACGCGGGCCGCCGACGGCGCACCGCGGACGCCAGGGCGGGGCCACAGAGAGGGCGCGGGCGCGGGAGACGCCGAGGGACGGGAGCGCATGACGCAGAAGCAGCGGGAGGGCAGGGGCACCGAAGACGACGCGCAGCCGACGCCGGCCAAACGGGGGGGAGCGACAGCAAAAAAGCGGGGAAAGCGAGGGGACCGGGCGCGCACACAGAGCACGCGCGGCGGGCGCACGGGAAGCGGCAAATGGAAGCAGCGCAAGAGCAGGGAGGAGCACGGAGCCGGGGAGGGGTGGCGCGGGACGGAGCAAAGCAGGGGCCGGCAAAGGGGGCCGGGGAGCGGCTGGGGGCGGGAACGCGCCGGAGGGGCACAAGCGCAGAAACAGGGAGGGGCGGACCGCAAGCCGACGGGACGAGGGCAGCGAGGGCGGGAGACGCAGAACCGGCCGCGGAGCGCCCGGAAAAGCCAAGAAAGCCGCACCAAGCTGCGAGGAGGGACGGGCGGAGAGGAAACGGCGGTAGGAAACAGACCAGGCAGCGGCAGCGCCGGGGGCCGGGACGAGCAAGGGAGGGAAACCCGGGGCGAAGCAAGCGCAAGGCACCGCGCCCCGAAAGCGGGCGCGGGCAAGGTGGAGACGCAAGCACAACACGCCGGTAAGCAAAGCACGGAAAGCGGGGACGGCGAGCGAGGCAAAGACAAGGAAAGGAGGCGGGGAGCCCCGGCAACCCGCGGCGAAGCGCCAAAGCAACACGGAACGCGCGGCGGACGGAGAGGGCAGCGCGGAAGCCACCAGGTGGCCGCAACCCGGAGGGGCGCAGACGGCGACGAAGAAGCCGCGAAGCCGGGACGACGGCGGCGCGGGGGGAAAAACGAGGGCGGGCACAGGGGAAGACAACCGGGGACCAACGGCGGCCGGAAGGCGGCGGGGACACGACGGGCGGCGGAGGACCAAAAGCGGAAGGCCGCGCAGCAGAGCAGCGAGGGGCAGAGGGAACGGGCGCGGGCAGAGAGAAAGCAACAACCGGCGGCCGGGAGAAAGGGCGGCGGGGAAGCGGGAGGGCCGCGGAGGAGCGAAGAAGCGCCCGACCGCGGGGGACGCGCCCGGACGCAAGGAGCGGGCGGGCAGAGACAGGCGCCGCAGGGGGGCAGGAGCGGAAGGAAGAGGACGCTAGGCGCAAACGCAAAACAGGGAAGGGGGCCGGGGGCGGGGGGCCGAGGCGCACCAGCAGCAGC